>Ga0075157_10000006_pt1 | contig 368109 bp, 313 predicted proteins | sample JI81BgreenDNA_FD_70967 | JGI IMG/M metagenome (GOLD analysis project Ga0075157, IMG submission 70967) | Wastewater effluent complex algal communities from Wisconsin, to seasonally profile nutrient transformation and Carbon sequestration -... | ecosystem: Engineered > WWTP > Effluent > Algae...
CAATGCCCATCAATGTGGTGAAAGCACCAACCTCGGAGAGGTTGCATGTCTATAGCCGTGGGCTTTAGCCCGCGGATACAAAATCAAAAGGGATCACCTTTTGGCGACATTTTTGCCCAATCGCAAAAATGATGACAAAAGCTTCATACTGCTGAATGCTTTTACGGGGGCAACTTCCTTCTAAATCTGTTTTACGGTAAATTATGGTTGTGATAGGGCAGGATCTTTGATATTAGCTCGGGACTAAAAATGCGAAAGGCCTGAATTTGCGTTCAAAATCAGGCCCTTTCGACTAAGGTCTCAAAATAAGAAAACTACTTTTTATGATATAGTTAATATCTGTCGGTTATTATATAGATAGCCAAAACCATGCCAAAAAGATTTTTCGACTATAGTATAATAAACGATTGTTTGAAGATGATAGTTCGTTACAATCAACAAATAATTATATAAATTTTTGTTAAATATGTAATATGGTTATAGATATAAATTTATCATTGAAGATTTTTGGAAGAAAAAACACCATTGCTGATATGGAAAATTTATACACTCATGTAAACTGTTCTAATGTATGGGTGGATGAGGTATGGAAAAAATAGGGTATTGTAGTGTTTCTCATTAAAGAGTGCCCGAAACAGGACTCGAACCTGCACATCCTTAGGACACATGGCCCTCAACCATGCCTGTCTACCAATTCCAGCATTCGGGCTTCGAAATGCGATGCAAAAGTATTACAATTTTAGGGACTATTTATACCTACAATCTTTATATTTTACATGATAGATTTATTTAATTTATAGTAGCCGGATTTTGGTTGCGTAACAAGTAGCTTTGTAGGTTTTATCCACGCCTAGGATCTTGGTTGTAACCTCAGTGTCTAATTATTTATGAAGTTTTCACCATTCTGTAGCAGTAGCAAGGTCAAATGTGCCTTGTTTGAAATTAGTTCAGGTGTATGACTTTGGAATTGCAGAAAAACAACATCCCATCTGGTCCTAATTCTTTGCCGTAGCCGCTATACTTGATTCCTCCGAAGGGTAAGTGGGCCTGAGAACGCAGCATACTATTGACGGCAATGTTGCCAGTTTCCAATTGGTGGATGGCGAGCTGCCTGGCTTTTTCCTCATCCTTACTGAAGATGGCACCTCCCAGACCATAAGCGTGGTCATTGGCCATTCGAAAGGCATCTTCTTCATCTTTTGCTGTAAAAATACTCCATACAGGTCCAAACAATTCACCATTGTAGGCTGGGCTCTCGGTGGGGATGTCGGTCAGTATGGTCGCTGGGAAGTGTGCAGCTGGTAACTCTGCGCCAACTCCACCTATTACACAGCGAGCACCCAAGCGGAGGGTTTCGTCTATTTGCTCCTGCAATCTTTGTTTTTGTGGCATGTTGGCCAGGGGACCAAGGATGGTTTGTGGTAGGAGGGGGTTACCTACTTGGATTTTGGAGATTTTTTCTACCAGAATGTCTAAAAATTCTTCCACCTTATTTTTTGTAAGGATGATTCTTTTGGCTCCTATACAACTCTGTCCCGCGTTTACGAGTCTGCTTTCCACACAGATCTGAGCAGTGGTCGCGAGGTCGGCGTCATCGAGGATAACGTAGGCATCACTACCACCCAACTCTAGCAATGATTTTTTTAAATTGTGACCAGCAAGGGATGCCACCGATCTTCCTGCTCTTTCGCTCCCTGTGAGGGAGACTGTTTGTACCGCTGGATGAGCGATGACCCCAGCGGTGGTCTCCACATTGATGGGTAGGTTGGTAAAACATCCTTCTTCGAATCCAGCTTCCGCAAAAATGTGTTGCAGTAAATGTGCTACACCTTGTACGTTGGGCGCATGTTTGAGCAGCACAGTATTACCAGATATCAGAGCGGGAATTCCAAATCGACAGACCTGCCAAATCGGAAAATTCCAAGGCATGATCCCCAGTGCCACGCCGAGTGGACTGTGGTGGATCTCTGCTTTTCGACCATATCTGACGATGGTCTGAGGGCCTAGGATCTTCGCTGCATCCTCACGGTAGTATTGACAGAGTCCAATGCTTTTCTCGATTTCGGCTTTGCTTTGGGAGATTGGTTTTCCCATTTCCAATGTGATCATTGAGGCCAGTTTATCCAAGTTTAGGAGCAGTAAGCCCTCCAATTTTTGGATTTTCTCAAGTCTGTATTCCAATTTGGTGTGTCTCCAGTCCAAATATCTTTTATGAGCCAGTTGGATCAACGAGCTAGTTTGATCAGCAGTCAGCATAGGGTAGCTTCCTATTTCCTGCAGGTCATAGGGATTGATGGAGTTCAGAAATTGTTCGTGCATGCTTTACTTTAATTTTTCAAGTGCGGTCTTCGCTTCTTCGTATTCGGGGTTTAAGTTGATGGCGTTTTGGTAATCTGCCTTGGCCTCAGTGATATTTTTTCTTTGCTCTTGTATCACACCACGGAAATAGTAAGCTCGTGCCTCCGTAGGACTTACTTTTGTTAAGATGTTGAATTGCTCATAGGCTAGGTCCCAGGCCTTTCTTTCCATGTGAAGGATGCCGGCATTAAGGTACGCATCTACATATTTATCATTGATCAGATTGATTTCCTTGTAGATGTCGAGGGCCTTGTCCACTTGGTTATTGTTTTGAAGCCAGAATGCTTTGCTATGAAGGGCACTCACATTTTTTGGATCTACATTGACAGCTGCTTCGTAATATTTAAGAGCCTCAGGTTTTTTCTGCTCTTCGAAGATATTACCCAAGAGTAGCCATGCATCAATGATGTTGGCATCGAATTCGGTCGCCGTTTGGAAACTATTGATGGCTCTTCTGGTATCGCCCATTTCGCGGAAGTTCATTCCGAGCATTAGGTAGGCTTCGCCATTTTGTGGATCATATTTTAAGATGCGATTGAGGGTCAAGATTGAGTTATCGTATTGTTTCAGAATGAGCTGGAGCTCTGCATACTTCAGTAGGGTAGGTGTCCGCTGTGGAAACAGGTAGCTGGCCTTCTCCATGGTTTTGAGCGACCGAGTAGAATTGGAAATATCCAGAAAAGCATCTGCAAGCAAGTGGTAATATTCAGGTACCATGGAGTCAATGGTAATGGCTTCCCGGAGGTCATTGATCGCTGCATCCAATCGATCGGTTTCGTAAAGGTATTGGGCTCGCATGAAGTATAAAGAGTCATTCTGCGGATCATCATCGATCGCCATACTCAAGGCATCAAAGGTGGCATCTCCTGAGAGATTTTCGTCACTTACCTCTTTTTTTACTTCATTTTTACAACTGCTGAATGCCAGAATGGTCAATAGAAAAAACAGATTCAAAAAGCTGTATTTGGTAGATTGGCGGTATTTCATACGGACAAGGATATTGTTTTTATTCGAGCACAAAATTAGGTATTTTTTCCGAGCAAATTGTCTTGCCCAGCAGTTATTGCGCTTTTTGACAAGGATGGCTCTGGATTAGCTAAAGTGGTGCTATTATTCGAAGAGCAAAACAAAATCGATGCCGTTGGGTTCATTGCAAAAAAAAGGAGCAAATCGCTCTGCTCCTCTTATTTTATGCTTTTAGTTCGTTGGTCGATCTGGCGCCGGAAGTGATGCGTGGTATTCGGATTTGACGATTTCTGTGTAATCATTCAAGAGCTGGTGGACCTGCTTGATTTCAGTATCGCGGAGGATGAATCCTACATGGTAGTCCTTGTCCATCTTCCAGCACACATTTTTATGATTGAAAGGCGCCAAATCTGGCTTTTGGTAGCGGCTCAGGGATACGAGGATGCCTGCGTGGTATTTTTCAGGTTTAGGTGCGGTGTATTTTTTCCCAAGTTTAGAGGCGATTTCTATTTTGGCCCATTCTTTCCAGAGGTTGATTCCCGTGGCATACTCGACCATTTCTGCGAGGTGTGCACCACCGACTCGAGCGGAGGTTTCGAGAAAATAGTATTTCCCATCTTCGTGGCACTTGATGAATTCGGTGTGCGAGGCACTATAGACCATCCCGAAGGCTTTCATGATGTCATTGTTCATTTTGAGCAATGCCTTGGCATCTGCTGTGGTATCACCGATGGTTGCAGATCTGAAGATTCCCCCGCCATGTGCCACCTCGAAGGGCGTATCTACATACTGACTTGCTTTCGCAAAAAGTACTTTGCCATCGAAGATCAGACTATCCACATGGAAGACGGCTCCTGGTGCAAATTTTTCTAGTAGGTAGTGGTGCCTTTCGCCGCCAAGGCTATTGAGTACTTCCCAAAGTTGGGCTTTGTCGTGTATTTTTTTGATGCCGGTCGCCGATGCTTGGCTTCGTGGTTTGATCAGCCATGGAGCGGGTACTGTATTGGCATAATGCTCGATGTCTTCGTCATGGAATAAAGCTGTGAATGCAGGTACCGAAATGCCTTCTTCCTGTGCCTTCATCCGCATAGCCAGTTTGTCCCGGAAGTATCTAGCAGTGGTCTCTCCCATACCTGGCATTCGGAAATGTTCGCGGAGGTAGGCCACATTCTCCACATCAAAATCATCGAGGGCGATGAAGGCATCGAATTTCAATCTCCGGATGGTGTGGGCGAGCCCTTCGATGGCATGTTCCATATTCCACTCGCCCTTGCTGTCTTCATCCATGTAGAAGGCTTCCGTAATGATATTAAAAGGCCACGGATCGTTCTTTAATTTGGTGGAGGTAAGAAGGTATACCTGGTGACCTTCATCATGGACACTCGTCAAGAAGTCACTACCCTTGAAAAAGCGAGATACGCATAGTATGTTAAGTTTTTTTGTATTGGCCATTGTTTTAATTTTTTGTTGAGGTTGATTGAATTCTATTTTGAAAAAATCTGTGAAGTAGTCTGATTCCGTAGGCGGTGGCTGTTTTGGTTTTGGCAAATGGACCATCTCCGTAAACCATCCCTGCAAAGTCGATGTGGGCCCAACTTGGGTGTTTGTCAATAAAGGCTTCGAGGAATTTTGCAGCAGTAATGGCGCCTGCAGTGGGTTTTCCCGAGTAGTTGCGCAGATCTGCCATATCGGAATGTAAGTCATCCGCATAGCTATCCCAAAGGGGTAATTGCCACAGTCTCTCGCTGGTATCCTCACCAGCTTTCAGCAGCTCTTGTGCCAGATCTTGCTGATTGGAGAAAAGAGCAGCAGCCTGATTTCCGAGGGTATTGATGGCACTACCGGTCAATGTCGCAAGGTCGATGATGCAGTCGGGCTGAAGATTTTTCACAGCGTAGGAAAGGGCATCTGCCAGCACCACTCTTCCCTCCGCGTCGGTATCGGTGATTTCGATGGTTTTGCCAGAATAGCTAGATATGATGTCTCCTGGTTTGTAGCCATTTGCATCAATTAGATTTTCTGCTGCAGGGATCAAGATGTCCAGGTGCATGGGCATTTTCAGCCGATTCACCAGGTCAAAAAAACCGATGATGGTGGCTGCCCCCGCCATATCGCATTTCATATGCTGCATGCTGGCTGTTTGTTTGATAGAGAGACCACCGCTATCGTAGGTGATCCCTTTGCCGATAAGGCAGTATTTTGGAGCGTCGGCCGGAAGTTCAGCAGATCGGTATCTGGCATGAATGAGTCTAGGCGCATTCTTGCTTCCGCGACCCACGGCTAGGATGGCATGAAAGCCTTCGCTACGGAGCCGCTCCTCATCCCAAATGCCGCAGTCAACGAGGTGTTCAGTCGCCAAATTTTGTACCTGATTAGCAAGAGCTGCAGGTGTGAGGAAATTAGCAGGCTCGTCTACCAGATTCATGGTTTGCATCATGGACTCCGCGATGTGGGCGGCTTCCTCTCTGATCTGATTCCCAGTGAGGTCCAAAGAGATGGAGATGGTATCAGCCGGTTTTTTGTCGGATTTGTACTTTTGAATGTCGTAATTACTTAAGAACAAACCTATCAGCACATCCCGCTGGGTATCTTCAGGAAGGTGTGTCAAAGTCAGGTGAAATTGATTGCTAAATTTCGAAGCCTGCGTATGGAAGAAGTGTCGGACGGATTTGACTACCTTTTTCGCTTCTAAGGTCCCCAGCCCAATGAGGATTACGGGGGATTCGTCATGAGCGGAGGTACCGATGAAGTGGGACATGGCATCCCCTTTGTAATGCTCTCCGGGATGAAGGCGGAAGAGGGTTTCGTGCTGTCCGCTGATGATGGGTATCAGGACGCGAGACGAAACATTTCTTTGAGGTATGATCGATATTTTCATATGCTACATGTATCACTTATCCAAATCATTTTATGAATTGGTGCTGTAAACTAATTTGATTGGATTTGTAGTTTTTTCTTCCCTCACCACAATGAATGGGATATATTACCTAAACTCAAATCCATATTAGGCTCTAAGGTAATATCTCTCAGATAAGTGGACAAACAAATTTTTCCATTTTCTTCTAAAAAGTATGGGGACAACTGAAAATGACTTTTTTTCGGGATCAATGGATGAAATCTTGGGTCTCAGGATTTGGTTTCTAATAGATGGCCAAATTGTTGCCATTAAGGCCAATAGGTTAGTTGCATCTTTTTTGATGAACTATTTAAAATATGGATAAATATTTCGTCTATTGGTAAAAAGCCGTTTCTTTTGATATAATTTTGCAGCAGCCTTAAATTTTTTGTATGAATCGTGTCACTTCCTTTGTTGTCTTTCTTTTTGTATTCCTAAACAGTCCTTTTCTTGCCAAGGGCCAATCGACCACTGCTTTCGCACAGAAATGGTGGGATTCAGCGGATAAGGACTTTTTTTCGGTCATAGATACATCGGCATTTCTTGAAGTATTGGGTCAGGGTTATAGTTTGTCTGAGGGGCCGGTGTGGGTTTCTGATTTAAAGGGATTGCTTTTTTCGGATGTGCCACAAAACAAAGTGTATCTCTGGACACCTGAAAAAGGGGTGACAGATTACCTATTGCCTTCTGGTTATTCAGGGTATAGTCCCAACCATTCTCGCGAGGGTGCGAATGGACTTGCCTTGGACGGAAGTGGGAAGTTGATCCTCTGTCAGCATGGAGATCGGCGACTGGCTCGTATGAAAACTTCAGTAACCGACCCTAAGCCTGCTTTTGAAACCCTCGCTGAAAAATGGAATGGGAGACGATTTAATAGTCCGAACGACCTATGGATTGATGAGCAGGGTGGAATTTTCTTCACAGATCCGCCGTATGGACTGGTAGGTCAGGATGCGGACGAGTACAAGGAGCTTCCGTGGAGTGGTATTTTTTATAGACATCAGGATGGACGTATCACATTGATCGATTCCACTATTTCTAGACCGAATGGCATCTATTTTGACTCAATGACAAAAAAGCTATGGGTGGCTAATTCGGATCCTAAAGCAGCCCAATGGTGGATTTATACCCTGTCCAATGATCTTTCCGTACAGAAGAAAGAACTCTTCTACGATGCAACAGATCGCGTCAATGACACATCTGGTCTGCCTGATGGAATGAAGCCTCATAGGTCTGGTCTCATCTTCGCTACTGGCCCTGGAGGAGTTTTGGTCTTTCACAAGGAAAAGGGATACCAAGGCACCATTCTTACAGGTACGCCCACAGCCAATTGTGCCTTGGATGAGGCCCATCGCTTCCTTTACATCACGGCCAATGACAGATTACTCAGGCTAAAACTAAAAGATTAGAATTTGCCTAAAATCATTACAAAAGCCTCGACTAAAACAACCCTCAGAACTTTATGATCGTTACATACAGTATTTGGCCTTGAGTTCAATTCCCTACCTATGATTAAAAAACTAATCAAACTTACAGTATTTCTCGCCACCATCTTAATATTGGCTTTGGGTGGTGTAGCTTACTATGTCTATAAAAATGAGGATGCCCTCATCCAGAAACTAATCACTTTTGCCAATGGTCACATAAATGGTAGCTTATCTGTAGAAAGTGTGAAATTAAGTCCTTTCGAAAACTGGCCTTATATCTCTATTGATCTCGTCAATACGTCACTTTACGAATCAAAAGATACCAGCTGTACGCCGATCTTTAGGGCTAAGGACATCTATTTTGGTTTTGACATCAAAAAAATCATCCGAAAAGACTTCACCCTCAAATCTATCAAAGTCAAGGATGGTACGGCCCACATCATTCACCAAGCAGATGGTAGCTATAATCTCGTTCATGCACTCAAGGGTGATCTGAAGGAGCAACCGAAAGATAGCATTCCTTTCCAATTAGACTTGCAGAAAGTCACGGTCCAAAGGGTTCAGATAGCACTTGTGGATGAGCCGGCGGATCGGGAAGTAGATTTCAATATTGCAGACCTTGGACTCAAACTCAAATACCAAGATGGTCATGTCTTTGTGGATGTTCTGACAGACTTGCATTTGGATGTGTTGGAAGCTCAAGAACCTACCTTTTTTGTCAATAAGTTCGTGCACCTTGATCTGACATGTGACTTCGATGCCGATACCAAGATATTTCAGATATTACCTAGTCAGGTAACAGTAGCACAGGCATTTTTTCAAATAGAAGGAGCTATTGATACAAGCAGCGAAATGGATGTAGATATCAAGCTGAGAGGGGATAAGCCTGATTTCGAGGTGTTTGCCGCCTTTCTGCCAGAAGATTATGCCGATCGCTTACGGAGCTATAAAAACGAAGGGAAAATATTTTTTGAGGGAGATATCAAAGGCAAAACGCTCAATGGCAATATACCTTCGATCGATGTTCGTTTCGGATGCGAGCAGGCTTTTTTTCTAAATCCAAGAGTGCAGAAAAAAGTAGACCAACTGATGTTTTCTGGCTCGTTTTCAAATGGAGCAGGTGGATCACTAGAAACTGCAGTGTTCCGATTGGATAAATTTCATGCCCGCCCAGAAGAAGGGGTTTTTGAAGGAAGTCTGTTCATCAAAAACTTCAAAGATCCTTATGTACGGGTAGATCTTCATGCGGATCTGGATCTCGAGTTCTTGGGTAAATTCTTCCAAATCGAGGATTTTGAGCATGTCAAAGGTCACATCAATCTGGATATGAATTTTGATGAGCTGATCGATCTAAATCTTCCGGCTACTTCACTGGCAAAACTCAAAACAGGAATTGACTCCGAATTGACCATCACAGACCTTAGCTTTTTGATGCCAGAATTCGGACACCTTGTGGAAGACATGAATGGTCATGCCGTGATGCAAGATGGAGCCATTGTTCTTGATTCCATTGCATTTAAGGTAGGAAAGAGCGATTTTTGGTTTGCAGGTGGTTTGTCTGATTTTCCAGCTTTTTTTCATAAAATGGAAAAACCCATTTCCCTAAAGTTTGATGCTCGATCAAAAAGGATGGATTTTCCGGATCTTTTCAAGGCGGACTCTGCGATGGTTCAGAAAGCAAATGAGGTGATCACCGATTTTTCTACATCGATGCATTTCGAGACCAAGGCATCGGAATTGGCCAATTTTAAATACCTACCCCGAGGAGAATTTTTTATCGATGATCTGTACGCCAAACTTCAAAACTATCCCCACACTTTTCACGATTTTCATGCAGATATCATTATTACGGATACAGATTTGAGCCTTATTGATTTTACGGGGGAGATTGATAGTACGGATTTTCATTTTTCTGGCAGACTCATCAATTATACCAAATGGTTTCAGCCTCAGCCAAAAGGAGATAGTGAGTTGGAATTTGACTTGACGTCGAATCTGCTTCAGTTTCATGACATTTTCTCCTACGATGGGGTGAATTATGTTCCGAAAGACTATCAGCATGAAGAGATCCGAAATATGAAGCTGCATGGTCGGGTAGAGATGCACTATGATGCAGGATTCAAATCGGTAGATCTTTATCTCGATGATTTTACGGGCAAGATGAAGCTCCACCCCCTCAAATTTGAGAAATTCCGTGGCCGTGCCCATGTGGAGGGTGAACAAATCACCATCGAAAATTTTAAAGGAATCATGGGGCAAAGTGATTTTCAGGTGGATATGTCTTATTACTACGGCCCTGACCCAAAACTCAAGAAGAAGAACAACCATCTGTACATCAAATCCAAGAAATTGGACCTCGATGCGCTGATGGGCTTCAAAAACTTCGAAAAACAATCTGACCATAGTGCAGGCTCCAATATCTTCGAAGCTCCATTTCCAGAGCTCCACATCCGTGCGGATATTGGTAAACTAAATTATCATAAGTATTGGCTGGAAGAATTTGGTACAGACCTCCGCATTTCACCCAATCACATGGTGCATGTCGATACACTTTTTGTCCGGGTAGCAGAAGGCAATGTCCAGATGAAGGGATACTTCAATGGTAAAGACCCTAAAAACATCTATTTCAATAGCACCATCTACGCCCAAAAAGTGGATGTGGACAAACTGCTTTTCAAGCTCGATAATTTCGGCCAGGATATTCTGATCAATGAAAATCTGAAGGGTTTGGTCAGCGGGAAGATCACAAGTAATTTCAAAATGCACCCCGATCTCACGCCCATCGTGGCAGATAGCGAGGCCAAAATCGATGTGGAAGTATTCAATGGGACACTTCTGAATTTTACACCGATGCTGGCCATGTCCAAATACTTCAAGGATAAAAACCTGCGTATGATTCGCTTCGATACGCTCAGAAATACTTTCCGTTTGGAGAAGGGAACCTTGCACATTCCAAATATGAATGTCAACTCCTCCCTTGGATTCATCGAGCTGTCAGGCAGGCAGCATATGGATCTATCTATGGAGTATTTCATTCGCGTACCCATGCGGACGGTGACCAAGGTAGGCTGGCGGAGCATCTTCGGCAAAAAGCCAAAAGAAGAGGTGGATCCTGCCCAAATCGACGAAATAGTGGTCCGTGACGAGCGGCGAAAGGTGTCTTTTCTGAATCTGAAGGTGGTAGGTACGCCAGACGATTTCAAAGTCAGTCTAGGGCGGGACAAAAGCGGCAAAAAATCCTAAAGCAAGCGACCATCTTTCATGGTGTAATTGATATCACTCAGTGCTGCCATTTCTGTATGGTGGGTCACCACCACGCAGGTCTGCCCAAAGTCAGCCTTGAGTTTGAGGAATAATTGGTGGATGTCCGTAGCCGTCTGTTGATCCAGATTTCCAGTCGGCTCATCTGCAAGTAGGATCGCGGGTTTATTGACCATTGCTCGGGCGATCGCCACCCGCTGCTGCTCTCCACCTGATAGTTCGGAGGGTTTGTGATCCAGTCGGTCGCCCAAACCAAGATATTCAAGTAGTTCTTTAGCTTTGGCGCTGGCCTCTTTCTGGCTCTGCCCTGCGATGAGGAGTGGAAACATGGCATTCTCCACCGCAGAAAACTCCTGAAGTAGGTGGTGAAACTGAAAGATAAATCCGATGTGCTGATTTCTGAAGCTGGCCAGCTGTTTGGCAGTGAGTTTCGCAGTGTCCTGACCATCCAGGATGACCTGACCGCTGCTCGGAAGATCCAGCGTACCCAAAATGTGGAGTAGGGTACTCTTGCCAGAACCCGAACGACCTACGATGGAAACCAAACTACCCCGTTCGATCTCGATATCTACCCCCTTCAGTACTTCTAAATTGCCATATGTCTTGAAGATTTGCTTCGCCTGAATCATGCTCTTGGTTTGTTGCTTCTGCTTACAAAGGTACGGCAAAAGCATTGATAATTGATTAACTCCATTGGAAATATCGTTGTTGGATTTGGAGTGAGGTCGTCCTCGACGGTGTTTGGAGAAAAGTGTTCGTGAATTGGAAAAGGATTGATCGATACTTATGTTTTGTGATTTGATCGAAAAAAAATACATTTGTGTCTGTTAGTTTTTTGGAAAAATCCACGGAGCAACCCAAAGAAGTAAAATAGAAAAGAAGACTTAGCAATAATTACACACATCAAAAACTTATGACCAGCAATTCGAATACTCCGCATATCCTTTGGCAGGCAGCAGAAGCTGATAAGGAAAACTCCCACATGCATCGATTTATGAAGTACGTGGAAACGCGGCTCGGTGTGACGCCATTCGCAGATTATGCTGAGTTCCACCAGTGGAGTGTCCAAAATCTTCAGGATTTTTGGTTGCTGCTGTACCAATACTTCGAGGTGAAGGATGATGGTCGTCCGGATTTCATCCTGCAAGGAAAAATGCCCGATAGCCAATGGTTTGGTGGTTCGAAGGTCAATTACGCGGAGCACCTCATGCGCCATGCAGATGAGGGAGGACTCGCCATTCGGTATATCGACGAAGTTTCGGAAGTCCCACTAGACCTAAGCTGGGCGGAGGTGCGTGATGCGGTGGGCAAATGTGCCGACTACCTCCGAAGCCTTGGTCTCAAAGCTGGAGATACGATATGTGCCTTCATGCCAAATGTGCCAGAGACCTCCATATTCTTTCTGGCTACGACCAGCATCGGGGCGGTGTGGTCTTCTTGCTCGCCTGATTTCGGTAGTGCGAGTGTACTAGATCGATTCTCGCAGATACACCCAAAGGTGCTCCTCGCTACGGATGGGTACCGCTATGGTGGGAAGACCTTTTCGAAAATAGAAGTGGTCCGCTCACTGATCGAAAACCTACTTACCTTGCAGGCTGCTGTGATCGTCCCCAACCTTGGTATCGATGCTGGCGAACTAAGCCAAACCGCGGTGCCGTGTGTCCATTGGCCTGACTTGATGGAAAGACCGGCTGCACCTATTTCATTCGAAGCGGTAGATTTTTCGCATCCGCTGTGGGTGCTGTATTCCTCGGGTACGACGGGTAAGCCCAAAGCCATCACCCACAGTCATGGTGGTATCCTGCTCGAACACCTAAAGTATATCCACTTCCACAATGAAGTGAAGCCTGGAGAAAATTTCTTCTGGTACACCACAACGGGCTGGATGATGTGGAATTTTCTCCATGCAGCTTGGTTGGCAGGTGCTGCGGTGGTCTTGTACGAGGGGAGTCCGGCTTATCCAGATCTGAAAGTGCTTTGGAACTGGGCAGAACGCTTGGATATCCATCATTTTGGGACTTCGGCGCCTTACTTGGTGAGCTGCATGAAAAATGGCCTTGACCTCGGCGCGGAGACGGCATTGCCAAAACTCCGATCCATCGGCAGTACGGGAGCTCCACTTCCCGCAGAAGCCTTTGATTATATCTACCAGTCTATCAAGTCTGAGGTATGGCTTTGCTCCATGGCAGGTGGCACGGATGTGTGTACGGCCTTCGTGGGAGGCTGCATCCTGGAGCCTGTCCGCTCTGGTGAGATTCAGGTGCGTGGATTGGGCTGTGACCTCGTGGCCCTGGATGATGATGGTCGCTCCGTCATCAATCAGGTAGGGGAGATGGTGATCCGACAGCCTATGCCCTCTATGCCGATCTATTTTTGGAATGATGCCACAAAAGAAAAATACAGAGCCAGCTATTTTGATACCTATCCTGATTTCTGGCGACATGGAGACTGGACGAAAATAGCGGAGCACGGTGGGCTGACCATCTTAGGGCGATCCGATGCCACGCTCAATAGGCAGGGTATCCGCATTGGCACCGCTGAAATCTATGCCTCTGTCAATAAAATCCCAGAGATCGAAGATAGTATGGTCCTTAATCTGGAGTTGGAGTATGGAGCCCATTTTATGCCATTATTCGTAAAAATGCGTGCCGGATTTGAGATTTCGGACGATATCAAAAAGAAAGTGGCTGCCCAGCTTCGAGCGGATTACACCCCGCGACACGTGCCGGATGTGATCATCCCCGTGCCAGACATCCCATACACCATCAGTGGTAAAAAGATGGAAGCACCCACGAAAAAAATTCTCATGGGCATGGATATCTCGCAGTCGTTGAGCAAGGATGCCATGCGAAATCCCGATTCCTTGCAGTTTTTTATGGATTTTGAGATGGCGCCATACCTGAAGTAAGTGATTTGCAGTAGGCTTCGCAAACTCAAAGCATCCGAAAATTGTTACCTATCTTTGTGACCAAATTGTCAAGTAACATGCTATTATATCCGCGTGATATTTTCGAGAAAGTAGAGTTTAATAAAATCATCAGCCTTTTGAAGTCGGAGTGCTTTGGAGAGCCGGCCATTCGGTATTTCGAGTCGCTGGAAGTCTACTCTGATAAGGCCATCGTGATCAGATTGCTGGATGAAGTAGATGAGTGGAAAAAGGTCTTCGAAAGGGGAGAGCGCATTCCCATCGGCAGCTATGATGGGGTAGAGGAATTCATCCCACTCCTCAAGAAGGAGGGCTACGTGCTCGATGTGGAGTCGATCCAGCAGATACACCGCATCCTCCACCTGATGCAGGATATGATCAATTACTTCAAAAAGACTCCTGACAAGGCGATGCTGACCAATTTATTGGAGATCGTATCACCCATTCAGATAGATCCCCGGCTGACCACGGAAATAGATCGGGTATTCGATGAAACGGGAGAAGTGCGTCCCAACGCCTCACCTGCATTGTCCAAAATCAGCAAATCCATCCAAGGCAAAGAGCGGGAACTTGACAAAGTCTTCCGTCAGGAATTGGTCTTTTACAAAGAAAAAGGTTACCTCGTAGAGAATTTGGAGAGTCTTCGGAATGGCAGGCGGGTACTGACCGTGGCTACAGAACACAAGCGGAAGGTAGATGGGATCATTCACGATGAGTCTGCCACCGGAAAAACAGTCTACATCGAGCCAGAAAGAAGTATGGCGATCAATAACGAACTGCATAATCTGTACTCAGAGCGACGGGTCGAAATCTATAAGATCATTCGCGAGCTGTGTCAGTTTTTACGTCCCTACGCGGATACTATCTGGCAGGCCGAGCAGATCACCGTAAAGATGGACACCGTACACGCAAAAGCCAGATTGGCAATCAAACTTAAAGCCTCTCGTCCAGAAATTATCAATAAGCCAAGACTGCATTTTCGGGAAGCATATAATCCGATATTGTTCCTCAAATTCGAGCATTCGGATCAGAAGGTAGTTCCTTTTAATTTAGAGCTGCATGGACAGAATAGACTCCTCGTGCTTTCTGGTCCCAATGCCGGGGGAAAGTCCGTGACGCTCAAGACGGTAGGCCTACTCCAAATCATGATCCAATGTGGAATGCTCGTCACCGCGGATGAAAACTCGAAATTTGGTATTTACAATAAATTTTTTGTAGATATCGGTGATCAGCAGTCGATGGAGGACGATCTGAGTACCTACAGCTCCCACCTCACGAATATGAACCACATGGTCTCCGAAGCCGATGACCGTACGCTGGTGCTAATCGATGAGTTTGGTACGGGTACGGATCCAAAGATCGGGGGTGCCATCGCAGAAGCCATCCTGAGTGATATCAACCATAAGAAGGTGACGGGGGTGATCACCACCCACTACTCCAATCTCAAATACTTTGCATTCAAGACGCCAGGAATCCTGAATGGATCGATGGAGTTTGACAAAATGAAGCTCTCGCCCACATACGTACTGCACGTAGGTAAGCCTGGAAGCTCTTTTGCTTTCGAGATTGCAGAAAAAATAGGCCTTCCCAAACGTATCATCAAGTATGCCCAGCACAAAACGGGTAAAAATGAGAAGGCCATCGATGAATTGCTCGTAGATCTACAGACAGAGCGGAAGGAAGTGGAGGACAAAATGACCATCCTGCTCGATAAGGAGGAAAGGCTCGAAAAACTGATCAAAAACTACGATCAGCTGCATTCCGAACTGGAATTCCGCCGTAAAAAGCTCAAACTCGACCAAAAAGAAATCCAAGCCTACAAGGCCGATGAAATGACCCGCGAACTCGAAAAGCTGGTCCGCGAGATCAAACGAGAGAAAAATATCGAGAAGGCGCAAGAAGTCCTCAAGCAGCAGAAGCAAGAAAAGCAGGAAAAAGTCCAGGAAGTCATCGCCATCAAAGAGGAGGTGTACGACCAAACCAAGGTCCCGATGGATAAGCTGGTGATCGGTTCTTACGTGCGTATGCGCAATGGAGACAGCATCGGCAAGCTCGTGAGCCTCGAAAAGGACAAAGCCCAGGTTCAGATGGGATTTCTCACGGTGTGGATTCCGATTCGTGAGCTGCTACCTGCTGCTGAGCCACTGGAGGTACAGCGCCAGCGCAGTGTCAATACTTCTGGGGTGTTGAAAGATAGCCACTTTCAGTCCAACATCGACCTCCGGGGTTACCGTAAGGAGGATGCCCTTCACTTCCTGCAGGAATTCATCGAGAAAGCCATCATCAACAATGCCTACGAGCTCAAAATCATCCACGGCGTAGGGAATGGGATCCTAAAGAAATCGGTGCATTCCAAACTCCGCGAGTACAAGGACTGCCGCGAAATATGGCATCCGGAGGAGAACCTCGGCGGTGAAGGCGTGACGATGGTGCGATTGTAAATCGAGTAGGAGAGCTGAAATAGTGTAGATATCAAACCCAATCATCAAATGACCACAGAAGAAGAGAAAAAGTATCTGGAACAGTTAGGAGCCAGACTCCGCCAACTCCGTAAAGAGAAGGGTTTTGCGAACTACGAGCAGTTTGCGGAAGCCCATGGCATCGGAAGAGCCCAATATGGTCGATACGAGAAAGGAGCGAATATCACCTTCGTGAATCTGATGAAGCTGGTGAGAATACATGAGTTGACACTTTCTGAATTTTTTTCGAAGGGGTTCGGAGGATAGGGGAATTGTGTAGCTATCATTGAACCAAACTTTAGGATTTACTCCATTTCTAGTGGGCAGTAGGGTGGGTTGTGAGCTATTCTGATTGGTGGCGGTATACAGCTACGGCCGAAAGTTTGCCAACCTTCCCTCTTATGACAAATCCCTTATCCTTGCCGTGAAATAAGTTTTTTCACAATGGCTCCTGAAATACACTTTTTTAAAAACTCCCCATTAGGTCTATTGTCTATTCCTCTATGAAATCTTGTTCCTCCGCCAGCTACTCGCATTCCATAGTCACTACTGATCTGATCTATGGTATAGTTTATATTAGGGCCCATTGTTGGATTGCTTCCGTTACAATTTTGACAAATAGCATATTGTAAAACATCGTTTTGTGCATTCAAATAATTAATTTGCAATAAAAAAGTAAACATGGCAAGGCCAATGAAATGTTTTAAAATTGATTTCATGATGAATTATTTTGAGGAGAGTTAATTTTTTAATTTATGTTTTGATTAAAATGGAATTGACTCAAACTCAGAGAGATTGATTTTGCTACCGTCAGGCATGGTCATAAACTGCCACTTCCGTTCTTTAATTTCCGGAAATTCGATAAATTTGATATATCCAATTTTCAGGTCAACATCAATTACAGTATTGATAAAAATATTATTTTTTTCTTTAACCTGGTAAACCATATTTATTATATTTTCCTTGATATCCACAAAATATATACCAACAACAAACTCAACAGGATAATCTTTCAATACATCGAATATATCATGTGGATTGAAATCTTCATAAGTGTTCTTTTCAAAGTCATGGTATCGGTAGTGTCTTAATAGTACCTCATCCCATGGGGAATTTAGGTATTCTGATATTCCTTTTGTGCCATTATCATAAAGTTCCAAGTACTCACCAATTTCATCATAATTATAAACCCTTTTTAGATTGCCGGCATAGTCAAATATATAAGTTTGATGGAAAAGAATATCAGGCATATCTCTATTCAAATCTTCAAAAAATTCGAGCCGTCTTGTACCAATCATGCAGGGTGCTTGAGGAGGATTAAAATATTGATACTTCTGAATAGCGGCCCAAATTTGTAGTCCATTTCCTCGAAAAAAATTCATTTTATTGAATTGTTTTTCAGAAATAGGGAAGCCAAGCATTTTTATAGCATTCCAAATTTCCTTACGGTTTTGATTGGTAATTTTTTTCGCAACGATTAATTTCTCGCTATTTTCATACCTAGATAGTAGTGAATCAAGTTTATCTTCCTTTTCCCATTTTTGATCGTCAAAAAGTCCTAAATATTTGCCATTTTCATCAAACATATGCTTACCAATAAAACTGCCTTCTTTGTACTCAAGGATTACACAAGATTTAGGTACACTCGTCAAGCGAAGTTTACTTAGAGCTGGATGGTCTTGAAATAAATATGGTTCGTCTTTAATTCTGGTATCAGTATTTAGAGTACCGATACCATTAGTTGATTCTATTTCTGATGATCTCACTTTCCCGCTCTTACACCCCCCACAAGAAATCATCAGTAGGGTAGAGAGTAGGAAGGTGAGGAGGGCTGTTTGTTTTGTTTGTAATGTTTGCATCATTGGAGGATTGATTTTAAAGGTTAACGAATTATGCGGTTTGAAAATTGGCTATTTGTGGGTTAGGATGTTGTGGATATGAATAGTTATCTAGCTTCGGAGTTCCTTCTGAGAGAGACCATTCATCAATGAGCCCTCCACCTAGTAATTGCTAGGTCAATTATCATGCCAAATACGCCTTATATGGTGTATTTTACAAGTCAAGTGTGTTTATTGTTGTTGTTATTCTGATTCAGCTCGAAAGTGGACACATGGCTACAGATGCTGTTGGTGAGGCGTCCGTCATGTAGGGTGGCGGTGACACCTTCATCTGCGATGCGGGTGATCTGATAGAAGGGGCGATTATTCGCACGTATTTCGATTTGGTCCAGATAGGGTGGGAAGTTGTCGATGGTGAGGTCTATTGCAGGAATGGTATAGAGCTCATCCCGTACATTGGTGACAGTAGGCTTTATTTTGTAAGCTCCATCGTTATATCGTGCATTAATGGGAGTATCTGAAAATCTTTTAGGATCGTTTTTGTGGATACGTGTGTAAAAGTCTGAGAAGAAATAGTCGTCGTAGGGCTCATTTCTTAAGTTAATGGGTGTGATTACATCATTATGGGCAAACGGTTTTATTCCTGTGCGTGTCCATGAACCGAATCCAGCTTGATGCCTTGTATTGAAAACTGCACTAGTCCATGGGGTAATTGGTGAATCATCTCGTGCTCCCATACTAATCCTACTAGTGTAGTTTGGACCAATAATTTCATCGAATGCGTCACTATCTGATTTTTGTAGAAGAATAGCCACATTATCAGCATTCATTGTTACATTCGTATATCCGTCGGAGTACACTTTATTTGCTTCTTTCATTTTAGCTCGTACACGCAGTGGCGATGGTAACGTGCCTGGGTAGGTTAAGCTCACTTCATTGTCTTCGCTCGTTTCTGATTTAAGAATCACATCTAATTCAGTGGCCGCATGTTCTACGTATTGATTAGGGTCTGCTTTCCTGCCTGTGCCTCCTACATATCTCTCTAAGTGGAGGTGTGATCTGCTAGTGCCCGAAACTCCTAAGGGTGCAATATCCCAACCTGCTTGGACTTGATTAGTGGTCGTAAAAGTTTTAGTATTACAAAATTTTAGGTCTAAATCTTTTACAGTAACGTTTTGATTTGGAGTTTTCGCGAAGCATCTACAATATTCCAAATCAATAATTGCCCATTCATTTAACAAGATATTATCAAGTTTCGCTAATAGGAACTTCCCATACCTCGCAATATCAGTTTTTGAATTTGTAAATATGTGACCATATCCATAGCCACCTACTCTCATTATTTTATATCCTTTTGCTCCTCCATTTCCATTAGTTATAGAATCTACCGTACCACCTTGGACTGCCTGAAGAGCATATTTGGCATCCTCCATGCCACGAACCGTATAATCTATCGCTTGGTGAAACACAGTCGCTCCTTCAATATTTGTATGTCTTATTCCATAGTCGGAGATTACGCTCTCTGTTGGAAAAGGTACCGCATCTTCATATTCAAAAGCATCATTCAGATTTGTGCCACATGGATCGCAAGGCCTATATCTTACTTGTAAATTCTGGGCATAGACCTGACAAGCCATACTGAGTATGGCAATCAATATTATTACTCTCATCTTTTATTTTTTTTGGTTTTTTTGGAAAGGTGCTTAGTCTTTTTTTACATCAAAATTAGGTTCGTATCGTTTATTCCACTCCTCAAAAGTATAGATATCGTATTTCCATAATTTGCCATCTTGGGTGACAACGCCATCTTCGGTAAATTTGTCAAATTTAAATCGTATATCGTCTGAAAATTTAATTAATTTTACAATGGTTTCTTCCGGATATATTCCTCCTTTATACGTATTTGTTGCGAACCAAAAATTATTCTCTAATCCACTAAATCCCCAGCCTGCACATGACATATTCAGTTTTGTTTGATATTTTCCATCCTGAAAGGTGTAAATTCTGATTTGTGGTGATATCAGACCACAAGTAAAGTCACCATCACCTAGACTAGATCCATTCACACTCGAAAGGAGATATTTTTGATCTTTCGTGATTGTAAAACTTCCACCACCGTATTCATACATGGGGATTTGTAGGATTAGTTTTCCTTCATAATCGTAAATATCTATATGTGCAATGTGTCCAGCGAGTGTACCTTTCTCAGTCCATACCTCTGCATATGCAGCTAGACAAACCCTTCCGGGAGTTTCTTCGAGGTCCAAAATATCGCTACTCACGATCATATAATCTAGGTCAGAAAGTTTGATACTGGGGTGAAGTTTCATCTTTCCGAGCCATTTTACCATTTGTGCATTAGATATTTTTTTTAGGTCTACTTCTTTGAAATATTCTTCATCTTCATGGCTATAGTAAAAGACCTGAGCTTGTTTAGGGATGTCTTTATAAATGGTAGCGTCTTTTTGGTTAGACAGGGCCTTACCATTTGGGAAGATTATTTTTGTTTCTTGGGCATATACGATTCTTTTTAAGCCATTGAATACGAAAGTATCCACTTTTATTTCATTGTTATTATTATATCTTACCTCTGGTTCGATAATTGCATTTCCACTTTGATTTTGCCCAAGGTTATTGGTCATCTGAATGTTTCCATTTAAGGAATCGACAGTTAGTTCGGACTCTGCGCCATTCGGGTTTATACTCGTGATGGAATCTTGATTTTTTTGCCCCCCACAAGAGATCATCAGTAGGGTAGAGAGTAGGAAGGTGAGGAGGGCTGTTTGTTTTGTTTGTAATGTCTGCATCATTGGAGGATTGAATTTATGGGTTAACGAAATATGCGGATAGAAAATTGGCTATGTGAGGGTTAGGATGTTGCGGATATGGAAAGTCATCGATCTTCGGAGTTCCTTCGGTGAGAGACCATTCATCATTGAGCGCTCCATGCCCAGTAATTGCTAGGTCAATTATCATGCCAAATACACCTTATATGGTGTATTTAGCATACCAACTGCTCTTATTTTGGTATTCTTCTGATTCAGCTCGAAAGTGGACACATGGCTACAGATGCTGTTGGTGAGGCGTCCGTCATGTAGGGTAGCGGTGACACCTTCATCATTATCGCATCGTACATGTGGGTGATCGCACAAAGACTATCGATGGGTTGCAGCTGATATTCTTAGAGTTGCCAAAATTTGATATAAAAACGATTGCCCACAAGAAACTAACTATCCTTTGGCTTCGTTTCCTATCAGAGATAGAAAATGGAAAAGAAATGAAGGATCAAGATCTGCTGAACGAATTGGCCAATGTACCTGAAATAGCTGAGGCACTCGAACTCACCAAAGAAAGTGCATACACAAAAGCCGAGCTCGAAGCCTACGACAAGTACTGGGATCAAATCCGCACTGAGCGTACCCTCATTGTCGATGCAGAAACCCGAGGTCTCGAGCAAGGTAGAGAAGAAGGTCGGCAAGAAGGGAAAATCGAAGGAAAAATCGAAGGAAAAATCGAGGTCGTACTAAAATCATATGAAAGTGGCTTATCTTTCTCCTTGATTGCAAACATTACGGGGCTGGGGGAAGAGGAAGTCACTAAAGTACTTAAAAACCACGGGAAGATCGATTAGTTCTCAAACGATTGAGCAATTTTCATCCTTAACATTCTTCGGCTAAGTCCCTAACGTTTCTCCTATGTACAACAGAATAAAGTAGCTAATGGTCAATTTTATAAACGTTCTTAGCTTTGTCCCAACTTCTCATTGAATCAAAAAATAATCCTTCCATCCTCCATGATGATTTGCCTATGGGTTTTTTGGGCGAAATTGGGGTCGTGGGTGACGACGAGTAAAGTTTTATCGAAGTCGGATACCAACTGATCAAAAATTTCAAAAACGATCTGGGTATTTTTACTATCAAGATTGCCGGTGGGCTCGTCACACATTAGGAGGAGCGGATCGTTGATCATGGCTCTGGCGATGGCGACTCTTTGTTTTTCGCCGCCGGAGATTTGATACGCCATTTTCTTTGCAAGCTTTTCGATGCCGAGCTTTTGGAGGATGCCGTAGGCCTTTTGCTCCAGGGCTTCCTCGGAGAGCTTATTGGACTTGAATCCAGGCAGCATTACATTTTTTAGAACGGTAAATTCATTGAGCAGGTAGTGAAACTGGAAGACGAATCCTATTTTTTCATTCCGAATCTTCGCAAGTTCGGGTTCTGTCTTCATGTGGGTGGAATCCTGATCGATGAGGAGTTCACCCGTAAAGTCCGTATCCATGGTCGAAAGGATGTACAGTAGGGTAGATTTGCCACAGCCTGATTTTCCGGTGATGGAGACAAATTCGCCTCGGTCGATGGTGAAGGACAGATCCTTGAGTACATCGATTTTGATAGGATCAAAAAAGGATTTACGAAGCGATTTGGCTTCGATGACAGTCTTTTTTTCCATGCTATTTACCTCTTATGATTTCTACAGGATCTATGGTGCTGGCTTTGCGAGCGGGAAACCACCCTGCAAAATAGGTAGTGGCGACCGCGAAAGTGATGGCTATGAGATAATATTGAATGCCATAATCGACTGGATAGGTTTTGATGGTAGGTAGAGCAGCCGTCTCGAAGGGAATGCGATCGATCATTAAGGAAAAAACAAAGCCCAAAGTCGCTCCACCTATTGCTCCTGATATGCCAATGCTGAGTGAGATCGCAATAAAAATATTACGTACATCATCCCCCGAGAAGCCTGTGGCTTTTAGGATGGCGATGGTATCCATTTTTTCGTAGATCATCATGTTCAGGATGTTGTATATGCCGAATCCTGCCACGATCAGCAGCACGATTCCCACTGCAAATGATATGATGGTCCGTGCATTGCTGCCCGTCTCATAGGTGGCATTAGCGGTTTGCACATCCTCCGCTGAAATGCCAAATTTTTTTTCGTACACTTTCGCCATGGCGGGAGCCCATTTCATATCCTTCAGTTTTACTTGGATGTCGCTGACGTAGGCGCTGGATTTACCCATTATTTTCTGACAAGTGGCAAGACTCACATAACACTGGATTTTATCGAAATCAGCGATTCCTGATTGAAAAAAACCGATTACTTTTAGGTAGAACTGTTCACCATTGATGGTACTTACTTGGATCAAATCACCTTTTTTTGCTAGTATTTTGTCCGCGACTCCACGGCCTAGGATGATGCTGTTTGGGATGTTGGCTAGGTCCAGAGGATTCACTTCTGATATATAATCTCCAAAGTAAAAAAGCCTTGATTCCTGCACGGCGTCAATGCCATTGAGGACACCATTGAGCTCGATATTTCCTAGATTGAAGAATACCTGTGCGGTAAGCTTGGGGGCTACTCCTAGTACTCTCGGATCAGCATGGAGGCTTTTGATGATGGTTTCGGCATTATACACATCCTTTCTAGCGTTGGCGGGTTTGAGTGAGCTGATGAAATTATGATAACTGCGGTATGTGGAATCTAAATCAATGGGTTGGGTGCCAGAAGGCTTAATATCATTATAAATGCGGATGTGGGGTGTCCTATTGAGTACCAGCCCGTCCAGCAATCTATTGAGCCCTTCCATAAATCCAAGGAGTGCTACGAAAAATGCCACACTAAAAGCTACCCCCACTGCCGCGACGACAGACTGCTTGGTCCGAGCCAGAAGCAAAGCTTTTGCTATTTCGATGATGTGCTTGTACTTCATTTTTTGGGAAGCCTAATTTTTTCGGTTTCATTGATGCCACTTATTACTTCCGTGAGCTGAAAGTCACTCAATCCCAAACCTATTTTCTTTTTTGATCCGTTTTCTAGGGTTACGGTGGAGTCTGCTTCGATATAATCAGATGGAATGGTCAATATATCTTTTTTCTCTCGGAGGACGATGTTGGCTTCGAGTGAAAGATTTGGGTAAAGAATTTCAGGTTTACGGACGAATAAAGCCTCTACCTTGAAGCTGCGTGTTCTCTCATTCATGATGGGGTAAATGAAGCTTATCTCAGCCTCAAAAGCGGTATGTGCGTAGCTGTCCATTTTGACCACGATTTTTTGACCTTTTTTGATTTTTACGATGTCATATTCATCCACATTCAGTTCGATCACAAAATCATCTTCTCCAATGGTTGCTAGGGGTGAGACCGAGGTAGCGAGTTCGCCGATTTTGGAGTTTATTTTATAAACAATGCCGTCCACTTCACTTCGAATGATATGGTCGTTGGCGGTGGCTTGGGCGATTTTGAGGTTGTTCTTACTTTGATCGGATACGAGTTTTAATTGTCTTTGGATATCTTTTAGCAAGGCATTGGCACGAGAGAGGTTTGCTTTCGAGTTTTCATAGTTGAGTGCTCGTTGTTCTAGCTCGGATTTTGACCCAATGTTTTGGCTCCACAGTTTTTTTTGGCGACTCCACTGCAAAGAATCATTCATCAATTTTTTCTGAGCAAAATCAACTTGATTTTTTGCATCGTCTAGTTTTTCCTTATTCTGAAGATAGTCATTCGCATAAGCAGAAATGCGAGCGTTTTCGGCCGTAAGTGCCGAATTGACATTGTCGATTTGGAAGAGTGGATCTCCTTTTTTGACATGGTCGCCCTCCTTTACAAATATGACTTTAATGTTTCCTGTGATTTTTGTAAATACCTCGTATTGATTTTTGCTTTTGACAATCCCTGAGGCATAGATGCTCTCAACGATGTTGGTTCTCTTGGGTGTGATGACTTCATTTTTTTCCTGACAGCCAAGGCTGGCGAGGAGGAAGGTCAGGATGAGTAGGTGCGTTATCTTGATCATTGATGGATGGGCTGAAATCGACGTAAGCAAAAAAATATGTGAACCAATCTAAATCCCATAAATGTGAGTCTTTACGAATAGAAAGTTTCACTCTTCAAAGGTAATACTTTTTATGTGTTTCTACTATGTAAAAATAATCCAACAAAGGGGGATCGTTACAATTTTCCAACAGCCTAAGGGTTTAACCTGATTTTCATTCGAAGCCTGCGAAAGAGGGGTAATCAATACAACTTAATGATTACTACCGGCGTTTTTGATTGCATTACTGAATTATTAAAACTTATCTTCAATGATTTTTAAAAGTATAGTATTAAAGGGTCTTCTTTGCACAGCTTTAGTTGCCTCAATGGTTTCTTGCACGGATGATGACGGTCAAAACCAAGATGGTCAGATCGTGACCAATGTGTGCGAGCCAATCAAGAATTATGTAGCTACGCACTTTCCGAATTCTACGATCAGAAAGGTAGAGCGTGACATTGAAAATGGAAGAGTGGAGTTTGATGTGTATCTAAGTGATCAGACTGAGCTTGAATTTTTCGAAGATTGTACGGTACATGAGGTAGAATCCAGAAATGGTTTGCCGGCTTCCGTGGTTCCTGCTGCAATCACTGCTGATGCTTCTACACGGTTCCCTGGTGCTGTGATTGTAAAGTGGGAATTATACCCGACTTACCAAGAAATTCAGCTTGCGAATGGCGTAGAAGTAGAGTACACACTTGATGGTGCGTTCATCCGCATTGATGACTAATTTACTTTTTTTTAAAAATACAAGGGTCATGGCTCCAAGTGGGTCATGGCCCTTTTGATTTTATGTAGGCACTACATCTCAATGAACGATTTAGAGAGGTGTTTCTTTGACCTGCTTTTGGAATGAGCAGTTTCAAAATTTATATTCAGATCATCCGATGATCTATCAAGTACTGTCCAATTTTTTCAGTGGCACCTGTCGAATATTCAAAATACTGCTGCAGCTTTCCCTTTACTTCCGCGCGAAATTCTTGATCCTGCGACCTTTGAAAGAATTGGACCGCCTCCGAATCATCATGGACGATGGTGAATGCACCATTGCCAGTCAAAATTTCCGTTTCCAAAAATCCATCGTGCTTTGGGCCGATGGCGATGGGGATCAGACAGCTGGCAGGCTCTAGGGTATTGTGTACCCCTTTTCCGAAACCACCACCCACATACACGGCCGTCGCCTCGCTATAAATCTTGAATAGCTTTCCAATCGTATCCACCAAGTATATTTCTTGGGAATCAGGTGGTATCTGTTCGTGCCAGATTTGGGTTTCGGCAGGCAGTGATTTTTTCCAATTCAAAATATGTTCTGGATCTACCTTATGGGGCACGATGATGTGTCTGGCCTGCGGAAATGCTTTGATGGTCGCGTTGATCAATGATTTTTCCCTCAGGTACACACTGGCATACACGAAGACGGGCATGTGCATCGGCGATGATTGGGCTGGAAAACTGGCTCTTTTTTCGAGGATGCTCTCCAATCTGGTGTCGCCGGTGATCATGCTGGAAGAAATGCCCCATTGATGAAGGCGCTGATGGGTCGATGCATCTTGGCAGAACCAGTATTTTATTTTCCTTAGGTTTTCTCTAAGCGGCGCAGCCCAAGATCGATCTAAAAAATGCTGCTTTTTGAATTTGACGGAGATCCAGATCATGGGTACGCCCTTGTGGTCGAGCACTTGGATCAAGCGATGCCAAAACTCGTATTTTACGCCTACAAAAAGATCCGGTTTCAGAAGAAGAACGAGCTGTTCCATATCTGGCTTTCTATCCAATGGCAGGTAGATGACCTGATCGACGTGTTCTGCCTTTTTTTTTGATTCGTATCCGGATGGACTGAAAAAACTCAGGGTAATAAAAGCATGTGGGTGATGACGCCGAAGTGCTGCGATCAGTGGCCTTGCCTGATCATATTCGCCCAGCGAAGCACAATGTATCCAAATGCTCTTTTGGGTTGTTTCTGGATTTTTTGCCTGGCGCCAGGATTGCTTCCGATCTAAGTTCCATTTCCGGATTCGTGGATTCCAGAGGGCAACTAGTTTGGTGCCAATGCCGAACAAAAAGATACCGAGATCATATAATCGCCAGATCATTAATAATAGATGACCTCCTGACCATCAGACTTGGAGATGGGTAAAAACCATGTGACTCGCAAGCCTATGACGTGCTCGAGCCTGCTTTGTGGGACCAAGCTCGGATTGTCAAAATTGACCTTTCTCACTTGATTGGTAAAACCTTGTATGAATTCCAATTGGATATTCATATTCACCAGTCCATCATCGGAGTGTATCTGGTAGCCTATGGATTCTTTGATGGCAAATCCACGAGTCAGTCGATCATAACCTTTTCTATAATCACCAAATATCTGTGCAAAGGAGTTGGTATCATCCAGAAGTCTGATGCGGTGCTGAAGTACCCCTGCGCCTAATCCCAATCTAAATCCAGAGCGATTGAGCCCCGAGCTGAACACCTTGCTAATATATGGGCCTACATAGAGCCCCCTATAGCGAAGAAAGACGTCTGCTACATCATTGGAGGTGCCGTACACATTACCAGCAGGATTTCTGTAAATGCTGAGTACATCTTCGCGTACATTGCTGCCGAACATACTGAAGACCTCCGCCCCAATCTCGATCCCACTCTCGAAGAGGTATCCCGCTCCGAGCGAAAACTTCAGGGCATTGCCGAATCGGTCGCCCATATCTCCGCCATGTATATCATATCCAAATCCAATATCAAAGTGAAACATCTCTTTGAATAACTTGGGTTTTGGACCAGGATTGGTATTGTATACCATTTGGCCCACAACCGGATAAAGCCCCAAAAGACCAGAAACCAAGAGGATCACTGCAAAAAATTTCTTCATACGATGCTGTTTTGTACAGGTCTATGCGAACGGCTGGCTTTTTTCAATCAAGGGATTCGAATTCATACCCGCCAAAGGCAAATTTATACTTTTTTTGTCGAAGTGGCATGAGGTAGCCATAGATTTCTACGATTTGCTGGTCAAGATTCCTGTATTTCCGCAGGACGTGGCAGGTAGAAATCCTTCATCGCATCGGCTATTTTTCGGTTGTCGCTCAGTCGTGGCACCTTGTTTTGTCCACCGAGTTTGCCTTGGGATTTCATATATGCGCGGAAACCATCCCTTTTGATAGGTGTGATCACGAGTGGACGAAGGATTTTTCCCTCTATCAGATCGCGGTAGTAGATGTTCTGACGGGTCATCTCTTGGTCCAGGTCTTTTTCAAAATTTTCCAGATCTGCGGGATTATCGGCAAACTCGACCAGCCATTCATGATAGGGTAAGCCGTGTGTGGGATTGACCTGAGGAGCGACTGTGTATTCTACGATGGAGACTTGGTATTTTTTTGATACCAAAATCATGGCCTCTTCCACTTCCTTCCCTATGACATGCTCTCCAAAGGCAGAGATGAAGTGTTTGACCCGTCCTGTGACCACGATTCGGTATGGATGGAGCGATACGAAGCGTACACAATCCCCGATGCTGTAGCCCCAAAGACCAGCATTGCTGCTGATGATAAGGGCATAGTCGACTCCTAGCTCTACCTCTGCCAGCGTATATCTGGCAGTCGGGTCACTAAAAATTTTGTTGAGTGGCACGAATTCATAGAAGATACCGCTGTTCGTATTAAGCAGCAGCCCTTCATTTTTTAGCCCATCTTGAAACGCGATGAAGCCCTCTGAAGCGGGATATGTCTCCAGACTTGGTACGCTGAATCCCATCAGGGACTCTAGTTTTGGCCTATATGGCTCATAATTGACCCCTCCATAGATAAATAGACCAAGATTCGGAAAAATCTTTTTGATATTGGGTTGTCCCGTGATTTGGAGAAGATTTTCGAAGTACATCTGTACCCATGGTGGGATGCCGCTGATGATTCGGAGGTCTTTTTCCTTGGTCTCTTGGATGATGGATTGGAGCTTGGTCTCCCAGTCTTCGATGGAGTTGGTCTGGAAGCTCGGCACCTGATTGAGCTTGAGCCACCAAGGTATTTCGTGATTCACGATTCCGGAAAGGCGGCCAGTTGGGATTCCTCCTTTCTTTTCGAGAACCGGAGAACCAGATAAAAAAATAACCGAAGCATCGAATAAATCGTAGCTGCCTGATTGAGTCATGTGGTTTAGTATGGCATTCCTGGCAGTTTGGATATGATTTGGTAGGCTATCATGTGTGATGGGGATGTATTTGACACCAGAGGTGGTCCCTGAAGTTTTGGCGAGGTATTTCGGTTTGCCAGGCCAGGTGACATCTGGTGTTCCCTCTGCTATCGCATCGAAGTATTTCTTGAGGTCTTCATATTCTCGGATCGGTACATGCGCTATAAAATCTTGATGATTTTTGATTTTGTCGAAATGATGATCCTTGCCAAATTTGGTATGCTTGGCTTTTTCCAGAATATCCCGGAGAATAGACATTTGGTCGTTCACTGCGTTAGTTGCATTCCGAAGTAGCTTTTTTCTAGTGTATGAAGCCACTTGTTTGACCACCCATGATTTGATCGACATTGAGATAATTTTTGACAAAGGTAATGGGATTGTAACTTTTTTACTATCCACTTTTCGGCAGATAAACTGAAAATCATATGTGATATTCAAGGAATGTAGTATTTTTACCATGTTTCAGCATTTTTAGTGACGATATTGAGTGATTTTTGAGATGGAGTTTTATGTGAAATCGATTCGAGCAGATTTATTTCCACAATTGATTGATATTTGGGAATCTTCCGTTCGTAGTAGCCATCATTTTTTACTTGAGGAGGATATCCAGTTTTACAAACCATTGGTCAAAAACATTTATATGCCCAAAATGGACCTGTACGGACTTTTTTGCGATGGGGATGATCTCTTAGTCGGATTCATTGGGCTTTCGGAAATAAAGATCGAAATGCTTTTTATTCATCCCGATTATCAAGGCAAGGGCGGTGGCTGGCTACTCTGTGAATTTGCCACAAAAGAGAAAACTGCTGTAGGTGTAGATGTGAATGAGCAAAATGATTCTGCCCGAAAATTTTATGAATCATTTGGATTTCAAGCCTTTAAACGATCTCCCTACGATGGGTCAGGTCGACCATATCCTATCATCCATATGCGGCTACCATAGGGGAAAGGTGGTACTGCATCTTCCAGAATACGTGGTCTTTATAAGAGTCTGATCGATTTTTTTTGGTATCATCTACGCATCTATTTGTATCGAATCGCATCATTATATAGTGTTGATTACGGTTTTTATAAGGTTTCGGTCGATAGATTTGAGGATCGGACCTATTAAATTTAGCGGGCAAGGACTAAAAATGCCTATCCCTCCATCAATAGCCGAGATTTTTATCATCGTCTTCCGAAGCAGCGAAGGCCATAAGGTCTCTATTTACCGCAATAGCGGCATTGAGTTCATAGCCTACGAGAATCACAAATGCATTGATTTGGAAGAGTAGCATGAGGGCTATAAGTGCCCCAATAGAGCCATATAGCTCATTGTATCGCCCGAAATTGTTAATAAAAAAGCTAAATCCCCAGGTGGTGACGATCAGCAGTAAGGTTGCTAAAATGCTACCTGGATTGATGAAGTCTGTCTTTTTTTTGAGGGATGGACCGTATTTATAGATAAAGCTGATACCTGTGTACACTAGCAATATCAATATGAAATACTTGGCCAGTTCGATCCAAACAATGAAGTATTCAGGCGTAAAGCTGAGTAGATATTCGTAAACCGGTTTTGTGATGAGCATCGCTACCACTGCCACGATCAATAATAAAGATAGTAGGATGGTCAGGATAATGGCGATCATTCGCTTCCGAAAATAACTTCGGTAGTGGTAACTAATGGCGTATGATTTATCAAAACCAAACATCAAGGTCAGCATCCCATTGGAAGAAAAGAAAACGGTCAAGATAAAACCCAATGATAACAAGCCCTGCCGTTTGATGGCTGTGATATCGTAAATGATGGTAAATAGGTAGTCGTGTGCGTCTTTGGGCAGGAAGCTTTCGGAATTTTCCCGAAGCATCTCCGTATAATCCGCCGTAAATGGCAGGTACGGCAATAGCGTGAAAATAAATAAAATGGCTGGAAAGATGGAAAGGAAAAAACTATAAGCTACCGAATTGGCTCGGGTGGTCAGGTTATCTTTCTGGGCTTCGTCTAGGATGAATTTGACAATCTGATAAAGCGGCACTTTAGAGAAGCCACGGATGGTAAACCGCTGTGACCAATCTAGTAAGGCCTTGACTCTTGGACCTTCCAGAATGCGTTTTTCCACCTCTTTTAGCTTAAATTTCAAAATACGGCCGTATTTTTTGGATGAGAAGATCTGGTGCGGAAACCCTAGCGCCGGAATTCATATCGATGAAGAACAACTTGATGGTGGCTTCATGAATTTTTTCATCAGCCTCATTGTAAATCTCGCATCGAAAATTGATCATTTTGGTGGGCAATTCATCTAGGATGGTATGTACCGTCAGGAGCTCGTCATAGTAGGCTGGTTTTCGGTACCTCGCCTGCATTTCTACCACCGGCATCATGACCCGCATGTCATCTTCCAATTGTTTGTAGGTAAATCCCAAGTTTCGAATAGCTTCTACCCGTCCTACTTCGTAGATGGACGGGTAGTTGCCATAGTATAGGTAGCCCATTCTATCTGTCTGTCCGTATGTGACTCTATGATGATGGGTATGCCTGTACATTCCTTTTGATTTTTTTAGCTTGAGGTGTCCAAAATGGGTCGAATGAGTATTAAATCTAAATCATGTCCCTGACTAGGGGACAGGTCATACAGTGACTTCCCCCTCGTGCACGCGATAGCTCTGCACTCGGAATGGTAATGATGGTATTGGTCAATTCGTCTGTATTGATGGCACCATCCTCCACTTTTTCTAGGAAATCGTAAGCTGTCATGATATTAAATCCAGCATTTTTGAAGGCTACCTCCGTACGTGGATTGCGGTCATAGGTAATGGCTACCCCAGGTTTGACGGCTACGAGGTTACAGCCATCTGTCCACTGCTCACGCTCTTGGTAAGGAGAGACTCCATTTCCCGCGAAAATAAATTTCATGTCGGGGTTGATCTCATTGATCATGAAGTTTTTGACAGAGTCATAGCTTGTACTTGTCCCATCGATGCGGTATACTTCCACATTAGAGCTATTTCCATCGTATATGATGGGTTTGAAGCAGACGGTGTGATCCTTGCTAATTCTGGTAAACAAGGTATCAATGTGCATACAGTATCGTTCGTTTGGTATATTTATTTGGACTACATTTTGGACGAGTCCTTTTGCAAAAAGCACTTCCGTTAGTTTCCGAATGCCGTATGGGGAAGTCCGCTCTGAAGCCCCGATGAAGAGGTAGTCATTTGCGATCATCATCACGTCACCGCCTTCGATGCTAATGAGTTCACCCTTCTTGGAAGGAGGAAATTCGTCTACGTTATTCAGGTTGATGACCTTTCCTTCTGCACCCAAGGCAGCGAAATCAGGATGTGCCTCAAAGATAAATCTGGTCAAAAGATTTTCGCGGAATCGGGCAGTTTTTGAAGCTTTGGTGATGAGGATATGATCTTTGATAGCTACTGCGATATCACGAGTAAATATGAAATTAGGAATCGGGTCGAAAAATATATGGTCGTCCTCTTTGAAGTATCCTGTGATGAGCACTTTGGTCAGTGCCTCATCGTCTAGCGCCAATAGGATATCTGAGTAGCTCGAAGGTAATTCTTCATAATCTACTACATTTCGGATGAGTTCCGTCCTACGGGTCGGATCTGCGGAGAGTGCCGTCTTGATCAATTGCTCCACCTCCAGGACATTTTGCGGACCTATGAAAGCGCTTAGTACATCTGTAAATGTCTTATGCTCATCAATCATTTGTGGGACGTAGACAATGTCGTCAAACAGTAATTCTTCGGCTCTTTTTGGAGAAATTCGGGCTATGCCGCGGTCTGGTCTGTGTACAAGGACTTTTCTTAAGTTTCCTATTTCGGAATTCACCGATATCATAAGGTTGTCATGTTGGTTAGATGGCAAAGTTATAAATATTCTGCAAATGCTCGATGTGGGCCTGAAAATTTAATCTTTATTGCAAGTATAAGCTGTAAGGCCTTTGTTGATACAATTGTATTTTTTTCTTCGAATGAAAAAAGTATCTCTGGCTTGGTAGCTTTGTGACTCTGAAGTACAAAATAAGGCAAAATAGAACCGCAGTTGTGAACTTTGAGGAGCTAGTGCAAAGAAAAAAGTTTAAGGATATGCTTTTTTGACTTACAATGTCTATATTTCCTTAGAAAATCCATATATTTGGAGTTTAAGATTTGAACTAAGACAAAAAGGCAGTCATCATATTTTGACGAAGCAGGGAGTTGAAGAAATCATCAACATACAAGCTAAAAACGGAAAGGCAAAGGCTTATCAAGTGAAGCAAGTTCGCGAAATCATAATTAAAAACAGTTTAAACTTGAAAAAAGATGAATGACATCAGATATGAAATGATTATTTACTGGAGTGAAATTGACAAATCCTTTATTGTCGAGGTTCCCGAACTGGCTGGATGTGTCGCTGACGGTGATAATTACGAAGAAGCCGTGGCGAATGCCAAACAAGTCATACGTGAGTGGATTGAAACTGCTTCATCTCTTGGTCGGGAAATCCCAAAGCCAAAAGGTAAACTAATCTTTGCCTAAAGCCAGAAATTATTGGATGCATCGAATAAAAAACCTAGCTCTATTCGTGTTTACGCCAAGCGAATGAAGCTTCTAAGGCTATAAAGTCTCTCGTTTATTTCCCTTTTTTCTTCTTACAGCCTTCACTGCAGTATTTGACTTCGTCCCAGACCTTCTCCCACTTCTTTCGCCATGTGAAGGGGCGGTTGCATACGATGCACACTTTTTGCGGGAGATGCTGCTTTTTTACGTTTTTCATGTTTTAACTTACTCGTTATCAATGATATCTGGGAGGGTGAATGGTTTTTCTTTTTCGGATTTTCGGAAGGTGTGGGTATGAAGGATGCGTTTGTTCTCTTGCTTTACGAGCAGATTTTTGCGGTGGGTCCATATCCGGTCAGCAGCCATTCTTCTAGATGCTGCAAGATCTACGATGGGGGCGGGGTAGTGTGTCCCAAGCCTAAAATCGTAGAAGGTCTGCTCCATTGGTGAGAGTTTCCACGGCTCGAAAAGAAAACTCTGGGGTACATTTTTTAGTTCTGGCACCCATTTTCGGATGAATTGACCATCGGGGTCGTGGAGTTCGGCATTTTTTTGGGGATTGTAGATGCGGATGGTATTGATCCCGGTGACGCCTGCCTGCATTTGAAACTGAGGGAAGTGAATACCTGGCTCATAGTCCAAAAACTGTTTTGCTAAGTGATACACCCCAGCCTGCCATGGCTGCCATAGATGGTGGCACAAAAAGCTAACCAGCATGGCTCGCATTCTGAAATTCAGGTATCCCGTCTGGGTCACGGCTCGCATACAGGCATCTACGAGGGGAATGCCCGTTTGACCTGTTTTCCATGCGGTCAGCTTACTTTCATCGATCGGTTTTTCGAGTAGATCAAATCCCGCGTTGACATTTCGGAATTCCATTTCACATTCGCTCTCAAATTTTTGTATAAAATGGCAGTGCCAGTGTACCCTCGAAAGGAAAGAGCGAAGGGCTAATTTATGGGCTTTTGGATTTTGAAGGGCAGTTTCTGTGGCATGAATTACCTGTTTGATGCTCAGATTGCCCCAAGCCAGATAAGGTGAGAGCCTGCTGCAAGACTCTATACTAGCGAGTGGTTTTGATATGTGTTTATTGTAGGAGGTATGTCTATCTGAAAGAAAATCGGCCAAAATGTCGGAAGCTACTGAAGGCCCACCAGCTTGCATCCGGTGATCGTGTTGTCCAAGTGCTCTCACCAGTTTTTCAGGCATTCTATATTGTGTCCAGTTTTGCTCGTGTATCAGGGTAATAGAAGACCAATCCGGAAGGTATTCTTCTTGGGACATTCGCTCTTTCCAGACGGTTTGCCAGGTTTGACGATTTTTTGCGCCCCGGATTACACCGTTCGTGGGATACTCGTGCCACTGAATGCCTTCTTGAAGTGACCAAGTTTTTACCTGACGATCCCGATCAAAGCTAAGTTTTGTTCCTATCTCCTCATGAGAAAAGATCTTCCCGAATGGGAAATGGGATCTCACGTATTGGAGCACTTCTATCACTTCTCCATAAAAAACATGAATCTTTAATTCAGGGTATAAGGCTTGGATGTCTATGATGGACTCCTGTATAAATCTCCAATGCCGTATATCCCAATCGGGATAAGCTGCCATCGATGGTTCGAAAATATAGATTGCCATAAGCTCATCGCTTTGGATGCATGCTTCTGTAAGGGCTTGGTGGTCCCGAACCCTTAGATCTCTTTTGAACCAAACAATGGACTTTTTTTTCATGGATGCAGATAGTCGATAGGGATCTGTGTCGGAAGAACTTCGGGCCTCGGATAGCTAAGTCTTGCCAAGATATTGGTGCTGTGATAGGTGTCCAATCCACTGCAAGTCACCGTCCCTGATTTCTCAAGGTCCAAGAATCCGTCTTTGCAGAGGGCATGTTCTGGGATTTGGCAGGCCACGATTTTACCCAGGAGAAGGATCGTCCCATTGATGTGGAGATCTATCCGCTGCTCTAGGGTCATGGCGAATTTTACTTTACTTTCTTCGACGAATGGTGCATGGACCTGATCGACGAACATCGGAGTTAGCCCTACTTGTTCGAATTCGGATACCTCTCTAGGGTACTTCGCTGCAGCTTGGTGTGCTGAGGTTAGGATACCTTCATGGATGTGATTGAAGGTGTAGCTAAGGGTTTCCATGATGTTGTCTAGCGTGTGGCGCTCTTCGGTTTCGGGGCGAATAATCATGCCACACAGCGGCGGGTTCGCTCCGATGTGAAACAACGAACTCACCACAGAAAGATTGGTTTTCCTATCTATATCCGCTGTTCCCACCAGACCTACGGATTTGAATCCACCCAAGCTATTGATGAAGTTGGCTCTGAATCTCTGATCCATACCTAAGATGTCTGAAAGATCAAATTGCTGCATGCTTATCGTTTTGATATTTTGTTGTGGGTGATGTGTTTCTGGCGGCTGCACTTGAATCGGAGCAGGTCGTCATCTGCCTTTGCTTTGTGCTTTGTGACGCGACCTTGGACCCGAGCCCGCCACATGCGGAAGCTAGAGGCTTTCATTTCCCTCCGCATGAGATCAATTACTTCTTTTTCAGCCAATCCAAATTGAGATTTTATAGCATCGAATGGGGTGCGATCTTCCCATGCCATCTCGATGATCCGATCTATCTCGGCAATACTAAGTTTTTTCTTTTCTGGTGTTTGCGCATAGAAAAGTGGACTCGGCATATCTGCGTATTCGCACCAAAGATTTTCGGGTATTTGCTGCTGATCTTTCTGACTCATTTCAATCGATGATTTATATTATTTGAGCTGTATACCTACGCTATTTCTTTTCTTATTGATCATCGTCTTCTTCGCCCATTTGATCGAACATGGATGAAAGTGGATCTGAAAATTCAAGCCTATTGTGTACAAATGATCTTCCCACGATCTCAAATTGATGTAATCCATGAAGGACAAACTCCGCAAAAATAGCCTGGTCCTTTTCCAAGATATTATAGTCATCAAGAAATTTTCTCATTCCGGGTATCTTGAGCAAGGTTTGCTGGAATTCCTCATTGCTCATATCTTGGAGGATGGTGACGGTATTGCCATCGCCAAAAAATAGCTTCATCGCCCCATATGGATCCTTGGTCTTGCCGCTCTTTATTTTGCCTGGATGCGGAAACATGTCTAGAAATACCTCTTGAATGGCCTCATTCATCAGTTTGATGGCTACTTCGTATGGACCCTCTTGTTCGCCTTCGTAGACCAATTCTACCTTGCCGGTGATGGCGGGTATGATTCCCCAGAAGTCGGCAATGCGTGTGGTAGTCTTCAGGTCACCATTTTTGAGCGAACGGCGCTCTGCTCCTGATGCCAGATTCTCATATGCAGAAATACTCAATCGTGCCGAAACTCCGCTTTTGGTGTCGATGAGCTCACTTTCTCTGGCTTTGAAAACCAGGGTCTCTAAAAGTGTGTGGTGGAAGGGGTGTACCTCTACGTTTTCGTGCTGGTGCGGGTGAATATTCGCCTGCGAAAGGGTAATTTTCTTAGCTGTTTCGATACTTCGCGGGTAGTGCGTTAGGATTTGGGATTCGATCCTGTCTTTCAGTGGAGTAATGATGGAACCTCGATTGGTATAGTCCTCCGGATTGGCTGTAAAGACGAACTGTACATCCAATGGTAGCCTGAGCTTGAATCCACGAATCTGAAGATCGCCTTCCTGAAGGATATTGAACAATGACACCTGAATTCTAGCCTGGAGATCAGGTAATTCGTTGATGACAAAGATACAACGGTGTGCCCTCGGGATCAAACCGAAGTGGATTACTCTTTCGTCCGAGTATGGTAGTTTTAGGGTTGCCGCCTTGATGGGGTCCACATCTCCGATAAGATCGGCTATACTTACATCTGGTGTGGCTAGCTTCTCTACATAGCGTTCTGATCGATGCAACCAGCTTATGGGTGTTTGATCACCCATTTCTCGGATGAGGTCTATTCCATATTTTGATATAGGCTGGAAAGGATCGTCATGGATTTCACTCCCAGCAATTGTCGGAATGTATTCATCCAATAACTGGATCATCAGCCTGGCAATCTTCGTCTTAGCTTGTCCACGGAGGCCAAGTAAGAGTATATTGTGCCTGCTCAGAATAGCCCGCTCCAAATCGGGAATAACCGTATCATCAAAACCAAATATGTTATCAAAACTAGCTTGATTTTGCTTTATCCTATGGATGAGGTTTTGACGGATTTCTTCTTTGATAGATTTTGGTTGATAACCCGAGGTTTTCAGTTCTCCAAGGGTTTGATATGCTGGATTCATAAAGACTTGTTATACTATTTTTTTAATGAATGGACCTTATTCGGACCATGAATGGAACAAGGATTGACTTCTTTTGTTTGCAGGGAATTACTAAAAGTTAGAACCATGACTCGAATGGATCATTGTGGTGTAATGAAGGCTACTCCAAATTATTTTCAAGTTTTTACACTATTTGGCGTACTAGATGAAATAATTGCTAAGTAATTTTTGTCATTTGTGAAAAAAAGCGCAATTTTGCGTGTTTTTAGACCATGGAAGAAATTCAGAAACTTAAATCATTACTTAATAAACCACAGGATGTGGTCATTCTATCGCATCGAAATCCAGATGGTGATGCGGTCGGGTCTTCTATGGGATTGGCTGGATTCCTTCAAAAACTCAGGCATGCGGTCAAAGTCGTTTTCCCAAGTGAGTATCCTGGTAGCTTTCAATACATAGAGGGTATAGACCAAGCCATTATCTTCGATATCAATCCTCAAATCGCAAGAGAAGCGGTTCAAAAAGCTACCCTCATTTTTTGTTTGGATTTCAATTCTTTGGATAGAATAGATAAACTTGGGGAGGCTGTAAAATTTTCTACTGCACTAAAAGTATTGATCGATCACCATTTGGATCCTGAGCCATTTGCGGAATTTACCTTGTCTGATACGGCGGCTAGCTCTACCTCGGAGCTTGTGTACGAGTTTATCAAAGAGTTAGATATGCTTCATATCATTGACGAGATGATTGGTGTAGCCCTCTATACTGGAATTGTTACTGATACAGGTTCCTTCAAATATGCGACGAGGCCCAATACCTATCATGTTGCCGGCTTTTTTAAATCCATGGGTGTTGATGATTATCAGATCCAGAATCTTATCCATAATAGTCTGAAGGAAAAACACCTTCGCTTACTGGGGCACTGCCTGGCTAACCGGATGGAGGTCCTCGGACCAGTTCGATCCGCAATTATCCATCTGACCAAAGAAGATTACAAGACCTTTGATATCCAGCGTGGCGATACAGAGGGAATTGTCAATTATCTGTTGATGATGAAGGACATCGATGTAGCTGTGTTTGTCACGGAGCAGCCCTCCATTATCAAATTATCTTTCAGATCCAAAGGCGATATCAATGTACAAGATCTTGCATCCAGTTACTTCAATGGTGGTGGTCATAAAAATGCTTCTGGAGGATCTGCGTATGCTAAATTGGAGGATATTCTTGATAAAGTACGCCGCGTACTACCGTATTATGTTCGTAAAAGTAATTAATTAAATATATGAAATCATTTTTTTCGCAACTAGTGGTTGCATTTGTTTTATTGGGATTTGCATCATGCTCCTCTGAGGGAGACATCGCAGTTGGGCAAAAAATAATGGATAAAACAGGATATGAGTTTATCCTTCATAAAAAAGGTACTGGTCCGAAGGTAAAGATCAACGACTATGTTTTTCTTTCTGCTGTAGTCATGGATGATAAAAACAGTGTGCTTCAAGAACTGACAGATCCAGAAAATTATCCTTCTTTCCAGCTATTACCTCCAGATTCATTGGATAAGCCTAATCCTATTTTCTCGATTCTGACAAGATTGGTAGTTGGTGATTCAGTGACAATTTACTTCCCTAAGGACTCCCTTGGACAGGGAAATATGGATCCAAGTATCCAATTCCTTGCTTATAACTTTGCTGTAAAAGACGCAATGGATGAAACAGGATACAAGGCGTACACCGAAAAGAAAGTAGCAGAAAATCAAAAGCGAGTGGAAGAGCTTGCTGCACGACTGCCTGAAGTGGAAACTCGGGTAAAAGGTGACCGAGATGCATTCAATAGTAAAAAACTAACAACCCAGAAGACAGAGTCTGGTTTGGAGTATTTTATTCATGAGCAGGGCACTGGCAAAAAAGTGGAATCAGGAATGAACGCTACTGTTCATTATTATGGTATATTAAAATCCGATGGTAAATTATTCGATAGCTCATTTACAGCAGGCAATCCAATCACCTTCAAAGTAGGTGTAGGCCAGGTCATCAAAGGATGGGATGAAGGTCTGACTTTATTGAATGTAGGTTCGAAAGCTACCCTTTTCATTCCTAGTGCATTGGCATATGGCGAAATGGGCGCTCCAGGTGGTGCAATTCCCCCAAACAGTGATTTGATTTTCTACGTAGAAATCGTCGATGCAAAATAAATTTATGAAGGCGGAATCATTATTTTAATGCTCTCCGCCTTCATTTCTTTTTTTTTTGTATTGAAAAGCGGAGGATATACCGCGTTATGTTTTTTCATACGTTTTTCTCCCGCTTATTTATTCTCAAGATTTAATTGAGTATCCTATCCTATAATCCTATCATTATTCTAAATTCAAAATATCTAACATGAACAAGCTTATTTATTCATTTTTAGGAGCATTATTTCTCTTTGGTATAACTTCATGTGCTGAAAAACGAGATATAAAACTGAACGAAAAGTTGAGAAGTGCTGACGGATATGACTACATCGTTCATGAGTTAGGAGATGGAAAAAAGATCGAATCTGAAGATCTAGTTTTCTACAGCTTTTATGTGGTGGATGATGGCGGAGCGCTGCTTCAGCGTGACAATGATCCCGAAAGTTATCCGATCATCAAAATGCTGCCTAAAGATCCGAAAAATATTAATCCAGTCATGGAAATTTTCAGGAATATGTACGAAGGAGATTCAATCACAGTAATTATTCCTCGAGATTCCATCAAAAATAGATTGGAGCAGCTCAATTTTAATTATGTCAATTACCATATAAAGATCAAAGAAGTCATCGATCAAAAAGAAATGGATAGACGTATGAAAGAAAATGAAGCAAAAACAGAGGAAAATAAAAAGAAGGGCGCCATGGTCATGGATTCACTTCGAAAAACTTTCGCTTCCACTGCTGAATTATTTGCCAAAAATGATCCAAAGATTATTGAAACAGAATATGGTGTCCGCATTTATTTTCACCAGGAAGGTGAAGGAAAAAACTTAGAAAAGGCGGATTTCGTAAAATTAAATTACGCGGGGTATTTTCCTGAATACCAAAAGGTATTTGACAATAGCTACGAGCGGGGAAGTGTGCTAAATGTTCCGGTTGGTGAAGCAGCGATGATTGCTGGGTGGAATGAAGCATTGAAAGGACTACGTCCTAATGCAAAAGCTACGGTATTCATACCTTCCAATTTGGCATACGGTGTTACGGGGAGTAGTTTGATCCCTCCTAGTCAAGACCTGATGTATTATATCGAAGTTCTGGATGTCAAACGTAATATCAACTTCGTAGAAGAGAAGTAATTAGAAAAACCCATGACACAAGAGCAGTTAGATAATCTTCGGGAGCGTTTGGTAGCCATTCGAAAATACTTCGATGTGGACAGACGAAAGTTAGAACTCGAGGACAAAGAACAATTGTCTTTGGATCCCGACTTCTGGTCGGATTCGGAGCGAGCAGAGGCTACCATGAAGGTCATCAAATCTCATAAAAACGCCATCTCAAAATACCAACTGCTCGAGGATATGGTGGATGAGGTGGAAATACTGCTGGAGTTTTTTAGACAGGATGAAGCTACTGAGGAAGAGCTCGACCAAAAGTATCTCGAAGCGAAGACCGCCATCGAAGAGGTGGAGTACAAATCTTCACTCGATAAGCCGGAGGATGTGCTCAGCTGTATCCTGCAGATCAATGCTGGTGCGGGTGGTACAGAAGCCTGTGACTGGGCTTCCATGCTGCTTCGGATGTATCAGATGTGGGCCGAAAAAAATGATTTCGAAATGCAGGAGCTTTATTACCAAGAAGGTGATGTAGCGGGTATCAAATCTGTCTCCTACGAGATCTCAGGCGAATACGCCTATGGTCTGCTCAAGGGAGAAAATGGGGTACATCGCCTGGTACGCGTATCTCCATACAATGCGCAGGGAAAACGTATGACTTCCTTCGCTTCGGTATTCGTGCATCCGCTGGTCAATGACGAAATAGAAATCGATATCAATCCCTCTGACCTCGAGTGGGATACCTTCCGCTCCAGTGGTGCGGGGGGGCAAAATGTCAACAAGGTAGAAACGGCCGTACGGGTACGTCACCTTCCTAGTGGTATCGTAGTGGAGTGCCAGCAGGCTAGATCCCAGCATATGAACCGCGATAAAGCGCTCCAAATGCTCCGGTCTCAGCTCTACGAAAAAGAACTCGAGAAAAAACGTGAGGAAAGAGACAAGATCGAAGCCCAAAAGATGAAAAACGAGTGGGGTAGCCAGATTCGATCCTATGTACTTGATGACCGCAGGGTGAAAGACCACCGCACCAATTTTGAAACTAGAAATACGGATATGGTACTCAATGGTGGTATTGATGGTTTCTTGAAAGCCTTTTTGATGTGGGACGGAAACTAGTATCAGAGCTGATCCAAGGGTTCGACCATTTTTCGCTGGGTGTCAAAAATTTGACGCGGAGTGATATCTTTTATGGAGAGATCTTAGGTTTTGAAAAATTACCAAGACCTGATTTTGATTTTCCGGGCTCGTGGTACAAAATTGGTCCGGGCATCGCCCTTCACCTGATCGAAAATCCTATTCCTTACACGCCCCAAGGTGGATCGCGACATCTACATTTTGCTTTTGGGGTTTATGACTTTGATGCATTTGTTCAGTACATCGATGCAGCCCACGGCATTGTGAAAGGTCCCAAGACACGGCCTGATGGGATACGCCAAGTATTTATAACGGATCCAGATGGGTATTACCTCGAGTTTTGCGAAATTCTTACTCCTGAAGAAGATCCATTGGCCTCAGACCAAGTCCAAGATTAGGTGTGCTCTGACTGACCATCGAAGTAGGCCTTTACCTTTGTGGCGGCACTCATTCCGATTTCTTCAGCCAATTCCGTGAGACTCCTACTGCGTATATTGGTGACAGACTGAAATTTTTGGAGCAGCTTTTCAGCTGATTTCGCACCTATTCCTTTGATTTCGGTAAGTTCTGTGGTGATAAAATTTTTAGACCGCAGATCCCTGTGAAAACTGATGGCAAATCGGTGAGCTTCATTCCGACAATGCTGTATCAGTTTCAGCGATTCCGACTTCTTATTGATGTACAGTGGTATGGAGTCTCCAGGGAAAAATATTTCCTCCAGCCTTTTTGCCACACCGATGACGGTCAGCTTGCCCGTGATCCCCAGTTTGTCGAGGCTCGCCACGGCAGAACTTAGCTGCCCCTTACCACCATCGATGATGACCAACTGTGGCAAGGCTTCTCCTTCTTCGAGCAGACGTTTGTATCGTCGGTACACGATCTCTTCCATCGAGGCAAAATCATTGGGTCCGACCACGGTCTTGATCTTAAAATGCCGGTAATCCTTTTTGCTGGGTTTGGCATCCTTGAAGACCACGCAGGAGGCCACGGGATTCGTACCTTGGATGTTGGAGTTGTCAAAACACTCGATGTGGTAGGGGAGTTCGTTCATATGGAGGTCGGCCTGTAGCGTACTCAGGATCCTTTGCGAGGATTTTGGTTTTTCGGGAGCTTCGGCATCCATTTTCTTCTTTTGGGCGAGGAAATAATCCAGGTTTTTGACAGAAAGCTCCAGTAGTTTGCGCTTTTCGCCGCGCTGTGGGGTGCTGACTTGTATGCCCGAGGGAAGTACAAATTCATGCGAACTGATGATCTCCGTGGCGATGGAGTGGTATTTCTTTTGGACCTCGGGTATGACATAGGCCAGAATGGAGGTCTCGATGTCTTCCTCCTCTTCGATATTGCGCTCCACTTCGATCATGTCTGTGTAGATCAGGGCACCATTGACGATTTTCAAGTAATTGATGAAAGCAGCCTTGTCGGTCATTCGGAGTGTGAAGACGTCCAGATCTTTGATGGTAGCGCTGACCACGGTCGATTTGGCGTGGTAGTCTTCAAAGAGTTCGAGCTTTTCCTTCCAGTTTTGCGCCTCTTCGAAGGCTAGATTTTCGGCAGCCAGGAGCATGTTGGTGGTGATATATTCTTTGACCTGACCGAAATTTCCTTTCAGGATATTTTTTATTTGATCTATTTTCGTGTTGTAACTCTGGAGCTCTTCCAATCCTTCGCAGGCGCCTTTGCAGTTTTTGATGTGGTATTCGAGGCAGACCTTGAATTTTCCATTGCGGATGTTGTCGTCCGTGAGTTGGTATTTACAGGTCCGCAGCGGGAAGAGTTTTTTGATCAGATCGAGGATGACTTTGACCTTACCCTTGGAGGTGTAGGGCCCAAAATACGTACTGCCATCTCTCCATACCTTCCTAGTGAAAAACACCCGAGGGAAGGCCTCGTTTTTGATGCAGATGTAGGAGTAGGACTTGCCGTCCTTGAGCATGATGTTGTACTTCGGTTGGTATTTTTTGATGTAGGTGTTTTCGAGGAGTAGGGCATCGTGTTCGGAGTCTACGATGGTAAATTCGATTTCGACCGCATTTCTGACCATGACCTTGGTCTTGTAGTACTGCTGCTTCTTTTCACCGAAGTAATTGCTCAGTCTATTGCGCAAATTTTTGGCCTTCCCTACATAGAGGATGGTCTTATTTTCATCCAGAAATCGGTACACCCCGGGAAGAAGGGGGATGGTGTCATAGATTTTTTTGAAATCTTCGGTTGTCATGCGCCAGTGTTGGGAGCTTGGGTAGGTATATTATTCAGTGGCGCCTAGTAGGACATACTCCGCAGCTTTTGGATTGGTGGCCAGCGGTACATTGTGCACATCACAGATACGCATGAGCATCTGCACGTCTGGTTCGTGGGGATGCTTGTCCATCGGATCTCGGAAGAATATCACGATATCGATATCACCCGTAGCCACCAGGGCAGCGATCTGGGCATCACCACCCATCGGTCCACTGAGCAGCCGCTCCACCTCGATATCCTCATGGGCGATGTGACTTCCGGTGGTCCCCGTAGCGTAGAGCTTACAGTGACGGAGGATTTCTTTGTGCTTGAGTACGAAAGAGACCATGGCTGGCTTTTTCCCATCGTGAGCGATCAGTGCGATCGTTGGATACTTCATCTGCTTTATTTTGTCATTTGTAAAACGATCCAAAGCCTTCAAGAGTTTGAAATCGGCAACACATTCAACACCTCAATGTCGGAATTAGTTTCTTAGGGGGACTTTAGAAGGAGGAATACGGTGATTGATAATGGACAATGGATAATTGACAATGGACTATTGATAATTGATAATGGACAATGGATAATTGATAATTGACAATGGATAATTGACAATGGATAATTGATAATTGATAATTTACATTTGGGAGTGTAAATTCCCACTGTTAGCGCAAGTTTGTAACTTGTGCTTAATGGCCCACGCCAAATTTTACAATCCTACCACTTATACTGTTAGCCGCAAGTTTGTAACTTGTGCTTAACCCACAAAGCCGCGCTAAATCCTACAACTTATCCCAAAAATTGCCATTTCATCACATTCCTCACAAAAAAACTACCACGAATGAAAACTATGTATTATTTTTGTTTTGTTGAGGATGAATACAAGATGCCAAGAGCTTCGTTCATTTCGGCAAAGGAGTAAAATGAACGTATAATAATGCCTCTACAAACTTTTAAAAAGCGAAATCGTACGATAAGTTTGTAGCGCATATAAATAAGTTCTCATCAATTAAGAAATGGTGAGCTCGAAACCAAAGTAAATAGAAAAGGCGTTATTATGATATAAAAGGAGAAATTATGAATTTGATTAATGAGTACCAGAAAGAGTTAGATGAAGTTTGTTCAACCTTCAATGTGGATCAGCTATATGTTTTTGGCTCAATACTTACAGGTGAGTTCAGAGCAGATAGTGATATTGATTTCATAGTTTCCATCCAATCTAAAGATCCGCTCGAATATGCTGAGAATTACTTTGAATTAAAGTTTGCTCTTGAAAAGATATTTAAGCGGAAAATTGATCTTCTCGAACAGAAGGCAATAAGGAATAAAACCTTTGAAAAATTAGTTGATCAGCAAAAAAAGCTTGTTTATGCAAGACGAGATAAAGGTTTGGCTTGAAGACATTGAAAAAGCGATTTCCGAGATCAATGACTTTTTGCCAGAATCCCGAAATTTTCTTGAATTCGAAAAAGATCTGAAGACAAAACGTGCTGTTGAACGGAATATTGAAATCATTGGTGAGGCAATGAGTCGAATTTTGAAGATTAAGCCTGAAATAGAAATAAACGATTCAAGGAAAATAGTGGATACTCGGAACCGGATCATTCACGGATATGACTCCGTTTCAGATGATGTGATTTGGCTTATTGCAATAAAATATCTTCCTGCTCTTGAAAATGAAATAAAAGAATTAAAGAAAGGGAACTGATGAGAACAACGTGCAGAACGGCCAGCCATCCTAGACGTCCGACCATCGTCTGCACGAACCGTTAGTGGCAACCCTATAAAAACGTACACAATGACGACACGAATCAAAATATTGATATTTTTAAATTTTATGATTGTTGTTTTTTGCAATCAAGCAACTGCTCAAAACAGTTTGACGAAAGAAATTCTTTGGACAACAGATTGGAGTCCAAATGGAAAATACATAGCAATTGGTGGAAATGTAGACAGTTTGAAAATTTACAGTGCAAGCAATCTAAAACCATATAAATCGATATCCATAAAAAACACGATAACACGAGTAAAATGGCATCCTACAAAAAATATTATTGCCGTAACTACACAAATGTCAGACGAAAAATCATTTATTTTCAATTTAGAGACAGATGAAAAAATTGAATTAATTGGAATTTCAACAGACGGAGCAAGAGGAATTGACTGGAATTACATAGGTGATTATTTAGCCATTGCTGACAATGACGGACAAATTTTGATATACGACATCGAAGGCAAATTAATCAGAAAATTTGTCAATGAAAATACTAAGAGTATAACTGCTATTGATTGGCATCCTAAAAAAAATATCCTTACAACCGTAACTGACAAAATTCGTTTTTTTGACATTGAAGGGAATTTATTAAAATCTATAAAGCATAGACAAGAAGAAGTTTTGTTATTAAGTGTTGCTTGGCATAAGTCGGGTGACTTTTTTGTTACAGGAGATTATGGAGACGAAAAGGACAAATCATTACTTCAATATTGGAGTGAGCAAGGCGAACTTTTGAAAACCATTGATATCAGCAAAGCGGAGTATAGAAATTTAGCTTGGAATCCAAAAGGTGATAGACTTGCAACCGCAAGTGACGCATTGAGAATATGGGACAATAAAGGAAATCTTGTCTCGGAAGGCAAATCAACAGACTATTTATGGGGTGTTTCATGGAATGAAAAGGGAAGCAGAATAATTACATCAAGTATGGAACAAAGAATAATACTTTGGAATAGAAAAACGAAAAGAATAATGACAATTGAATAAAGTGCAGCCACTAACAGCCGTTTTGCCAAAGCAGGGGTTTCGTGCTTCGTAGGACTTGAAAGTGCCCAGCCTAAAGTTCACTCCCCAGTTAGCGCAAGGTTGTAACTTGTGCTCACCCGACAAAGCCACGCTAAATCCTACAACTTATACTGTTAGCGCAAGTTTGTAACTTGTGCTCTATGACTTACGCTACACGCTACAATCCTACCACTTACACTGTTAGCGCAAGTTTGTAACTTGTGCTCAACTACCCACGCCAAATCCCACAATCCTCGCACCTATACTGTTAGCGCAAGTTTGTAACTTGTGCTCAACCCACAAAGCCACGCTAAATCTACCACTTACGCCAAAAATTTGTCATTTCATCACATTCCTCACAAAAAAACTACCACGAATGAAAACTATGTATTATTTTTGTTTTGTTGAATTGGTTACCCAACACCATACACAACCCACATTTCGGCAAACGACCCAAATGACCGAATCCCAATACCGACCAATCTCATTTTGCAAATCAAAAACAAAAGTACCATCATGTTTCAACCTTTACCACATATCAGCTTACAAACAGATACCCCCTTCGAGAGGACGGTGCTGTTTCATCCAGGTTCAGGACAACTTCTTCCGATTGAAAACTCACTGAGAGGCATTAGTGCATTGGAAGGATGTTTTCGCTCGCTACCTAGGAATCATAAGGATGGATCAATGGATATTTATGCGTGGCAAATTGTGAAAGAAGAGAAGGTTTTGGATGAGTTTGTAGTGAAAATTAATAACTTATCTCCAATTTGGAAATAAAATCAAAAATTATTCCCATGAATTTAAAATCGTTATATATCATTTTACTAACCTTAACAACAATAAAACTTAACTCACAATGCTACAAGGTTGAAGCTGATTTTAGCGGTGTGGACAACAGCAGCTATCTAGCAGCTCTTGAAGCAGCGGCTTGTCAACTTAGAGATTCATTTCCTTCCGTCCATCAAAATGACTTCAAAGTATATGATTTTGGTTTTTATTCTATGAACCAATACCAACAAGGTGGTTTTAAAGCTGTTTGGGATAAGGTTAGGTCAAGTGTTGCAAGTCAATCACAATATTTTTTGCTGTTTGGTAAAATTACAAACAACGATGGCGTTTACACAGAATTTTGGGTCGATCTAGTTCTACCTAAAAATAACTCTTTTACTTGTATAGATCTACTTTCTCCTAATCTTAGAGAGAATCTATGAAAAAAATATGAAACAATAGCAAATGAATTTCATGAATCTAACGGAAAAAGTCCGCAAAAATATCATTTGGCTGAAATTGAAGTGATGAAGCAACTTAGCGAATATGTTGGTGGACTCAAACAATGTTGCGATTATGCAAATAGAAGTACCGATCAATGCTCATCTTGTGTATTAAGTAGTGCACAATTTGAGAGAACGGTTGATAAAGCAGGATTGTTAGGTGCAAGTGTTAGTAAAGTAATAGATAATACTCATCCTAGTATGGGTGCTGAAGAAATTGGGTACACGATAGAAAGTGGAAACTTAACTATAAATCTTGATCAAGCAATAACTGATTTCAAATCTCAAGTCAATTCAAAGTTTCCAAATGTTTCAATAAAAGCTTACCCTTTCAATTTCCAAGATGGTTGTGATAATTTTGAAGAAATATATTCAAATTTTAAGTCAACAAATACAGATATAGGTATTATCGTAGGAGTCACTGGTGTAAACGGACAAGCTGGTAACATATGGTGGCAAATGATTAGCAAAGATGATGAGCCAATTACACCTGTAACCTTCAACTCAGATACATGTTATTTTTTTGATGTTAATAAAAAGTACACGCATAAAGAGAAATGCACATCAGGAGTTAGGCCTCGAAGCGTACTTAAAAATCTTGAAGGATTCAGTTTTGATTTCGATGTCAGATTTGCTGACCCAGAAATAACTCCACGGACTTTAACTACTCAAAATATTTTGGATGGGGATTTAATCAGTTATGGTTCAACAGAAGAACCAATGATAAACAAAGCATTATTGATGGAAAAAGATATGATTTTTGCACAACTTGCAGAAATAATACCAGATAAAGATGGTAATCCACTGGCAGGGGCCTTTGATTATCATGGTATCTATGCACCTTTCTCTTTGTTATGGGGAAGTGGTGGTCCGAGTGCTCCTTTCGATTACTCAACAAAAAAATATTTTTTAGATCGAGAGAATTATTTATTTATTACAGATGATGGTACTAACGTTGTTGGGCACAATTTCAGAAATATGGGTAACTTTCTATGGGGTGCGGCAACTTATATAATGGGAGTTCCACAATGGATGGCATTAGCAGGAGCACATAGTCAAAATATTTTTGGAGAATTTGGAAGCGGTGGACCTGATAGTCCTGATGATCAATATTCTATAAAATTAAGAAGACAATTTGCAAAAATTTATAAATGGTCTACAATTTATGGGGGTAAGAAAAATATATTTAGAAAATGAAGGAATCAATTATTTTAATAATAATCTTCTTTATTTCTTGTAGTAAAAAAGAAGAATCTCAAATTGCTTATCTTGAGAAAAGTGCAAGTTTTATTGAAAATAACATTTCATATTTTGATGAATCACAAATTAATATTTTAAGAATACCAAATAGCGGTAAAGAAATTGTTTATGAATACAGAATATCAAATGATCCTGGTTTTTCAATCTTTGAAATTAGACCTCAAAAAAAAATCATTAAGAATTTGGCAAATACGCAGTTAGTTAGTCTTGTCCTATTGAAAATCGATAGTTTAATAAAAAGAGATAAATTCCCAATTTTAATTTCTGTTAAACAAGAAAATATGTTATTAAAATTTAAAATTAAGGATAAAATATATACACTAATAAAAGGCGATAATGAATTTGAAAGTAAAATAATTTCAAACAACAATTTTGTAGAATTATCAAATGAGTGGAAAATGAATGAACAAGAGTTTCATTACAGGTAATGAGAACTGGAAATAACAAAGGCTTTTATACATGCAGCCCTATCGGGTATGCACGTCACAAAGCCAAACCGTTAGCATCGTCACTGTTCCCCCCAATCCCCAACTCCCTCCCCCCCCAAACCCATCCCCAAAAAATCGAAAATGAGCTACTTTTTTGCCTTCGGCCTGATACCGTTCCCACTGAAAAACTTATCTTTACGGACTGAATTAGAAAACCAATTTACAAGATGATTTTAAAGGAATTGAAACCAAGGCAGGCACTCAACAAAGCATATCTAAAAGTAAAGCCGAATAGGGCTGACATTGAAAGCTTTAAGTCCCATCTCATATCCTTACTCGATCGGACCAATGATACGGAGAGCGAAGAGTTTCATAAAAATCTAGTGTCAGATTTTCTTAAGAAAACCTACTACGACCCGAACCACTTCATCAATACCAAAGGCCGAAATGACCTGGTGATCCATAATGGACCCAATGCCCATACATCCGTAGGTGTCATCCTCGAAGCGAAAAAACCGACCAACAAAATGGAGATGATCACCCGAGATCAGCTCAATAGGAAGGCATTTCATGAACTGGTCCTGTATTATCTGCGGGAGCGGATCACCCACAAAAATCTGGAAGTCAAACATCTGGTGGCGACCAATATCAACGAGTGGTTTATTTTTGATGCTACGCTGTTCGATAGACTTTTTGCCCAAAACAAAGGCCTGGTGAAGCAGTTCACAGACTTTGAAGCAGGACGACTGGCAGACACCAAAACCGACTTTTTCTATAAGCAGGTGGCCGATCCGTTTGTGGCGAGTATTGCTTCTGAGATAGAATTTACTTACTTCAATATTCAAGATTTTCAGAAGCCGCTCAGAAATACGGACACCGCTGACGATACGGCGCTCATCGCTTTATTCAAACTTCTATCGGCTGAGCACCTGCTCAAACTCCCTTTTACCAATGACAGTAATAGCCTCGACAAGCGCTTCTATAGTGAGTTGCTCCACATCATAGGTCTGACCGAAACCAAAGAAGGCAGCAAAAAACTCATTGAGCGAAACAAAGAAGGCGAACGACATACCGGCACCATCCTCGAGGATGCCATCATTCAGCTGGACTCCTTAGATAAATTGAGCCGACTAGAAAAGCCAAGTCAATTTGGCAGCAGCACGCAAGAACGACTCTTTAATGTCGCACTCGAACTCACCATTACTTGGATCAATAGAATATTGTTTTTGAAGTTGCTGGAAGCGCAGCTTATCACCTACCACAGGTTCGGGAAGCACTCGGGAAGCAAAGGGGATCGATCCTACGCCTTCCTCAACCTCGACAAAATCAAAAACTATGACGACCTGAATAGCTTGTTTTTTCAAGTATTGGCACGAAAACATGACGAGCGAAACGAGGATGTCAAAAAAATATTCGAAAAGACGCCGTATCTCAATTCTTCGCTGTTCGAGCCGACAGACATTGAGCAAGTAACCTTGTTCATCAGCAATCTGAAAGACGAAAAAACCATTCCAATTTTTTCGCAAACGGTTCTGAAAGATCAGCATGGCAAAAAACGCACTGGGCAACTTTCCACCCTCCAATATCTATTTGAGTTTTTGGACGCTTATGATTTTGGTGCAGAAGGCGGAGAAGACATTCAGGAGGACAACAAAACACTCATCAACGCATCTGTGCTCGGATTGATTTTCGAAAAAATCAATGGCTACAAAGACGGTTCGTTTTTCACGCCGGGTTTCATCACCATGTATATGTGCCGTGAGACCATCCGCAAGGCAGTGGTCCAGAAATTCAACGATACAAAAAAATGGAATTGCGCTACGCTTGATGAGCTGTACGATAAAATCGATGACCGACAAGAAGCCAACGACATCGTCAATAGCATCAAAATATGTGATCCTGCCGTGGGTTCGGGCCACTTTCTGGTATCCGCACTCAATGAAATGATCGCAGTGAAAAACGATCTGAAAATCCTACAGGATCGCGATGGCAGACGACTGAAAGAATACCAAGTCGAGGTTGTCAATGATGAGCTCATCGTCACCGATGAGGAGGGAGAGCTATTTGAATATAACCCTGGGTCGGCAGGCTCACCAGGCAATAGGGAGTCGCAGCGAATACAGGAAACGCTTTTTCACGAGAAGCAGACCATTATCGAAAACTGCCTTTTTGGGGTGGATATCAATCCTAATTCGGTCAAAATCTGCCGCTTGCGATTGTGGATAGAGCTCTTGAAAAATGCCTATTATGTACAGACGTTGCATACAACGTCTCAACCTGCTCTCGAAACCCTGCCCAATATAGACATCAACATCAAGTGCGGAAACTCCCTGGTGAGCCGTTTTGCCATCGATGCCGACCTCAAGCAAGCTCTGAAGAAGAGTAAGTGGACCATCGAAAGCTATCGTCTAGCGGTGGACACCTACCGAAATGCTGAAAGCAAAGAACAGAAAAGAGAAATGCAGCGGCTCATAGCCGATATCAAGTCCGATTTCAGAAGTGAAATCACGCGAAATGATCCCAAACTCCAAAAGCTACGCAAACTGGAGTACGAATATAGCCTACTCGTAGCCCCGAGCATCTTTGAAGAGGATGAGGCCATCTATGGCAATAAATCCAATGCCAAAAAAGCCAAGCAGCGTCTCACAAAAATGGAGGAAGAAATCGAAAAGGTCAAAGCCGAAATAGAAGAAATCAGGTCCAACAAAATTTTTGAAAATGCCTTCGAATGGCGATTTGAATTTCCCGAAGTGCTCAATGATGATGGCGATTTTGTGGGTTTTGATGTGGTGATCGGGAATCCGCCGTATTTTTCATTGTCTAAAGTAAAAGAACAGTCAGAGTATTTTTCAAAAGTAAATTATGCAACCTACTCGAAAGGTGCTGACATCTTTTGCTTGTTCTATGAACTTGGTGGTAATATTTTAAAACCAATGGGCTTGTTAACTTATATTACTTCTAATTCTTGGTTAAGGGCAATTTATGGAGCGCTATTAAAAAAATATTTCATTGAAAAATTACAGCCAGTTGCATTAATTAACATTGAAGATGTTCAAATTTTTGAAGAAGCTACTGTTGAATCTAATATTATTACACTTCAAAAATCAGAAATTACAAAACCTTTTCGAGTAGTCAATTTATCTAAAGACTATTCAATAGGAGATTCTTTAAATGATTATTTCAATAAATACAGCTTTGAATTTTTTCCATCATCAACATCTGAATGGTTTATCGGAAATCAATCTTTTGGAGTTTTAAAAAGTAAAATAGAAAATGGTGCAAGACTATTGAGAGACTTTAATGTTGAAATAAACAGAGGTTTTTTAACTGGATTAAATGAAGCATTCATCATAGATGAAACTAAAAAGAACGAGTTATTAAAGGCAGATGGCAAAAATGCTGAAATAATTAAACCTATTTTAAGGGGAAGAGATTTAAAGAAATATTTCTACATCTTTGAAAATGTATATTTAATAAATACACATAATGGAGTAAAATCTATTGGATTAAAAAGGATTGAAACCGAATCCGATTACCCAATAATTTATGAACACTTAAAAAGTTTTTCTCCTAAAGTTGAAAGTCGATATGATAAAGGAGATCATTGGTCAAACCTTAGAAATTGTGCCTATTTAGAAGATTTCGAAAAGCCTAAAATTGTATGGGGTGAAATATCAGATAAGCCCAAATTTGCATTTGATGATACAGGTTATTATGCAGAAGCAACTACTTTTTTAATGACCGGAGAAAAATTAAAATTCCTATTGGCAATATTAAATTCAAAAGTTTCTGAGTGGTATTTCAACTTAATTGGAACTACAACAGGAATGGGAACAAACAGATGGAAGAAATACAAAATTGAATTGTTACCTATCAAAATAGCTTCACAAGATCAAGAGAATGAAATTGAGATTTTAGTAAACCAAATCTTAGCTATTAAAAAGCAAAACCCAACAACTGACACCACAGACCTAGAATCCCAAATCGACCAATTGGTGTACCAGCTTTATGATCTGACGGAGGAAGAAATCGCCATCATCGAAAGCTCTACCCAAAAAAAATGATGGTATTTGGAGGATCATGCATTGCCCATTGCCCATTGCCCATGGCCCATATAGCCCATGGTTTAAACCATGGGCTATATGGGCAATATGGGCAATGGGGGCAATATGGGCAAAACAAAAATTCGTGGGTGGCAAATGGATGATTCGATAAAAATTATAAATTTGCTATTACATCCCTCCATCGCCCCATCGCCCACGGTGGGCGATGGGGCGATGGGGGGCGATGGTAAGCCATCATTTAATAAAATTAATCATAAAATATGTCACATTCATACACTAAAATTTGGATTCACGCCGTCTGGGCCACCAAAGAAAGAAAGCCTATGATTCATCAAAGCCTTGAGCAACAGGTCTTTCCATATATTGGGGAGCAATTGCGAGAAATAGGGTGTCCTGTAAGAATCATCAATGGTATGCCTGACCATATTCATTGTTTGTTTTTGTTGAATCCTCAAAAATCCATAGCGGAAGTCATCAAGCAGATAAAAGGCAGCAGCTCACATTATATAAATTACCATGATTGGATTCCGGATAAATTCGCCTGGCAGACTGGTTATGCTGCATTTTCAGTTTCCGAATCTGGTGTCGAAAGGGTTTATGAATACATAAAAAATCAGAAGGCCCACCATCAAAACAAAACCTCCCAAGAGGAATATGATGACTATATAAAATTATATGGTCTGAATGATGATTGAGGGGGATTCCCAAATCGCCCATCGCCTACATCGCCCACGGTTTAAACCGTGGGCGATGTAGGCGATGGGGGGCAATGGGGGAGGGCGATGGCAAGCTAGATTATAGCATGAAATCGTCCATTTCGTCCAGCTGAGTTTTAGGGCTGGGTTTTTCTTCCACCATCGTTGTATCCTCTAATTTCGAAGCTACATATCGGTAGTAAAATATCATTGATAGTCCACCGAATAAAAAGGTGAATCCAAAAACAAAAAGCGGTCCATCTGCTCCGAATATGGTATCGAAGATATACCCAACCAGCAGTCCCATGCCCAAAGACACAAAGCCTAGTCCCCATTTCAAGGGTTTGTAGCTGCCTTTCCCTTGACCAAAGACAGATGCATTCTGACCAAATTTGATGAGGGCGAGCCGCTCTACGTGTCGGTTTTTGAGGTAGGTCTGTAAGATGGTGCTCACTGAGATGAAAAATCCTAATATGGCTACCATTGCTACTATTTCTTCCATGATTATTTTGATTTAGTTCGATGTTTATACGCCAGCTCAATACTACTGGTTACAAGTTCGTGGATTTTTGTACATAAAGTTGGGAAATCTTTGGCATCGGTCATGTCCGATAACCTGGCGTACTGATTTTTCTAAGCTGACTTTTGCAACTTTGGGTAGGATACAATCGGGAAAAAACTATTTTTGCCCTCCTTTTTTTGAATTGACGAAAAGATACGATGCAAGGCAGCTTTGAAATATGCGCAAATATAATTTCAGAACACCCCATTGGGACTGATCTTCCATGTATTGGGCAGATCATCATTTGTAGGGTCGAAAGAGGGCAACTGTCTTATTTCGAAAAGATCGCTACGCCGCAGAATTATGCAGATTTTCTGCCTTCTGGGATGGCTGGAAAATATAAGCCGCTTGTCGAATTGGCGGATAGCCTACAGATCCAACAACTGACGAGCTATTTCAACAAAAACCGCAAAAAAAAGCTGGATCTGCCTGCACTTTGGGCATCGGATGAGGTCCGCCCACTGATCAAACAGCGCATCGATCGGCTGATGGGGCAGTTTTTGGACTTGGTAGATAGATTGGATGTGCCGCTGTGTCTTGATCTCGATAGAAAGCAGCGAGTAGATGAAGTCCTTATTCCAAAAGGGGAGGGTCAACTCCATCCCCACTTGAAATTTGAGAAAACCTCGCTCGGTATCAAGTATAGCCTAGGGCTCACTGACGCTGATGGCAATGAGGTCGTACCCGCCAGACATCAGATTACCATATTGTGTGATCAGCCGGCATATTTAATCATGAATGAGCGGTGGACCACACTGACCGCTATCAATGCCAATAAGCTCGTACCTTTCCTGAAAAAGGAGGAACTCTTCATACCCGACCGAATGACGAAGGAATATTTCCAGAAATTCATCGGTGCCGTCATCAGTAAGGTGGATATCGAGACAGCGGGATTTGAGGTCATTCATCATCAGTCCATCTCTGGGAAGCGGCTGAAGATAGCCCACGACTTCCTGAGTGGTGAGGCTCAGATTATGGTATTCTTCGAATATCAGGATATTTGGTTTGGCTATCACGAGCCCAATCGACGCAGGGTACGCATGGAGTTTGAGCCAGAGATTCGGGTTACCCAAATTCTGAGGGATGGCCAGGCAGAAGAAGCGATCCTACATCAATTACAAGAAGTAGGATTGGCGAAAAACGACCGCCAATGCCTTACTTTTCCGGGAGTCATCCATGCTGATGCTTTGCTCCAGGGGCTGCTGGAGAAGCGGGAATTGCTGAGGTCTTTGGGGTTTGATCTGGAGGATCTGGGCATCGGCCACCAGCGGGTGCTGCCGAGTATTCCGCACTTCGTACACCACATCGAGAAGGCCGCAGATTGGTTTGACCTAAAAATGATGATCGAAGTCGGGGATCGCACCATTCCATTTCAGTCCATTTTGGATAATCTGCGGAGAAAAGATCCGATTTTCGTGCTGAACGAATCAGAAGTCATGATCATTCCCGAAGCATGGATGACGCGGTTTGATGCACTGCTCACCATGGGGGAATGGCGGGATAACGAAAATCTCCGCGTCAAACGCATTCACCAGCAGCTGATTGCAGACTTGATACCACAGGAAGCAGAACACGACACGCCCGAGCAAGGGGATGTCGGCCTTGATTTGGACTTTGATTTTCAAGCATCTCCACGGCTGATGGCGAGTCTGAGACCCTATCAATATCAGGGCGCAAAATGGCTCGTAGGGCATCTTCGTCAGGGATTTGGGGCATGTCTGGCAGATGACATGGGATTGGGGAAAACCCTCCAAACCATCGCGGCCATGCTCTACTACAAAGATCACAAAAAGGAGGTGCAATCCACTACAAAACCTGCCGCTGTCCAACTCAATATTTTCGAACAGTCTTACCAACAGCATTTTTCGCCCATTCGGGCTTTGGTGGTGCTGCCTTCATCCTTGGTGTACAATTGGGAGGCGGAGTTGTCCAAATTTGCTCCTTCGCTCCACGTGGTTCGCTACATCGGTCCCGCCCGAAAAAAACTACAGAAGACCTTACAGACCTTTGATGTGGTGCTGACCACGTACCAGACCCTGGCGCTAGATGCTGCTTTTCTCCAAAGTCAGGATTTCGATATGTTGATCCTCGACGAAAGTCAGATGATTCGCAATCGGAATACCAAGCTCTTTCAGCATGTCATGGGTATTCGGTCCATCCACAAAATCAGTTTGAGTGGTACGCCCATCGAAAATTCGCTGGCAGATCTTTGGTCGCAGATGGAATTTATCAATCCGAGTATTTTAGGTTCCTTCCAGTTTTTTAAGACCAAATTTTTGGAACCAATTCAGCAAACCAAAGATGAAAATATGGTGCAGCAGCTCAAACAGTTGGTGGCGCCCTATATCCTTCGGCGTACGAAAAAAGAGGTACTACAGGATCTGCCTCCGCTGGAAGAGCAGGTCTATTTCTCGGAGATGACGGCCGAGCAAGAAAAACTCTACGAATCAGAAAAATCAGCCGCGAGAAATTTTCTCCTGGGGATTGGCTCCGAGCACCAGCAGTTTAAGTTTCATGTATTCCAAATGCTGACCCGATTGAGGCAGATCGCCAGTCATCCGGCCATGGTCACACCGGAATATTTAGACGAATCGGGTAAGTTTTCGGATGCCTGTGCCTATATGCAGACGGTCGTCAGTTCTGGGGAGAAACTCCTGGTTTTCAGTGCATTTATCAAACATTTAGCCCTGTTCGAGGGGTATCTGAAGGCACAAGGTATCGGTTACGTACAGCTGACTGGTGCTGACAGCCCTGAGGAGCGACGCAGATCGGTGGCGGCATTTCAGGAGGACCCGAGTATTCAGGTATTTCTGATATCGCTCAAGGCGGGTGGGGTAGGGCTCAATCTCACCGCTGCCAGCTATGTGCTGATGTTGGATCCATGGTGGAATCCCGCTGTCGAAGCACAAGCCATCGCACGTGCCCACCGCATGGGGCAGTCCAATAAAGTGATGGTGACCCGCTTTATTTCCAAAAATACCATCGAAGAAAAGATCTTAGCACTGCAAGATCAGAAGAAAAATCTGGCATCTGAGATAATTTCGGAGGAGCAAGTGCCAGATCTCAGCCCTGGTGAATGGTTACAATTACTGGGCTGATTGTACGAGGATTTTCGAAAATAGGCAGTTTTTACGGCGAATGACGAGGATCAAGATGAAAGGTGACCGCTATCGCCCAAATTCGTCTTACATTTGCAAAAAATAATGAGCACATGAGAAAGATATATCACCTGAGTACTTGTACTACGAATAAGCGAATTATTCAGGAGACAGGGCTTCAGGACGTATTACAAATGATCGACATCAAAAAAGAAGGGATCAAACCAGAGGATCTAGATTTTGCAAAATCGAAGGTAGGCAGCTACGAGGCATTATTTAGCAGAAAATCCATGAAATATAGGCCGATGGGGCTTCATGAGCGGGAGCTTTCCGAAGCGGAATACAGGGATCTGATTTTACAGGAATATAGTTTTCTGAAGAGACCCCTCGTCATCATCGATGAAGATGTCTTCTACGGAAGTACGAAAGAACAAATAAGTTTATTAAACCAAAAAATACAAGAAATTCGTGAGAAGAAATGAAATTGCAGAATGGCTAAAGGGGCTACAAGATAGGATTTGTGCCTCGTTGGAGACATTGGAGCCCAGCGAAAAATTCCAGCAAGATCAATGGGAGCGCCCAGGAGGTGGCGGTGGCCGCACAAGGATCATTCAGGGTCAAGTCATCGAAAAAGGCGGTGTCAATTTTTCTGCCGTCCATGGGGAATTATCGCCTGTGATCGCACGATCTCTGGGATTAGCTGGTGAAAATTTTTTCGCTACGGGGGTCAGCATCGTCCTTCATCCCAAAAATCCACTGGTTCCCATCATCCATATGAATGTCCGATATTTCGAATCTGGTGATACTTGGTGGTTTGGCGGTGGCATCGACCTCACACCTCACTACATTGTGCCAGAAGATGCGACTTTCTTCCATTCGCAACTGAAGAATACCTGCGATCGATTTGATCCTAACTTTTACCCAGAGCATAAGGCTTGGGCGGATGATTATTTTTTCATCAAGCACCGACAGGAGACGAGGGGCATCGGCGGTATATTCTATGATAAACTGGGCGATGAAGTGGGCTTTGACAAGGCATGGGCTTACACCCAAGGCGTGGGGGATACCTTCGCACCCACGTATGTAGAAATCGCCAGTCGCCATAAGGACAAAGCCTACACCGAAGCGGAAGTCGAATGGCAAAAACTGCGCAGAGGCCGATACGTAGAGTTCAATCTGGTCTATGACCGCGGCACAAAATTTGGTCTCGAGACCGATGGCCGCATCGAATCCATCCTCATGTCGCTTCCGAAGGATGCCAGCTGGTATTACAACCACCAGCCACAAGAAGGTACCCGTGAACACGAGACACTTTCCCTCTTGAAAAAGGGAATCCACTGGGTGTAAATCCCCAGTAAACCAGCATAAAGGAATAGGGCAGAGATTGGGTGAACCAGCCGATTATATCTTGATGAATCGGCTGACCAATTTTTGCCCTTTTTCTGTTTTTATTTCGAGCAAGTATGCGCCGCTCGGTAGGTGATCTAGCAGGATGTGTACCGGAGCTCCAGCACTGATCGTATGGATCGGACCATTGCCCACCTGAACTCCACTGGTGGTGAAGATTTTGTAGCTGGCTTTTTGTTGGTCCTCCAATTGAATACGCACGGTGATGAAATCCTTGGTGGGATTGGGATAAATGGATACGGTGCCCTGCTCCAATTCGACACTGCTTGTGGTTGCATCCAAAAATATCGGTCCTAACTCTAGCGTACAGCCCAAAGCATCCGTTACGGTTACGTAGTAATTTCCAGCCTGCCCGGTCAGCAGCGGAGAAGGTGCTAGGATGGTGTCGCCTTCTATAGACCATTGAATTTGATAAGGCGCCGTGCCTCCCGTCAAATTCAAATCAATACTGCCGAGTAAATCGTGGTCCGCATTTATAACCTCCACATTGGCCACTATTGGAGCAGAAGCCTCCAATTGGATCGTTGCCGTCTGCTGACAGCCCGCTTGGTCGGTAATCAGGATATCATAGGTGCCGGGAGCAAGATTTTCATTGCTAAAATCTGCAACATCCCCATTCATGAAAACGGAGAATGGCGGTAACCCAATGCCTGGGGTGATTTGGATAAATCCTTCATTAGAATCTGGGCACAGCAAATCAGACGCTGTGATGCTAGCATTGTTTTGGCAGGCAGTTTCGCTACAGTCCGGCGTAGTTCCTTCATACTGACTGATGCAGCCATTGGCATCGATGACGGTGGCAATAAAAGGCTGGTTGCTGGTCAATATCTCATCTTGTGGGAGGTAGAAACTGTAATCCCCAGCTCCACCACTGGCTACGGGGGTGATGCTGACCACGTCCTTACTAATGCAGGTTTGCTCGATATCCAGTGCCAATGGCATCCGAGGTGTATAGCGGGATGGAGAGATCACCTCGAGGCAGAAAGATCCGCGATTTTGATCGGACACACGGCTTCTGGAAGAGATCTGGATGAAATATTTTTTCCCTGCTTCCATCCAAGGTAGTCGGATCATATCCTCACAAGGCTTGAATTTAGAAATGCACTCCATCGGTCTGAGGTCGGCACAGCTTCCTTCCCACACGGTAATATTGGCGAGAAAATCGCTCTTGAAATCGAGGTAGTAGGCCTGCGATTCTGTGACTTCGAATTCAAACCAAACATCGGCTTCCGCAATCGGATCACATGGTGTATCCACAGATGATCGGCCCAGTGACCAATTGGATGACTGCTGACAAGCGCCGTCGATGGTGAGGGCGATCGGGCTGGCACAGTCGTGCAGTACCTCGGTAGGTATCGCCTCGATGGATGGGCAGAGACTTCCCTCCAGTGTCGCAAAATAGCCAGTAACCTGGATCAGATATTCGGTATTGGCTTTTAAATTGGCCAATGTTGTTTTCCCGCCTGAGAAATTCGTCGCCAGCTGCGTCCAATCACCGCAACTCCCGCTGTAGAGGGTTACGACCTCACTGAAGTCCGCTGCTGCCTGAAATAGATAATTACCTTCGTTTTCCGGGACAAATTTGTACCACACATCCGCCCGTGAGCGAAGATTGTCCGAAGGCCGTATTTCTGGAAACTCGGATCCGATATTTTGTATTTTCTGGCAGGGTTCTCCCCCTTTGAGGAGTGCGGCGCCTTCGCATTTTTCTAGGCTAGTTACCTCGGGGAGCTTATCTTTTCGCTTTATGGTAAGAAATCCTTGTCCTTTATCATTTCCGAAGTCGGATAGACTCGAGCTTAGTCGGATGAAATACTGGCCTGGCTCCAAATCTAAACTTAGGCCTTCTCCAAAAAAGCCGTATTCGTCTCTGTTGATGCACTGTACCGGCTGAAGACTGGTACAATCCTCCCCCCTGAAGACTTCGATGTAGTCGTTGGACTTGGTCTCAGTCCGTATTTCGAAAATTCCTGATTCTTCCACCCTAATGGAGTACCACAGAGCGGAACTTGGCGCTGCATTGCATTGGTACGGGATGTCTTGGGAAGCATATGCATTGACGTTGTCAAAGGCTATTTTTTCGTCAAAAGATTCGATCGGAATGGCTTTGGCGCAAAAGTCGTTGACACTGCCTACCCCTGTTAGTTTGACATTGTCGATACCGATCCACCAGTTCCAATTGCTACCATCATCATATCGGAAGTAGATTCTATTTTCTTGGGATTTGAAGGCGGAGAGGTCGAGGTATATTTTTCTGAAATTGTTGAATCCTGGTCCACCGACATCTGTCGTAAATGTCTGTATCGGATGAAAACCTGTTTCATTGAGGACACCGATTTCTAGGTATTCGTTGTTGGCATATATCCGATAAATGAGGTCAAAGCTGAGCTCATAAAATGCGAATTGCGTGCCATCAAAGGCTTTCGATACCATGACGGTTTTGGATGGCGCAGCCGTATTCTCGATGATATCGTCGTCAAAGTGGATGAAGCACGTACCATTAAGGCTGGTATTGGCGCCGGCTTTCGGATTGCGGTTGATGGCTATTTCCCAGTTATGGTCACCACTTTCTACGTAGCCATACCAACCATCTGGCAGGGCACAGTCATTGAAGGTCTCGGTCATCAGGATGGTCCCTTCGCCGTAGCCGGTGACGAGGACATTATCCACGCCTGCCCACCAGGCCCATTGATTGTTGTCATTATATTCAAAGACGAGTTGATACCTTCCTGCTGGAAAAAAACTTAGGTCCACGGCTACTTTGACAAATTGCGAGAATTGGGTACCACTGTAATTCCTTCCTTCGAATTTTTGTAATTCTATCTGCTGATTGCCGTCCGAGAGGAGTATCCGGAAAGTCTCACCCGCATTGCGCATATGCACATCAGCCGTGAATTGGGTGGTGAGGTGTTTTCCTGTCTCGAAGAAAGGTGATTTCATAGTCCAGATGAAAGCAGGCGTATTGTTGCCAGTGGCGTCATCATCTACGATGAGCATACAGGTACCATCGATGGTGGAACTGTCGGACTCGGGATTTTTTGGAGTGCCAATATACCACACGGCGTCCTGATTTCCATCTATGGATACCGACCAGCCATTGCTCAGGGCACATTCATTGAAATTTTCGTGAAGCAAGGTGTCCTGCTGTGCCGTCAAGTCGAAGCAGAAAAACAAAACGGTGGTTAAAACTAAAAATCGCCGCATATCAAACACTATTTGGAAGCGAAAATACATAAGGTTTTTAAATTTCATGTATCAATGCGTGTATTTTTTGAAATTTTACCAATTATAGATTGAGATCTAATTTTTTTATGAAATTATTTAATAAAATGCCTTGAAATTTCAAACTTGTTTCTATTTTTGAAACTGCTTATTAAAATATATCAGATGTACAGACCGAAACCACATCTCCTTCATTCGGAGCAATCCGATCTAGAGCAAACTCCACGTGTATTGCGGGCACGACAGGACAATTTCTTACCTGTCTTGTCGGTAGCACTCAGTCCCTATGTGCCTACGGAGTCAAAACCTTGGAATAAAGAGCGGGTCATCCACCTATACCGACGACTGGGTATGGGTCCTACTGCCGCAGAAATCCGTGAGGGACTGGCCATGACGCCTTCTCAATTGGTTGATATGCTGATTGATCGGGTGCTGACATCGCCGCCGCCCACAAGACCGTATTGGGCGGATTACCCGGATACGCAGTTTGGGGATGATGAGTACTATGAGGCACGGGATACTGTACGCTACCAGTGGATTTCGGACATGGTTCAGTCGGGGATTAAGTCGAAATTGGTCCTTTTTTGGCACAATCACTTTGTCACCGAGCTGGATGTGTATGGCTGCAATAAGTACATGTGGTCTTATTACGAACTTCTATCCAACTATTGTTTGGGCAATTTCAAAAGATTTGTAGAAGAAATGGGCCTCAATCCCGCCATGCTGATTTATCTCAATGGCAATCGAAATTCAGCGGGAAACCCCAATGAAAACTATGCCCGAGAGCTGATGGAACTCTTCACCATGGGCGAAAGTAATGGCTACACCCAAGCAGATATCCCAGAAGTAGCCAAAGCGCTGACGGGCTATCGTGCAAATCAGGGCACCTGTCAGACGCCCTTCTTCTCTAATAACCATCACGACAGGGGGCCGAAGACGATTTTTGGAAAGACGGCCAACTATGATTATGCGGGTGTCCACAACCTTATATTTACAGAAAGAGCGAATGAGGTCGGCCATTATATCAGCGAGAAGGTGTTCAAGCATTTTGTCTATCCGGAGGTCGATCAGCAGGTGGTGGATGGACTTGCGGCATCATTTATCGAAAGTCAGTGGGATCTATCGGTCTTGTTTCGGACCTTGTTCAAGAGTGAGGCTTTTTTTGATGCCAAATATATCGGCGCCCTGATATCCAGCCCGCTGGAAATCATGGTCAAATGGACCCGTGCCATTGGGCTTGATTGGACTGCTGTAGAGGCTAGGAGAACTATGTATCGATGGGGGCCCTACGATCAAGGCATGGATGTATTCAATCCTGTCAATGTAGCTGGTTGGCCGGGACACCGCAATTGGATCAATGAAAGTACCTTTACCCTTCGCATCAAAGATCTGCTTGGCATCAATCTTTTAGTCAACAATGCGGATAGCAAAACCAGATTGGTCGAGTGGGCGCAGTCCATCGTGACGGATCCATCCGATCCCGAAGAAATCACAAGGGAGATCGCCCGTGAACTCATGGGCACCTATCTCGATGAAGCCATCTTGGGCAGAGCCATTGCCGTATTTAAGGCGGATATTCCGGAAAATTATTATGAAGATGGATCTTGGAATCTGTATTGGAATTCGGCGGGGGATCAGATTTTCGGATTACTCAATTATTTGGTCAGAATACCAGAAGCACAACTGGCCTAACAAAAAGAAAAATTCACATGAGCAAAGATAAATCACATTTAAATAAAATCGGGGCCAGCCTCGCGGATCGTGAAAAGCACGAAGAACAGCACAAGACTTGGAATCGCCGAAGTTTTATCAAGACCACGGGATTGGCTGGTTTCGGCCTTTCTGCTTATTTTTCAGGGATACCGGTGATGTCCGCAGCCTCCTCAGCATACCTCGAGATGCTGGCGAACAGTGCGGGGGAGGAGAAAATCCTCGTCCTGATCAATCTCAATGGCGGTAACGATGGACTCAATACCGTGGTAGAAAAGGGTAATGACGAGTACTACCGCATCCGACCCAACATCGCCCTGCAAAATGACCAACTGTGGCACCTCGACGACAAGTACGGCATGCATGGGTCTTCATCGGCGTTGCGTCCGCTTTGGGAAAATGGCGCCATGAAGATTATCCACAATGTGGGATACCCCAATCCGAATTACTCCCATTTTCGATCATCGGATATCTGGGCTACTGCCACGGATAGCAATGTAGTGGAGGATACGGGCTGGATAGGTCGGTACATGCAGGAGGAGTTTCCGCTATTTCTGGAAGCACAGCCTACGCATCCACCTGCCATTCAGATCGGTGTGCAGACAGAGCTGATCTTCAAAAGCAATGAATTTTCTTCGGCCTTGGTCTTCCGGAATCCCGAAGAGTTCTACCAGCTCGCTCAGAATGGCAATCTCTATGACACGGAGCAGCTAGGCGACACACCCCGCGAACGCGAACTAAAGTTCCTCCGGCAGGCAGCCAATAGCGCCTTCCGCTACTCAAACAGTATCCGAAAAGCCTACACCACGGGAAACAATGCCAGTACCTACCCAAATGCGACACTCGGTCGATCCATGGGTATCACGGCTCGCCTGATCAAAGGTGGACTCCGTACAAAGGTGTATATGGTGAGCATCGGAGGATTTGATACCCATGCGGATCAGCTGGATGGACATGCCAGACTGATGCAGACCCTCGGGAATGCCGTAGCAGCCTTCTATCAAGACATTGGAGAGTCACTAGGAAAACGTGTGATGTGTATGACTTTCAGTGAGTTCGGTCGGACCATCTTCGAAAATGGGTCCATGGGTACAGATCACGGTACTGGTGCTCCTATCCTGATGTTTGGCGGCGGATTGGGTCAAGGGCACGTGGGCTCCGCGCCAAATCTCCTGAACACGGATCAATACGGCGATCCTTATTTCGAGGTGGATTTCAAAGATGTGTACCACACTGTTCTCACGGGTTGGATGGGCATTGATCCTCGACTAGCCACCTATATGCTCGGCAAAAAACAAAATATCCTTCCGAACCTGATTCCACCACAGAATCATCCTGTAGGTGCGAATGCTTATGGTGTGATCCTGGGGCATCGGCCGCATCCCACACAGTCGGATATCATCCAGTTTCAGTTTGCATCCGTGAGTGATGGTGAGGTCATTGTAGAATTGCTGACGACGGGCGGACAGTCCATTCGCACACTGTTCAAGGGATATCTGACCGATGGTACGCACGTGATCGAGGTTAACCGACGGGCTTTGGGGCTTCCTCCAGGAAATTATCAGTACAGACTGGTCGCTAGTGGAAAGGCTTATTACAGAAGCCTTCAGCTGTAGGATTAAATTATTGGATGAGTTATTTCAGATTTTGTAGGTGGTTGCTCAGGTAACCTTTTAGTACGGCGATGCCCGGATCGTAGGTCTTCTGATTATTGATGATGAGGTCCACCTCTTCGAGGTAGGGCTCTATGTATTTTTGGTAGGAGGGCATCACATGGTGCTGGTATCGGTAGAGTACATCGTCGATAGGGTAGTTTCGCTCTTTCTGATCCCGTTTGATGCGTCTGATGATCTTGTGGCTATCGCTGGCGTGCACCATAATCTTGAGATCCAAAATCTTTTTGACCTCGGGATTGTGATAGATGAATAGACCCTCAATGATGAGGATAGGTGCCGGGGTGAAGGTGATGTGGGATGGTTTGTGGAGCTTATTATTGAAGGTGTATTCCAATCGGGTGACAGTCTGACCAGATTGCAGCAATTGGATATCACGAAGGAATGCCTCCTGATCAATCGATTCAGGCAAGTCAAAATTGTGAATGCCCTGATTGTCTACAAATTGCTCCTCGCGGGGTCGGTAGTAGTCATCCTGTGAAATGACACAAAGGGACTCTGCGGGAAAAGCCATTTTCAAATCACGAATGAAGGAAGTTTTGCCGGATCCGCTCCCACCTGAAATACCAATAATCAGCGACATAGTAACAAATTCACTTTTCTGAAATAAAATGCAAAAGTTGTAAAAAATTACTACTTTGGTGACAAAATTTTCAAGTTGTTTAGAAGATTATGGATGTAGCGATCACAATTTTAAGGGGCTTTCTTGGTATAGTAGTCCTGCTCGGTATATGTACTCTATTCAGTTCCAATAGAAAAGCCATCAATTGGAAATTGGTAGCTGCCGGCCTAGGAATTCAATTATTTCTTGCCGTTGGGGTGATTTATGGAGATAAGATAGGGTTTTCCGTAGGAGGATATCGATTCGATTTGAGTTTTATTCGAGCTATTTTTGATTTTGGAGGATCCTTGTTTATCAGTGTGCTGGATTTTACGAGAGCGGGTAGTGAGTTTTTACTTGGTGGACTTATGAATGTACAGTCCTTTGGATTTATCTTTTTATTTCAGGTACTGCCTACCATTATCTTCTTTTCAGCACTGACGAGTTTGCTTTTTTATCTGGGTATCATTCAGGTTGTCGTCCGATCCTTGGCCTATGTGATGACGAAAAGCCTCAAGATCTCCGGCGCAGAAGGATTGGCCGTAGCCGCCAATATATTTTTGGGCCAAACGGAAGCTCCTCTGATGATCAAAGCCTACCTGGATCGAATGAACCGCTCCGAAATATTTCTGGTCATGGTCGGCGGTATGGCGACTGTGGCAGGAGGTGTTTTGGCTGCTTACATCGGCTTTTTGGGTGGTGATGATCCCGTACTTCGACAGGAATTTGCCCGACACCTGCTTGCAGCATCCGTGATGGCTGCCCCTGGAGCCGTGATTGTATCTAAAATTTTAATGCCTCAGACCGAGAAGGTAGAAGGGAATATCGAAGTATCCCAAGAGGTGGTAGGCACGAATATATTGGACAGTATCACCACAGGAACCACCGAAGGACTAAAACTAGCGGCCAATGTAGGTGCCATGCTCCTCGTTTTCATCGCGATGATCGCCATGGTCAATGCCATTTTAGCCTGGATAGGCGGCTTTACGGGATTGAATGGCCTGGTGGCAGAACATACCATTTACAGTCAGTTGGACTTGAATTTCATCCTAGGTGTGACGCTGTCGCCCTTGATGTGGCTCATTGGTGTGGCAACGGAGGACATCAGCCTCATGGGGCAGTTACTAGGTATCAAGTTGGTAGCCAGTGAATTCGTTGGTTACACAGAATTGGCGAAGCTCAAAGACCCAGCCAATGCCCTTCACCTTCAGGATCCGAAGTCGATATTGATGGCGACCTACATGCTATGTGGATTTGCAAATTTTGCATCGATCGGTATTCAAATCGGAGGTATCGGATCCTTGGCACCAAACAAACGACAGACACTCAGCGAATGTGGACTGAAGGCGGTACTCGGTGGTTCGGTAGCCTCCCTGCTATCCGCTACGCTGGCTGGTATGCTGTTTAGTCTATAGAAAAAATAATCGAGCTATTAATAGATATGAAAGAACTGAAGGTCATTGCATTTGACGCAGATGATACGCTTTGGGACAATGAGATTTATTTCGAAGAGGTAGAGCAGCATTTCTGCGCGATGCTGGAGGATTTTGTACCGAAGCACAGCAGTGCCAAGGTACTTTTTCAAGTAGAAATGGAAAATCTGGCAACCTACGGTTATGGTATCAAGGCCTTCATGCTCAGTATGATAGAGGCAGCTATCCGTATTTCTGACGGAAGAATATCTGCAGCATCCATCCAAAAAGTCATCGCCTTGGGTAAGGATATGCTCCAAAAACCCGTGGTCCTGCTACCTCAGGTGGAAGAAACCCTCAAAGTACTAGGTCCTGAATATAAAATCGTAGTAGCCACCAAGGGGGATCTATTGGATCAAGAGCGAAAACTACGGAAGTCAGGTCTGATGGATTATTTTCACCACGTAGAGATCATGACAGATAAACGCAAGGAGGATTACGCCAAGCTCCTTCACCGATTGGAAATCCATCCCGAAGAATTCATGATGGTAGGCAATAGCTTGAAATCCGATGTCCTTCCCGTATTGGATCTGGGGGGAACAGCCGTGCACATTCCGTACAAGACTACCTGGGCACATGAAAGGATAGACCACTCCATCGAGCACCCTAATTTTTACCAGGCGACTCACATTGAGCATATCCCCACACTAATATCAGCTATATGGAAGTAGGCTATACCACCAAGGATCTGGAAAACTGGAATCGAAAGGAGCATTTCCACTTTTTCAATGCATTTCAGGATCCGTTTTTTTCGCTCGTGTCCCGACTGGATGTCACCGAATCCTACCACTATTGCAAAGAACAGGGAATCAATTTTTTCGTCTTTTACCTATATCAGACTATGCGGGTCTGCAATACCCAAGAAGCCATGCGTCTGCGGGTCGTCGGTGACGAGGTGCGAGCATACCACAGGATCGATGCCTCAGCGACCGTGGGTAGAGCGGATGGTACTTTCGGATTTTCCTACATGGAATACAAAGAAGACTGGGCGAGCTTTCTGAGACATTGTCTGGAGGTGCTGGAGGATGTAAGATCTCGAAACGGACTCAATCTGCCACCCGTACGACCGCATGTCCTACATATATCCGCGGTGCCATGGGTAGATTTCTCCGCGCTGACCCACGCCAGCCCACTCAATAGACTGGACAGTGTGCCAAAGATCTCTTACGGAAAAGTAGTGCCCCATGGCGATCGGCTTGAGATGGCAGTATCCGTGACCATGCACCACGGCTTGGCAGATGGCTACCATGCCGGCATGTTTTATCAAGAATTCCAAAGGTATCTGAGCAATCCCATATTGATCTTGGAGTAGGGGAGTTTGTATCTTGCTTTCATGTCGTGGGAGTATGGGTATAGCTCCTTATTTCTGATTTTGCGTCGCTGCAAAAAGATGGCTTCGAATTTCATAAAAGGGAATCTCCATTTCTAGCGATAATCCTTGTTTCAAAGCCATCGTTAGCGCAAGTTTGTAACTTGTGCTCTACAATAAAATCTATAGCCGTGGGATTTAGCCCGCGGATATGATGCCGAGGGACAGAACCTATTATCATCATTTTTGCCACTGGCGTAAAAATGATGACAAAAGCTTAAATGAGAAGCCCTTTTTTTTACGAAAAGTTACCACCTCGGATGAGGTGGCATGTTTATAGCCGTGGGCTTTAGCCCGCGGATATGATAATTGTGGGATGTCCCTTTTGGCGGCATTTTTTGCCGATAACGCAAAAATGGTGACAAAAGCTATGAAAGGGGATCACCCTTTTCGACAGCCTTGCACCGAATTATCTCCCAAAACAACAAAATTAACCCCAAAAAGTACCAAATATCACAATAATTTGTCGTTTTGATCCACTTTTCATATTCAAATGAGATTGAATCAAAAAAGTGTACTATATTTGTTTTGTTGTTGATCGCAAATCCAATACGGAACCCATCCCACATTTCGGCAAACGAGCCAATAGAAAGGATCCCAATAACTCATCTCATTTTGCAAACATAAAACGATAGAACACCTATGTATCAGTTATCACAGCATCATACCAGGTATCAAAGAAAATGGTCAATTTGGCAGCTAAGGAAAGCGGAAACCCCACTCGATAAGCTGATTCGCCTCCGACAAGAAACAAATGCTGTAACATACTTTCAAAAAAGCGAAACCATACGATAAGTTTGTAGCTCATATAAATAAGTTGTAGGAGATTAAAAAATAATTAAAAAAATAAAAAAATGAATTCATTGAAACTTAACCAATCGGGCAAAGTTGAAACTTTGATGGTAGCTACAATTATTTTAGCGATAACAATTTTAAGTAATTTCTCAAAAGAATTGTTTGTAGAACAATCCGGAAATTTTGAAATTTTTGGGAACTTAGGGTTCTTACTTGTAATTGGCTTAATTTGGCGTTGGAGACACATTAGAAAAGTTGTATCAATATTAACGATGTTATCAATATCTATAATTTTGATGAGTTTAGTAATGGTTAAGTCAATTTCAATAGCATTTTTTATCTTATTGATAGGTCTTTCAATTGCATTTTACCTAACAACTTTTTCAAAGAATGTCATCATCTACTTAAATAAAAAAGAAGAATAACCACCTACAACAATGCATTGGACGAACAGACTTGCTAACGCTTCGTCCGTCGCCAATGCTAGGCGTTGTCATCGATTGGAAAGGAAAACGGAGCCTTTTCAAGTAAACTGAGTGACGCTAAAAAACCGTAGCTGAGGACGTTCTATGGCGATAAAGGCTTCTAATATGAAACCAGTTAAAAATCTATCAATCACGTAAAAGAGTGACCTGACGCACTCCATGACCAAAAAAGCAGGGCAGTATGGAAAAAAAAGGGATAATCCATATTGACAAGTCCAAAAGTAAAAAAACTTTTATAACCCAAGGTGCAGTTAAACATTTTAATTTAGGTGAAAATTTAGCTGCACCTTTCAAAATATTTAGTCATGCGACAATTAATAAACAAATTTTATTTTTTAGTGCTATCTATAGTGTTTGTAATTCCCTTGAGAGCACAAATATTCAACCCAATTAATTGGAAGTCAGAGAGTATATTATGGAGTACTTACACAAGGAATCCAGATCTAGAGACACCAACTTTGCGCCCCAGAATGCGATTTGACTACCACAATTTGCCATTATTTCATAATGGATACATGTATCAAATTGCAAATAATTTTGATTACGCTTTTTCAGGATACTTTATCCAAAAAATAAATTTAGCAACAGGTGAAGAGATATGTCAAAAGAATAGATTTTTTGAAAGGAATCAGAGAGAATATGCGGTTTCACCATACATTAATGAAGAGAAGTTTGGTTTTGGTATTTTTAAAGAAATTCCACTTAACGTTAGTGTGTGGACACGGAGTACGATTGGTGTAACTGAGTACGATTTGGTTGATTGTGAAAACTCACTTTATGAAATAACATCAAGAGAAGATCCCAAAAATCGACAACTGTTTAGTGGAGCGCCAGGAACAGGGAGGCACACTTTTGTATATAGAAAAAATTCTACCGTAGAGTATCTAATGATGGTAAGAAAATGTCCACAAGAATGCACAAAATTTAGTTTAGAAAAATATACTCTTAATGAAAATGGTCATACTCTAGACAGTATAGAAAATGAAATAGAGTTTGATTATTGGATAAATAGAACTCAAGTTTATAAGATTTTGGATGATAAATACATTGCATTAGTCGAGACAAGAGATCCAGTAAATAGAACATTGTACAAAATCCATAGTCTACTGATAGATAATGACATGAATGTGATAGAAAATAATGACATTACAAATTTTATAGAAAATTATACTTCATTGCAAGCTCTTTCATTTTATCATAATGGGATAACAAACGACAAATTTAACTTATATGGAATAAGCAATACATCAAAACAGGTCATATATACATTTGATACTCGAGGAAAATTGTGGGAAAAAATAGAGCTCCCCGCATCAGAAACCGCATTAAGCATAAGTTTACCTATGCATGATATGGAAGGCAGTGTAGTAGCTATTTCGGACTGGAGTGAAACAGAGCCTACGACAATAAAAATATACTTATCAGATGGTAAAGGCAATTTAACATTGAAAGAAGATTTGATAACAGACAATCCTGATGATCGTTTTGGTGTCAAGGCAATGTTTTGGACACCTGACAGGAATTTACTACTACATATAAATCAAATCCATGTAAGTCAAATTCCACTTTTTGTTAGACAAGACTATCATTGTAATGCTTTGTTAGATACTAGGAAGTTGGATATTATTTCTAATACAGTTGATAATGTGCCCTATGCTGGCAAAAAAGTATATCCAAATCCCGCAAATAATCATATTACAATTTTAGAATATCAAGGTACATTCAATTTTGAAATTTATGACATGATGGGAAGATTAGTTTTACATTCGACAACATCAACGAATGGACAAATTGATATTTCAAGTTTGAGTACAGGATTATACAACATACGTGTACTTAATGGAAAGAAAACTGAAAACCTCAAATTTGTAAAACAATAATGATAATGAAGATAGTAAAGGATACACCAGATGACAACAAGTGCTTTGACGCCATGCCGCCCTATCGGGACGGCACTTCGCAAAGTACAGAACCATCAAAACCAAATAATATGAAAAATTTATTAACAGTACTTATTCTAGTTTTTTTCGCCTTTTCCCAATTGATTGGGGGTGGTCATTGTAAAATTATTGTTGTAGGATCGGATGTGGAGCATTCGGATAGGGTGATTCCTATGGATCTTTACTATAGCCTTCCGTTCTTCAGAATGGAAAAGGATAAAGTGGGCCTAAATGTTGACAAATGTCCGGATGAATTTCATGATAATCTGGGTTTCCCTCATGGTATTAAGCTGGGTTATCAGGAATTGGCTGACTCCCTACCCAACAGTATGCACAAATATGCACTCGGAGCCAAATGGACCTACGAGCTTACGTGCCAAATACCAAACGAAGTTAGTTTTATTACCTACGAAATCAGCGATACGTTCACGTATAAGGGCATGTCTTGCTATGTGATCAATGATGCCGATTCCATTTGCACCCTTGGTAATAAGGTATATGGTATTGACTACAGATTGACCGACTCCCTTCAGCTCTTGTTTGATTACGATGCTGTAGACAGATTCAGCTTTGAGTGCTTCGAATTGAATAATGGCATATCGAATTATGATATCGAGATAAGCTCAAAGGGAGTCGAGCAGATTTTTGATGGGCAGACTTTGGACATCACCTCTGTGAGCACATTTTGTAATTATGGATTTTTTGGAGATATAGAAGAGAAGATTTATGATGGCATAGGGGCGAGTAGCATTGCACCGTTTCCATGTAAGGACTTCTGTAATAATCTAAGCGATCCTGTATTTTGCCAGGTTGGGCAACTTCGCTGCTTTGAGAATGGGGATGAACTATTCCAGTTTGTGCCGTACAGTTGTGATTCTGTGTGGGTGATGACAAGCACAACTGATGTCACCGCCGATGCAATTTTCATATATCCGAATCCCGCTTCTGATCAGATGATCATAAAGTTGCCAAAAGACGGCGCAATTTACCGGATCTCGGTTCGCAATATTTCGGGTATCGTAGTTTTGGAAGCGCCAGTTCAGCACGATCATTCGATATCTATAGCTGATTGGATGGAGGGTATCTATTTCGTAGAAATCAAAAACTTAGCAAATCGCATCCTGTACACAGGGAAAGTCGTGAAAATGAAATAATGAGGGATACAGACTTTGACCTGGAGCGGGAAGTAATGTGAGAAATCTATTTGTAGGCTTGCTAGACCACCGATAGAGAATCGCATTGCTACAAACCACAGTTTTTATCCACCGTTTGAAAATCTTTGAGGGTTAATGCGGCCGTATTTGTTTGGCTGAATTGATCTCTGAGGTAGTTGATCAGATTGAGCATTTCCACATCATTCATTTTGGGCTGGGCGGGCATGGCTTGCATGATTTCACCGATGCTGTCTGCATTGATGCCATGTCGGATCATGCAGTACAGCTTCGGGAGGTTTTGATCGCTGTAGTCATAGCGTTGCAGGCTGGGGATTTGTTTACCTAGTCCACTTCCATCCTCCATGTGGCATTGAGCGCATTTGGAGGTGTAGATTCTGGATCCTTGGGCATTGGTCCCGTACATACAGGCGTACGCGAGGGTAGAAAGTGTCAGCAGGCCAATTGAAGTCTTGAGGATGTTATTGACCATTTTTTGCAAGCAGTGCTTTGACGTCTTCGATAAATTTAGGGATGGTTTCTGGCTCTGTGCCTTCACAGAAGCTCCGTACATGACCGTTTTTATCTACCAAAATGATTTTTCCACTGTGGTCAAATCCACCCGGTGCATCCGGATCTTCCAGTGCCGCTACGAAAAAATCATCCGCAAGATCAAGGGTGAAATCTTTGTCGCCCGTGAGGAAGTGCCATTTCGGAGCTTTGACTTCCAGATTTTGGGCATAGAGTGCCAATTTGTTGACATCATCCCGAACTGGATCGAGCGTGAAGGAGACTAGGCTCACTCCAGGAGTGCTTTCAAAAGTTTCGTAGAGCCTCAGCATCTGTTTCATGACTTTCGGGCAAATAGATGGGCAGGATGTAAAAAAGAAATCTGCGATGTAGACGCCATCTGCCAAGGTCTTATTGGTTACGATTTGGCTGTCTTGGTTCATATATTCGAAATCCCGAATGCTGTGGTACTTCGGCCGTCCGTCCACCATTTCCTGATTCCCCAAGTAGGGAAGCTCTGTTTTACTTGGATCGTTTTTGCATGAAAATAGGAGAGGGAAGAACAATAGAAAAAGCCAAAATTTATTCATGTCGAATTCGATTATTTTGTGTTCGGAGTTTTACTTTGCTTCAATTCTGCCAACAGCTTTTCGGAATCGGCTATGCTGCCTAGCATCAGGTCTCTGACCATGATGATGCTATCTTTTTGAGAAAGGAGGTAGGTTTTTTGTTGATCAGCGTCCATATTTTCGATGGAGAATGCCGCCATCCAATCCATCATGGCATCGTCCGCTTTTTTCAACTGACTGAGCTGATTGAGGATGATGGTGCGTATGCTGTCATTCTGGATACTGTCGAGCTGAGCTTGCAGTTGTTTTTTGTTGGAATGGATATCTCTCATCTTCGGCATCACGTCATCGTGGATGAACATCACCTCGTCATACAAAGCGGTATCTTGCTTACATCCCGTGACGAAAAACATGGCAATAAGGACGAGTGAAAATAACCTTCTCATATTTTTTTGTGTAAAGGTACTAAAAAAAGGAGGATTAATACCCCAAAACCTAACAAGGCGGGGTACTTTTGGTTTGAAATTCGCGGTTGATTTATAATCTTCTAAGGTTTTTTTAATGATCTACATATTTCAGTATAAAATAGAGTTTTTGAAAAACATTGTAATCATATTGATTGTTTGAGTATAAAATTATATCCCATGAAGGAATTATCTATTGTTTGGTTTAGGAATGATTTGAGAATTCATGATAATGAGGCGCTGCTCCAAGCTATAAATAATGCCCAGCTTACAATACCGGTCTACATCTTCGACGAGCGAGTTTTTCGAGGTCGTACTTCGTTTGGTTTTCCAAAGACAGACGTACATCGAGCTAAATTTATATTAGATTCGGTCATTGACCTAAAGAAGAATCTACAATCCATTGGTTTAGATTTATACATACGTGTAGGTAAGCCGGAAGAGGAAATCGCTCATTTGGCTTCTAATTACAAAGCGGGCATGGTTTATTGTAATAGAGAGCGTACCCAAGAGGAAGTGAAAGTCCAAGACCAATTGGAGCAAAAACTCTGGGAACTGGGTCAAGAAATGGTGTACACCCGTGGGAAAATGCTTTTCTACACATCTGACCTTCCATTCCCAATTCGGCATACGCCAGATGTCTTCACGAGCTTCCGGAAGGAGGTGGAGAAATTCGTTGAGGTACGAAAACCGCTACCGACATCGCAGAAAATCAATCAAAAACTCCCCTTCGAACTTGAGTGGGGTACGATGCCTACACTCAATGATCTGGGATATACCGCAGAACAACAGTCGCTCTTAAAATCCAACAGATTTAAAGGCGGTGAGACCGCAGCTCTGGCCCAGCTGAAGTATTATCTCTGGGACACGGACTTGATCCAAAATTACAAGGAAACCCGAAATGACCTGCTCGGATGGGAGTTTTCCACTAAATTTTCACCATGGTTGGCCGCGGGATGCCTTTCGCCCAAGCTTATCTATCACGAGATCAGAAAATACGAGAAGGAAGTAAAAAGCAATGAATCCACCTATTGGGTGATCTTCGAGCTGTTGTGGAGGGATTTCTTCAGACTTCTTGGTAAAAAATACGAAAATAAGATCTTCCAACTTAGTGGTACACTCGGTGGAAAGGTCTCTGATCGGGTGGACTACAATCTGTTTGCGAAATGGGCCAATGGGGAGACGGGAATCCCATTTGTCGATGCCAATATGCGAGAACTCAATGAGACCGGATTTATGTCAAATAGAGGTCGACAGAATGTAGCTAGCTTTCTGGTGAAGGATCTAAAGCTTAATTGGATTTTGGGTGCCGAGTATTTCGAATCAAAACTGATCGATTACGATCCATGCTCAAACTATGGGAATTGGAACTATGTAGCTGGGGTCGGTAGTGATCCGAGAGAAGATCGGTATTTCAATATCTTGGTCCAAGCAAAGCGATACGATCCGAAGGCGGAATACATACTTCATTGGGTCCCTGAGTTGAAATCATTGCCATTGGAGTATATCTTCCAACCCGATTTGATGGATCAGAAGACCCAGTCCAAGTATGGATGTAAACTTGGCGTACACTATCCTACGCCTTTGGTAGCTAGCAAGCGGTGGGCGAAGTAATCCTACCAAATTTGGATGGTAGTGATCTTGCCATTTTCAAGTTTGTACTGTTCAGAGAAGCACAAATCTGGACATCCCGTATCATCCCCATAGAGGAAGGCTATTTGTCTGTATTTCTGAGCTAGTACCACGGTTTCGTCTAGAGTGATGCCCATGATGAAAAAACTATCTTCTGGAGGCCAATGGTCTTTTTCTGTTTCTTCATGTCGGAATAGGAGTTCTATCCCCATACCAGCAATACCTTGACCTTTTAAGAATGGATATCCCAAACTGAGTAGGTCTGCTTCCAGTTTTTTATTTCTGCGGTTATTCGTCTTTGGTGTAAGTAATTTTGATTTAGGATTATGAGCCGTCAAATATGCAAAGTTGGATATCTTATTCTTCTTCAAAAAAGCAGAAATGAGCTCATGGTACACACCTACGGTTAGTGGTTCTTTATACCCTTCTACGAAATATCCTGTCTGAACATAGGGCAAAAAATAGGCTGAGTTTGCTTCCATACTGTTTATTTTCCCTGATCTTTGATTCTTAGTGAGGCTGCAGCTGCTAGCCACATGAAAAGTCCACTTACCATCAATGCAAAAATCGCTTGGTGGTTATAGACATTCTCAAGCAATACACCGCCCAGTAATCCATTGGTGATTTGGGGTAGGGTGATGAACAGATTGAAGATTCCCATATAGATGCCCATCTGTCTTGCGGGGATGGCACCAGCTAGGATGGCGTATGGCATAGCAAGGATACTGGCCCACGCCACCCCTACACCGACCATGGCTAGGATCAGCATCATGGGATTCGATATGAAATAGATCGAAATCAATCCGAGGCCACCACAAAATAGGGAAAGTGAATGTGTCTGTTTTCTACCGAGTTTGGCAGATATCCGAGGAAGGAAAAATGCATAGATGGCACTGACCAGATTGTACACGCCAAAGATCACCCCGACCCAGTCACCGGCCTCATTGTAGGTAGCTGATGTGGTATCTGAGGAGGATAGACCATACACGTGTGTAGCGATGGCAGGCGTGGTGTACACCCACATCCCGAACAGTGCAAACCAAGAAAAAAACTGCACCCAACTCAATTGTACCATGGTCTGGGGCATATGTGCAATGGAATAAAACAATTGGTTGAAAAAACCACGAACCTCCTCCGTTTGTACGGCTTCTGGATTTTCGGCGGCTTCATACATGATCGTTTCTTCTGGGCTATATTCCGGTGTGGTTCTGATGGTCCATAGGATGGTGGCAATCAAGATTACGGCGCCAAAGACAAAGGACACAATGACATTGAGGGGGATCACTCCCGCTTCGGTTTCGCCACCGATTCCGAAGACCTTGCTCAGAAAGTAAGGAAGCCAAGACCCGATGACTGCACCTATACCGATGAGGACTGTCTGGATGGCAAAGCCCTCCGTACGCTGATCTTCTCCCAGTTTATCCCCCACCAAGGCACGGAAAGGCTCCATAGCCACATTGAAGCTGGCATCCATGATCATCAGCATACCCGCACCTACCCATACAGCGGGAAGGATAGCGGTGAAGAGTCCTGCATTCGGCATCAATATAAGTCCGAGTGAAGCCACCAAAGCTCCAATAAAGAAATATGGTTTTCGTCTGCCCCATTTACCCCAGGTCTGATCCGAGAAGTGACCGATGATCGGTTGGATGAGCATACCAGTGATCGGTGCTACCAACCAAAAATAGGACAGATGCTCCACATCAGCCCCGAGCGTTTGGAGGATCCTGGAGGCATTGCCATTTTGAAGGGCGAAACCCATCTGGATTCCGAGAAATCCCATGCTCATATTCCAGATTTCAGTGCGGCGGAGTATTGGCTTTTTCATGTGCTATCTATTTGATAAAAAAAATGGTGAAAAGTGATCATGTCTGAACTTTTCACCATTTTCGTAGAGTGTTTTATTTACTTAATACGATGTACTGCCATGGTTCCATGGTGATCTCTGAGCCATTTTTAAAGGCTTGCTTTTTTCCTGTGAAGACGTCCGTCATCTCTGGAATGTCCGTATTGATTTTGGTTTTTTGAATCTGATTGGACAGGTTGATCAGTACCGTGACTTGCTTGTCTCCCTTTTTTCGAGAGTAGGCTGCTATCTTTTCAGAATCTGCCATCATCTCTACTGGACCTCCATTTTTCCCATTCCAAAGGGCTGGGTTATCCTTTTTTAGATTGTTGAGCGTACGATAGAAAGCACTGTATTTATAATTGGCGAAGCCGATGTTGTCTTTTTCAAAGAATTCCAGTCTTCGTTGGAGTGGCTCCTCCTGTCCACTGTAGATGAGTGGAATCCCGTCATAGGTGTGTGTCAGTACGGCAAATGCCTGGTGACCATCGCCCATACGCTCCATTTCGGTACCTGCCCAAGAGTTTTCGTCGTGATTGGAGGTGAAGTGCATCATGATCCCTTGGTTGAATTTAGAAAACTCATCTTTTCTCCAAGTAGCCAGATCTTTCACCGTTTTTTCTCCTTTTGCGATGCCATTGAGGATGTGGTGGAAGCTCCAACCGTAGCACGCATGGAAGGATCCATTATTGAGTTGCTCCGGTATTTCGGCCTCGGCAAGAAGGAAAACATCTGGCTTGATTTTTCGGAGGGTATCAGAGACCTCTAGCCAGAAGTCATTGGGTACTCCGTGGGCTACGTCCATGCGGTAGCCATCGATGTTTTTTTCTTTGACCCAGTACACAAGGTCTGCGATCATGGCAGCTCTCATCTCTTTGTTGTCATAGTTGAGGTCTGCCACGTCGGTCCAGCCCCAAGATTCACCAGTTTCGGCATTGATTGGGTCTATGATGTTGCCATCTTTATCCTGGGTGTAGAAATCGGGATTGCTTTTGATCCAGACGTGATCCCAGCCGGTATGATTTGGTACCCAGTCGAGAATCACTTTCATTTTATAGGCATGAATTTTTTGGATCAAATTATCAAAATCCTGGTCGGTTCCGAATTCTGGATTGGCTTTTCGGAAATCTGTCACTGCGTAATAGCTTCCGAGGGTGCCTTTTTTCTTGGTCTGGCTGATGGGGAAGATAGGCATGAACCACAGCATGTCTACGCCCATGTCTTTGAGCCGTGGCAAATGGTCTGAGAATGAATTGAAGGTCCCTTCTGGCGTATATTGCCTGACGTTGACCTCATAGATATTGGAATTTTTAGTCCATTCTGGCAAAAAGTTGTCTGTCACCTGAAAGGCATCGACACTGGCTTCTTTTGGCGCATTGTTTCTACATGAAAAAAGGATCAGGCTAGATAATAGTCCTAGGCAACCCGCTATTTTTAAAAAATTCATATGAATAAATTGTTTTATTTGTTCTACAGCAAAAATGGATTTGGTACGGATGGTATCGATGTTATCGACCTATACTTTTTGCTCGTGCCAATCAATTGTGGGGTGAAAATAAAGTAGCTGCAGGAATCATCAAAATATTCCGCTGGAATTTTACGAAAACGGGAACGAAAACTTTATGCTTCGCCCGGAAAATGACACGATGTGAGGAGCAACTAGTAGCTGAACGGCTGACGGATCAATAAAACATATGCTGTAATCGCTTGAAGGAGAGTTCCTCTAGGCTTTCTATGATGTGGTCTGCTTCTTTGAGGATGGGTTTTAATCCTATGGTCAGAAAGCCGCCGCTTTTCCCAGCTTGGAGTCCTGCAAGTGAATCCTCGAAGACGATCGTTTCTTCGGGCGTTACATCCATCAAGTGGGCACAGTGTAGAAATACCTCAGGATTCGGTTTGGCACTTTCGATCATATTTCCGTCTACAATGGCATCAAAGTACTGGGCAATATCAATGGCATGGCAGATTTCTTTGGCGTTTTTGCTTGATGACGCAAGACCTATTTTAATTCCTGCGGATTTTAGTTCGGCGAGAAGCTCAATCGCACCAGGCAGAATTTCATCCTTGGTCATAATGGCGACATGGGCTTTGTACCAAGAGTTTTTCACTTCGGTGTACTTATGCTTTTCTTGGTCTGATAGCTGGAGTTCTCCTATTTCGATGATATATTCTAGGGAGTCGAGTCTTCCTAATCCATTCATTTTTTCAAACTGTTCAAGGCTGAGGTCAAATCCTAAGTGATTGCACAGTTTTTTCCATGATAAATAATGATATTTTGCAGTATCTACCAATACGCCGTCCAAGTCAAAAATACACGCTCTAAACATATAAACAATATTCTAAAAGTGCAATAATACAGACTCTACATGAATTACTAAGCATCGATGGGAAAATTTTTACTCAATTTTGGGCGTAAAAATTAGGTGATTTCAGAATTTAAATTTGAATTCTGATAAAAAAAGTGTTTTTGTTTTGATGTATTGAAGCTTGGGCGTATCATGATGGGAAGAAGTGCTAAATATCTGTTTCAACAAATATTGTTCAAAAAAAGAAATTACGCACACTTGTATCACAAGCGTGAACATGATTTTGAGTTTAATTACCTGGAAATCCAATGATAAAAATCACCAAATTGTCGCGAAAACTCATTTTTTCTACATACTTACCTTAGAATCGAAGTAATTTTGCTTATATTTGAAAATTTGGACATATTTTTGTAGCTTAGAATAGATGGTTTTATGGAAAATCCAATAGGACAAACCTAGCCATCATTTTTCAAGCTCATGTAATTCTTTGACCTAAATACATTATCCTCGATGAGAAAATTATTGACAATCTTTATTTTATTCGGATTTGCGAATTTGTGCACTGCTCAGAGTTATGAGCTTTTTTATACACAGTTTTTCAATGGCGGTCGCTCTATAAAGACACCCTATCTGGGAGGCATGCGAGCCCCGCAGTTCTCCGCGGTAGATTTGGATGATGATGGAAAGAAGGATATGGTGGTTTTCGATCGAAACTCCAACTCTCTGCTTACTTTTCTCAATAAAGGTGCGGATGGAGAGATTAATTACGAATACGACCCCAGCTACGAATCTTGGTTTCCCGCCAATACACAAAGTTGGATGCTGATGTATGATTTTGATGGTGATGGATTGGAGGATCTTTTTCGAGCTGCGGTTACACTCGGACTAGACGGTATCGAGGTATGGAAAACATCCAGAAACAACGGCGTCATTGAGTTTACACCTATGCGATTTAGCGGAAATCCGAGTTTGAGTTCTGTCCTACAAATTCCAATCAGTTCTGGAGGTTTTACACAGTTATATGTGGCAAGTATCGATCTCCCGGCTTTATTTGACGTGGATGGAGATGGTGATATGGATATCCTAAGTTTTGAAGCGGATGGATCTTACATGAATTATTACAAAAATCAATCTCAGGAATTGGGATTTGGACGAGACTCCTTGCGGTTTGCGCTTGCTGATTTTTGCTTTGGAAAATTTTATGAAAATGCCACATCTGAAGAGATTTTTCTAAGTGAGGATGGCTTGACGTGTGCTTTTAATTTTGGACCTGGTACGGATGGAGGTGTAAGGCATGCAGGATCTTGCATCACCGCATTTGACAATGATTGTGACGGGTTGGCAGATATCCTACTTGGTGATCTTTTGAACAATAGAATTTTCATGCTTGACAATAAAGGTTCAAGGGACCGAGCCTGGATTCGAGCAGTTGATAATCGATTTCCTTCTTACGATGTGCCAGCTGATATAGATTTATTTTTGTCTGCATTCCATGTGGATGTCAATAATGATGGTAAGCGTGATCTCATCGTCGCACCCAATGAACGTGACAACGCCCAAACGCTCGATCACATTTGGCTGTACCTCAATGAAGGCACGGACTGTGCTCCCATTTTTAGGTTGCACACCAAAAATTTTCTGGTAGAAGAAAGTCTATTCTTTCATACTGCGAGTCATCCCGTAGTTTTTGATTATAATGCGGATGGTCTTCTAGATGTACTGATCGGAACAAATGGTATTCGCAAGAAAAATCAAGTTGTGGAGAATCGAATGTACCTTCTGGAAAATATAGGAACCAAGACCAATCCGGTCTTCAACATCGTCCAAGAGGACTACCTCGAGATGTCTCGCAATGCTGCCTCTAATTCCATTCGTCTTGCGCCTGCTCTGGGCGATCTGGATGGAGATGGTGATGATGATATGGTCATAGGTGATAGTCGAGGATTCTTATACTACCTAGAGAATACCGCTGCGCTCAATCAGGCTCCTAACTTTGCGACGCCACGCTATATGTTCGGAGGAATTTTTACAGGTCAGAATGCCTCTCCACACATCGAAGACATTGACGGAGACGGACTAGGGGATCTGATCGTAGGAAAGCGAAACAATGAGGTGATATTATATAAAAATATCGGAACTGTCGGAAATCCACAGTTCAATTCAGATGTGCTTGACCCTGTCAATGTGGTCAATTACGGAAAAATCTTTGGTACCGGTAGTGAGCCGAATGCGCAAAATGGATCGCCATTCATCTTTACGACGGAGGACAAACGGAAAATGGCCTTTGGGACCAATCTCGGGACCATCCGACTATTTGGTGGAGTAAGCGAAGACCCCAATGCAAATTTCTCCCTCGAGACACTCGCAATGGGCGATATCAATGTAGGCCGCAGATCCAATCCTGCCCTTGCTGACCTCGATGACAATGGATTTTATGAGTTGCTCATCGGTACGGAGCGGGGTGGACTACACATATACCGAACTCCACTACCAGTAGCTGGTATGGTCTCCACTACAGACCTCGGAGGTACGCAGGGTAAGGTTACCGTATTTCCTAATCCTATGACGTCTCAACTTTGGATACAAACCGAAGCGAAAATCACACAAATAGCTGTGCAGGATCTATTCGGAAGATCCGTAGATGCGCTTCTAAACGCCAAAAATATAGGTGAACAACAAGTGGAGTTGGATGTAAACCGATTGGAAAATGGGGTGTATGTCCTTACGATTCAGACTGCTGCCGGCCACAGCACGCATAAAGTGGTCAAACTGTAATCAGTGTCTGCTTCCGAATAGTAGACTACCGATGCGGATCAGCGTAGCACCTTCTTCTAGTGCGATCTGATAGTCCGCGGACATACCCATGGAGATTTCTGTGAAGGATTCAGATTGTTTGGGTGTAAGATCGGACTTGATCCGATCGAAGATGGCTTTCAGACTTTGGAATTCGGTGCGGATCTGAGCTTCGTCTTCTGTAAACGAAGCCATACCCATCACCCCACAGAATTCGATGTGGTCATACTGCAACAAGCGATCAGATAACCCTTGAAATGGAAAGCTTGCGGGGTCAAAACCAAATTTACTTTCCTCCTCGGCAATTTTAAATTGAAGAAGGGCCCGAACTGTCTTTTGAGATTTTGCAGCTTCCTTTTGGATTACATCGATGAGATCCCAGCGATCCGCGGATTGTATCATGGCTACGTATGGAAGTAGTCCCTTGACCTTATTGGTCTGCAGATGGCCGATCATGTGCCACTCGACATCTGGGGGTAGGATTGGGGCTTTCTCCAGAATTTCCTGGACTTTATTTTCGCCAAATAGGCGCTGACCTTGGTCGTAGAGTTGCTGGATTTGTTCGGCAGGTTTGGTTTTTGAGACCGCGATGAGACGAGCGCCAAATGGTTGGCACGATTGGAGGATTTCTGAAAGCATATGCCGTAATAATTTGGTTAATGAAAAAATTAGACGAATAGTTGGGACTGCATTACTCAAGTCCTCCAGCTACTTTTTCGCCATTTTTGTAGGTGTATTCGAGGGTCATTTGGCCTTCGTCGTTGTAATATTTCAGAGCGCCATCCATGACTCCGTTTTTGAATTCCACATATTTTTGCAGTTTACCTTTGCTGGAATATTCGCGGTGTATGCCATCGATGACCCCATTTTTGTAGCTAGTCTCAAAGATGACTCGACCGAATTTATACTTGGCTTTGACTCCGTCCAGTTTGTCATTGATGTAGTGCTCTATTTCCTCCACCTGATTTCGCTCGCCAAAGATGAATTTTGGTCCATTTTTTAGACCATTTTTGTAGGTCGTCATTTCCCGCATGAAGCCATTTTCGTTGTATGAGATCCATGGTCCGTCCTGCTGTCCATTCGTGAGTTGACCCTCCTCATATACATTACCATTTGGGCCTTTTCTGACCAGTTGCTGGGACTTGCCATCGATGTCGGTTTTTTCGAAGCTGCTCGCAAATGAAAATTTAGGTCCTGACGCTTCCTTACATCCAGTGAAAAGCAGCACAGCGAAAATGAATAAAGGCCATCTATTTGAACTCATGATATTTTTTGCCACAAAAATACAGCAATTAAATCATGTAAGCATCCGTAGTTTTAAATTTGCCTTGTTGATTTTTTGTACTTTTGCAGTCCAATAAGGGATGAGGTCCTAACGTTTTAAGCTAGGGTCCTTTTTACTTTTGGTACAAAATCTTAGGAAGATGAAAAGAAAGAATTCAATTATCACCATTTTTATCCTATTTCTTCTTGCTAGTGGAATGGCTAATAATGGATATGCCCAGAAAAATCCGGTAGAGCTACTCACGGAGGAAAAAGGACAATCGACCCGCTATTTTGCCAAAAGCTTCAGCAAAGTCCCTATGTACGTGCAGCTTACGCTTGAGGGTACGGGGTTCACCAGTGAGAAAGGTACTACCATTGTAGAAATGGTCAAACCGCTGGCAAAGCAAGAAATCGCTGTGATTCAAAAAGATCCCGCTCAACCATTTAGCATTCGTGTTTCCTTTGCTTGTGCAAGTTCTCCATTGGCTTTTGAGAATAAGACCAGCGAAGTGCAAAAGGAGGAGGAAACACCCCCAATGCCAGCTCTTGGTAAGGGGCTTGTCATTTTTACAAAAAATGGCTGTGGTAGATGTACTTCTTTGGTAAGTGCCCTCCAAAAGGACGAAATCATATTTCAAGAAATCAATCTTTCCACAGAAAAGGATATGTCTCCACTGATGTGGCAAAAGCTCGAAGAAGCTGGCTATACTGCCAAAACCGTCACCACACCCGTAGTTCTCATCGAGGGTAAAGCTCAGCTCGAAAAGGACTTGAAAATACTCCAACAATTGATCAGGGAAAGATTTGCAGATTGATTAGTCATAGCAATTGACATTTTGAAGCACCACAGACAGATCCTAGAGCTTGCTGAATCCGAAAACCATACTACTCTAAATCAAAGAATGAACTGAATCCATGGGTATATCCTCCTTCATCGCCAATAGGCTTAATGCGACAGGTTCCCAATTTGGGTTCACCAAAATCATCGTTAGGATCGCAGCAGCATCGATCGCCATTGGTGTGTCTACGATGATCATATCCAGTGCATTGATTCAGGGATTTAAGGGAGAGATCCACCAAAAAATCTTTGGATTTTGGGGGCATATTCATGTTACGAATATCAACTCAGGCAGAAACTTTGAGCTCAAAGCCTTAGAGGTGACAGATTCGCTGCTCCTGGAGCTTCGCGACATAAAAGAGGTGCATATGAACCTCCAAGAAGATATCAAAGATACCCCTTTTATGATCCAATCTCGGGGGGGCATTACGGAGGCACATCGGTTTTTGATTCTTCCAGGACTGCTCGAGCACAAATCTGCTTTTGAGGCCATTCTCTTCAAGGGATTGGATCAGGAGATCAAAAATTCTTCCATCGGCTCTTTTCTCGTGGAGGGCAGACTGCCGCGGATTGAATCAGACTCTATGTCCTCCGAGATCATGGTCAGTCGGATTATTGCTTCTAAGCTCAATATTCCGATTGGGAAGCCAGTCATCGTTTCATTCGTCAAGGATCAGAGTCGGATCAAACGTAAATTTGAAGTGGTGGGTATCTACAATACTGGCTTGGAGGAATACGACAAACGGTTTATCGTTGGTGATCTGCGGAAGCTGCAGCAATTTCTCCAATGGGCACCCAATGAAGTCAGTGGTGTCGAAATCAGCCTGGCTCATCCTGAGGACATGGATATGATTTCGGCTTTTTTGTACTCCGAAGTATTGCCCTTGGATGCGATCAGTGAGACCATTCGGGAGCGATTTCCTTCTATATTCGATTGGCTAGAGCTACAGAATATCAATGAGAAAGTCATCCTCAGACTCATGGCCCTCGTGGGGATTATCAATATGATCACCGTACTGCTTATCTTAATTCTCGAGCGTACACCTATGATCGGGATCCTAAAAGCTCTTGGTGCCTCAGACTGGCAGATCCAAAAGATATTTTTAGTGCAGGGAGCTTACATCATTTTTTGGGGTCAGCTGATCGGCAATGTGCTGGGGCTTGGACTTTGCTACGCCCAAGAGACCTTCGGTTTTATTAAGTTGGACGAGGCTAATTACTACTTGGATACCGCACCGATTAGCATTCAATTTGCACAAGTCGCATCGATCAATATAGGTGCATTTTTGATCACTTTCATTTTTTTGCTGCTACCCAGCTACTTGGTGACCCGAATCAAACCCGTGAAGGCTTTAAAATTTTCATAAGCTATTATGTCGATGCCATCTTCTCAAACTGCTGGTCAGCCGGTATCATTTGGTACATTTCTCAGGGTACTAATGAGGCGGGGATATTTAAGCACAAAAACCCGCTGGAAAAGACTGATCGGTCATATACTCTGGATCAGGTCATGGAATTTACTACCTGCAAAACACCCTTTGATTTGGATAGGAGATCTCGGTTGCTATCTTGTGGATATCTTCTATCTGCCAGAAATCTTGGATGTCTTTCTTTTTTTTGCAGTCAGCCGTTTGCGATACATGGATCGAGAGGAAATGGAGTTGGCGAGGTCTTTTTTTTCGAGATCGGTGGATTTATCTCTTATATTTGTGAATGACCACGCCAAAATTTTCACAAAGAATTTTGCGCATGCCTATGTGAGTTTTCAAATGATACATTTTGATAAAGAGATAGAGCCATCAATTTTTGTGCATGAGATGGTTCATGTGTGGCAGTTTCAGTGCTTTGGTACGGTATATCTTTTTCGGGCTATGTTGGCCCAGATGTCACGGGAAGGGTATGATTACGGAGGATTTCCAGCCGTCCGCGAAGGAAGTGAGGTGCAGATTTCTTTTTTGAAGTACAATTTCGAACAACAAGCGGAGATCATCGAAGATTATTACAAGATCCAGAGCCATCCGCTCTACAAACTCGATCGAGATTTGGTATTCTCATATCGATACTTTTTCAAGCAGCTTGAGCAAATTTCAAGAAAAATGGGGGTCATCCATTTTTATTCAGACCATCTCAATAAAAACCGCCGGGATGCAGTTTAATAATTACCTCAATAGTATATCACATGTGTAGATCGTTTTTAATAGTAATGTCAGTGGTAGGGCTTAGCTTGTTTTTTGCGTCCTGTTCGGGTAGCAAACGCGGAAGTGATTCTGGATCGAAGGCTGAAACTTTTGAAGAGTTTTATGATCAGTTTTATGCGGATGAGAAATTTCAGCGATCACGCCTTCGGTTTCCCTTGGAGGGATATATCGTGGATCTGGCAGGCCGTACCAAATGGACACAAAAAAACTGGGCGCCTCTAAAAAATAAAGTAGCCACCCTCGATAGGAAAAAGTACAAAGTCTTTATTAAAAAAGAGACCGATCGATATACAGAAAAGTTTGAATTGCCAGATAGTGGATTTGCCGCTGAATATAGGTATCAACTGATCGGAGGGAAGTGGTATTTGGTCTACGCCATGGATCAAAATCTGTAATTTCATCCCTTTGATTGCGATCTTCAGATAGTAGCTTAAAATTCAGAAATTCAACCTGAAGTCATGATATTGAAATGTAAAGACCAGATTCTGGACCTCAGTACCCCAAAGATCATGGGGATTCTGAATGTGACCAGCGACTCATTTTTTGATGGAGGACGCTATCAGCATATCGATCAGGCCCTAGCTCAGACGGAAAAAATGGTCCAAGAAGGCGCGGCTATTATCGATATTGGCGCCATGTCCTCCCGTCCAGGCAGCAAGATGATTGATCCTGAGGAGGAAGCCGCGATCTTGAAGTCCATTCTTCCCATCCTGATCTCCCAGTTTTCAAGTGTAATTTGGTCAGTCGATACGGTCCATGCCACCACTGCCAGTTTTGCATCGGGGCTTGGTGTACACATTATCAATGATATTTCGGGGGGACATTTTGATCCAAACATGCTAGATGTCGTAGCTGGTCACAGTTTGACCTACGTAGCCATGCATATGAAAGGCACGCCAGAGGACATGATGACGCATGCAAATTATCAGGATCTGATCATGGAGATTTTGACCTATTTTGTTGAGCGTAGAAGGAAGTTTGAGCATTTTGGCATAAAAGATTACGCGATTGATCTCGGATTTGGTTTTTCGAAAGATTTACAGCAAAACTATGAGCTGTTTTCCCGTATTTCGGATTTTCAGATTTTCGATCGCCCCATTTTGGTTGGGATATCTCGTAAGTCCATGATTTATAAGCTACTTGGTACCTCCGCTGATGATGCTCTAAATGGTACAACGGCCCTTCATATGGCAGCCTTGATGTCTGGTGCAAATATACTGAGGGTTCATGATGTCAAAGAAGCTAGTGAATGCGTTAAGCTATATATGCAATGCATTCACGTAAGAGATGCTATGGGCACAGATAATATGCAGAAGTCCTAAAATTTCGTATTAACTTTGTGAGTAAATTGTAGGCGAAAATATAGTTTTACCACATTAGCCTGGTAATCAATAGCGGATGGATATAGACCAAATGAATCAAATACCTGAGCAGCAACCGAAATCCTGGAAAAAGAAGGGATTGATCGCCTTGTTCATTATTTTGATGATCCCACCCGTGGCATCTGTTCTTATTCATGTAGCTTTTATCCAGAATTTCTTGGTACACCGCATTGCTTCCGTGATATCGGAAAAAACCAAATGCGAGGTGAAACTTGAGCGAGTAGATCTTAGTGTGATTGATGGATTGGGCATCAATGATCTCCTCATCAAGGACAGCGCCCAAGATACCATGATCGCTACTAGAAGACTACGGATCAATCTGAATAAAACCCTCTTCTCCTTACTTCGTGGGAGTTTAGAGATCAATGATATTGGACTCGATGGAGCACACGTGTACATTCGGACCTATTTGGGTCAGGAATCATCAAATCTAGAGCAGTTTTTATTGGCACTATCTGGTAGTCCAAAAAATGAAAATGAAAAACCCTCTCAGCTGAGAATAGCTCTAAAAAATATCGCACTTTCTGACGTCAATTTTATATCCGAAAACAAAAATAAAGGTACATTCCTCAAAGTGTCAGCCTGTGATGGGGATCTGAAGATCAATAAATTGGACATAGCTGATCGAAGATTTGACATCCAGCACATTTTTCTGATTGAGCCGATTATTACCATGCGGACTACCAAGTCGAAATCTGATAAAGAAGAATTTCAGGAAAAGGAAAATCAAATTTCCGCGGACAATATTGCGAAAGGCAAAGCCAATAATAAATTTGCTGTTCTGCTTAGAAAATTGAGCATTTACGATGGTTCTTTAGTCCGGTCTAGTAATCTGGGGAAATTGGTAGAAGCCAATTTTGATTCAAACAATTTCGAAGCGAAAGAAATAGATGTAGAGATCGAAAACATCAGCCTTGAAGCAGGGATGCTATTCGCAAAGGTAGAACATGTTTCCCTTTGGCTCGATCAGCGGATACGCCTCAAAAAGCTGAAGACAGATGCACTTGAATACACCCAAGACACATGGGGCGTCTCTAATTTTTTCGTACAAACAGAAGGATCCCAAGTTCTGAGGAACATCAAGTTTTTGTTTCGGTCTCCTGAAGATCAAAAAAACTGGTATAGTCGCTCTCGAATGGAATTAGATATCACGGGGTCAGAAATTGATATCAACGAGTTGGCTTATTTTATCCCAAATTTTCAAAACTCTGAATTTTATAAATCGAATACCGGAAAAAAGGTGTTTCTGAATGGAGTAATTAATGGTCGTCCGAACAATATCAGAGCAGAAAATGTATCAATCGAGATCCCTGATCGTTTCAAAATGCTTGGGGGATTTGGTATTAGAGATATCAAAGGTGAGACTCCTTTCATCATACTCCGATTGAAGGATTTGAGCACAACTTTACCCAATCTTCGCAGATTGATCCCTGGATTTTCTCCTCCGAAAAATTTCGATAAATTAAACAAAATTCAGTTTACCGGAAATTTTGATGGGAGTCTTAGAGACTTTACAGCTTACGGAAAATTGAAGTCAGATCTAGGATACGCTACCATGGACCTGCGCCTACAGACAAGACCCGGTACCAAGAAGGCAGAATATGTGGGAGAACTAAATCTAAATGCTTTTGACCTAGGTAGATGGGCTGACAACAGAGATCTGGGAAAAATCACATTTAAATCTAACATAAAAAATGGAGAGGGTTTCGATTTAAAAAGTGCAAAGGCCGATCTCCAAGCAGAGATTTTATCTCTTGAATTCAAAAAATACGAGTACAAAAACATCGTACTCAATGGTGCACTAAATCGAAAAAATTTTGCAGGTGTTCTTTCTAGTGCGGACCCTAATGTCGCGTTCAATTTTGATGGAAATATAGACCTTAGATCTAAGCCACTGGTATATGATTTTGAAGCAGATTTGAAAAAAATTGACTTCTACGCTATTCATTTGAGTAAGTCACCGCTTACGATTTCTTCTAAGATCAAATTTGATGGACAAGGACAAAATCTGAATGATATCGTCGGTGGTATCCGGGTGGGAAATATCACCATAGAACGGAACAATAAAAAATATGCCTTTGACTCGATCAAAGTGGACTCGAAAAATTTTCCCAATCAACAAAAAGAAATTGGCTTCTCCTTCGGGAATACCACTTTTTCGATGAAAGGTAAGATCGATTTTAATTCACTAGTAGATGATCTGAAATCTATCATCAAGACAAATTTTCCATATCATACGAAAGATTGGGATTTCGAGCCCAAAGAAGTGAGTAAAAATCAGGATTTCACAGTTCAGTTGCAGTTAGAAGATGCAAAATCAATTTTTGAAATCTTTGAAATTTCAGATGTAAATCTTGAGAAATTTGCACTCAATGCCGAGGTGAATAGTCGAAAACAAACCATGAATCTCGATATCCCCGATTTCACCGCTGCATACAAGGATAATGAAGTCAAAAATTTTTCATTGTCTGTAGGACAAAATGAACGGACTGGCCGAGTGCATTTAGAGTTTGATTCACTTCAAGTAGGAAAAAGATATTTCGATGCGGTAGACTTGAAAGTGATATTTGAAAATGATCACGTGGAACTCGCCTTTCAAAGTATGAAGACTTTTAAGAATTCAGATATCATCAACTTACTTGCTGAAATAGATCCTGATCCCATGGGATATGCCATCAAGATCAAAAATAGCAGTTTTCGGGTAGTGGACAAGCGATGGAAACTCAATGCTGACAACCTTTTGGTGATCGGAAAGCAGTACTTCGAATTGTCAAATTTCCAATTGACAGATGGTTTCCGTTCTATTGAATTGGATGATATCAATAAAAGAGGTCTTTCTCTACTGGTCGACAAATTTGATTTCTCAGCCATCAACGATGTGATCAATTATCCAAAAATGTACTTTGAGGGATTGCTTAATATCAATGTGCAAGTGAGTTCTATTTTCGACAAAAGCCCAGATATTTTGGGGATCGTGAATCTCGATAACCTTTTGATCAATAAGGATAGTTATGGACGTTTGAATATTGATATCAGCAAGCCACTGAATGAGCCATTGGATGCTATATTTTCGCTCAATAATCCTGAAAAAAATCAATCGCTCAAAGCGGATATCAAATATGATCTAGAAAAAAAGGACCTTTCTGCATTGGTCAAAGGTAGGGGTGTACCACTTAAATTTTTGGAATATATCCTCGTAGGAGGAATCTCAAATGTAGGTGGATACGCCGACTTGGATGCTAGATTACTTGGTGATAGTACCCAACTCAAATTAGATGGAAATGGCACTCTTCGAAACGGAAAAGTGCGTGTCAATTATTTGGGTGAAACTTTTAGTTTTGATAACCAGCCTGTGCGAATTACGGAGAAGCGCATAGATCTGACAGGAGCTCGTTTACGTGATTCACAAGGTAATCCCGCCGTAATATTAGGAGGTTTGAACCATGATCTATTCCGCGCCATCAGTCTAGATGCAAATATCACGGCAGAAAATGCCATCATTGTCAATACGACGAAATATGATAATCCAACCTATTACGGTATTGGAAAAGGAGCCGTATCTGTCGATTTTTCGGGACCAGTCAGTCGAGCGAGGATGGTCATTAATGCCACCACCAAGGCCGGAACCAAACTGAATATTCCGATAAAAGAATCCAAGGCGACCACCGACAAAAACTTCATCACTTTCGTAGATCGGAATTCCTTTTTGACGGATAGTACCTATACGGTCAATCGGGCCTTCAATCCAGAGGGGATGGAAATAGAGATGAATCTGACACTTTCTGAGGAGTCTGAGGTCAGATTAATCTTTGATGAAACGAAAAATGACATCCTTCAGGGTACGGGCCGCGGAAATATGAAAATCAGTATTTCTCGTGCGGGAGATTTTGATATCTTTGGTGAATATCAAGTCGTCCAAGGGCAATATCTCTTCACAGCGGGGCCCATCGTGAATAAGCCCTTCGTAGTGCGACGTGGAGGTACCATCAAGTGGAGCGGTGATCCCGTCAATGCGAGCCTGAATATCGAAGCGGATTATGCAGTACGCACCAATCTCTCTGTCTTTCTGAGCGAGTACCTTGTAGCAGCTCCGGAGGATCTGCGGCTGGCAGCTCGGAATAGGGTCGATGTGAATCTCAGACTGAATCTAGGAGGAACACTCTACAATCCGATCGTAAAATTCGACCTCGAGTTTCCAGAATTGATTGGGCAGCTTCGGACGTTTGCCGAAAATAAAGTGCGGATCCTTCGCAACAATGAACTTGATTTTAATTCTCAGGTATTCGGATTGATCGTGTTCAATAGCTTTCTACCGAACAATGCCCTGTCAGATGTGGTCGCTTCGAATCTGGGAAGTGCCGGTATCAATACGATTAGTGAATTTGTCTCGAGTCAATTGTCATTATTCGTGACAAGTTTGATCAATGAAGCTTTGGAGGAAAATGGACTTCTCGCCGGTGTGGATTTTGATATCAATTTGCGAAACAACGACTTTTTAGGTTCTGAAAATCAATCCTTATTACCTGCTGAGATTGAGATAAACTTTAGGAATAGATTTCGCTTTTTGGATGAGCGGCTTTCGTTCAATTTTGGTGGAAACTTCATCCGTGAGTCCTACACTGGTGTCAACAATTACCTGATTCCCGAATTTAATGTACAATATGCCCTAACCAAAGACCGTAAAGTCAATCTCAAATTTTATGGCAAATATGACCTAGACGAGCAGTCGCTCAACGCACGCAGGCAAAAATATGGCCTAGGTATTCGATATCGGACTGAATTTGGCGCGATGATGGAGACAAAAACTGATATCTCCCGCAATATCGAAAAAATCATCAAAGAGCAGAAATAGATTTTCGCTCAGTAAATAAAACCTTGCAAAATCGTTGTTCTAGTAGCAAATCGCTTATCTGCTTATCTTCCACTTTAGCAAGTGATCTGCGATGGTAAGAGCCGCCATAGCTTCGACGATGGGTACAGCACGTGGTACGACACAGGGATCGTGTCTGCCTTTTCCTTGGATGATGTGCTCTTCGCCTTCTGCATTGGTGATAGACTGATCTTGCATGATGGTAGCCACTGGCTTGAATGCCACCCGACATTGAATAGGCATTCCGTTCGAAATTCCGCCTTGGATACCGCCACTGTGATTGCTTATAGTGGGCCTTTCTGAATTTCGGAAGTCAAACAAGTCATTATGCTCGCTTCCCAACATCTCTATGGCTCGGAACCCACTGCCAATCTCAAAGCCCTTTACTGCATTGATACTCAGCATGGCTTTGCCGAGATCCGCGTGAAGTTTGTCGAATACAGGCTCACCTAATCCCGGCGGGCAGCCTATCACGATACAGGTGATTGCTCCTCCGATGGTATCGCCATTTTTTTTGATAGTGCGAATAAGGGATTCCATCTGTTCGGCAGTCTCGGGATCTGGACATCTCACTATATTGGTATCAGTGAGAGATGGGTCTATATTCGTTCCTTTGGGAATAGAGATCGATCCCACTTGGTCTACCCAAGCATGAATAGTGATCTGGTGGAGCTTGAGGTACATTTTGGCGATGGCACCAGCTGCTACACGTGCGACCGTTTCACGAGCGGAAGACCGGCCGCCCCCTCGATAATCTCTATGTCCATATTTTTGGGCATAGGTATAATCTGCATGGGAAGGTCGAAAAGTATCTTTGATATGTTCGTAATCTTGGGATTTCTGGTTGGAGTTTGGAATGAAAATATGAATTGGCATACCTGTGGTTTTTCCTTCAAAAACACCTGAATGTATGACGAAATTTTCTTCCTCCTTCCTTTGAGTTACGATAGCAGACTGTCCTGGTTTTCTGCGCTGGAGGTCAAAACGAATTAGATCCTCATCGATCACCAAATTGGCAGGACAGCCATCGATAATGACTCCTAGTCCTGGGCCATGAGATTCACCATATGTTGAAATTCGGAAGAGGTCTCCAAAACTATTCCCAGCCATGATTTCTGTTTATTTGTTTGAGCAAAAGTAAGATTTCATCAAAGCATTAACACTAATTGGATCGAGAAGGATGTTTTTTTGTCAAAAAAGTATGGAAAGCATAGGACTTTAATTGAAAACTCAGATTGAATTGTTGTAAGAATTACCTGTCTTGGAGAAATAAAATTTTGCATTTATGGTCGAATTCGTTAAATTTGAAATAAAATTCGCAAAAATTACATGAGGTTGAAAAATATACCTTAATTTTACACGCAAACAAGCCTTTTTTTCAATTAAACCTACCCAACCTAATGAAAACAGAAGAATTGATCAAAGCATCCCTCGAAAAAGAGCAGCAAGCCCAGTACATTCAAGATGTGTTGGCGGATTACAAACTAGCAGTGATCAGCAGGGAAGCTAGTCTTATTGGCCGCAAAGAAGTATTGACTGGAAAAGCAAAATTTGGGATTCTTGGTGATGGAAAAGAAGTACCTCAAATAGCTATGGCCCGTGCTTTTAAAAAAGGTGACTGGCGTGCAGGGTACTACCGCGACCAAACCTTTATGTTCAAAACCGGTCTTTCCACAGTGGAGCAGTTCTTCTCTCAGTTATATGCAGATTGTGAAAATGATCCCTTTTCAGGTGGTAGGCAGATGAATAGTCACTACGCAAGCCCGACAGTCGATTCTAATGGGGAGTGGTTAAATCTGGTAGATTCGTACAATGTTTCTGCAGATATTTCGTGTACTGCTGGCCAAATGCCTCGAGCCCTCGGACTAGCTTTGGCAAGTAAGTATTTCAGGAACAATGCATACGAAGGCAGTCGTAATTTATCCAATCATGGAAATGAGGTCGCCTTTGTTACAATCGGTGACAGCAGTACCTCAGAAGGAGTATTCTGGGAGACCATGAATGCAGCGGCGGTCATGCAGGTACCACTTCTGGTAGCCGTATGGGATGATGGCTATGGTATTTCAGTACCGAAAGAATTACAAACGGTCAAAGCTTCGATTTCAAAAGCTTTGGAGGGTTTCAGAATTGAGAAAAAATCAAATGGACTTCACATCGTCACCGTAAATGGGTGGGACTACCAAGAACTGTGTATTGTTTTTGAAGAAGTGAGTCGCCTGGTCCGCGAAGAACACATCCCTGCGCTCATTCACGTACAGGAACTTACCCAGCCTCAAGGCCATAGTACCTCAGGGTCCCACGAAAGGTATAAGTCTAAAGAGAGACTTCAGTGGGAAAAAGAGTATGACTGCCTCGTGCAAATGCGCAGATGGATCTTGGAAAATGGCTTTTGCTCAGAAGCAATTCTTGTAGAATTAGAGCAAGAAGCGAAGTCAGAAGCGAAAAAAGCTAAAGAAGATGCTTGGGCAAAATACACCGCACCACTCAAAAAGAATATCTCTACCCTTAATTCGATTATCTCAGAGGTAGAACAAAAAATATCAGATCCATTTATTCAGCCCATCAAAGACGATATCAAGTCTATGATCAATCCATTGTTTGGTGAGATTCTCCAGCAAGCAAGAAGGCTTTCTTTCGTATGTGATCGTCATGGAATATTTCATGCGGGTCTAAAAACTTTTATTAATGATGCCTTTGAAACCGGACATCAAAGATATCATACGCATTTATATAGCGAAACGCCCAAGGCAGCAATAAATGTACCTGTAGTGCCACCAACCTTTGACGATGGTGCAGAGCAGCTAAATGGCTATCAAGTCATCAATAAGTTCTTCGATCAATTATTCCAGCACAATCCAGATGTGCTAGCTTTTGGAGAAGATGTTGGTAAAATCGGAGATGTCAATCAAGGTTTTGCTGGTTTGCAAGAAAAATATGGTGTAGAAAGGATTTTTGATACGGGCATTCGGGAGTTGACCATCATGGGGCAAGCCGTTGGTGCAGCCAATCGTGGTTTAAGGCCTATTGCAGAGATTCAATACTTGGATTACCTTGCATTTGGGTTTTCGCCGCTTACTGATGATTTGGCGACTTTGCGCTATAGATCCAATGGTATTCAAGCTGCACCAGCCATCATACGGACTAGAGGACACAGACTCGAAGGAATCTGGCACGCTGGCTCTCCGCTTGGAATGATGGTGCATTCTATGAGGGGAATTCATATCTGTACACCCCGAAATATGGTTCAAGCCGCTGGTATGTATAATACCCTCATGAAATCTGACGACCCAGGTATTGTCATCGAGTGTCTAAATGGATACAGGTTGAAAGAATCTATGCCGACAAACCTGAGCGAATTTACAGTGCCCCTTGGTGTTCCTGAAGTTTTGGTGAAAGGTGAAGATGTGACTCTTGTAACTTATGGATCTTGTGTCCGAGAAGCCTTGAAAGGGCTACATCTATTGGAGCCAATGGGCGTGTCTGTAGAATTAATTGATGCACAAACCTTACTTCCTTTTGACCTAGAAGGTGTTATTTTGGAAAGTCTCAAAAAGACCAACCGTATCATCTTCATGGACGAAGATGTGCCAGGTGGAGCTACAGCCTATATGATGCAAGAAGTTCTCGAGAAGCAAAATGGATATCAGTATCTGGACGCAAAGCCAAAAACGCTCACAGCGTATGCCCATAGGACACCTTTTGGTTCTGATGGGGACTACTTCACCAAGCCTGGTCCAGAGGATGTTTACGAAGCGGTATTGGCTATTCTGTCAGAATAATTTTTTGCGAAAGATAACCATTGGTGTTTATTATTGTTTCATAGGGGCCAGTGTGACTAGGTTTGGAGCCATAGTTTCAAATTAATCCTGGTTCAATAGCCTGGGTACTTTTTTTGAATCAAATTAGAAATCACATTTCGATGATCGATCACAATGAAATCGTTCGAATCCTAAGAGAGCTCAAAGATCCAAAAACAGGACGTGACCTCATCAGCGCAAAAATGGTAGAAAACCTGACCGTTGATGGAAATAATGTCCAGTTTACGATTGTCCTGCAAAGTAACGACGCAAGTCTAAAAAGTCAGCTCAATTTTATGTGTATGGAACGTATTCAGAATAAGTATCCAGCTGCGCAGGTACACATCCACTCAAAAATGTCCCAAGGTCCTGTTCAAGAAGATCTGGTACTTCCTCAGGTAAAAAATATCATAGCAGTCGCATCTGGAAAAGGAGGGGTGGGAAAATCTACCGTATCTGTCAACCTTGCAGTGTCTCTTGCGAAACTCGGGGCACGTGTGGGCTTGATCGATGCGGATGTCTATGGGCCGAGTATCCCGAAGATGTTGGGTTTGGAAGGCCAACGCCCAAAAGTAGAATTGCTCTATGGAAAGCACAAGCTTGTACCGATCCAAACAATGGGCATTCACGTCATGTCTATTGGATTCATCGTCGACGCAGAACAGGCTGTGGTCCTCAGAGGTCCGAGGCTAGGTGGTGTCATCCGACAGTTTATCGGAGAGTGTCTCTGGCCAGAATTAGACTATCTCATTATCGATCTACCGCCTGGTACGGGAGATGTACAGCTCACATTGGTTCAGACTGTCCCCGTCACAGGTGTTGTTATGGTGACGACCCCCCAAGATGTAGCGCTTATCGATGCCGTTAAAGCAATGAATATGTTCCTACTTCCACACGTGAATGTTCCGATCGTCGGTGTTGTAGAAAATATGTCTTGGTTTACACCGAAGGAATTGCCAGATCACAAGTATTTTATATTTGGTGAAGGTGGTGGAAAAGCATTAGCTAAATCAGCCAGTACAGTGCTGCTTGGTCAGATTCCCTTGGTACAAGGGGTACGCGAGGGTGGTGATGAGGGTAGACCTGTAGCTGTCGGTCCAGATGTTTTGATGGCTGCAAGATTTGAGGAGATTGCCAAAAAATTGATCCAGCAGGTTTATATTCGGAATGAATCAATGGAGCCTACCAAGATTATTCCAGTTCAATCTTAAGCTAGCTCACGGGTTTGAAGCAGATATTTTAGTCATAATCAGAATTTTCTTGTACATTTGTCAAGCAGATAAAATCAATCAAATGACCGCGACGGAAAAAGATTTATACTTCGAAAAAATAAACAAGGCCTTAGATGATATCAGACCACACCTCAAGGTGGACGGCGGTGATATCGAAATTGTGGATATACTCGATGATTTGACGGTGCATATCAAATGGATTGGCAACTGCGAATTCTGTAGTATGTCCACCATGACAATGAAAGCAGGAGTGGAGCAAGCAATAAAAAGCCGTGTACCCGAAATAGTCTCCATCGTAGCTGTGAATGGGGTCGGTATGCAATCTTAAAAACTTAGATTCATGCACAAATCTGAATTGATTCAGCTCATCAAACAAAAACAGTCCTTTTTATGCGTCGGCTTGGATCCTGATCCAGACAAATTTCCTCGCCATTTGAAGGATCATCCTGACGCCTTATTCGAATTTTGTAAAGAAATCATCATACATACTTCCTTCTACGCAGTAGCATATAAACCAAACTTAGCATTCTTCGAGGCATATGGGCCCGAGGGCTTAGAAGTCCTAAAAAGGCTGATGTCCCATTTTCCAGAAAATTCTTTAACTATCGCAGATGCGAAAAGAGGGGATATTGGAAATACTGCCACCATGTACGCAAAGGCATTTTTTGATTATTATGGATTTGATGCCATTACAGTAGCTCCATACATGGGGCACGACAGTGTTAAGCCATTTCTGGAGTTTGGTGGAAAGTGGGCTATTTTATTGGCATTGACATCCAATGCCGGGGCGAATGATTTTCAGTTTTTCACCCAAGGGGATACCAAACTCTATGAAAATGTGGTGTCGACATCCGCAAAGTGGGGGAGTCCTAGCAATATGATGTACGTGGTAGGTGCTACAAGACCTGATTACATAGCTTCGCTGCGTTCATTGGTTCCAAATTATTTCTTCTTAGTCCCTGGTGTCGGGGCTCAAGGTGGAGATCTGCAAGCAGTAGCGGAGGCTGGTCTGAATTCGGAGATAGGTCTGCTTGTCAATGCCTCCAGATCGATTCTATATGCCTCCAATGGACCTGATTTTGCCGTAAAGGCTGGTGAAGAAGCAAAGAAAATGCAACAAGAAATGGCTGCTATCCTTAAGGAACGCGGACTTATTTGATAAAAATTTAAAAAATTACTCGAATGTCAAGAATTACTTGGATCATCACATCTCTATTTTTGATTACCACGGTATCGAATGCCCAGCAAGCACTTACACCAGAAAAGCTCTGGACCATTCAGCGGGTAGGGGCCATGGGGATTTCCAAAGATGAAAAGTCTGTCATCTATCGGGTATCTACTCCTAATGTCGCTGAGGATAAAATGAGTTCGGCTTTTTATTCGATTGATATTGTTACCAAAGCTGTGACCGAAGTGAAAGATCCACAGAGCTTGATCAATGACAAAAATGTATCTAGCGATGGAAAGTGGAAAATTTCAAGCAAAAAGGTAAAACTGAATAAGGTTTCAGGAAGCGATTTCTACCCGGCGTATAATAAATCAAATGTTCAGATCTTTGACGCACTTCACTATCGACATTGGGATACCTGGATGGATGGTACGTATAATCACTCAATTCTCACTTCCTCGGATGGAAGCAAAGAGATCGATCTGTTAGAGGGGCAGCCATTCCATTGTCCGCAACTTCCTTTCGGTGGTGATGAGGATTACGTTTGGAACCCAAATGGGAAATCCGTGCTCTATGTCACAAAAAAGAAGTCGGGCACGGCTTATGCCATCAGTACCAATACAGATCTCTATGAGTATGAAATAGCCACAGGTAAGACCACCAATCTGACTGAAGGGATGCTGGGATATGATACCCATCCACTGTTTTCGAGACAGGGAACGTTGGCTTGGCTATCCATGGCTCGTGACGGCTTTGAAGCTGACAAACAAGACATCATCATTCTTCAAAATAAAACCAGAGTTAATTTAACCAAAAACTGGGACGAAAGTGTGCAGTCATTTATTTGGTCCAACGACGGTAAGAAGCTATTCTTTACTGCGGCAGTAGATGGTACGCTTCAGTTGTTTGAAGTCAGTATCCCAAATAGCCCCAAAATAGATCCAACTGTGAAAAGGTTAAGCTCGGGAGATTTTGATGTGAATTCCATCGTGGGTCAGGTAGGTAATCAGCTCGTAGTGACCCGTACCAGTTTTAATCGGACCGCGGAAATCTACCTTTTCAATCTTGATAATGCACAGTTTTCTCAGCTTACCTCCGTCAATGATGTCGTATATCAAGGTATCAAAACATCGAAGACCGAGCGAAGAATGGTGAAGACGACCGACGGAAAAGACATGTTGGTTTGGGTAATTTATCCGCCTGATTTCGATCCAACAAAAAAATATCCAACCCTTCTCTACTGTCAAGGTGGACCTCAATCACCATTGACGCAGTCTTATAGTTTCAGATGGAACTTCCAGTTGATGGCAGCGCAAGGTTATATCGTAGTCGCACCCAATAGAAGGGGTATGCCTGGTCACGGTACTGAATGGAATGAAGCGATTAGCAAGGACTGGGGTGGTCAGGTCATGGACGACTATCTATCTGCGATCGATGCAGTGGCTGAAGAACCTTATGTGGATCGAAGCAGACTCGGGGCTGTTGGAGCGAGTTATGGAGGCTATTCTGTTTTTTACTTAGCGGGCATTCACAAGCATAGATTCAAGACCTTCATCGCACACGCAGGGGTGTTCAATACGCAAAGTATGTACGGAACCACAGAAGAATTGTTTTTTGTGGACTTCGATATGGGTGGACCTTATTGGGATTACAGCAATGAGGCTGCACGAAAAACCTACACCACCTTCAATCCAGCTAGCCATGTTCAAAAATGGGATACGCCGATCTTGATCTTACATGGTGCAAAAGACTATCGTGTACCACTTGGGCAAGGTTTGGAAGCATTCCAAGCTGCACAACTTCGAGGCATCCAAAGCAAATTGGTCATATTTCCGGAAGAAAACCACTGGATCACCAAACCACAGAATGGATTGGTCTGGCAAAGTGAGTTTTTTAAATGGCTAAAGGAAACGCTTTAGCACAGATTTTGTAGCTTGGCTTTGAAAATTTTCGGAGCTGGTGGGATGCTTATTGTTCCAATTGATCATTTGGATATTTTTCTTGCAGTTTAGCTGAGAAAGCATAGGCGATATTCGCGATGAGCCCGAGATATAAGAGTAATCCGCTGACGCCAGCAAGGACTGCCGTAATTGCAGCAAGGGGGCCTTCAATATCGTATACCAAGATGAGTGCACCATAGAGCACCCCTAATGCGTAGTAGATTAGAAACACCGTCCAGTGCCAGTAATTGACCACAGTCGATGTAGGTTTTTTGATTGATTCCAAAACCCAATAAGCCGCGGCAAAGATAAGTGCAAAGGGTATGCAAGTCATGGCAATTCCTAATGTCAGTTTGAACAATTCGGCTCCAGGAAAGGCTGTATCAGAGACCCTTCCGCTATACCGTTGGATTCGATAGAACAAAAGACCGATTGATCCAAAAATAATCGCGAATTTCAGGAAATGGAGTTTGGGATTCGCCAATTTCTTGCTTTTGAAAAATTCCATCATTTTCTCGTAAAGGTAGGACAAAAAATTTGAATTGATATTTTGAAATCCTTCTGGGCATATCCTTGTTACTGTAAGTAGATCACCCGCTGTATTATGGTAAATTATCCTTAATTTTGTGTGATCGTTTCAAGGCATGAGGAATTAACTCACCGTCTGCAAATGCTTCTTACTTTCATGGGATTATTAAAATACATCGTCATTTTACCAATTCGGTTTTATCAGATCTTTATTAGCCCATTGCTTGGAGCGAATAAGTGTCGGTATCAACCTACATGTAGCCACTACATGATCGAAGCAGTACAGGAATGGGGTATATTCAAAGGTACTTTTCTCGGCTTAAAACGAATTTTCAGTTGTCATCCATGGGGTGGTTTCGGACCTGACCCCGTTCCAAAAAAAAATCATAATCATGTATCAGAGACCAAGACGAAATAGAAAAAATCCAGCCATTCGTGCGATGATCGCGGAGACTTCCCTTAGGGTGGAACACCTGGTCCAGCCGCTTTTTGTCGTGGATGGGGAGGGAATTCACCAAAGAATACCATCACTGCCTGTAGCAGCCAGGATGAGCTATGACTATGTCCGGGCGGAAGTAAAGCAATGTGTGGATATGGGCATCAAGCAGTTTATCATGTTTCCTGCGGTCGATGAATCTCTTAAAGATCCAATCGGAAGTTATGGCCTGGATCCGAACAATTTTTATCTCCAAATAGCCAGAAAACTAAAAGCCGAATTTCCAGAAATCGTCCTCATCAGTGACGTAGCATTGGATCCATATTCTAGCGATGGGCATGACGGCCTGGTTCGCGACGGAAAAATAGTGAATGATGAGACCCTGGAGATTTTGGCACAGATGGCAGTGGTCCAGGCTGGAGCAGGATTCGATATGATCGGACCTTCCGATATGATGGATGGGAGAGTAGAAGCCATTCGAGAAGCGCTGGATGAGTATGGATTTACAGATACCTCCATCGTTTCATATTGTGCCAAATATGCTTCTGCCTTCTATGGTCCTTTTCGGGATGCACTGGACTCTGCACCAAAATCTGGCGACAAAAAAACTTACCAAATGGACCCTGCAAATAAACGGGAGGCTCTACTAGAGATGGAATTGGACACCCAAGAAGGGGCAGATTTTTTGATGGTCAAACCCGCAATTCATTACCTGGATGTGATACAGCTATTGAGTGAGCATAGTCATTTGCCAATAGCGGCTTACCATGTGAGTGGCGAGTGTGCCCTCATCATTGCCGCCAGCGAAAAGGGTTGGGTCAAATATGACACTGCAGTATGGGAGGCCGTGCAAAGTATCAAGCGTGCTGGTGCATCCATGATCATTACTTATTTTGCGAAAGATATAGCTCGAATGCTCCAAAAGTAAATATCAATTAATATCAAAAAGAAAGCCCCAACGCATTAGCATTGGGGCTTTCTTTTTATTGCTTGATGAGCTTGTAAGTTTTCGTCGTATTTGGAAAATCCAATTTCAATAGGTACGCACCAGAAGGATTGGACCCTAAATCAAAGTGTACCGTTCGATCTGTCTGCCATAATCTGGAGGGAGCTATCCGTCTTCCTTGGATGTCGATGATGCTCATATTTGAGATTTCAACGCCATCTGGAATAGAAAATTGGAAGATACCCGCACTCGGGTTTGGACTCACAATGATTTCAGCCGTTTCGCTTACATCGACAGAACTATTTACCACGTCGATAAATTTGATTCGGTAGGCGTAGCTACTGCAGCCCTGGGCATTGGTAGACTTTAAGATGATGTGGTAGAGTCCAGGTTCTAGATTTGGGGAAAACTCCACACCTGTTCCGGCCTCTTCGCCATTGAGGTACCATGTATAGCTGTTTCCTTCGGTGGGTTCGGTGTAGAAGATAAAGCTTTCATCGTTGATATCCTCGAAAATTTCGTGCGGGTCTGCCTGTCGGCTGTCATCCACCATTACATTCAAAATGGCTGGTCCGCATATGAAAGGTCGCTCCACCTGAATATCATAGAAATAAGGGTAAATGCTATTCGCATCACCACTAAATCCAGTCGAAGATTTGATGGTCATCAGCCCTTGGACAGCGTAGGGATACCCGATCTGATTTGGCTCCATTTGCAATCCGCGACCGAAATTGTATAAGATTTTCAGGTCTGTTCCCCTTGGTACGAAGAAGTCAAGGTTGACGATATTTTCACCAGCAGCAAGGTTTATGATTTTTGAGCCTAGAGCTTGACCTGCCCCATCAATGAAATCGAAGACTCTGTTTCCCGCGCCGTCTGCATATACTTTCATGGATTTGATGACGATATCTGCATGTGCATCAAAGACCAATCCAGCATTTCTTTGGTTAGAAACTACGGACTCTGCTGTCCTTTCAGTTAAACCCAGACGAGCCACGAAGGCACGATCTATCTCAAATTCGGTAGATTGCTCTAATGGAGAAGTCGTGAGATACTGACCTTCACCAATCACATTATTTCCTTGGATCCAAACTTGTCTTTCGCCTTCTTCAAGGTCTCGCTCTGTGAATAGTACAAGTCTTGCACCACCACAGACTATTTCAGGCTGATCAAAAACCTTAGTTTCCAAATAGCTTTCGTCTAATACCTCGACAGCTAGCCTCCAAAGATTATCTAGCGTCCTTGCTTCGATAAGGCCATTTGGTTCGGAGATTTCTACATAGAAATCTTGTACGCCTGCTGAGTTGAATACGATATCTGAGATGGAAATCGTGGTACTTTGCCATCTAGGCAGGGCTCCTTCCCACACGAAAGAAATTTTAGTATCGTTTTCTGAAGTCCAATAAGAAATTTTCAAACTTCGAAGGGTATCGATTTGGTCATTGTAAAAACTCATTTGGAAGTCAGATGGGCCTTTGCAATAGATTTGGTTTATTCTTTTTACATCGAGTACCAATACATTGTTTTCAACTGGGATAGGTGGAGTAGGAGTGTAGCCTTGTTCTAGTAGATAGTTGTATGCTGCAAACACATCGATAATTCCATTGCCATAGATATTATCTTCGCCAATTTCTCCCAGATCGACTGCGGAGAAATAAAGTGCTTCAAGGAATTTTCTACCATCTAGGTCTGGAAATGCTTCCTTTAGAAGAAGGATGGCACCTGATACGTGCGGCGAAGCCATGGATGTACCGTTGTAGAATGCGAATCCGCCACCATTGACCGCAGACCGTACGGTGACTCCTGGTGCTGATACCTCCGGTTTGATGGCGAGGGAACCAGTAGCGCCGCATCGTGATGGACCCCGGCTTGAGAAGTCTGCAATGGTAAATGGGGGTCTTGTGATCGTAGCACCCACAGCAAATCCCGCTAAGATATCATAATTGATATTTTGGTAGCCACCAAGGGTGCTTGCTTCTGGACCATCGTTTCCCGCTGACCAAACGCTGGCTATCCCTGCTACATCAATTGCTCTGACCACTAAAGAGAAAGGCATTGATCCACTGCAATCAAACTGACCAGACCAAGAGTTATTAATGACGTCGGGCATGTCCGAAGTAGTATTTGAATTTCCATCAGGATCCAATGCATACTGCATGGTTTGTAGGAAGTTTTGAACTGGAAATGGCTGACGTGGTACGTCTGCCCTTATAAATTGTACAGCTCCTCCGATCCATGTACCGTTATAGGCTACACCGATGGTGTCTCTTGTCAATCTATTGAGTCCACAGATGGTGCCTGTGACGTGTGTCCCATGACCGAATACATCAAATGGCTCATAGTGCCCGGCAGACCATGCATGTGAGAAGGGACGATGATTACCGGCAAACTGCTGTCGAATACTGGGATGATCGAAATCTTCCCCGCTGTCAAAAACGTAAGCAGTCCTTCCATATCCTGTGTATCCCATGGCCCACATTTTTTCGGTATTAATGGCTACGATACCAGGCTCTTTTCCATTTGGCACCATCGAGGTATTTTCGGTTTTTTTTCCGGTCGGTACAAGCTCGATAGGTGGAAACACTACTGCAACCTCTGACATCTTTGCAATGTCTAATATCGTTTTTCCAGGTGCGTAAACGGAAATGATATTTGCTATCCAATACCTGTCAATGTCTTTTTGTTGTATGTTTGGGAACTGTGTTGTCAACTTTTTGATAAAGGCATTTTGAGTACTTTCGGCTTTTTGTTTTAAGCTTTGAACTACGACTACACCTTTCTCATGGAGACTCGCTCTACTGGACTGGAGATCTTGACCGAGTTTCGCAATATCTACGTGATCGTTAAGTAGTATGTAGGCCTCCCATTTATGGTTAGGATCTGAATCTACTAACTTACTCTGAAAGCTCTGGTCAATTTTCTGAGCTTGCATAGATAGAGTGGATAGAATAAAGATCAGCAAGTAGAAAAGAATTCTTAAATCAATTTTCATATTTCTTTTTTTTATAGCAATATGCTTAAGAAAACAAAGATACGAATCCAGCGATGATACACGGTTATTTAAAGCACGGCCAGTATCCTTGAACACGACAAAAATACTATTTGCGCAAATTTCCATTGTAACTTTTTTCAATTTTTTGAAATAAAATTGAGTAATCCTCCAAAATTTGTTTCAGTTTCATTCATCTAAGACTAGTCATGCAGTATGGTTTTTAGGTCACTACATGAGAAAGCCATTTTGTGTCGGGATTGGTGGTGGAATATCTTTCTCATCGATCATTTCAAAAAGATCAATTTCAATGCCTCTAGCTATCGAGGATATGGGGACATCATTGTAACTCCCCTCAAAAGGATTTTCTGAGTAGTCACCGATTTTTTCCATTAAAAAAAACACCCAAGTTACCAATGCCGAAAACGGAGCAGCCAACCACACCATGTCATCTCCCATTTCTTTGAAACTATTCAATACCCCAAATGGAAGAAGTATGCAAAAAACATAGGTCATCCAAAGTGCCGTCGAAGCGTATTGCCTTGGAAATGGAAAATTTTTGATTCGCTCGGATTTTCCTTGTTCTGCATAGAGTCCTTCAAGTTGGTCTTGTATTTTTAAATAGGTATACTCATTGAGTACGCCGGCGGCATGAAGTGTTTCGATGTCTTTAATTTGCAAGAAAAGAATTTGAGCTGCTATGTTGGATTTATTACTCGCTATACGGTATTCATTATCTGGGAGTAGATTTTGAATATCTTTGTGTAGTTTTTCCATAAATCCTTCACAAATTGTAGGCATATATAGTTCGTTTAGTCTGGCTTCTGTATGCTCCCAAGGTTTGGATAGCCTGAGCTGATACCTTAAGGCGGTAAGCCAAGCAACATAACGGCGGATTATTCTGCGGGCTATTGGTATATTTGTTTCAGAGGATAAAGCAGCTGCACACAAGGCACCCAACATTCGACTTGAATTTACGATTCCGCCCCAAATTTTTCTAGCTTCCCATGTTCTGTCGTAGGAACTATTATTCTTAAAACCCAAATAAAAGGCGACCGCTATTCCAATGATGCTAATGGGTTGCCAAGGGAGATTCAAAGAAATCTCAGTTTGTTTTTGGATAAAAAGGATAAGAAACGCGTAAATAAGGCCGATGATGAATGGCCGGATGGACCAACGAAATGTCATCCAAAAGCTATAATTTCTCTGTGCATACATGGCTAAAGCTTTTTTAGCAAGTTATGGAAGTGGAATGTAGGTATCGTCATTCGGGACAGTTGGAAATTTCCGGTTCTTCCAATCTTCTTTAGCTATTTCAAGGCGCTGCTTCGAGGAGGAGACAAAATTCCAGTGCAGATATCTTGGTTCAGGTAAGGGCTCACCACCGAATATCAATAACATACACCCTACAGAAAGTTCTATGCTACATTCTGGGATTGCTTTAGCGATAAGCATTTGGCCGGCCTCAATCCGTTCTCCATTTGCCATGATGCCCCCTTTAACTACTACAAAGGCTATTTCACCATAGAAATGATGGTCGAATGAAAATGCCTGGGATTCTGCCGTAGTATTTCTTAAATCCATCATGTACATTGGTGAGGTAGCTGGGGTTGGGGCTGCTCTGTTCATGATTTCGCCGATAATTAGCCTGAATGAAATTCCGCTTTCTTCCCAATGCGGTAAGTCTTCAGCTCTGATGTGATGAAACTTTGGATCCGTTTCTTCTAGATCGGTGGGTAGCGCAATCCAGATTTGGTATCCATGAACCAGATGTGGTAGACCATTTCTTAGAAGCGGAGGTGTCCTTTCTGTGTGACTTACACCTTTACCGGCAATCATAAGATTGACAGATCCTGGTTCTATGACCTGGATTGCTCCTGTGCTGTCCCTATGTTCTATTTGCCCTTCATATAGGTAGGTTAGTGTAGACAGACCGATATGTGGATGTTGATCTACGTCCATATACTGATCAGGACCAACCATTGACGGACCCATATGATCAATGAAGGTAAAAGGGCCAACTTGTCTTTTTTCTTTGAATGGAAGAAGCCTTCCTACCAGAAAGTGGCCGATGTCTCGACTTCTTTCTTCTACAATCATTTTGTTATTACCCATTCGTATAATTTTTATACTCAAAGGTAATCATTGGTAGAATATGAAAAAATTATTATTGAGGAAGTTCAGTCAGTACCTCCACGAGTTCTGCTATGGTAATGTCGAAATGAGAAGTATCATGCACACTTTCTCCGCGGTGAATTATCAAAACTTGAGGGGATTCATGATGAACTGAGAATCTTTCAGCTATCTCATTAGAAATATCTCTATAAGAAATCAGATCTAGATAGTGAAGATCGCCATATTGATTTGAATTGTCCCAATCTTCTAGCCTCAATTTTGCGACCGTGCTGATACTGCAGCGTGTGGAGTGTTTGAAAACGATTTGTGGACGTGAATGTGATTTAGTGACAATAGCATCTAAGTCCACAAGCGTTTCTAGCGGAATCCAATCTATCATTATGTATATGTTTATCTAAAACTAACTATGGAAGTATAGATGGAGTCTCTAATTCAAAAGGACAGCCGTAACCGCTTCTGCCACAAGAGCTGATAGAAACTATTAGGCAAGCAACGACCAACAGAACTGCAAACTTAGAGATGATGTTTGATTTCATGAGATATAATGGATTTCAAATTTTACTACTACAATGAACGACAAAGGTATGACAAATGTTTTTATTGCGTGTACCTTTGGTAAAAAATTATGTTAGAGTACTATAAGAATCATCTGAAATGTACAGATTTTTTACTTCCACCATTTACTCATCGCATAATTTTGAAGAGTTTTCGACTTTAGTGGGTTTTTACTTCACGGTAGGAAATAAGGCATTTATAGAGTTGTGAGCCATGAAATCTAGCACTAGATGAAGATATATTTTATTTTTTATATATATTTGACGAAAAAGTTTTGGTGAATCAAAAGATTGTCTTATCTTTGCGGTCAATTTTAAAAAATAGATCGTCATGGACTTAATTAAATACGTTCACGAGCAGGTAACACCAGCCAAAACTTACCCATCTTTCAGAGCTGGAGATAGCATTGCGGTTAGTTACAAAATCGTTGAGGGAAACAAAGAGAGAATTCAGATTTTCAAAGGAGATGTGATTAAAATCTCTGGAGAAGGTTCTACAAAGTCTTTTGTAGTTAGAAAAATGTCAAATGGAGTAGGGGTAGAGCGTATTCTTCCATTTTCTTCACCTGCGATTGTTGAGATCGAAGTATTGAAGAGAGGTAAAGTTCGAAGAGCTAAGCTATTCTACCTAAGAGACTTAGTCGGTAAAAAAGCAAAAATCAAGGAAAGAAGAAGGTAATCCTTCATTTCTAAAGAATAATTGGGATAGCACATCTTACGTATGCTATCCCTTTTTGTGTTTACGTGTGTAGGTATATTTAATAAAATCTTACTACCTTTATGTCATGAATCCAATCAGAAAGAGAGATCAAAGACTCGGTACGGTGCTGGGAAAACTCATTGAATCGAATCCGATGATAAATGAGCAGCTCACACAACTGAGGGTCGCAGAAGCATTCAGAGCACATTTGGGTACGGTAATCAATACGTACACAACAAAAATTTTATACAAAAAGGGTACACTTACTTTGGTCGTAGTATCCGCACCACTACGAAATGAACTAGCTCAGAATACCAAGAAAATCATCGATTTACTGAATGATGTGCTGGGGTCGAACATAGTAAATAAAGTGATTTTGAAATGAACATAGAGGACATTAGGATGCACTGCCTTTCGAAACCTGCGGTGACAGAGGGTTTTCCATTTGATGAAGATACGCTGGTATTTAAGGTCAAAGGTAAAATGTTCCTCCTCGTCAGCCTAGAAAAGATTCCACTAAGCTTCAATGTAAAAGCAGATCCAGATGATGTAATCCTTTACCAAGAACAATACGATGAAATTACTCCAGGATATCACATGAGCAAAAAACACTGGATTACAGTGCATTGCGATGGGGGACTATCTTCAAAATTCCTTTCCAAGCTTATTGATGATTCTTATCGCTTGGTAGTGAGTACCCTTCCTAAAAAGGACCGCCTAGACCTTTAACTGTTCTTATGTGTAGCTTGTACTTTTGTCTTTTCTTCAAGGTCCATACAAATATTGTATTTTTTTGTTTTTTGGCTTCCGGTCAACTCTTTCATATCATGGCTTAAAGTATTGTAAAATAATACAATACGTATGAGTATTTTGTATTTTGGTTTATATTCGACAAAAATATTTTTTGTAAGTGTAAACAAATTTGTTTTTTGTCTTACTTTTGGAAATCTATTGAAAACTTGACAATTTAGGATACCACATATGGGAGAACAAAAAGTATCTTTGGTCAGTGACCAAAAACAAATGCAAAAGTTTGTAAAGGCCTTGCTCGATGATGTAAAGGCACTCGAATTTATGCTCAAAAATAACTGGTTTGAGGCAAAAACTAGTCGAATCGGTGCTGAGCAAGAGATGGTTATGGTTCACAAAGATTCTTTCAAACCGGCCACGGTAGCGATGGAAGCCCTCGAACGCATGACCCACTACGAATGGGCAGAAACCGAGTTGGCAAAATTTAATCTCGAAATTACACTTACCCCAAGGGACTTCGAAGGGAGCTGCCTCAGTGATTTACATGCAGAAAATAGTGACCGGCTCAATCGGATTCAAGCAATCCTCGATGATATGGGCGTCTCTATCGTTCTGACCGGGATCCTGCCTACGCTAAGGAAATATCATATGATTATGGACAACCTGACTCCTAAAAAAAGGTATCGGGCCCTCATGGATGCCATCAATGCACAAATGATGGGTTCTTCGTATGAATTGAAGTTGGACGGTATTGACGAACTTACCATTAAACATGATAGTCCGTTATTAGAAGCTGTAAATACAAGTTTTCAGGTACATTTACAAGTGGATCCTGAGGATTTTGTGAAAAAATATAACATTGCCCAAGCCTTAGCAGCCCCGATCATGTCCATTTCTGCCAATAGCCCATTGGTCTTTGGTAAGCGTTTGTGGCATGAAAGCCGAATTGCGCTGTTTCAACAGGCTTTGGATACGCGTACCTCACATGACCATATGAGGGAGCGAAGTGCCAGGGTGAGTTTCGGCCGAGATTGGTTGAATGAAAGCATCCTTGAAATATATCAAGAAGATATCACGCGTTTTAGAGTGTTATTGAGTTCTGATGTGGAGGAGGACTCATTGGCAGTGATCAAAGAAGGTAAGGTGCCTCGATTAAGGGCGCTTCAGGTTCACAATTCCACAGTGTACAGATGGAATCGACCTTGTTATGGAATTTCTCCCAATGGGCAGCCACATCTCAGAATAGAGAATAGAGTTATTCCATCTGGGCCTACAGTAGCTGATGAGATTGCCAATGCTGCCTTTTGGCTCGGTATGATGGAAGGAATGGCCCTTGAGGTCCACGATATTCGTGAGAAGTTATCCTTTGAAGATGTTCGAGATAATTTTGCGAAGGCTGCAAAATTTGGCATCGATTCTAAATTTAATTGGTTTGACGATCGAAAGGTTTCTGCGGTAGAATTGATCAAGGAGCTTCTTCCAATTGCTGAAAAAGGATTGGTTTCAAAAAACATTGATCGGCAAGATATCGACAAATATCTTGGAATCATCCGGAATAGAGCTGAAAAGCACATGAATGGAGCTCGATGGATGCTCAGAGCTTATACCAATCTGAAAAGTAGGACCACTACGGATGAAGCACTTGCTACCCTCACTTCCGTGATGATCAAAAATCAACTAAGTGGAAAAAATGTACATGAGTGGGAATCACCGGATGTCAATGAGCTAACCGAATACAAACCCTCGCATCTTTTGGTTTCTGAGTTTATGATTACGGATTTGGTCACAGTTCGGGCAGATGATATCGTGGAGTTCGTAGCAGATTTGATGGATTGGCGCAAAATAAAGTACACACCCGTAGAAGATAAAATGGGACATTTGGTAGGACTAGTCACTTCTAGGGTTCTATTGCGCCACATCCTTAAAGAAAGGCATTCAAAAAAGACCTTCACGGTACAAGATATCATGATCAAAAATCCTATGACGGTGACGCAAGAGACGACCATACTTCAAGCAATGAAGATCATGCGCGACAACAAGATGGGATGTCTGCCAGTAGTTAACGGCACGGAGTTAGTAGGAATTATTACTGAAATGGACTTTCTTAGAATTTCAGGTAGATTAATGGAGAGATTGGAGAAGAAGTAATAGTCTGGAATAGCAAAATAAAGATATACGGGCAAGCCAATATGGAATGTATTCCAATAAGGCTTGCCCTTTTTTTGGAGCAAGCCCAAGGATGTTTCCCTCATCCGAGTAATTCGTAATGGTACCAAATACTAAAAAAGTGGGCTGCTATTATACTTTGGGTATGGATAATAATAGTGATAAGAGGATAATAGACAGCCACTCAGCGACAAAAATACACATATTTGACAAAATATGATGAATTCCATTTAAGTTCTTTGTTATTAAAGTAGAATTTGAGGATACTTGATGTGAAAGTTGTCTAGTCTAGCGGTGAATAGAACTTATTGCTTGAACATCAATCCGTTCCAAGTCGTTATTTCGTAGCTTAGCTTATGATAAGTTCCTAAAAATTGCTGCAGCTCTTCGACGCGTGGATCCACATGGTCTACTTGGATGAAGAAGTTAATGACATTCTCGCTATTGATATTGAATTCGAAAAATACAATTTCATCATCAAAACCTACAAAAAAATGCCCATAATTTCCAGGCTTTGGCTTAAAATTACTTATGCTTATAGCCTTGATGAAATCCATGATTTCAGACTTTTCTTCAGAATTATTTAATGAATCTAATGAAATTTTTCCAAAAATAGTATTCCTTGGTATGAAATTGAGGTTATTGGTACCTATGTCAATGCCGTTTTGGTCAAAAATTCTCAGTATCATTTTATCCTCAGTGATTTCAATTTCCCCTGTGTTCGAAACTGTATTTCGAAGCAAAAATTGAAGCTTTCTTTTACCCGAAATTTTATTTAATTGTAACGATAATTTTGCCGACTTACCTGGTTGTAAACATTCATTTGGTTGGGGTATGACAATGTCATTGATATCGATTTGGATATTTTCGTTCGTTTCGATTTTTGAAAAATTTATATCAACATTTGAGCATTCAAATACTTGATTGGACTCGAGAATGATGGTTGGTTTTCCTCCCTCATCGGTCAGATTTTGTCCGAGTGAAACCATTAATTCTTGTGATATATTCACATAGTCTACGTCGTTCAGATTTTTTGAACATCCTACAAAAATGAGCATCATACTGAAGATAACGATTCCCTTTGTCTTTACTTTTTCCATCGAATACTGTTGTCTTTGTTGAAACATCCGTAGGTATAACGTTTGTGATTCCATATTGTACGAGTTGTATTTAACTTTTTCCTAAAATTTGACTTAGAGTAGCGATTTTTGATGGATTCGACGAGAATTAATTTATGCATTTACGATAACTTCCTTTTCAAACAACTCCAAGCCTTCTGCGTTAATATTTTGCGAAATAGCTTCATGATTTGAGCTATAAAAATTATATCTTTGCGGCCTATGAAAAATATTAGGAATTTTTGTGTTATTGCCCATATAGACCATGGGAAAAGTACCTTGTCTGATCGATTGTTAGAATTCACCAAGACCATCTCTGAAAGAGAGATGACCAATCAAGCCCTTGATAATATGGACCTCGAACGCGAAAGAGGTATCACGATCAAAAGTCACGCGATTCAACTGTATTACCATCACACCGATGGGGAGATGTATACATTCAACCTCATTGATACTCCTGGACACGTAGATTTTTCATACGAGGTTTCAAGATCAATCGCTGCATGTGAAGGCGCTCTTCTTCTAGTAGATGCATCTCAAGGTATTCAGGCTCAGACTATTTCTAATCTTTACTTAGCCATCGAACACGACCTTGAAATCATCCCTGTATTGAATAAAGTGGATATGGAATCCGCGATGGTGGATGAAGTATCAGAGCAGATAATCGAGCTTATTGGCTGTGATTTAGATGATATCATTCATGCCTCTGGAAAAACTGGACTCGGAGTAGAAAACATATTATCAGCCATTGTAAATCGGATTCCAGCACCCAAAGGATCTGTTAATGAACCACTTCAGGCACTGATTTTCGACTCCATGTTCAATTCGTTTCGAGGGGTTATTGCCTACTTTCGGATCATGAATGGAGTCATCAATAAGGGTGATAAAGTCCGATTTGTCAATACGGGTAAAGAATACGAAGCAGAAGAAATCGGTATTCTACAGCTCAATCAAATTCCCAAGACCCGTCTCGAAGCGGGAAACGTGGGGTATATCATCACAGGTATCAAACAGTCTAAAGAGATCAAAGTAGGGGATACCATCACACAAGTGGCAAATCCCTGCTTAGAACCCATCCATGGATTCGAAGATGTGAAGCCGATGGTATTCGCGGGGATTTATCCGATTGAAAACGAAGATTTTGAAGACCTTCGGGACAGTCTAGAAAAATTACAGCTCAATGATGCGTCTTTGGTCTTTGAACCAGAAACTTCCGTCGCCCTCGGTTTTGGTTTCAGGTGTGGCTTCCTCGGGATGCTCCATCTCGAAATTATTCAAGAGCGACTTTCCAGAGAGTTCGATCAAGAAGTAATCACTACCGTTCCAAACGTTTCTTACTTTGCTACGGACAAACGTGGGACGAGGCTTACCATTCATACACCCAATGATCTACCTGATCCTACGTTGCTGCATAGTGTGGAGGAGCCCTATATCAAAGCTCAGATCATTTCTAAGCCGGAGTACGTAGGTGGGATCATGACACTGTGTATGGAGAAGCGAGGAATCATGACTAAACAATCCTACCTGACACCAGAACGGGTAGAGTTGACTTTCGAAATGCCGCTCGCAGAAATTGTCTTTGATTTTTATGATCGTTTGAAATCTATTTCTAGGGGTTACGCATCCTTTGATTATGTTCCCGTAGATTATAGGGAATCAGACCTTGTAAAACTCGATATCAGACTTAATGGAGATCCTGTGGATGCGCTTTCATCTTTGGTACACCGATCAAAAGCCGAGTCTATGGGCCGCAAAATCTGCAAAAAACTTCGGGAGTTGCTTCCTCGTCAACAATTTATGATAGCCATACAGGCTTCAATCGGCGCAAAAATCATCGCTCGCGAGACAATCTCTGCACTTCGTAAAGACGTAACAGCAAAATGTTATGGTGGTGATATCTCTAGAAAGAGAAAGCTACTTGAAAAGCAGAAAAAAGGTAAAAAGAAGATGAGACAAATAGGCAATGTCGACATTCCTCAAAAAGCATTCTTGGACGTATTGAAGTTGGATGATTGATTCCATTCCATCCAAATCTTGACAAATTATCCATATTATAAAAAGATAGGTGCAGCTTGGCTGCACTTTTTTTTTGCCAAAAATTGTAGATTTGATCTAAAATTAACTTTTAGGATTGAACAGTATTCCATTTTTTTGCTAATTTTGGGTTTGATTAATCTGACCAACTTATTTGATAAAATATTTCACCATGTCAAAATTTTACACATTTATTCTTCTTATTGTAAGCTTCGGGACTCTTTCAGCCCAGCTTACGATCACTGAAATTATGTATAATCCTCCTGAATCTGGGACAGACTCACTGGAATACATAGAATTGTACAACAATTCTGATTCGCCTTTCGATCTGAATGGGGTAAGCTTTAGTGCTGGGGTTACCCATAGTTTTACGCCGATGACCATGGCACCTCGATCTTTTGTGGTGTTATGCATCAATGCACGGGCTTTCGAAAATGTGTATGGGACTACAGCTATTCAGTGGGATGGAGGCGCACTAAGTAATAGTGGCGAGGCCTTACGTATTACAAATTCTAGCGGAGTAATACTTGATGAAGTGGTCTTCGGCACAGCAGCGCCATGGCCTGGTGCCCCAGAGGGCGTTACTGGAGGAGGAGCAAGTATCGTCCTTTGTGATTATAACGCCGATAATAATATTGGTGAAAATTGGTCTGCGGCTCAAAATCTTATAGGTGTTTCCATCAACGGACGTGAGTTGAGAGCCTCTCCAGGATTGGACAATGAGGTTTCTTGTTCGGTTTCAGCAGATTACACCATCGAGGCACTACCGAGCAATGTTTTCTTACCACAAGACTTGACCATTCAAGTGGGAGAAACGGTTAAGTGGGTCAATAGAGGAGGAAATCACAATGTAAATGGTCAAAACCCAAATAATCCCGCATTTTTTGGTAATGGTGATCCATCGACAGATCTTTGGGAGTATGTTTTTGAGTTTTCGATAGAAGGCGTTTATTCGTATCAAAGTGATTTGTTTGCTGGCGCAGGAATGACAGGAACAATTACGGTTGTCGGCGAGCCACCTGCCCCAATAGAGATAAGCATCACCGAAATTTATTACAACGACCCATCGGCGGATGATACACTCGAGTTTGTGGAGCTATTCAATTACGGTAGGGAGGATGTAAATCTAAAGGATTTCACCACGACAGGTATCTCAATGGTCTTCGGAGAGGTCGTGATACCTCGTGCAGGTTTTGTTGTGATTTGCAAAGACTCTGTCGCTTTTAGAAATGCATTCGGAAGGACTGCTATCCAATGGACCAGCGGTTCACTCAATAATGCTGGAGAGCTTCTTGGCCTTTATGCTCCAGATGGTTCGGTTATTTCAGAAGTGAACTACAGTGATGATGCGCCATGGCCGACTGAGGCAGACTTGGGAGGTCACTCCCTCAGTCTATGTCAGATCGGATCGGATGAAAATAATCCAGCAAATTGGCAGATTTCAACCGTAAGTACTGGTCTGGTTATCAATGATATAGAAATATTTGCAGACCCGTATCAATCCGCTCGATGTCGCTGGAACATTGGTACGCTGCGAGGTCAGGATGCACAGGCACAAACCTTATACAATGGAGTAGGCGTTGTGGTCCGTGGTTCCGTCTATGGTGTCAATATGAGGGCTACTGGTCTTCAGATTACCATTATTGACGATGAAAATAATGGTATCGGCTTGTTTTCAGCTACTGAAAACTTTGGGTATACAGTCACTGAAGGTGATATCATTGAAGTCGTTGGTGTGGTAGAGCAATTCAATGGCTTGACACAGATCGTTTTAGAGGATGTTCGTTTTGTCTCCTCTGACAATGACTTGTTTGCTCCAACAGAGGTACAACAACTATCTGAAGCAACAGAATCTCAACTTGTAGTCATTCGAAATGTACAAGTTGTCAATCCGCAAGCATGGAGTAATGTTGGAGGTGGATTCAATGTAGACGTGACCAATGGTCAGCGGACTTTTACTCTAAGAGTAGACGCTGATACGGATATATTCGGCAGACAAGCGCCGACGGGCACTTTTGATTTGACAGGAATAGGTGGGCAATTTGACAATGCTACTCCTTTCACTGAAGGATATCAAATCATTCCTCGCTATAGTGCTGATATCAATCCTTACAACGAGGGCACCAATGATCCATACCCAAAACGAAATATCCCAGAAGTCACCACTGTCAATGAATCTGGAGTGGCTAATAGTTTGAATCTAAAGTGTGAGCTACAAGCCATCGTTTACGGAATCAATCAGCGACCTGCTGGCATTCAATTTGCACTTATCGATGATCAAAATAATGGAATCACTGTTTTTGTTGCTAGTGAAAACTTTGGATATACTGTTACTGAAGGGGATGAAGTGGTCGTGAGAGGTTCCATCACCCAGTTCAATGGATTGACCCAAATAGCTGCGGATACGATTTTCAGAGTGAGCAGCGGCAACCCCTTGGTAACACCTAAGGGTGTAAATATTTTGGCAGAAGAAGATGAAAGTAGCTTAGTCAGGATCTCTGGTCTGCTGAATGTGGTGTCCCCAAGTGATTGGTTGGGTAATGGAGGTAGCTTCAATGTAAGAGTTACAGATGGTACCACCGAGTTTATCCTACGAATACTGGCAGCGACAGAGTTATCTTCGATGCAAATTCCACAATTCCCGCTTTTTGCTACGGGTATTGTGACGCAGTTTGATAGTTCGAATCCATTTACCAGCGGCTATCAGTTACTACCCCGTTATGCGGCTGATCTTGAATCTTCGAATTCCGTTTCGGAGCCTGCAGGAGACCTCGTGCGTATTTTCCCGAATCCAACTGTGGATCGCATTCAACTGGTGACTGATCGAACGATCACTCGGATTGATATTTACGATCAATCGGGTAGGCAGGTGACAACGGCAAAAAATGTGGATAAGGAGCTATCTTTAGAAAGCTTTGCTACGGGTGTATACCACCTAGTGATCGAGATGGACGGCGTCCAAGTGACAAAAACCATTGTCAAGAAGTAATTTTCGATATCTAAAATAAAAAAGGGCTGTCCGATTCAAGACAGCCCTTTTTTTTAATCTTTTCTACAGTTCTACTTTCTCAAATGCCTGAGAAAGGTCATATATAATATCTTGGAAATGTTCTACTCCGATGGATATTCTGATCATTTTTTCGGTGATGCCTTGGGCTTTGTTCTGTTTGGGGCATACTCCAGCATGGGTCATGGTCAGGGGATGCTGTGCAAGACTTTCCGTGCTTCCGAGACTCACTGCCAGTTTTAGTAGTCGTAGGCTATTTAGGAATTTGAAGGCTTGGGCCTCACCTCCCACGATATCAAAGGCGATCATTGCCCCAGGTGAAGAATACTGTTTTTTGTAAAGCACATAGTTTCTGTCTGACTCATCAAGGAGTCCGAGATAAGATACTTTTTCTACTTTTGGGTGATTTAGTAAGAAATTGGCTACTATTTCTGCAGTTTCTGCCTGCTGAGTCATTCGTACCTTGAGCGTTTCTAAGCTTCTCAAAAGTAGCCAGCCAGTCCATGGACCCGCCATATTTCCAAGGAATGTTCTCAATGTCTTCACGCGTACCAAATGAGATTTGTGTCCCAATACCGCTCCCGCAATGACATCAGAGTGACCACCGATGTATTTGGTAGCGGAATAAATGACTAGATCAGCTCCGTGTTTGAGTGGATGTGACCACAGCGGTCCCATGTAGGTATTGTCCACAGCTACAATCACTTCACGATCAGGTGCACTGTATGTTTTTGCTATGTCCGCACACATTTCTATATCGATGATTTCCGTAGTCGGGTTGGCGGGAGTTTCGATATAGATCATCGCTAGCTTATCTGCATATGGTGAATCTTTTAGTAATGATTCGAGGGAAGCTTGATCATAAGATGCATCAAAACCCAGGACATGGATCCCCATTTTAGGAAGAAAGTGATGGATGAAATGGTCAGTACCTCCATATATAGGCAGCGAAAAAAGAAGCAGATCGCCCGGCTTCAAAAACTCAAGCAATACGGTGGTGATAGCAGACATCCCACTTTCGAATACTGCACAGTCATCGGCCTCATCCCACAAGCAAAGCCTATTTTCTAAGATTTCGAGGTCGGGATTGTTGAGCCGACTGTAGATCAATCCCAATTCTTCGCCCTTTTCTTGCTCTCTTAGTCCATAGGCAACTTCAAAAAAGGCTTTGCCCTCTTCAGCAGACTTAAAAACGAAGGTAGATGTTTGGAAAATGGGGCATTTGATGGCTCCTTCTGAGAGCTCTGGCTTATAGCCATAGGACATCATCAAACTTTCTGGTGCGAACTTATGCATCGTTATCTATTTTTGACAAAGGTAGCTTATCGAATTTTATTATTATTAAGTGTCAAAAAATCAGGAAAAAAATTTAATTTATACCAATAAATATGGAAAAAATAGTAAATTTGTCATGTTCTCTGATTGTTAATCCAAAAAATATCCGAGTATGTTAGATGTGTTCGACCTAAAAATTTTATCGATTCTCCAAGAAGATGGAAAATCTACTTTGTCTGAAATATCCGAAAAAATCAATTTGTCAAAGTCATCAACCTTCGATCGGGTCAAAAAACTGGAGGCCTCACATGTGATCAAAGGGACCTTTGCACATTTGGACCATCGTGTATTGGGGTTTGAGTTACTGGCATTTTGTAATATTTCTTTGGAGGCCCATCAAACTGAAGTCCTCGAGGAGTTTGAGAAGCAAATTATTAAATTTCAGGAGGTGCAATCATGTTACCATATTGCGGGGATGTACGACTATTTGATCTTGGTCATGGTCGAAAACATGGAGGCCTATCAGGAATTTTTAACCCAGAAACTCGCTAGGCTTGCGAAAATCAGAAATGTGCACAGCTCTTTCGTGATGAAAGTCCTCAAAAGTAAACACCAAGTACCCATCAAACTACCAATCTGACTTATGATAGAAAGGTCACTTAACGAAGGAATAACGATTTAATCATTCAGCTTGTACCTTTTCATAAGGTTTAGGCAATCTTGACGTAGGATATTTGTGGCAAGTATTCTGAGTACGATGAATGAAAAAATTAGAATAGCATTTTTTGCTGATATCCTTAAAGAAAATCATGATGGTGCTGTTAGGACCATACACCAATTGATCCATCATTTGGATCCCAATAGGTGCGAATTACTTTTTTTCTGTGGCGTAGCCCCCTCGAATTTAACTTTCGGTTTTGGAAAAATCGTTACAGTTCGTAGAGTTGTTTTTCCCGGTAATAGAGACTATTCATTAGCGATTCCTCAAGCTTCGATCATTAAAGTAGAACAAGCGCTTCAAGAATTTCAACCAGACATCATTCACATATCATCGCCTTCGATCTTGGGTTTGTATGCTGCTCACTATGGACGAAGCAGACGCATACCGATTATTTCGATTTACCATACCCATTTTATTTCTTACATCGGTTACTACGCCAATAGGAGCCGACTTTTGAGTAAGGTTTTTTCTACTATAGCCCAAGCTGTATACAAACGACTGTATAAAAGCTGCCAGCGTGTATTCGTGCCGACCCAAGGGATGCTTGAATACCTAAAATCTTATGTAGATGCGGATTCGGTTCTAAAAATTTGGCAAAGGGGTCTCAATTTAGATATGTTTAGTCCTGAAAAGCGCAAAGCTGATTATTGGCTCCAGCATCAAATCTCTGGAAAGAAAATCATCCTTTTTGTTTCCAGGTTAGTTTATGAAAAAAATATACAATTGTTGCTCGATCTATATAATGGGGTGATGTCCAAATCCCAATCGTACCATTTTGTTATCGTCGGAGATGGAACAGCAAAAAAATACATGGAAGAAAACATGGCTGATGCCTTATTTTTAGGTAATCTGTCCCACGCAGAGCTGTCAGTAGTGTATGCCTCAAGTGATATCTTCATTTTTCCGTCAGAAACTGAGACCTATGGAAATGTAGTCTTTGAAGCTATGGCCTCTGGATTGCCTACGGTGGTCTCGCCTATAGGAGGGCAGGCAGACATCTTGGAGCACTTGGAGGATGGATGGAAGGTTCTAAAAAATGAATGGACTTATTATGCTCAAGCCATTGATTCGATATTCGAAAATGAAGACCTGAGGAGTGCAATCATCCACCACGGACTTGAAAAGGTGAAGACCTTGAGCTGGCATCATCTTGCAGACACCTACCTTAAGGAAATAGAAGAATTGTATTTGGAGCACAGAAAAGAGCTTCTCCTTCCTGCTATTTGATTTGAAAATGGAAGTATTATTTGTAACACATAAGTTTCCACCATTTATCGGGGGAATGGAGCGACAATCATTCGAATTGATTTCATATTTCAAATCAAAGTTCGATGGGGTGCATGTCATTGTCTATGAAGGTCAAATGTCTAAAGCTCGCTTTTTTTTGACAGTGATTCAGCAGATAAAAAAGATGCTTCATGACCATCCTGGTATTGGGGTGATTCATTTAAATGATGGGTTACTTGCTCTGAGGTGCCAGTCGCTTCGAAAGTATACAAAGATCAAATTAGTGGTTACGCTACATGGATTAGATATCAGTTTTCCATCGCAGTGGTTTGCGAAGCAGATCGAAAAGAAATGGTCTGATTTCGATCACTTCATTTGTGTTAGTAGAGCGACAAGAGATGTGGCAATTTCAAGAGGTATTCCATCCGAGAAGATTTCAGTAGTACGAAATGGCGTTCAAGTGGTAGTGCCAAGGAGTATTCCAAACGCTCAGGTTTTCGAATTTAAGACAGATCAAAAATACCTAGTTACTACCGGCAGAGGTGTTCGTCGCAAGGGCTTCTCATGGTTTGTTGAATATGTACTGCCCAATTTGGGTCCAAATGTTCACTTGCTCCATATCACGCCACAGTCAAAGTATGGATCTTTCTCTAGGTTTTTATCCTCCTTTTTACCGAATAAGATCCAGAGCCGAATAGAATTGATTTTGGGTTTGGCGAGTGATGACTACGAATTGTTTTTGTTGAGCCAAAAATATTCAAATTACCATCGCCTTCATGGATTATCTGATGTTGATAAACAATTCGTACTTGCAAATTCGGACCTTTTCATTGTGCCTAATATTCGAGTGCAAGGTGATATGGAGGGTTTTGGTTTGGTAGCTTTAGAGGCGGCTATCCTTGGGAAAAAAGTATTAGCTGCTGACCTAGAAGGACTTAGAGATGCAATTGCCCACAAACACAATGGATTAAGAATCACCAGTGGCAACGTAAACCAATGGACTCAAACTATCATTTCTTGTCTAGATAATCGCGATCTTTTGGCAAAAGAGGGCGAATCAGCTAGAAAATACACACTCCAACATTACTCATGGGAAAAGATGGGAGAGGGCTATGCACAGGCTTTCCGAAGATTAGGTATCACGCTTATACAAAAACAAGAGATAGGAATCCATACCTTTGGGATCGCGGAGATGGAGAAACCTTTATCATAGGGATAATGATTTTAGGTTCACTATGCAGTTGGCGTAAGAGTACAAAGGATGTTTATGCAGTGGTCTATTTCCTCTTTTGTGGTACTTGGGGAAAGCGAAAACCGAATAGTCTTTCTTCTTGTATCATGGCCTATGGCAATTAATACATGGCTATCCATTTCTATTCCAGCGCTGCATGCACTTCCCGAACTAGCTGAAATCCCATTGATGTCGAGATTGAACATTAACATATCCGCACGCGGTGTATCAGGAAAGGATACGCTCAATACATGGGGAAGACTTCGATTGTCGTCTTGGTCTCCATTAAACTGGATATCCATGAGCTTGTCCCGAAGTTGATCCCTAAAATAGTGCTTCAGTGCTCGAAGGGTGGAGTGATCTGCGTCTATATGTTCCAGCTTATGAGCTAGGGCGATTCCCATTCCATGGATTCCGTATATGTTCTCCGTTCCTGATCGCATACTCCGCTCTTGGGCGCCGCCTGTAACCCACGGTTGAATAATGTTTTCATTGTTCATGTAAAAAAATCCTACACCCTTGGGGCCATTGAATTTGTGACCCGATCCTGATAAGAAAGCAAGTGGTGTTTTTTGGACATCCCAAGGTAATTTGCCGAGTGACTGTACTGCATCACAATGAAAAAGTACTTTGTGCTTTTTACAAAGCTCAGAGATCTGTTGGACATCATGCAAGGTCCCTATTTCATTATTGCCATGCATGATGGAGACCAAGGTCTGACCATCGACAGATAACTTTAGGAGGTCTTCTAAATAACTGTAATCAATATGTCCCAATTTGTCTACTCCTAAGTAAGTAATAGATATTTCGGGATATTGTCGCTCGAGGTCTTCGCAGGTATGAAGGACACAGTGGTGTTCTGTCTTTACGGTAATGATCCTTCGGACGCGAAGATCTAAAATAGACCTTCTAAGTATGGTATTATTTGCTTCCGTTGCAGAAGAGGTGAAGATGATTTCTCCCACAGAGGCCTTTATTGCCTTTGCGATGGTTTTTCTCGCTTGCTCAATAACACTTCGAGCTACTCTACCATGGTGGTGGATGGAAGAGGGATTGCCATATTGATTGAGCATAAATTGGTACATTTCTTCGACGACCTCCGGAAGAATGTAGGTCGTAGATGCGTGATCAAGGTATATTCTATTCATTTACAGACTGATAAATGCTTCAGGTGTAAGTGATGGATCTAGGTCAAACCAATGGACAATTTGCTCACGGAGATGCTGAGGATCCTCATCGATATGCTGAAACTCATTTGTCTTAGTACAATATTTGTAATCAGATGCCCACTGAAAATGATTCGCTGCCAACTCTTCTAATGCATCAAGAATAATCTCGATTTCCTCGTTGGTCGTGGTGGGATGGAAAGACATGCGGACCCAACCTGGTTTGTCCATAAGGATACCGTGGGTGATATTGTCAGTGATGGACTTAGATTTTTCGTAGGATACTTCCAATAGGTAGTGACCATATGTACCCGCACAAGAGCATCCGCCTCGTACTTGGATACCATATCGGTCATTGAGAAGTTTTACAGCTAGATTGTAATGTAGCCCATCGATGTAGAAGGAAATCACGCCAAGTCGGTGTTCGTGTTGATCAGCTAAAATATGAAGGCCTGGTATTTTCTTTAGGCGAGGAAACACTAGGTTTAGTATCTCGTGTTCACGCTTCAATATATTTTCTATTCCCATTTCTTCTTTGAGTTTGATGGCCAATGCTACTCGAATGGTCTGTAAGAAGGCAGGAGTACCGCCATCTTCCCGAGCTTCTATTTCTTCGAAGTATCGGTGCTCTCCCCAAGGATTGGTCCATTGCACAGTGCCTCCTCCTGGATGATCTGGTACGGAATTGTTGTATAGTTTCGAGTTGAAAATCAGAATGCCTGAACTACCAGGCCCTCCCAAAAATTTATGTGGCGAGAAGTAAATCGCATCGAGGTAGCCTTCTGGATGGTCTGCCGGATGCATATCGATCTTTACATATGGAGCGCTGCAAGCAAAGTCTACAAAACAAAAACCGCCTACTTCATGAATCATCTCAGCCATATGGTGATAGGGCGTGGAGATTCCTGTGACATTAGAACAGGAAGTAATTGCAGCTATTTTTAAGGGGCGATCTTTGTAATCAGACAGTAGTTTTCCGAAATTTTCTAAATCGACCAATCCATCTGAAGATGCACCGATAATGACTACTTCCGCTATGGTCTCCAGCCACGATGTCTGATTGGAGTGGTGCTCCATGTGGGTGACGAACACTACGGGTCTTTGCTCTTTTGGAATCTTTACGTAATCGGCAAATTTTTCGTGAACCTTTAACCCAAGAATCCTTTGGAATTTGATGAGTACACCCGTCATCCCACTGTTAGATGAGATTAGGATATCTTCGTGGGCTGCATGGACATGTTTTTTGATGATGTGTTTTGCCTCGTGGTAAGCCATGGTCATAGAAGATCCAGTAATATTTGTTTCCGTATGGGTATTGGCTACAAATGGCGCAATCTCATGGACCAATTTTTGTTCGATTGGTGCGTAAAGTCTACCGCTGGCAGTCCAGTCGGCATACACAATTTTTTTTGTGCCGTAAGGTCCATCGAATGTTTGGTCAATACCTAGGATCTGCTTACGGTAGGCTGCAAATTGTTGTTCGAGTGAACTCATCTTATTTTATTTAAAGTTGGTTTTTTACTAGGTTGATTAGTTTGAGAGCTTCTTCCTCGGATTTTGATTCGGCGTAAATTCTGATAATCGGCTCTGTGTTTGAGGGTCTTAGATGCACCCAACCTTCTTCAAAGTCTATTTTCAGGCCATCGATATCATTTATGCGCTCTTTGGCGAACTTCTCTTTTAGCTTGTCGTATATTTGATCTAATGAAATGCTGTCGATATCCATTTTGTCCTTGATCATGACATAATTCGGATAGGTGGCACGCAGGGCGGATGCGCTGAGTCCCGTTTTCGCTAGGTGGCTTAGGATGAGGGCGATTCCCACGAGGGCATCACGGCCGTAATGTAGGTCCGGCAGGATCACACCACCATTGCCTTCTCCTCCAATTCGGGCATTTTTTTCTTTCATCATTTTGACCACATTCACCTCACCTACAGCGCTTGCAAAGTACTGACCACCATATTTTTGTGTGACATCAGATAAAGCTCTGGATGAAGAAAGATTGGATATTGTATTGCCACTTTTTAATTCGAGTAGGTAGTCCGCTACCGCCACGAGGGTATACTCCTCACCGAATAACGATCCGTCTTCACATACGAGTGCAAGTCTATCTACATCTGGGTCAACCACGATGCCAAGATCAGCCCTCCTTGCTGCCACCTCATGGATGATATCTGTCATATGAATGGGCAATGGTTCGGGGTTATGTGCGAAATTTCCCGTCATTTCTGCATGAATCAGTGTGTAAGACACCCCCAGTGCATCCAAAAGCGGTGGAATACTGATTGCTCCCGTAGAATTGATACAATCCACTACGACAGAAAAATTTCTATCGGCAATGGCTTTTTGGTTGATATATGGAAGTGCTAGGATAGCATTGATATGGTCCCTGATGGCATCTGGATATGTGTAGATCTTTCCGAGGCTATTCACGTTTGCGAAGCTAATTTGGCCTGAATCAATGTATGATAGGATCTGTGCTCCATCCTCTGCAGAAATAAATTCCCCTTCTTGGTTGAGGAATTTAAGAGCGTTCCATTCTTTTGGATTGTGGCTGGCTGTAAAAATGATTCCTCCAAGGGCTCCTTGTGTTTTCACGGCCATCTCTACTGTTGGTGTTGTCGAGAGACCGAGATCGATGACATCAAGACCCATGCCTATCAAAGTCTGGATAGCCAGCTGACTGACCATCGGACCAGAGATTCGTCCATCTCTTCCCACGATGATGGTTTTGGCATTGCTATTTTGTGTCAAAGCCCACTTTGCATAACCTGCGGTGGACTGCACAATGTCGATAGGGGTAAGATTTTGGCCTGGATTTCCTCCGATGGTACCACGTACACCGGATATTGATTTAATAAGACTCACTTTAACATTTGTTGACTCGTGCAAATTTAAGGAGTCCTTTCAATTTTTCTTGCAAATTCTTCGTCCACTGCCAAATATAAATTAGTTTTGCGGCATCATGTTTACACACAGCCCTGCTACTGATACTTCCTCTTGGTTCGAATCTTGGTTTGATTCTCCATACTATCCACTGCTTTATTCTAATAGGGATGAGTCTGAAGCGGAGAGGTTCATTTCTCTGATTTGTGATCATATCGATCTTCCGAAGGGTGCAAGTGTTTTGGACCTTGCATGCGGTCGTGGCAGGCATTCTGTGACATTCTCCAAGTTAGGGTATCAAGTATTAGGTGTGGATCTTAGCCCAAGTGCAATCGAAACTGCAAGCTTGAAACAGTCAGATCAATTGTATTTTAGGATTCACGATATTCGCAATCCTTTGCCGGAGACTGATTTTGATCTTGTTGTCAATCTTTTTACATCGTTTGGTTATTTTGAAAATCCCTTGGATGATAAGCTGGCTATGTCCAATGCCTTCAAAGCACTAAAAAAGCGAGGGATTTTTATCTTTGATTATCTCAATGTTGGTCCTACCATTTCCCAATTGATTCAAGATGAAGTAGTCACAAGGGGAGGTGTTGCATTTCATATACATCGATCTGTAGAAGGAGGTTTTATTCAAAAAAGCATTGATTTTGATGATCATGGAAAGCATTATTCATTTGTCGAGCGGGTTCGGGCATATGGCCACGAAGAACTTCTAGGACTGATTCGTGGTGCTGGTTTTGACATCAGGAGCATATTCGGGAATTATGATTTGCAGTCATTTGAAGCTCAGCACTCTGATCGAGTAATTATTATCGCTCAAAAAATGATTTTTTAATACCATGGGACTAAGTTTGGACTTCGAGATTTTTCATTGGATCAATCAAGGCCTTGCTTCTCCTTGGATGGATTTTTGGTTGGTCCCATGGCGAAACACCTTAGTTTGGGTGCCGCTTTTCGTTGGGATGATCGCCTTTTATGTCTTTAATTTTCCGAAACTCTGGTATATGTTGATTTTGATCACCATCGCCACGGTTTCTACCTCAGATATCGTAAGCAGCCACCTGATAAAAAAATCAGTCCAGCGCCTGCGTCCTTGCAACGATGTACGCCATGAGCAGCAGATCATTGAGCGGGTAAGGTGTGGCAGTGGCTATAGTTTTACCTCATCACATGCCACCAATCATATGGCCTTGGGTACTTTCTGGTTTTTCCTCTTCGGACCACTGATGGGATATTGGAGATGGCTTTGGATATTTTGGGGTTTGAGTATCGGCTTTGCCCAAATTTATGTTGGAGTTCATTATCCCAGCGATGTTTTGGCAGGCAGCATTATCGGATGCTGGATCGGCTTTGGTTGGTTCTATCTGGGTAGAAATTATTTTTTCAAAAACTATCTCGTTGATTCTAGGTGGAATCAGATTTCATAAAACTTCAAAACTTAAACGAATTGAAAATCATAGACGGAAAAGCAACCGCGGAAGCGATTAAAGCAGAATTGAAACATGAAGTCGATCAGTGGGTGGCTGACGGTCATAGGGCTCCACATTTGGCAGCAATCCTTGTTGGTGAAAATCCCGCCAGCCAATCATATGTTCGTAATAAAATTAAGTTTTGTGAGGAGGTAGGGTATCAATCCACATTGCTCCAGTTTTCGGCAGATATTACCGAAGAGGCACTTCTCTTGGAAGTAGAAAGGCTAAATCAGGACGCCACCATCGATGGCTACATCGTGCAGCTTCCCCTACCAAAGCATATCAACGAAGAGAAGATAAACCTAGCGATCGATCCACGAAAAGATGTGGATGGATTTCATCCGCTCAATTTTGGTCGAATGGCGCTTGGACTTCCTACTTATCTGCCTGCAACACCAGGAGGCATTTTGGAGCTCTTCAAAAGATACAATATCGATACAGCTGGAAAAAAATGCGTAGTGCTCGGCCGCAGTAATATTGTAGGAAATCCTATGGCTATACTTATGGCACAAAAGAATAGCCCCGGTAATTCCACAGTGACAATTCTTCACAGCAGGTCTCAGAATCTCGAGGAGGAGATTCGCGCAGCGGATATTTTGATAGCGGCTATTGGTATTCCTCATTTCGTCAAAGCGGATTGGTTGAAGCGAGGAGTTGTGGTCATTGACGTAGGGATCAATCGCATCCAAGGGGAGGATGGCAAATTTCGCTTGGTCGGTGATGTTGACTTTGATCAGGCGAAGGAGCTTTGTAGCCTTATCACCCCTGTACCAGGTGGTGTGGGTCCGATGACCGTCACCTGCCTAATGATGAATACCCTCAAAGCTGCCAAAAAACTCATTTATCCTGCCAACTAACTTTTTCCCATCCATCAAATACATACTTTCATGAATTACCTACAGATCATATTCTCAAAAAACGATGAAATCTTACTCGCTCACCTGAGTCAACTACCTTTTGAATCCTTCCAAGAGATGGATGATATGATGATTGGGTACATCGAATCGGACCTCTGGACGGAGGATGTGGTCCAAGATGTACAAGCTCTGATGTTGGATTTCGGATTTTCCTATGAAGTAGAGCCCCTGCCAGATATCAATTGGAATGAAGAATGGGAGTCTAATTTCGATCCGGTAGATGTAGAAAACTTTTGTCGGATAAGAGCAGAATTTCATCCTTCCAAAAAATCTGATTTTGTCTACGAGATCATCATTCGCCCCAAAATGGCTTTTGGGACTGGTCATCACCAGACCACCTACATGATGATCAAGGCGATGGCTTCTTTGAATTTCAAAGATAAAATCGTGCTAGATTATGGCTCAGGCACTGGTATATTAGCTATGGTAGCAGATAAAATGGGTGCACATGAGGTAATCGCTGTCGATATCGAGGCCCCAAGTTTTGACAACTGTAAGGAACACGCAGACCTGAATGATTGTCCACATATTATTCCAATTCTGGGGGATATCCAAGCTGTGGAGCAGAAAGCATTTGATGTCGTTCTGGCAAATATTAACCGTAATGTACTGATGGATACAGTGGACGAGATTCTCCTTAGGTTGAAGTCAGGTGGGGGAAAATTGTTACTTTCGGGTATTCTGAAAGAAGATAAAGCTATGATCATTGACCTCTATCAGTCTAAGGGATTGGAGCTAGTATCTGAAGATCAGAGGGATAATTGGGTCATGCTTACTATGGAGCGATCCTAACTATCTTCCTTTTTTTTGCAGCATAGCATTTATTTTTTCGAGCAACCATGGTTTGTTTCCTACAAATGGTTCTTCTCGTATAGTATCGTAAAGTTTTTGTAGCTTTTCTTTTTCGTTGGGAAAGATTTTGATAAAGTTTTTTACGTATTTGATAAATTTTAGATACTCTGACTTTCTATTCTTATTTAGCGATTTTTCTCGGTCTACATAAGCCTTGAAGCTTTGGAGGAAGTAATCTAGGGCGTCAAATTCGTCGAGTTCGTAGTATGCAGCTACCATCATGGATCGGGCGTTGAGATTGAGTAAGACTTCATTGCCATAATTGATGTCTCTGAGTAGTTCGATGACTCGGTCGTATTTGCTCATATTTGAATATAGTCGAGCTAGACTAAATTTTACGTTGGTATCACGCTGGTCTTCTGGGAGGTATTTTTGGTATTCGTGGATAAAATTTTCAGCCCATTGGTATTCCTTACATCGAATAGCAAAGATAGCAATATTCCTGAAGTCAATGGTAGAGAGCTCATTATCGATTACCATGAGGTCTTCTAGTAAACCCTTTTTGTACAATTTGAGGGCCTCTTCCTGAAAGCTGGCTATTCCTTTATTTACCTTGACCACACAATAGCTAATCGCTTGCGTTAGGATTTGCCTAGCTTCGAATGGAGGAAAATAGTGGATGTACTCGTCGATGAGTCCGATCAGCTCGAAATAATGGTTTTGATTGTCTCCATCTAGGATGGTTTGGCTGATGGTATAGTAGATGGCTACTGGCGGGTGCGTAGAGAATTGTGGCATTTTTGCCAGTTTCAGAATGATGTCGATTCCCGTTAGCTTTTTGTCTAGGTTATAGCTGATACTCCAACTCAAGTATTCGCAGTAGTATTTAAGTTTTTCGGCTATGTAAAAGGTATCGAGGTTGAAGGATATTTCTTCGAGATTTAGCTTGCTGATCAGGTCTTTGGATTTTTTATTTCTGTCCAAAGCTAATTTGAATAGCATTTTGTTTTTTTCGATGTTGAATTGATTGAGGAAGTGGTCGGCATTCCTATTGTTATCAATACGCTTTGTATTTTCGGAGTGGGTAATCAAAGAGTTATAGAGTTTTTCGATTTTTTTTGCGTAGAATGATTTGAACTTGAGTGTAGTTTTTAGATTGATATCCTCCTCATAAGTCTGTTGCGCCAGAAAATCTTCGAACAACTTATACAAATCACTGCTCAACTTTCTAAATCGGGTATCGTCGTATGGTTTTTGAGGGAATATTTTTTCCCAAAAAAAATGATTTTCTGGAAGATTTTCCTCCTCCTGCTTATGACAAAGAATAAGTAAGTCCAAAAACTGAATCAGGCTCGTATTTACATTGAAGTAAGGCGAATTGACATATTTTTTGAAGGATGCTAGCTCATTCGTATTGAGTGCGGATAAGGCGGTATGAATCTTCTTTTCCTTCATGTGTTTGTTCTATTTAAAAGCATAATCTTTCCACTACGAGATAGGCAAAGATAAGATTTCTGAGCCAATTTTTTAGGAGATTTCTTTCTTTCCTCAGTGAGATTCTGCTTAAATTTGGTATTGGTCATCTATACGGACTTTTCAATATATCTAGCGCTAGTGCATAGAGGGTAGCATTTGATGCTCTGGGTCGTATCATTAATGGAACTGTGTTAAATCTTGTATCTTGCACCTTATTTCTTTACAAAATAAAAATCGAACATCGATGAATGTACTTCAAATGACCTCAGGTCACCGCGAAACGCTCATAAAGTTAATGGATCGTCTATCTGTGGACCAATTAAATCAAGTCAACACTCCGTTTAAAAACAACATAGTTTGGAATTGTGCCCACGTTATTGCTATACAGCAGAGGTTGGTTTACGTTCTTTCTGGACTTAGGACACATGTAGGTTTCGAATTCGTGGAGCGTTATCAGATGGGAACTGCACCAAGTCATGATTTGACTGAAACGGAAATCACAGAGATAAAGTTACTTCTGAAGGAAAGTCACCAAACGGTGATATCAGACTTTGAGGCAAACAAGTTTACGAATTTCATACCATACACCACAAAAATAGGTGTAGAATTGAAGTCTATCGAGGATGCTTTTGCATTTAATTTGTACCATGAGGCCCTTCACCTCGGGATCATTCTTGGGCAAATGAAGTTTTTGAGATAGGCTCGTGTTGGCGAATGTAGGTGTATTACATTCTTTGATTCAAAATTTTATTCCAGTTCATCGGTTATATTCCGAACGGATTCTATTCTTGTATGGAGAATTGTCTGATTGATCAGGATTTCTTTGGACTAAAAGCTTAAGGAGACCCTATAGTTTTTTGTGGATAATCCGTACTTTTGTGGCAGATAAAATATGATATCACACCATGAATGCAAGTGAAATTCGCCAAACCTTTTTTGATTTTTTTGAATCTAAAGGTCACAAAATAGTCGCTTCAGCGCCGATTGTCGTCAAGGATGATCCAACCCTCATGTTTACCAATGCAGGGATGAATCAGTTTAAAGACCTGTTTCTGGGAAACAAAACGCCCGAAGTCCGACGAATTGCCAATAGTCAAAAATGTCTTCGGGTATCAGGAAAACATAATGACCTAGAGGAAGTAGGCCGTGATTCGTACCATCACACCATGTTCGAAATGTTGGGCAATTGGTCGATCGGTGATTATTTCAAAGAGGATGCCATCGCTTGGGCTTGGGAGCTACTTACAGAGCGTTATGGACTGCCCAAGGATCGTATTTATGCCTCTGTATTCATGGGTGACGAAGCAGAAGGGCTAGCTCCTGATGATGAAGCCGCTGAAATATGGAAAAAATATCTTCCAGAAGACCGTATTCTATATTCTAGCAAAAAAGATAACTTTTGGGAAATGGGGGATACTGGACCCTGTGGACCTTGCTCGGAGCTACATTTTGACCTTCGACCCGAAAATGAAAGAGCACTGGTACCAGGCCGTGACCTCGTAAATCGAGATAATCCTTTGGTAGTCGAAATCTGGAATCTTGTATTTATCCAATACAATCGAAAGGCCGACGGGACTCTTGAAAGTCTTCCTGATAAGCATGTGGATACAGGAATGGGTTTCGAGCGTCTGTGCATGTGTATGCAAGCCAAGACAAGTAATTATGACACCGATGTCTTTTCACCATTTATCGAGTATATTTCCAAAGAGTCAGGTGTAGCTTATACCGGTCTCTATTTGGATCAATCACGCTCTGATATAGCAATGCGGGTCCTTGCTGATCACGTTCGTGCTGTAAGCTTTGCGATAGCAGATGGAGAGATGCCAAGTAACTCTGGAGCGGGATATGTCATTCGTAGGATTTTGAGACGTAGTATCCGATACAATTTTTCATATTTAGGTCAGAAGGAGCCTTTTGTTTACAAGGTGGTCCCCATGCTTGCAACCAAGTTTAAGAAGGTATTCCCAGAGTTGGAGGCACAGGTGGATTTTGTAAAAAAGGTCATTCTCGAGGAGGAAAAGTCATTTTTGCGAACATTAGAGGCGGGTCTCAAAAGACTGGAGACTATTCAGATTGCCAATGGAATATTAGATGGAAAAGTGGCTTTCGAGCTATATGATACTTACGGTTTTCCGATAGACCTCACTAAGCTCATTGGTGAAGAAAAAGGCTGGTCCGTGGATCAAAAGGCTTTTGAGGAGGCACTCCTCGAACAAAAAACAAGATCTCGTGCTGATGCCAAGAGAGAAACTGGCGATTGGATCATAATCAAAGACGATCAATCTGTCCAATTCGTTGGTTATGATCAGTTTGAAATCGAAGAGGCTGAAGTAATCAAATATCGGTCCATTACCCAAAAAGATCAAACCTCCTTTCAAATTGTTTTGTCCAGAACACCCTTCTACCCAGAGGGAGGCGGACAAGTGGGGGATACTGGCTATCTGATGATCCAAGGTGATATCATCAGAGTGACCGATACCAAAAAGGAGAATCATTTGATTATTCATTTCGTGGATGCACTACCTGAGAAACTACACGGACCCGTGAAAGCTTGGATTGATAGTGAAAAAAGAAATGAAACTCAAGCCAACCATACTGCTACACACTTATTACATGCCGCTTTACGGCAGGTATTAGGTACACATGTGCAGCAAAAAGGCTCACTTGTGAAGGATGAATCTCTTCGATTTGACTTTTCGCATATGGCAAAAATGACTGATCAGGAAATCAAGGCCGTAGAGAAGATTGTCAATGACAAAATTCGCCAAAATATATCCCTGATGGAAGACCGACAGATTGCCATCGATGAGGCTCGCGAAAAAGGAGCAATGATGCTTTTTGGCGAAAAATACGGTGATCAGGTGCGGATGATCACATTCGATCCCAATTATAGCCGTGAACTGTGTGGAGGCTGCCATGTGAAATCTACGGGTGAAATCGGATTTTTCAAACTCATAAATGAAGGTGCGATTGCAGCTGGTGTGCGTAGGGTAGAAGCTCTTACAGGTGCAAGGGCCCTCGCGTATGTGGATGAGCAGATCGCAGAGTTGCAGGAGATAAAATCACTATTTAAGTCACCACTTCATACGGGCAAATTGGTGGAGCAAGCCCTCGAGGAAAACAAAAATCTCAAAAAGGAGGTGGAAAGGTTATTGAGCGAGCAGCTGTTTGCAAAAAAAGATCAAATGCTGTCTACGTCGCTTTCTTCTAATGGTGTCAACTATATCAAAGAAAATCTTGGTAATGTGGACGGAAAGTCCGCCAAGAATCTTGCATACAGTCTTCTTCAGTCATTGGGTACGGGCGCCGTATTTTTAGCTTTCGTAGACGAAGGGAAGCCACAAGTCATGCTTGCAGTATCAGAAGACTTGACCAAAGAACAAGGCCTTCATGCAGGAAAAACGATCAAAACACTTGCGGCACTTATCCATGGCGGTGGTGGAGGCCAGGCTCACTTTGCCACAGCTGGTGGAAAAGATTTGGCGGGTATAGATCAGGTTATGAATCAGTTCGAATCCGCATTTTTTGTTGGGTAGAATTGATACCTTGTAAATAAAAATGAAAAAGGCTCGAGTCTTATGATTCGAGCCATTTTTTTATTTGATGACCCCGTAGAGTTCGCCACCTTTGCTAAATAGCCTGTCGACTTTTGAAGTTACTTCGGGGTCAGTAATGAGTGGGGGAGCGTGGTGGGATTTGATTCTGGCATCGATGATCATCGAGCCTGTACACCCCCAGTGCTTCCATTCTTGAAAAGCTCCGACACCATAAATGTCTTTTGCTGGATTGGATCTCGTGAAGACCACCCAGAGAAAGTTGTTGAGCGTCTGCGCTACGAAATGTGCATCATCGACCACCACGATCCAAGGAAATTCTGATGGATCTATAGTACCTAATTGGGACTCGATTTCTGTGAAAAGAGTAGCAGCCTTTTGTTGGTCTGTCCAAGCTTCGATCTCTACCGCCAAAATCCCAGGTAAGGGCACGCTTGCATTTTTTACAGCGGGCAGATTGGACACCTTTTGTGGAACTGTAGTTCCTAAAGTTCTCACCTTAGGACCTCTTGCAGCGATGATTAGTTTTGAGCCTGCATTCCAGCCATCCCCAGAATAGTCTAGCGTATCAATGGTTGTCTTGGTGAAAAAATGCAAATCTCGCTTTAAATCAATGCGCTCCAGGATATGTCTGAATAGTGCTGGAATATCTTTTGAGGTCAAAGTTTTGTATTCGTCTTCTGCCGCGATCATGAGGTATTTAGCTAAGCTTGTCTGACCTGATCCCAATATTCTACTAGCGATGGTTAGGATTTCTTCTGGCACTTGAGGCCTGAAAGGCATATATCGCTCACGCCCTACTGCCAAAAGTAGAGGGTGAACCCCTGCTGCATCCACTGCATTGATATCTTTGACACCAGGAAATTCCCCTGGGGTCAGTTCTTTCACTAATTCATGAATTAAATATCCAAAACTGCTATCTTCTTGAGGAGGTCTACCCACTACAGAAAAATGCCAGATGGCATCTTTGCGATGGTACACACGGTCTACCTCCATGACTGGAAATGGATGCTCTAAGCTATAATATCCGAGGTGATCTCCGAATGGACCCTCCGGCATGGTTTTGTTTTTGACAATTCGCCCGGTAATTACAAAATCTGCATCTGTAGAAAGTACATGTCCCTGGTCATCAAATTTATACCCAAATCGTCTACCTGCCAGCATCCCAGCGAAGGTTAGTTCGCTCAAACCCTCAGGCATAGGCATGATAGCTGAAAACGCGTGAGAAGCAAGACCACCCACGAAAATACTACACCTAAAGTCTTCTTTTGACTCCAAATATTGGGTGTGGTGTACACCGATGCCTCTATGAAGCTGATAATGTAGCCCGATTTCTTTGTTAGTTTTGTAGTGATTACCATTGAGTTGGATTCGATACATTCCTAAGTTGGATTGCATGATATCTTTGGATGACGGGGGCAGCGTGAAAACCTGAGGCAGGGTCACGAATGCGCCTCCATCCATTGGCCAAGATTTGATTAGTGGAAGTTTATCAATGGTGGTTTGGCCATATTCGATGGGCGTTTTGAACCATTTCTTTCTCGGAAGGGCAGTTAGGGCCGTAATTGGGGCTTTGACATACCTTAACGGATTTTTCAGCAGTCGGCTTGGATCTGCTTTTAGTTCAATGACTTTTTTTACATCTTTAATGGTATGCCTAAAAAGATATTCGGTTCGAGCGAAGGTCCCGTATAGATTGGATAAAGCTTGGAACGGACTGTCGTCTATTTTTTCAAAGAGGATAGCTGGACCACCCGCATCGAAGATTCTCCGATGGATTTCTGCTGCTTCGAGATTTCCAGATACGGGTGTTTTTACGCGTATCAGTTGTCCGCTTTGCTCCAAATCGTAGGCTATATCTCTCATTGATTTGTACATATTCAATATATTTTCCAAAGAGAACACCAAAATACGTCCCTTTGTTAATCGACATTCGGTGGATTTTTCATATTAGAGAAAAAGTGTTTTCTTTGCACCAGTTAATTTTAAGGACCATCCAAGCCAATTAGAACAATGCAGCAGTACCATGATCTTCTTCATCATATATTGAATAATGGTGTAACCAAAACCGATCGCACGGGAGTTGGTACCATTAGTTGTTTCGGTTATCAAATTAGATTTGATCTCGCTGCGGGATTTCCACTATTGACCACCAAGAAACTTCACTTAAAATCTATCATCCATGAACTGTTGTGGTTTCTCAAAGGCGAGACTAATATTGCATATCTTAAAGAAAATGGTGTCACGATTTGGGATGAATGGGCTGACGAAGCTGGTGAATTGGGTCCAATCTACGGGAAGCAGTGGCGCAGTTGGTTAGGTCCAGATGGAGAAGTCATCGATCAAATCCAGAATGCTATCAACTTATTGAAAAACGATCCAGATAGCCGAAGGATTATTGTTAATGCTTGGAATGTTGGAGACCTTCACAAAATGGCACTTACCCCTTGTCATGCCTTGTTTCAATTTTATGTTGCAGATGGAAAACTTTCATGTCTGCTGTATCAAAGGTCTGCTGATACTTTCTTAGGCGTACCATTCAATATAGCTTCCTATGCGCTGCTGACTCAGATGATAGCACAGGTCACAGGCTTGGCACTAGGGGAGTTCATTCACAGTTTTGGTGATGTACATATATATCTTAATCATATTGATCAGGTGAAACAATTATTAGAGCGTACACCAAGACCCCTACCTATCATGAATCTAAACACTGAAGTTGGCTCCATTTTTGATTTTACCTACGAGGATTTTACGCTTACAGGTTACGATCCATATCCAGCCATCAAAGCGCCTATAGCAGTGTAAAAAAAATATTTATATGTGATTGTATGATGCTAAATTACAAATCAAAAAAAAAATACTTTAATCATAGGGTTGAAATCCAAATGATTAAGGTTGCGTTAAAAAATTGAAAAGTCTAGTTGAACCCTCGCTGATTATTTAGACATTTTCTAAATAAATTCAAAGACGGCTGATTTATTGAAATTAATAGAATACAATTATATTTTTGCAGCAAAATAGTCCGATAGGACCTAGATTTTAAAGATTTAAGTCATTTTTTATGATTTTGAAAATGAAAATAATTCGACCGATTCATCTTATTGCAGCGCTTGTGATGTTGTTTGCTCAATCATCTTATGCCCAAGCCACTTCTGCGGCGGGCAAAGAGCTGTTTAAAAACTATTGTGCCTCATGTCACGCAAAGGATATGAAAAGTGCGGGTACTGGTCCGGCACTTGGAGGATCTCAAGCTAGGTGGAATGATGACGCTGCGCTTTACTCTTGGATCAGAAACTCCCAGGCCCTAATTGCTTCTGGACATCCTAGAGCTGTGGAGCTTTGGAATCAGTACAAGCCGAACATCATGACTGCTTTTCCAAATCTTACAGACGACGATATTGCTTCTATCCTTCTTTACGTGGATGAAGTATATACGGGCGCTGGAGCTGCCGCAAAGGTCGCTGATGCTGGCGCTACTGCGGGTCCTGTAAAAGAGGAAGAATCAAATGATGGACTTCTCTATGGAGGCTTAGCACTATTTCTACTTGTCCTGACATTGGTTTTAACGAGGATCATTTCCAACCTCAATCAGATTGCGGCTGCGAAGGAAGGTGTAGAATATGAAAAGAAAACGCTTTACCAAACTTTGACAAGTCAAGGTATCATTGGTGTCTTATTGTTCGCCCTTATTGTACTAGGTGGTTACACTACCGTAAACAAGGCGATCAGCATGGGAAGACAACAAAACTATGCGCCAGAGCAACCAATCAAATTCTCACACGCTACGCACTCTGGATTACATAAAATTGACTGTCAATACTGCCATGATGGTGCAAGAAGGTCCAAACAATCTGTTATCCCGGCGGCGAATACTTGTATGAACTGTCACCGAGCTATCAAAGTAGGCTCTCAGTACGGAACTCAAGAGTTGACAAAAATTTACGCGTCGATAGGTTATGATCCTACCACCAACGTCTACATTGAAAACTATGAGCAAAAGACGGAGGATGAGATTAAAGAGATCTATACCAAATGGATAGCAGACAACTATATTTCCGCTAAGGAAATTCAGGCTCTTGATGCTGAAGGCGAAAGAGAAGTAAATAGACAGTGGAAGGAACTGGTGAAAAGCCTTACGAATGATCAAAAGAAAAAAATCCAAGGACCTATCGAGTGGGTTCGAATTCACAACCTAGCTGATCATGCATATTTCAATCACGCACAGCACGTGTCTGTGGGGAAAGTGGAATGTCAGACTTGCCATGGTCCTGTTGAAACAATGGATGTTGTCTACCAATATTCTCCACTAAGTATGGGATGGTGTATAAACTGTCATAGACAAACTGAAGTAAAATTCAAGGAGAATGAATACTACAAAAGTTACGAGCAATACCACAAGGATATCCAAAGTGGTAAAAAAGACAAAGTAACTGTAGCGGACATTGGTGGTCTTGAATGTCAAAAGTGCCACTATTAATTCATCCTAATTTGTATCTCATACTAAGCGATAGATAAAATGAAAAAAGAACAGAATAATATTTGGATTGGTCAGCAAGACCTTACTCAAGATAGCGATTTTTTCGCTGGATCTTTAGAAGAAAAGTCTTTGATTGATGTTATTTCTGAGGAGAATAATGCCGCTCTTGGATCCAATAGGAGAGATTTTTTGAAGTTTTTAGGCTTTGGTCTAGGAGCTGCAACCATAGCTGCAGGATGTGATATTCCTGTCAAAAGGGCCATTCCTTATGTGGTTAAACCTGACTCTATTGTACCAGGGGTAGCCACTTACTATGCATCTACTTTTGTAGACGGTGGAGATGCGGTTTCCATTTTAGTAAAAACTAGAGAGGGTAGACCCGTCAAAATTGAAGGGAATGCATCCTCTCCTATTACCAAAGGTGGTACAAATGCACGAGTTCAGGCATCCGTACTTAGTTTGTACGATACCAATCGACTAAAACAACCTATGGCCAAAACGAAAGATGGTAGTTGGTCAAAAATTTCTTGGGAAGATTTAGATAAAAGTGTAATGGCAGATCTTGCCACTGCTGGAAACATCGTGCTTCTTACCAGCTCTACTAATAGTCCTTCTGCATCAGCTGCATTTGAGCAATTCAAGTTAAAATATCCGAATAGTAAAATCGTAGCTGCCGACAATGTTTCGTACAGCGCATTGTTGGAAGCAAATGAAATTAATTTTGGAAAACGTGCAATACCTACGTATCACTTCGACAAGGCCCAAGTGATTGTTAGTTTTAATGCCGATTTCCTTGGTACTTGGGTATCCCCGACTTCATTTGCTAAGGATTACGTCAAAGGAAGGGTTGTATCCGATATTGAAAATGTAAAAATGTCAAGACATTTCCAAGTGGAAAGTCATATGTCTTTGACTGGATCAAACGCTGATCACAGGATACTAGTGAAGCCCTCTGAGCAAGGCGTAGCTATAGCTTACTTGTACAATGAGATCGTAGGTGGTGGAGCATCTTCCACAGGTTTGAATGATAAAGCAAAATCCGCACTGAAAAAAGTCGCAGATCAACTTAAAGCAAACGCGGGCAATTCGTTGGTGATCTCAGGAACAAATAATCTTTCTGAGCAACTAATGGTCAATGCCATTAACAATGCTCTTGGAAATTACGGTAACACCATCAATACTGCAAATTGGAATTATTCAAAGGCGGGTATTGATTCAGAGCTTAATACACTGATTTCAGACATGAAGTCTGGGTTGATTGGGGCCATTCTGATCAATGATGTAAATGTCGCATATAATCATCCAAGCGCCGCTGAATTCAAAGAAGCCTTAGCGAAAGTAAAATTGAAAGTCTCTTTTGCTGCTAGTAATGATGAGACAACAGATTTATGTGATTATGTTGCAATAAAGCCACACTTTTTAGAATCTTGGGGTGATGTTCAGTTGAATGATGAGGTGATATCTGTAATTCAGCCTACAATTGCGCCGTTATTCAATAGCAGACAATATGAACACTCACTCTTGGTGTGGGGCGCTGTTCAAATGGAAGAGGGGAGCAACTACTTCGATTTTGTAAAATCTGTTTGGCAAAATAAAGTGTTTTCTGCTCAAAATGAATTTTTAACAGTCGAAGCTTTTCTAAACGGAGCCCTCCATAATGGAGTGGTAAATCTACCTTCTAGGACTCCAATTGCTTACAATGCTGGCACAGCCTCATTATCTGAATATACAAAACCAAATAATTCTGAATTAGAGATTAGTTTCTTTGAAACTGTAAATATTGGAAATGGGCAGCACGCTACAAATCCATGGCTCCAAGAAATGCCTGATCCAATCGCCAGAACTTCTTGGGCAAATTATCTTGCAGTACCAGTTAATTTCGACGGAATAAGCAAGTTCATTGGTTTCAATGACTTAAAAGATGGAGATTTGGTATCACTCACCATCAACGGTGAAACTTTCTCTGTTCCTGTAATTCAACAGTTTGGCCAGATGCCAGGCACAGTCGCAATCGCGATGGGTTACGGACGCGAACTAGCGGGAGCGACGGGTACAGGTGTAGGTGTAAACGTTGCACAGGTTTGTGGTACAGAAGGAGGTCGAATTCAATACTATGCTACTGATGTAAAAGTGTCGAATAAAACTGGAACGGAAAAGTATTTTTCTTGTGTTCAATATCACCATACCTTTGGCGTTACAGCCAAAGATAGTGCATCAGGCGAAACGATCAATGCAGATGAGGCTGCTACAGTTGATTTCGATTACGGTACTGGCATACGTGGATTTCAAGGAGCCCTTACCGATCGATCAATTATCTACACTACCTCTGCAAATAAGCTGAAAGAAAACGTTGAGGTCGTTCAGAAAAAACGCGAACACGCTCAGTACTTAAATAGTAAGCAAATTTATCGAGGATTCGATAGTGAATATGGTATGGGCCACCACTGGGGTATGCATGTTGATTTGAATGCCTGCATAGGTTGTGGAGCTTGTACAGTGGCTTGTATGTCAGAGAACAATGTTCCTGTGGTAGGAAAGAAGGAAGTTTCAAGGCATCATGAAATGACATGGCTTAGAATCGATCGATACTACTATGGATCTGTTGAAAATCCAAATACAGTGTACCAACCTATGATGTGTCAGCACTGTGACAATGCACCATGCGAAAACGTGTGTCCAGTGAATGCGACCAACCACAGCTCAGAAGGTTTGAACCAAATGACCTACAATAGGTGTGTGGGAACTCGATACTGTGCTAACAACTGTCCATTCAAAGTAAGAAGATTCAATTGGTTAGATTATACAACTGCTGATTTATTCCCAGGCAATTCACCTACTCTAAATGGTGAAGAGGTACCATTCGGTGCGGACAACTTAACTCGTATGGTACTTAACCCTGATGTAACTGTGCGATCACGTGGAGTTATTGAAAAATGTAGCTTCTGTGTACAGCGGATTCAGGAAGGTAAACTTACAGCAAAAAGAGAGGGACGAAAATTGATTGACAATGATGTAAAAACTGCTTGTCAAACATCTTGCCCTACCGGAGCTATCACTTTTGGAGATATGAACAACAAAGGAGACGTTTTGGATACTAAATTATCTAATCCTTTGAATTACATTGTATTAGAAGAGGTGAATGTTAGACCATCTGTTAATTATACGATCAAGGTGAATAACCGAGACGAATCATTAGAAGCATAATTTTATAATTAGGAATAAATAAAGACAAATGAGTGCGATAGTAAGTCCAATAAGACAGCCTCTGATCACTGGAGGGAAAACGTACCATCAGATAACGGAGGATCTGATTTCTCCTACTGAGAAGACACCACCTTTATCATGGACCATTGGTTTCATCATTTCCGTTGCCACTTTTTCAGTTGGAGCATTTTGCATCCTTTGGACAATTTACGTGGGAATCGGTACTTGGGATCTAAATAGAACTATTGGTTGGGGTTGGGATATTACCAACTTCGTATGGTGGATCGGTATTGGCCACGCTGGGACATTGATCTCTGCGATCCTGCTAATATTTAGACAGAAGTGGAGAACCGGTGTAAACAGGGCGGCAGAAGCGATGACAATTTTTGCAGTAATGTGTGCGGGATTATTCCCTCTCATACACATGGGGCGACTTTGGTTGGCATTTTTCATCTTTCCTTATCCAAACACTCGTGGACCATTGTGGCCTAACTTTAATTCCCCTCTACTGTGGGATGTATTCGCTATCAGTACATATTTTACGGTGTCTTTATTATTCTGGTATACGGGACTTGTGCCGGATTTTGCCACAGTAAGAGACAGAGCAAAAGGAATTCGAAAGTCAATTTATAATTTCCTATCCTTCGGATGGACAGGTTCTGCCAAACACTGGCAACGATGGGAAGCGCTGAGTTTGGTACTTGCAGGACTTTCTACACCACTCGTACTATCTGTACATACGATCGTAAGTTTCGACTTTGCTACTTCTGTTATCCCAGGTTGGCACACCACGATATTCCCACCATATTTCGTAGCAGGGGCTATATTTTCTGGATTTGCGATGGTATTGACCCTAATGATAATTACCAGAAAGCTACTTAAGCTTGAAGACTATATTACCATTGAACATATTGAGTCAATGAACAAGGTTATTCTTGTTACTGGTACTATTGTAGGCGTTGCTTATTTAACTGAGCTTTTCATCGCATGGTATTCAGGTTACGTTTATGAGCAATTCGCTTTCTTTAATAGAGCCCTTGGTCCTTATTGGTGGTCCTATTTTGGTATGATGTTTTGTAATGTGATTTCTCCTCAGCTATTCTGGAAGAAGTCTTGGAGAAGAAATATTGTATTAACGTTTTTCCTATCTATCGTCATCAACATTGGAATGTGGTTTGAGCGGTTTGTAATCATCGCAACAACTCTTGCGAAAGATTACCTTCCATCTTCTTGGAGTTATTATTCTCCTACATGGGTTGAAATTGGTATCTTCATTGGCACGATTGGGCTTTTCTTTACACTATATCTTATTTTCACAAGAGTGGCTCCGGTTGTTGCTGTAGCGGAAGTAAAGAGTATCCTTAAGGCTGGAGGTGATCAGTATGTCGGTAAAAATGCCAAACATGACCACCATCACTCAAGCGCAGAGGTTCATTAATTATTTAACAAACGAATAAGAAGAAAAATGGCAAACCATAATAACGATATCATCTACGGTCTTTATGACGATGAGGAGATTCTGATCAAAGCCGTAAAAAAGGCTAAGTTGGATCACTTGGATATTCTTGATGTTTATTCACCATTCCCTGTGCATGGATTAGATCCAGTGTTAGGCCTAAGTGAATCAAGACTTCACATTGCGGGATTCGTTTACGGTATGATAGGTACGTTGACGGCGTTTTTGGGAATGACTTGGGTATTTACTAAAGATTGGCCAATTATTTTTGGTGGGAAACCATATTGGTCTGTTCCAGCTTTCATTCCGATTACATTCGAATTAACTGTATTATTCGCTGCTATCGGTATGGTAGTGAGCTTTTATATAGTTTGTGGTCTTGGTCCTGGCGTCACGAATGATTATATAGACGATAGAATTACCGACGATAAATTCTGTATTACATTCAAGAAAGATGGAAACAATGTGGATGCGATTCGATCATTCTTCGAGTCTACAGGTGCCTCTGAAATTAATTATAAGACATTGCAAGCTTAATAAAATGAAGAGAAGTTTTCAATATTTTTTGTTCTTAGCTGTTTTGACTTTAGGAATATCCTCTTGTCAGTCTGCTGAAAAGAACAGTACTGGTAGTGAATACATGCCAGATATGGGTCATTCAATTGCATATGAAGCAAATGTTTATGGCTACTATTCCTTCAATAGATGGGGTTCAAGAGATGAATACCATGCCATGGCCCAACCTCGTGTGCCTGTAGACGGTACTATTCCTCGAACTCGGAATGGTTCTCCGCTCGTAAATGAGATTAATGTTCCCTCTGCGGTAGGTTCTGTTCCTTACAAATATGAAGATTCTGAAGAAGGTCGAGCCAGAGCTATGGCTGAGATTATTGCGAATCCTTATCCAATTACTGATGCTGGTCTTGCTAGGGGAAAAGAGTTATACAATGTCTTTTGTTCAACTTGTCACGGGGAAAAAGGTGATGGAGCTGGATATTTAGTACGTGACGATGGAGGTAAGTATCCTGTCCAACCAGCAAATTTTTTGCTTGAAGAGCACGTCACAGCTACAAATGGAAGGTATTATCATAGCATCATGCACGGCAGAAACCTTATGGGATCATATAAGGATAAGATAAATTACCAAGAGAGATGGGAAGTGATTCATTACATCAGATCCTTGCAAGCAGCTGATAAAAAGCTGGAGTACTCCGAGAAATCAAATACTCTTAATTCTATTGAGGTGCCAGGAGCCGTAGCTGCAAAAAGAGAAGCATCATCAACACAAGAAACTGAATAATAACGAATACAAATTTTATCATGGATCAGTTTGTTTTTAAAAGTAACGTAAAAACTTTTCTTATTGCCCTAATGGCTGTAGGAGTATTGTCTATGGGTTTGACCTGGATGACAGACGACGAATATCATACCCGATTTTGGTCAAATTTGTTGCACAATTCGGTTTTTTTCACTACCATTTCTCTAATGGCGACTTTCTTTATAGCTGTATGTATTACAGCTTATGCAGGTTGGCATACGGTTTTCAAGAGAATATGGGAGGCAATTAGCATGTTTCTTGTGCCTGGTCTGATTTTGATGGCGATCATAGGAATTACGGTTTATGGCCACCTTAATCACTTGTATCACTGGGCTGATGACAAAGCTGTAGCAGAAGATCCAATTCTTCTTGGCAAAGCTGGCTTTCTGAATAAAAATTGGTACCTGTTTGGAACGATAATCATCGTATCAGTTTGGGCTTTCTTCGCTTTTAAACTTAGATCACTGAGTATTGCAGAAGATGAGGGCACAGATTCAAGCTTCGGGCACCATAGGACTATGCGGAAGTACGCAGCTATTTTTCTTCCGATTGCTGGTTTCACAAGTTGTGCTATGATTTGGCAATGGATAATGAGTGTAGATTCCCATTGGTATAGTACACTGTTTGCTTGGTACTCTTTGACAAGTGCTTTTGTAGCAATGATTGGGTTAACGATTCTTTTACTAATCTACCTGAAATCGTTGGGCTATTACCAAAATGTAACTAAACACCACATACACGATTTAGGAAAATTCTTGTTTGCATTCAGTGTATTTTGGACATACTTATGGTTTTCTCAATTCATGTTGATTTGGTATGCAAACGTGGGTGAAGAGACCATTTACTTTAAGGAAAGATATGACAATTATCCAGTTTTGTTCTTTTCAAATTTAGCAATAAATTTTCTAGTTCCATTCTTTGTATTGATGCGAAATGATACAAAGTACAAACTTGGTTCTGTTTCTTTCGTTGCTATTGTTGTCTTTCTCGGGCATTGGGTTGATTATTTCTTAATGCTAAAACCTGGCATTTTGCATACCTTTCACGAGGTTAGTAGCCATAGTCATGGAGCATCAGGTGTTCACGACGCAGCAGCTCATGGCGGTGAACATGCATCTCACTTTGTGAGTGGTTTTACTCTTCCTGGATTGCTAGAATTGGGAACATTAATTGGATTTCTGGGTTTATTCTTTTATGTGACCCTTGCTGTTCTAGCTAAAGCCCGACTTACGCCAAAAAATGATCCTTATTTGGATGAAAGTTTACACCACCACGTTTAAATCATAGTTGAAAATTTAAATAAAACGACCAATGAATATTTTAATTGGATTATTTATAATTGCTTTGCTAGCTATTGTTGCAATTCAGATAGGTAAAGTATCTGAGTTAGCTGCGAAAATTCGTGGCGAAGAAGAGGTAGAGCGCGAAAATACTCATAAAACTGCAGTCTGGTTGCTTGTTTTTATGGTAGTGTTTCTAGTAGGTTGTATTGCGTCAGCTTGGTATTACAAAAACTCCATGTTGGGCTATGGTCCTCTCACGTCTGCATCTAAACATGGATTTGATGTTGATTCTATGTTCAATATTACCCTGTTTTTCACGGGTATCGTGTTTGTGATCACACACATTTTGCTTTTCTGGTATAGCTACAAGTACAGACAGCAAGACGGGAACAAAGCTGTATTTTTTGCCCATGACAATAAACTAGAGCTAATCTGGACCGTTGTCCCAGCTGTGGTGATGGCTTTTTTGGTGGCTAATGGTTTAGTAGTTTGGAATGAAATTATGCCAGATGTTTCTCCCGAAGATCAGTATCTAGAAATTGAAGCTACTGGATACCAATTTGCTTGGGACATCCGGTATCCGGGCAATGATAGTAAGTTGGGTACAAAAGATTTCAGACTTATTGATCCAGCTACTAACTCTCTCGGAATGGATTGGACTGATGAGAAAGCACTAGATGACATCATTTTGAGTGGATCTGACAAAATCGTTATCCCGGTTGATACGATGATTCGTGTGCGAATTACGGCCAAGGATGTTTTACACAATTTTTATCTTCCACATTTTAGAGTTAAGATGGATGCTGTTCCTGGATTACCTTCTTACTTTATTTTTACGCCTGTAAAGACTACAAAGCAGTTCCGCGAACAATTAAGAGCCTATCCAGAGTGGAATGTTCCAGTTGATCCATCTGATCCTAGTTCAAAAATGAGATGGGAAGAGTTCAATTACGAGCTTGCTTGTGCCGAGCTTTGTGGTACTGGTCACTACAGTATGAGAAGAATTGTAGAAGTAGTATCTAAAGAAGAATACGAAGATTGGTTATCTAAGCAACGATCTTTTTATGCTGATAATGTTAGAAATAAGGATTTCGACCCGAATAAAGGTAAATTGTTAGGATTCGAAATTAAAGATAGAGAGGTTGAGTTAAATGGTGAATTCGAAACTATTGCAACATCTGATAGTATTAAGTCAGCAACCATTGAAATGAAGAACGTTTTCTATGAAGTTGGTGGTGCGAAACTTGACGAACAATCAAAATTTGAGCTAGATTATATAGCTAAACTTCTTTCAAAATATACAACTATTAGTATTCAAATTGCTGGTCACACCGATGCGACTGGAGATGTTGCTGCTAATCAACTTCTTTCAGAAAATAGAGCTTCTGAGGTCAAGAATTATCTTGTTTCAAAAGGGGTTGCTTCTGAAAGAATAAAGAGTGTTGGATTCGGTTCACAAAAACCAGTTGATTCCAATGATACAGAGGAGGGTAGAGAAAAAAATAGAAGAACAGAACTTACCATTATTTCAAAATAGTTTACAAAATGGCGAACGTAATCACAACCTACGACGAAGATTTGCTGATCAAAGAGCAGGGTTTGAATGATCATTTCCATGATCATCATGATGGTGATAAGTACCAATCAAGTTTTATTGGCCACTACATTTTTTCAATGGACCACAAGGTCATTGCAAGGCAATTCCTTATTACTGGAATTATCTGGGCGATTATTGGAGCAGCAATGTCGGTAGTCTTTAGGCTTCAATTGGGATTTCCAGAGGAGAGTTTAGCATGGCTAAAACCCATTCTCGGGAAGTGGATCGTGATGAATGAAGGAGTTGGTAAATTGGCTCCTGAATTTTATTACGCATTGGTGACGATGCACGGTACAATCCTTGTGTTTTTCGTTTTGACTGCAGGATTATCCGGCACTTTTAGTAACTTGCTAATTCCTTTTCAGATTGGAGCAAGAGATATGGCTTCTCCTTTCATGAATATGCTCTCTTATTGGTTCTTTTTCCTTGCTGGAGTTGTTATGTTTTATAGCTTGTTTCTTAGCACAGGGCCATTTTCAGGTGGATGGACTGCATACCCTCCTTTGAGTGCATTACCTCAAGCATCCAGCGGGTCTGGTGCAGGTATGACCTTATGGCTAGTAAGTTTGACACTTTTCGTTGTGTCTGTACTATTGGGTGGTATCAATTACATAACCACGGTCTTAAATATGAGAACCAAAGGTATGAGCTTATGGAGAATGCCTCTTACTATCTGGGCTTTCTTTATCACAGCAATTATCGGTCTTCTATCCTTCCCAGTTTTGGCTTCAGGATTTTTTATGTTAATGTTTGATAGAGGCCTTGGTACAAGTTTCTTCTTAAGTGAAATTTTTATTGGTGGCCAGGCGCTTGAGAGAGTTGGGGGATCTCCAATTCTATACCAACACTTGTTTTGGTTCCTTGGGCACCCGGAAGTATATATTATAATTCTCCCGGCTATGGGACTTGTATCAGAAGTTCTTGCCATCCACGCTCGGAAACCAATTTTTGGTTACAGAGCGATGGTTTATTCCATGTTAGCGATTGCATTCTTGTCATTCATTGTGTGGGCACACCACATGTTTATGTCCGGAGTTAATCCATTCATTTCAAACATTTTCGTAATTTTCACTTTGATCATTGCGGTTCCCTCAGCGGTAAAAGTATTTAATTGGATTACGACTTTATACGGCGGGAATATTAGACTCAATACACCAATGTTATTTGCGATTGGATTCGTATCCATGTTTATCTCTGGTGGTTTGACGGGTATATTTCTAGGTAATTCGTCCATTGATATTCAAATGCATGATACATATTTCGTAGTTGCTCACTTCCACATTGTAATGGGTGTCGCTGCATTTTTCGGAATGTTTGCTGGTATCTATCACTGGTATCCAAAAATGTTCGGAAGATTTATGAATGAAACCCTTGGAAAAATTCACTTCTGGGGTACCATGGTTGGTGCTTATGCGATATTCTGGCCGATGCACTATATTGGAATGGCTGGAGTACCTAGAAGATACTATAGCTTTGATTCTTTCGATGCTTTTAAGCATTTCTCGGATATGAATAAGTTTATCACAATTGCAGCCATTGTCGTTTTTGCTGTTCAAATTTTATTTGTGGTAAATTTCTTTTATAGCATTTGGAATGGTCGTAAAATGAAATCCAAAAATCCATGGCAAGCTACAACGCTTGAGTGGACCACTCCTATTGAGCCAATTCACGGTAACTGGCCTGGAAATATTCCTGCTGTTCACAGATGGGCATATGATTACAACAAAGACGAAAGAGAGTTCGTACCACAATATGTTCCATTGAAAGATGGTGAACAAGGTGACCATTAAAACTTAATATAAAAAACGATAGTGAGATCTTCAACTCGAAATATTACTTCAACAGTGTCAGTAAACCATTCTTGGTTTACTGACCTCTGTTTGTTGGTGAAAGTAAAACTTTCACTCACGGTGGTATTGACTTCAGGGTTAGGTTTCTTAATTGCTAGCAAGTATGTAGGTTTCCAATTATCAAGTTTGATTCTATTTTTGATTGGAGGCATGTTGGTTACATTCAGCGCCAATGCTATAAATCAGGTTTTAGAAAAGGATTTTGATTGCCTAATGACTCGCACGAAGGACAGACCAATAGCTAGCGGTCGGATGAAAGTGTCTGAAGCAATTATGATTGCGGGTATCATGTGTCTTTTTGGTGTTACAATTCTTTCACTATTTAATCCCCTCACTGCACTTTTGGGAATGCTTAGTTTCGTAACCTATGCTTTTGTGTACACACCACTTAAGAGGTACAGTACTGCAGCTGTCGCGGTTGGTGCAGTTCCAGGTGCATTGCCTGTTTTAATAGGATTTACTGCCGTCGATGGTAGAATATCCTTATTGGCTCTTTTATTGTTCTTGATTCAATTTGCTTGGCAGTTCCCGCATTTTTGGGCTATTGGCTTCCTTAGTTTTACTGATTACAGCAAAGCTGGCTATAAGTTGTTGCCTGTCGATGATTCTGGGGTTTTAGATAAAAGCATTGGTATTTCCTCCATTGTATACGCTTTTGTCACACTTGCTTGCACCTTTGGACTCTATTATATTGATTTGATTTCTATGATATCTTTCTGTGTTATGGGAGTATTATCCCTACTATACATATATTTTAGTTATAGATTTCATAGTTCATACAACAGAGAAACAGCTAGAGGCCTAATGTTCTTTTCATTTTTCTATATGCCGATCGTTTTGATTATAAATTTATTTTATTAATTTGATATGAGTGCAAGAAGCGAAAAGATCGATATAGTGCGAAGAATTCACCCTCAAAAATTTGCTTTGTGGGCTGCTATGGCCAGTATGGTCATGTTCTTCGGTGCGTTTACCAGTGCTTACATTGTTAAGCAAGCAGCTGGTAGTTGGCTTGAGTTCCCTATACCGAATTTATTTTATATAAGCACAGCAGTTTTGTTGGCTAGCAGTATCACTCTACATTTGTCATATAGGTCTTACATTCATAAAAATTTTGTGAATTATAGAAATCTTCTTCTAACAAGTTTAGTATTGGGAATCACATTTGTGGTCCTTCAGTATTTCGGCTGGTTGGAATTGTTCAATATGGGGGTTGATATGAAGGTAAATGTTTCAGGTTCCTTCTTTTATTTAATAACAGGTGCTCATGCGGCACATATCCTTGGGGGGATTGCAGCTTTGATTGTAGCAGTAATTCATTCAAGAATCTTACCTTTGGAATTTAAAGAAAGTCGTAGACATCGGTTCGAGCTCGTACTTCAGTATTGGCACTTTGTGGATGTACTATGGATCTATTTATTAATATTTTTATTGACTGTAAAGTAAAATTTAAGTAATGGCAACAGACAGTATGGTGCATCAGCACGATAACAATTCGGATGCTTTGTGGGAAGGAGGTCAAGAACCATTTAAGGCTAGTTATGGGAAGCTGATGATGTGGTATTTCCTTCTTTCGGATGCTTTCACTTTTGCGGGTTTTCTTATTGCTTATGGTGCATTGAGGTTTAGTATGCCTACGTGGCCGGTTCCTGATTTCGTATTTAGTACACTGCCCGGCGGATTTCATCATAAACCTCTTATTTTCGTTACGATCATGACGTTCGTTCTGTTGTTTAGTTCTTACACTATGGTGCGAGCTGTACAGGAAGGTCATCATGAAAACAAGCGAGGCGTTGTGTTTTGGATGTTTCTTACGGTCCTTGGTGGTGCTGCTTTTCTAGGTTGTCAAGCATGGGAATGGAATACCCTAATTGCGGGTGAACATATGACTGTCACAGTCAATCCTTTCGGTACCCACACAGAATTCGGTACTTATCTGGAAGGTGACGGAAGAGATATAAAAGCTGGGGATAATTTCAAGCCAGGCGATTCATATCTTATTCACAAAGACAATGGTGAGTGGAAAAACCTTGCTTACAAAGTCACGGAAGGTGAGAATGCTGGAATGACCAAGAATCTTGAGTTTGGCCCTAAAGCATTTGGAGCTCTGTTCTTTTTTATCACTGGGTTCCACGGCTTTCACGTGTTAAGTGGTGTGATTTTCCTATTGATAATCATGCTAAATGTAGCAACGGGTCTGTATCACAATAGGGGTAATAAATACGAGATGGTCGAAAAGATTGGACTGTATTGGCACTTTGTGGATCTTGTTTGGGTTTTTGTATTTTTATTGTTTTACCTACTATAATAAAGAAAAATGAGTAATTTGACATACGAAGAGTCTAAAAGTGTAGCGCTGCGGATTATTCTCCTTTTGGGGGCTATTACAGTCGTTGAGGTAATAATTGCTTTACTTGGTAAGGGCTACCTTGTTTCGGGTTTTTACCTACCTCATTGGCTTGTTGCTGGTACAATGATTATTTTATCATTTGTTAAAGCTTACTATATCGTCTTGGAATTTATGCATATGAAATACGAAGTTCCTGGACTTGTTAAGTCAGTATTGCTTCCAACACTCCTTTTAGTATGGGCCATCATTGCTTTCATGTATGAGGGAAATACTTGGGGTAATAAGCGCAGCCTTATCCAAAATAAAAATAAAGAAGCAATAGAGCAGGTTACGCCGTCTACACCAGTGGCCGAGTAAATGTTAGTATTGCTATAATTAAGAGAAAATAAAGGCGAACCTATGTTCGCCTTTATTTGTTTATATTGAAAATTTTCTGATGTTCAAGAATTTTACCACACAGGTTGTTTTATTCTCTATGTTCATAGTATTGCCTGTTGGTTCTTATTTGTATCTTAAGAGGGGTTTGGAATATCGTAAAGCCATTAAATCAAGCCTCTCCTATGAAAAGGAACTACAGATTCAAACCGACTTGGACACGACTGTCACCAAAATATTTGGAAATACCACTGTTTTCCTTAGTAACAAGGAAAACCAGATCATCATTAAGGTATTCGATCAATTTAAGGATGCACCTTCCTTTCAGTTAGTTACTGATTTGTCAAAGCCAGAACTCTTTGGAGAATATAATAATTTTGTTGTACTTGATAGTGCAGCCTTCAATAGACTTTGTATAAACAATTCTGCCCAAACGGGATTTTTAGTCGATAAAAACATGAAAGTTAGAAGGCTGATCAAAGGTGGAATATCCCAAGATTCTGCCAAAATTTTAGTGGAACAAATAGCATATCTTTTACCAAACAAATAATTATGTATCCTGAGAATATACAAAGAGCGAAGTCTATGGAGTTTTACGCAAAACTCATTTCATTCGCTGTACTTTCATTAGTTTTGTTGATGCGTAACATAAAGATTGATTTGGGCATTGACTTTAGTTTCTTGCCACCAATTCATGCGGTGCTGAACACCTTTACGGCTATAGCCCTTGTTTTCGCTGGGTACTTTATAAAAAAGAAAGATATCACAAAACATAGATATGCCATTTATGCTGCAATGTTCTTCTCCTTTCTTTTTTTGATAGGCTATGTTCTATACCACTTCACTACAAAGGAGACCAGTTATTGTGGAGAAGGAAATTATAGAATCATTTATTACTTCATTCTGATTACGCATATCATTTTGGCTGGTGTGAGTCTTCCATTTATTTTGTACGCTTTCATTCGAGGATTCAATTATCAAATCGAAGCACATAAAAAATTGGTGCGATGGGTTTATCCAGTCTGGCTTTATGTAGCTATCACTGGTCCAATAGTATACTTAATGTTGGCTCCTTGTTATCCTTAATACCTGGATTATGAAATTGAGATTATTACTTGTTTGCTGTGTTATTGCCTTGTCCTTTTTCATTGGGGATGATTTACTCGCTCAATGTCCTATGTGTAAGATGAGCGCAGAAAGTAACCTTGCGAATGGAGGAACAGAGGGTAGGGGATTGAATAAAGGGATTCTTTATATGCTGTCCCTACCATACCTGATGGTTGGCTTTATTGGATTGATGTGGTACCGAAATAGAAAGGCTACCAAGGATTCTTCTGAGGATTCTATTTAGTTCCTTTTAAGTTTATCCAACTGAACCATCCTATGATAAACATGACCCCTCCAATCGGCGTCACAGGTCCTAGGAAGGCTACCCAATTACCAAAAATAGCTTTGCACGAAAGCAGGTAGAGTGATCCTGAGAAAAAGAGGATTCCAATTAAGAAAAACGTAATGGGATTCTTCTTATAATTCGTTTTATCCACCCTGTCTATTGGCGTTACGGCAATGGCTATGGTGTGGATAAAGTGGTACAAAACCCCAATCTTAAATGTTTCCACGGAGTTTTCAGGAATCATGGATTTTAATGCATGGGATCCGAAAGCACCTAGGGAGACAGCCAAGATTCCTAGAATTCCTACTATTTTATTTTTGTACATATTCTTCTTTTATGTCAAGTTCCAATCAATGGGACCAAGCTTGTGTTGAGTAAGATACGTGTTTGTCGCACTGAAATGGTGGTTCCCGAAAAAAGCTTTTCCAGCCAATGGTGATGGATGGCTTGATTCTAGGATCAGATGTTTATGCCTGTCTATGAGTTTTGCTTTACTTTTTGCGAAATTACCCCATAATAAGAATACTAAGTTTGTCTTTTCTTTAGAAAGCGTTTCGATGACATCATCAGTAAATTTTTCCCATCCCAGGTTTTTGTGGGATGCAGGTTTATTGGCTTCAACAGTCAATATCGCATTAAGAAGTAATACCCCTTGAAATGCCCAATGGCTTAAATCCCCATGCTGTGAAATAGGAACTCCTAAATCTGCATTTAGTTCTTTGAAAATATTTACCAATGAAGGCGGAGGTGTAGTACTTTTTGGTACTGAAAAGCTAAGACCCATTGCTTGACCGATATTATGGTAGGGGTCCTGCCCTAATATGATTACTTTTACCTTATTAAATGGTGTCAGATTGAATGCATTGAATATCAATGCTCCAGGCGGGAAAATGATCTTTTGTGCGGACTTTTCTTCTTTTAGTTTCGATACAATCTCTTGAAAGTAGGGTTTTTCAAATACTGGTTTTAGGACTTCTTTCCACGATTCTTCAATCTTGATTTGCTCTACATTCATGACCAATAATTAAAAAGTTGGACAGAAAGCATCTGCATTCTCATAATCACCCAAGTAAATGATTGAAAATTCAAAGGTGCTCAGACCTGACCCAAATTTTGTAATATCTCTTAAGTTGTGGTCATAACTTAGCCCTATCAACAATCCCTTGAATTCGAGTCCGGCTGTGAGGATAAATGATTCGATGCCAGTATCAAGTCCATTGTTTAAAATTTTGATTCCTGGCCCAGCGAAGAAGGTACGTCCCTCCGATCCTGGCACCTTTACCTTGAAAAGGGTAGATAAATTGACGAGGCTTAGCTGGTTCTGCTTTACAAAAAGCACCCTAGGGTCAACCGTAAAAAAATCTGAAGTGTTAAATGCATATGAACCATGGAGTGCCAATCTTCTGCCGATCGTTACATCCGTTAGAATATCAGGATTGATGATTTCTTCCTTTGCAAAAAAGGAAATGTTTTGATTCGCCAAATGTGCAATCGATGCACCCAAATTTAACCGTGTTCGTTTGTTTGGCGAAACAGAATAATTCACCCCAATAGAAAGGTCTAAGTAACCAAAATTATTTGGAGGAAGTACCTCGCCTGTTGGAAGGGTGAAACCGTTGATGGCATTAAATTGATCTGGAAAGACTAGATCTTCATAGTTGACGGCTTTTTGTGAAATGGAGCCCTGAACACCAATACCTATGTATTCATTTTTCTTCTTGTTGAGTGATTGGTGGTAGGCACCTGCGATGGAGATTTGGTTAGTATTGAAATCAAGAATATCAATCTTATCACGGAAAAATTGTATTCCAAGTGCTGCAATATTTGGATTGACAGCTCTCTTCTCGCCCAATTCAAATTTCACATCACCTCCCGCGGCATAACTAGTATAAGGTTTTTGAAGACCTGCTCGCCATTGATCTCGATAGGTCAGTCCAATCCTGTAAGTTCCATTGAAGGTTCCGATCAATGCAGGATTTACTGACATTGGTGTGGTGTAAAACTGTGTAAATTGTAAATCTTGGGCTGAAGTGAATGTACTTAATCCCAATAAAAGGACAATGATTATATTCTTGATCATCAGTGATGTATATATTGTGATTATGCAAATGACATAAAATGGCGAGCAAATTTAGTCATATTTTTTGAAATTCATTTGACCATTCTATAACGTTTTCGATAGTATTTTTTATTTTCGTGGCTATAAAGTTTGTGTGTGGCCAAGAGAATAAAAATCAACATTCCTAAAGATTACGGTATTTGTACCTTGTCTGTAGTGCCCATACGGCTTCGTCCGGAGGACGGATCTGAAATGGTGACTCAATTACTTTTTGGCGAAACCTTCCAGATCCTGCAGCGAAAAAATGCCAGTTGGATAAAGATTCTTACCCATTATGATGCCTACGAAGGCTGGATAGACCCTAAACAAGTTGAGTTATTAACAGAGGAGGAGTTTCTTTCTTTTCATTACGATGTTGCAGTCTCTTGCGAGGCAGTCCAAATGATATCTGTAAAAGATCAAACCATTCCAATATTGATCGGCTCAAGTCTTCCAAATTTTGATGGTATGCGATTTCGAACACCCATGGGGCATGCTCATTTTAATGGAGTCATGCAAATGGGAAATAGTCGCCAATATGCAGCCACACATCTAGAAAAATTGTGTCGAAAGTTTCTCAGGGCTCCTTATTTGTGGGGTGGTCGAAGTTTGTTTGGTGTTGATTGTTCAGGTTTTACCCAAGTAGTTTTTAAATGTTTGGGAATCAAACTCCCTCGTGACGCTTATCAACAAGTTTTTTCAGGTCAGATCGTTGATTTTGTTGAAGAAAGCCTCCCGGGGGATCTTGCTTTCTTTCATAATGATGTGGATAAAATAGTTCATGTGGGCGTTATCTTACGAAATCAAGAAATCATTCATGCAAGTGGGATGGTACGAATTGATCTTATTGACCATGAAGGGATTTTTAATCGTGAGAAAAAGAGGTATACCCACAAACTGAAAATAATTAAGCGAGTGGGACAGTTCTTTTATTCAGAAGAAGAAAAAAATTAAAAAATATGCTTTGGACTATTGTGATTGGGGCTATCTGTGGATACATAGCGAGCCGTATTTTAGGTGGTGATGGTTTTGGGATCATTGGCAATATCGTTGTTGGCGTACTTGGTGGTATGATAGGTAGCTATCTTAGTGGTGAATTTGGTTTAGGCTTCGGGTCGGGATTTCTCGGCAGCCTAGTAAGTGGCGTTTTGGGTTCTATCATTTTTTTGGTCGTGCTAGAGTTTATCAAACAAAAATCAAAGCCTTCTAGACGAAGGTAAAGTTAGGTCATTCGACCAACAGCTGATCATCTATTTTGTACATTTCAAAGATCTTTGTCCTTGATCTGTCCGTCCAAGTAGCACCTAGTTTTGAAAAGTTCAGGGTGTTTCCTTTCTCATCTATAAATTGTTGCAATACAGCATCGTATTGATATTTTATCCAATTTTTTGAACTTTTGAATCTGGCTTTTAATCCGTCACGTGTATCAACCACCAATAAGATTTCTGATAGATTTCGTACTTGATAGCTTCCTTCTATCTGGGTGGTCAAGTAAGTAGATGAAATTGCATTTATTGTGAGTGGGGATGTTTTTGTGAAGTGGTGGACTGTTTGGTGTCGATGGTTTCTAAATACAAAGTGAGCGTCATGAATTGTAATTGTGTTTGAAAATCTGTCCACAAAAGTACCGCCATACAAACGTTCAAATCTAACTTTTCCAGTTGGGGTATTTAGACCTCTGACGAGCAAAAGATTACGAGATTTAGTAACTTCTATTTCCTTCCCTGTCTTTTGGTCATACCACAATTCTGTAAAACCTTGTCCAAGCAAGCAGTTAGCTCCTACGATCCAAAACCAAAATACGAATAACACACTCATTTGATCGAATTTGATAGGAAAACGTATGACATTTCCAATATTTGGTTACCATATCGTTAAAATAAAAACAGCGACTGTAGGTCGCTGTTTCCGTTCTCATTGGAGAATCGTATTTTTATAACAATTTGCCGAAATTTTGGGGTTTATGCCTTCACTGCTGCTATTCCAGGAAGCTCTTTACCTTCTAAAAACTCAAGCATGGCGCCACCTCCAGTAGATACGTAGCTCACTTCCGATTCTAGGCCAGCTTTATTGATGGCAGAGACGGAGTCCCCACCTCCGATTAATGAATATGCTCCTAGTTTCGTAGCTTTGGCTACAGAATTTGCAACAGCCATCGTTCCGTTTGAGAATGATTCGAACTCAAATACGCCCATCGGACCATTCCATAGAATTGTCTTTGATTGCAAAATAATTGCTTGATATGCTTCTACAGCTTTTGGCCCGATGTCTAATCCCATCCGATCTGCAGGAATTGACATGCTGTCAAAAATGATTGGCTCTGCATCCGCCGCAAACTTCTCTGCTGTGACTGAATCTGCGGGCAGATGGATGGAACAGCCTCTTCCATTTGCTTTGTCAAGTATTCGAAGAGCAAGGTCTAGGTAATCTTGTTCACATAGTGAACTTCCAATTTCCCCGCCCAAAGCTTTTAGAAAGGTGTAGGCCATCCCTCCACCTATTAGAATATGGTCTGAAGTCTCTACGAGCTTTTCAAGAAGGACAATTTTATCTGATACTTTCGCACCTCCTACGATAGCTACGACAGGAGCTACTGCGCCATGTAGGACTTTTTCCCCATTTTCAATTTCAGCTGCCATCAAGTACCCAAAGCCTTTCGCGTCGGAAGCAAAAAATTGTGCGATGGTCGCTGTTGAGGCATGGGCTCTATGTGCAGTACCGAAAGCATCGTTGATATAAACATCTCCATGCTTCGCCAATTTTTGGGCAAAAACCTCGTCTCCCTTTTCTTCCTCTCTGTAGAAACGGAGATTTTCAAGTAGTAGGATCTGACCCTTTTGGAGATTTTGTGAAAGTTCAAAACTATTTTCTCCAATACAGTCGGTCGCGAACATTACTTCATGAGGAGCGAAGTTTTCTTTCAAGTAAGGTAAAAGGTGCTTGAGTGAATACTTATCCTCTGGACCTTCTTTTGGCCTACCCAAATGACTCATTAGAATGACAGAGCCTCCATCTTTCAATATTTTGTCGATGGTGGGTTTCGCACCTTGGATTCTAGTATCGTCCAAAATAGCAAAGGTCTCCTTATCTAAAGGAACATTGAAGTCCACCCGGATTAAGACCCTTTTTCCATTAAAATTATAAGATTCGAAATTTATCATAGCTCGAGATATTAGGCATTTAAGCCTGCAAAGTACTGAAGTGTCCGAACTAATTGTGCCACATAGCTCATTTCATTATCATACCATGCAACAGTCTTTACGAGTTGGGTATCACCATTGGTAATTACTTTTGTCTGTGTGGCATCAAAAAGGCTACCGTATTGGATGCCAATGATATCACTACTCACGATTTCGTCTTCAGTATATCCGAAACTTTCGTTGCTAGCGGCTTTCATAGCAGCATTTACTTCTTCGATGCTCGTTTTTTTATTGAGTACGGTTACCAATTCGGTGAGAGATCCTGTCAAAGTAGGCACACGCTGAGCTCCACCATCAAGTTTTCCTTTTAGGCTAGGTAGAACGAGCCCTATCGCCTTGGCAGCACCAGTGCTGTTTGGTACGATATTTTGAGCTGCCGCCCTAGCTCTTCTTAGATCACCTTTTGCATGTGGTGCATCTTGGGTGTTCTGATCGTTGGTGTACGCGTGGATTGTTGTCATTAATCCAGATGCAATGCCATATACATTATCAAGAACTGCGGCCATTGGTGCTAGACAGTTTGTGGTACAACTTGCACAACTGATTACAGATTCTGATCCATCCAGAATGTCGTGGTTGACATTGAATACAATGGTCTTGAGGTCTCCAGTCGCTGGAGCTGATATGACCACCTTTTTTGCTCCTGCGGTAAGGTGGGCAGATGCCTTGTCCTTGTCTGCAAAAAATCCAGTACACTCAAGTACTACATCCACGTCATGTTGGCCCCAAGGAATCTGAGCAGGGTCTCTTTGTGCATAGATTTTTATTTCTTCACCATTAACGATGATGCTACTGTCTGTATGGCTGACGGTCTCGTTGAATCGACCCTGAGCAGTATCGTACTTAAGCAGGTGAGCGAGAACACTTGGACTAGTCAAGTCATTGATCGCCACTACGTCGATACCTTCCATATTGAAAATTTGTCTAAATACCAATCGGCCAATTCGACCGAAACCATTAATCGCAATTTTTTTCTTTGCCATGATTCATTTTTTTACATTGTGTATAAAATACAATAAGTTTGATTGAAAAAGGGCTTCCTCCGATTTTCAGGTCCAAAATTACATTTTATTGAGGAGATGTGAACTATGTTAAGGAATGAATTTAGAAATTTTGGAGGATGATCTAATTTGAGGCTACGGTTTTTAGCATGAAATGATTAAGACTTAGCGATCCTGCAAGCGACTAGAGGTTGTAAACTTTATGTGATCGTTAGTTTAAGCCAAAAACCTGAAATTGAAAATAAGGTTAGAACTTTATTCCTTGATCTCTGGCTTTTCTCCTTTTCTGTAGGCCTCTGTGAGTTCTCTTGAGATAGATCCTTTCGTAAAACGGATAAACGTCTTTGGGTCTACTTGAAGCGTTACCTCTACATCATCCATCTTATTGATTTGGCCAATGATACCCGATACGGTCACGACCTCATCTCCTTTCTTTATTTCTGAAATGAATTGGTTTTGTTCTTTTTGTTTCTTTACCTGTGGCCTGATGAAGAAAAAGTAAATTACTGCGAACATAAATACCAGCGGTAATAAGTTGACCAAGGTATTTGGTGCTGATGCAGCCTGAAGCACTACAATTGATAGCATGTGTTGAAATTATTGGTTAAAAACACAAAGTTATGATATTTTTAGGATTTTTGGTATGTTTAAAATGTGGAAATGAACCACATTGATTTACAAAAAGAGGGGAGATGAAACTTTTTTGGTGTTTGTAAGATTTATTTGGGACAGAAAAAAATTTGAGATTGGTAATATGATTGATCGATCTGCGAAATATTTTTTGGTTGGAATGATGGGGAGTGGAAAGTCCACCATTGGAAAAACATTATCTTCAAAATGGAGTATCCCTTTTTGGGATATGGATGAGCAGATAGAATCGGTGGAGCATTGTTCGATTAGAGAGATTTTCGAAAAATCAGGTGAAAGTTATTTTCGATTGATAGAGCATCGCGTATTGGAAAAATTTCTTTCATTGGAGGGAAGTTTTGTTTTGGCTACAGGTGGTGGAGTAGGAGGGAATGAATCTCTAATGGATGCCATGAGGAAAGTGGGAATAGTTATTTTTCTTGATACAGATTTTGAAGCGGTCCTCTTGCGTTTGAGCACAGAAGAAATAAACCAAAGACCCTTACTTTCCAAAGATGATCAAATTGCTACGAGGTGGAGGGCATTATATAATCAACGGCTTTCTGCCTATCAAATGGCGGATTTTACAATTGACACGCGTGGGAAAAGTGTAGAGCACATCGTTTCTGAGATTGAGCAAAAGATCCATTCATAGTATCTAACTAATCAGTAGATTTGTATCAAAGGTGTCCATGCATTACCAATCAAAAATCATAAATTTGCAAAAAATATAGTACAATGAGCAATATTGAAAAAGTAAAATGTCTAATAATTGGTTCAGGTCCAGCGGGTTATACTGCTGCAATCTATGCTTCTCGCGCTGGTCTGAATCCAGTACTTTACACAGGTAAAGAACCAGGAGGCCAATTGACAATTACGAATGAGGTAGAAAATTACCCCGGATATCCGAATGGGGTAATGGGACCTGAAATGATGGAAGATTTTAAAAATCAAGCTCTTCGATTTGGAACCGATGTCAGATTCGAAATGATTTCGAAGGTAGATTTTTCTGGTGATATACATAAAGTCTGGAGCGAAACTGGTCATGAAATTCATGCGCATGCGGTTATTATTTCCACAGGTGCAAGTGCCAAGTGGTTGGGAATACCATCGGAGCAAACCTTTATGAATAAGGGGGTCTCAGCTTGTGCTGTATGTGATGGTTTTTTCTTTAGAGGCCAAGAAGTTGCGGTAGTAGGCGCTGGAGATACAGCAGCCGAGGAAGCTACATACTTATCTAAGCTCTGTAAAAAAGTACACCTTTTGGTTCGAAGGGATGAGATGAGAGCCAGTAAGATTATGCAAGATCGTGTAAAAAATACACCCAATATTGAAATTCATTGGAATACGGTCACAGAAGAGATCATTGGAGGTGAATTTGTAGAGGGAGCGATCGTGAAAAATGTAGTTTCAGGTGAAACTCAAACCCTTGCAGTTACAGGATTTTTCGTGGCAATCGGTCACAAACCCAATACTGATCTATTTACGGATTCTATAGATCATGATGACCATGGCTATCTAAAGACGGTGCCGGGAAGATCACTAACCAATATCAAGGGTGTTTTTGCTTGTGGTGATGCACAAGATTCAATATACCGACAAGCGGTGACCGCAGCGGGTACAGGATGTATGGCAGCACTTGATGCAGAGCGTTATTTGGCTGAAATTGGTGCACACTAACATAGCAGAGACGACGGAATCGGTGGTATTTAGCGCCTTTTTTTTAGAAAAGATTTGGACTTTTAAGTAATTGATTTACATTTGTACAAACAATATCAATACTTATGTCATCAACAAAATTTCGACCAGGGGTTCTCTTTGGAGATGAAGTAACGGAGGTTTTCAATCATGCAAATGAAAACGACTACGCACTTCCAGCAGTCAATGTGATCGGTTCTAGTAGTATCAATGCGTGTTTGGAAACTGCCAAGAGCGTGAATTCGCCGATCATTATTCAGTTTAGCAATGGCGGTGCTATCTTTAATGCAGGCAAATCTCTTGACAATGATGGCCAGAGGGCTGCCATCGTTGGTGGTGTTACGGGTGCTTTGCATATTCATCATTTGGCTGAAGCTTATGGAGTCTCTGTGATTTTACATACAGACCATTGTGCCAAAAAACTGCTTCCTTGGATAGATGGTCTAATTACTGAAAGTGAGCGATTTTATGAAAAAAACGGTACCCCGTTGTATAGTTCTCATATGCTCGACCTTTCGGAAGAACCAATCGAAGAGAATATTGACATTTGTAAGTCTTACCTCGCTCGGATGGATGAATTAGGCATGACCCTAGAAATCGAATTGGGTGTGACAGGTGGCGAAGAGGATGGTGTAGATAACTCAGGGGTAGATAGTTCTAAACTTTACACACAGCCTGAAGAAGTGGCTTATGCGTACGAAGAACTAAGTAAAATCTCTCACCGATTTACTGTGGCAGCTGCTTTCGGTAATGTACATGGAGTTTATAAACCTGGTAATGTATCACTGAAACCTATCATTCTGAAAAATTCTCAAACTTATATACAAAATAAGTTTGGAACAAAGCCCAATCCAGTCAACTTCGTGTTTCATGGAGGTTCTGGTTCCAGCCAAGAAGAAATTCGTGAAGCTATCCAATACGGGGCGATTAAGATGAACATCGATACAGACCTACAGTGGGCTTATTGGGATGGAATTCGTCATTTTTACCAATCAAAAGAAGGGTATCTTCAAGCTCAAATAGGAAATCCAGAAGGAGCAGATAAGCCCAACAAAAAGTACTATGATCCCCGAGTTTGGTTGAGGGATGCAGAAAAGTCTTTTGTATTAAGATTGCGACAAGCTTTCGATGATTTGAATTGTATCAATAGAAATGTGTAGCTTGAAACACACTGTTTTAAGTATAAACATAATAAAAGGGCGCAATTTTTTAGATGGCGCCCTTTTTATTTTCCTTTTGTATGCCGTTTTTTGGCTTGTTTGATTCTTTGGAATCAACTTCAATTTTGGCTGTCACTTCGTTTGACTAGGAGTTTGAGAACTGAGCCATTTCGGCTTCTTTGATTATCTTTTTCGCTAAGTCTAAAATGTCTGTTCGTTCCAAATTTACAATTCCACCGTGAGGCCCGGGTTGGATGTGTTTACCTACGACTTGACCCTCATCGTCATACTTCATAGCCCCAAAATAATTTCTTACCGTTTGTTCATCAATTCCAAGACTAACTGCGATTCTGTGTACACTGCCTGTAGGCAATTGATGTTTGATCTGTCTTAATTCATCAAAGCTGATATTCATATACGTAATTTTTGGTGAAAAAATTTAATTCAGTAATGTGATGCTAAGTTACAAATATTTTTTCTGATTTGTGCAAGCTTTGGATCAATAATTAAGAAAAAAAATCAAAATCAACAATAATTAAGATGTTTTATGAAGGCTAGAGTTGACATCTCAACATTTGTTGCAACAAATGTTCTCTTCTACACGTTAAGTGGTTAAAAAAATGTCATATGGATAGAAAGGAATTTTTGAGAAAAGGCTTATTGGGCACTGGCCTTTATGTAGCTTCAAAAGCCATTCAGGACCTAACAAAAAATGAAATTGACGAATTGAAGCCACTAGATATCATTGGTTTCAATCATATACCAAATTATTCTGCGGGAAATATGAAAAATAGTGTTTTACATAAAGCAAATACGAGAGGTTTTGCTGATCATGGTTGGTTAAAATCCTATCATTCTTTCAGTTTTGCAAATTATTACAACCCAGAAAGGATGCACTTCGGGGTACTTCGTGTATTGAATGACGATGTTGTAGCTGGTGGTCGCGGCTTTGGCACCCATCCACACGACAATATGGAGATCATTAGTATTCCGCTGGAAGGTGATCTTCATCACAAAGATAGTATGGGTAATATCGCAGTGATCAAAAATGGTGAAATCCAAGTCATGAGTGCAGGTACGGGTATCACACATTCTGAGTATAATAAAAATTTGGACAAACAAGTCAAGTTTCTGCAGATTTGGCTTTTCCCCAATAAAAAGAATGTCACTCCTAGGTATGATCAAATGGCTATCAAGGAAGTTGATAGAATCAATAAATTCCAACAAATCCTTTCTCCAAATCCCAAAGATGAAGGAGTCTGGATCCATCAAAACGCATGGTTTCACTTAGGCAAATTCACCAAAAAAATGAAGATAGACTACACCATGAAGGCGAATGATAATGGTCTATATGTCTTCGTGATTCAGGGTAGTGCTACCATTAATGGGGTCCCTGTAGCAAGCAGAGATGGTTTTGGAGTCTGGAATACACAGAAGGTTAGTTTTGAGGTACTTGAGGGATCAGAACTATTGTTGATGGATGTGCCAATGGTTATTTCTTAAATCGACGTAGATTTAACAAAAAAAAGTTGTGAGTTTTTAAAATTACTTTTAACTTTGTGAAACATTTTTAATCTTACTAACGTTAAGATTTCAAATGATTACTAAAACGAAGAAATTCGTTTACAAATTCTGAAAACTTTTTCATAATAATAGATTTGAATGATGAAAGGAGGCCGCTCGGTCTCCTTTTTTTTTACAATTGGATGATCAGAAATGCGAAAGGTAATAAATATCATAGGCGGCGGTACATCAGGTCTATTCTTGGGCTGCTTTTTAGATGAACAAATCTTTGATATAAGGATCTATGATTCCAATAAAGCTTTGGGGAGGAAGTTTTTAGTAGCTGGTGATGGAGGATTTAACCTGACACATGGGGAAGAAAATCTTGAGAGCTTTACCTCCAAATACGTACCAGAGGAACGCATCAGACCTTTCATTCAATCATTTACGAACCAAGATTTTCGAAAATACTTAGCTCAAAATGGAATTCCAACCTACGTAGGAACTTCAAAAAGGGTATATCCGGAAGAAGGTATAAAACCTATCGAAGTATTAAATGCTCTTTTGGAGATTTTGCGATCAAAAGCGGTGACAATCTTTCCCAAACATCAATGGAAGGGCTTCGAGGCAAAGCAGCTTTTATTTGAAGTCGATGGCCAAACCATCAGGGAACAACAAAATATTACTGTTTTTGCATTGGGGGGCGCATCTTGGAGTGTCACGGGATCCAAGGGTGATTGGCTACAATATTTTGAGACACTTGGCATCAAGACGAAAGGATGGCAAGCTGCCAACGCCTCTGTGGTTTTTTCTGAGGGACTACGGCATAGATTAGGTCATTTGGCTGGTCAGCCTTTAAAAAATGTCCAATTGACATTAGGACAAGAAAGCTTTTTTGGAGAGTTTGTCTTTAAAGACTTTGGCGCAGAGGGTGGGATTATTTACCAAGCCAATCGTAAAATTCGGGAGGAAATAGAAAAACAAAATGCTCCCGTCAAAGTGATTCTAGATCTAAAACCCAGTATGGAATTCAGTATGGTCTATCGATTCCTTCACAATAGACCAAGTCGCTTATCCATTTCTGATTGTCTTAGAGAACAAATAAAACTTAGCAATACAGCCATCGCCCTTATCAAGTCAATGCTTAACATTGAAGATTTTCGGGATTCGAAAAAACTGACGGCTGCTGTAAAAGCCTTGGAAATAGAAATATCAGGCTTCGGACCGATTGAAGATGCCATTTCGACAGTAGGCGGCATACCATGGCAAGCAGTGAATCCAGACTTAAGTTTGAAACAAAGGGAGCATCTATTTGTACTAGGCGAAATGATAGATTGGGATTGTCCTACTGGGGGGTACCTCATCCAAGGTTGCGTCAGTATGGCTCATGCATTGGCCATACGCCTAAATCATGGACAGTTTTCATTTTCAATTTAAAAATATTCGCCGCACGAATGATTTCTTATTACTTTTGTAAGCCACAAATTTGACGATGGAAGAAAGATATATTCACGGTTATTCGGAAAAAGAGCAAAATAGATTGATCTATCAGAATGATGTATTGAGTCCATACATTTACGAACGAATAGATTTTACTAACTGTAAAAGGCTAATGGAAGTGGGCTGTGGGGTAGGGGCTCAGATGCTGAAAGTGTTACATGCCTATCCAGAGATTCATGTTACTGGCGTAGATATTTCTGCGACCCAACTAGATAAAGCTAAAAATCTACTAGAAATCAACGACATCTCACCAGATAGGTATCACTTGGTACTAACTGATATCACCAAGATCAAACCATTTGAACTGGGTACTTTTGATGCAATAAATATGGTATGGGTATTAGAACACGTACCAAATCCCCAAGCATTGCTATCAGCTGCGTGTGATCAGCTGGAGTCAGGAGGACGTATCGCCGTAACTGAAGTATTTCACAATTCATTCCACACATACCCCCATCTTGAAACTACCATGACGATTTGGAAAAGAATGATCGAGGTACAAAATGAACTTGGAGGAGATGCCAATGTTGGCATTCGGCTTTGCAATCTTTTTTCCCAATGCAATCTTAGAAGTTTTGAAATCAAACCCTATTTGAAGTATTTCGACAGAAACCATGCAGATAAAAAGCAAAGACAATTTGTCTACTGGTCAGGGCTGATAGAAAGCGCTATCCCACAGCTAATGCATGAAGGGGATTTTGACCTTAGCTTGTGGCAAAAAGCTCAGGACGAAATGGCAAAAGCTGCTGGAGATCCAGAATCTGTTTTCTATTATAGCTTCATTCAAGGTTTCGGAATCAAATAAAATGACAGTCATACCTAGAGGTTCCGCACTTATTCACACCATCAAAGACGAACATACCTGGATGGAGCTCTTCGGATTGAGTTTCATCATCGGAATGTTTTATGCCCCGTTTCTACAGTCTGCTTCTATCTTTTTCTGGGGATTTACGGGTATATATGCAATATATAGGGGTAATTCATGTTTTCGCAATCAGCAGATAACACCGCTGATTTTGTTTTCATTGCCATTTTGGTTGTATTTGGTCAGTGGTTGGTATTCTGAAGATTTGGCTATTTGGAGTAATCATTTGAGGATCAAAGTCCCTTTTTTAATGGTGCCCATTGTGTTTTTGATGCTGCCCTTTTGGAGAGAAACAGTGGTAAGAAGACTTCATGACTATTTATTAATGACCGCATTGATTTCAGCAATACTTGTAGTTATTGATTATCAATCGGATAAGTCTTTACGATTAGAATCTTTAGGTCGTGGTACTCCGCTAAATACGCCCACTGATCATATACGCTATGGTCTGATGATTGGATTTGCTGTCATCAGTCAGCTTTCCTATATGATGACTGAATCGAAGAAGAATGTACCACGCTGGCTTACTGCCTTTCGTGGCGTTGCTATATCATTGATGATACTATTCATCCACTTTTTGTCTGTACGAACAGGACTCGTGGTTTTATATGGAGGCGCTATATTTTTGATCCTTCGTTTTTTTATCTTACAGAAAAAATGGACACAGGTATTCATGGGTTTTCTGGTTTTGTTGGTAGGATTTTCTTTGAGTTACTTCTCATTTCCATCCCTTCAGAAGAAGATAGATTACACGCTTTTCGATTGGGAGCAATTTGATCGTGGTTTTCAGGAGTCTGTCAATTATTCTGATGGTGGTCGGGTACACTCATGGGGTGCTGGATGGACCGTGTTTAACGAAAATCTTTGGGTAGGAACCGGAGTTGGAGATTTGAAGTCATCCATGGAGCAGCAGTTTCAAAAGAAGGGTCTTGATATGCCTAAATTTTTGTACCCGCACAGCCAATATTTATTTGTGGCTTGTTCTATTGGCTTGATGGGATTTTTGCTTTTCTTTTGGGGATATTTTCAGATATTTTTTCGATCTGTTTGGAGCCATCGGGTACAGCTACAATTTTTGGGCATACTAGCCTTTATGACCTTTACTTATGAAAACCAGCTTGAGATAGCTCTTGGGACAGCTATTTTCGTCGTATTACCTATGTGGTTTGTTTTTCAGCAAGAAAACTTGCCTAAGGAGGTAGAGGGTGATTGAGTAGAAGCGCTGGATAGTTTTGGGCATTTTTTGCAATGTTTCCCTTTTTTCTTGTAAGCTTTACAGCACTTCTTTGTACCCAAATCAAAATTGATGACAGGAAGAATAAAGTTGTTGTCCAAAAAAACGACATTCATGGCATTCATCATTTATGATACAAAGATACGAGCCATTTCCCAATCCACAATCTTTATTTAGACAAAATCTTATTAAAATTAATTTAAAATTATTGAAAAGTAAGGAAAGGACGGATATCGCAGACAGGAGGTCTTAGGGTATGATTAATTTTTGGTGCTACAGTTTGTACTTTGGGCATATTAGTTTACTTTTGTTCTTTCATATGAGTAATTATTCACCTACATATCGATGTTTAGTCATTATTCCCACCTACAATGAGGCAGAGAATATCGTCAATATCATTTATTCTGTTTTGGCACAGGGTGATCATTTCTCTGTTTTGATTGTAGATGATAATTCCCCGGATGATACGGCAGGACTTGTAGAAGATACGATGAAGCATTTTCCGTTCGAGCGGGTACTTTTATTGCGCAGAGAGGGAAAGTTGGGCCTTGGCACTGCTTACATAGAAGGCTTCAAATTTGGGGTAAAATACAATTATGATTACATTTTCGAGATGGATGCTGATTTTAGCCACGATCCTAAAGCATTGAACGCCCTATTGGCACCTTGCCTTGCAGGTAAAGCTGATATGACAATAGGAAGCCGATATGTCTCAGGAGGTGAGATCAAAAACTGGCCTACAGATCGAGTGATGTTGTCTAAGGGAGCTTCGCTTTATGTAAGGATGATCACTTGGATGCCTATCAAAGACCCGACTGCTGGATTTATTTGTTACTCCAATAAGGTTTTGGCCTCTATTGATCTAGATAAAATAAAGTTTCTGGGATATGCCTTCCAGATTGAAATGAAATATGCGGCCTACCTATGTGGATTCAGGATAAAAGAGGTGCCAATTACCTTTATAGACCGAATCAAGGGAGCCTCAAAAATGAGTGCGAATATCATTTCGGAGGCACTTATTGGTGTTTTCAAACTCCGTTTTGCTCGATCAAAAAAGGATTACTACCAAAAGAATTTGAAGTAAGATGTATGAATTTCATTCAGCTACTTCGTTTTTGAAAAATTGTTGATCTAGGTAAGTGCCTACCGACCAAAAGTTATGGGAAAGTGTATTCTAACAATTTCGATTTGGATCATTGCCGTCTTGATTTCATACGGGCAGAGTACAGTTTTTGGAGATAAGTTAATGCCTTCCGTTGGAGATACTTCTTTTACTAGTTTTGGATATGAAAATTTTCCGGCATCAGCCTATGAAAAAAGTGGAGGTAAGTGGAATTTCAACTTCATTGAACCTCCATATATTTCTTATGATCGGTATATCGCCCCCGCCCAATCCAAATATGCAAGAAGATTCCCTCGATCGAATATTGCCCTGCGTAGATCAAATAACAGTGAAGTTTTTTTTATGAAACTTGGTAGTTCGCTGTTTCGATTGGGGGAGGTGTTGCCCTCTGCCTCTGTGAGGACAGGTGCTTTTGTACTTCATTACGACAATGCATACACTGAAATGAGACTACCACTGCAAGTAGGTCAGCGTGTCGCACTCAATTATACGGTCCGAGCTCGAGCTTCCAAAAATGATTTTCTTGGTGCAGCAAAAGCGCATATTCCCAATCAAGCAGATAGTGTTGAATTCGTTTTCATTATTTCAGAATCAGGAAGTTTTTCCGAGGTAGGAGAAATACTTCTTAATGGAGGTCAATATTTCTCCATTCTGAAAGAGGCTCGGGTCAATATTTCGTCAAGAGTACGATTCAAATCCAAATCTGGAGATTGGCAAAATTTTGCTTTAGAACGCGAAAGATGGCCGTGGGAGCTGAGACAAAGATTCCCTAATTCTGCCTACTATCTAAAGACATATTTTTCAGATCATTTTAAAAATAGTTTTTTTGAGTACGCTTTAAGTGATCAGGGAGAGGTAAGTCATGTCAGATTTCAAGCAAAAAACAATGTCGGATATGAAAAACCCATAGCTCAACCCAACAAAACTGATGTCATTGCTTATCCGAATCCCACCTATGGTAAAATCAACATGACCGTTCTTGGACTTCCTTTGGATGATTACACTGTAGAGATCTATACTGTATTGGGGCGTAAGGTTCATACGCATTACCACAGTAGATTTTTGGGACACACCATATCTATGGAGCTCAATATGTTGAGAAAGGGAACTTACATGTATTCAATTCTTGACAAAAATGGACAAAAAATTATAACCAAAAGGCTTGGTATCATCAGCATCTGATTCGCAGATGGCTATCTACGTGAGCATTCCATAAATTAGTTGATAAGATTGTTTTCGAGAGCTATTCTAACGAGTCCAGCTGTATTTCTAGCATTCAGTTTTGCTAGAAGGCTGCTTCTGTGAGATTCTACTGTTTTCAAACTTATGAAAAGTTTATCTGCCATTTCTTGGGTCGTGTATTCTTCTACGATGAGCTTAAGGATTTCTTTCTCACGTCTGGAAATTTTAGGCAGCATTTGAGGATTTTTTGAAGATGCTTTTCTTTGATTCATGAGGCCTTTCATGATGGTTTCTGTTACTTCCTTGCTGAAGTAGGTTTGACCATCGTAGATGATTTGAATTGCCTTGATGAGTTCTTCCCGTCCTGTATTTTTTAAGATATAACCTTTGGCTCCATTGTTCAGGATTTCTGATACGAAACTCTCTTCATTGAACATAGAGATGGCTAGTACCTTTACATTTGGAAAAAACTCTGTAACCTCTTTGCAGACTTCGATTCCATTTATCTCTGGAAGATTGACATCCAAAAGGATTAGGTCAATTTCGTGATTTTTTATAAATTCTAGTACAGATTTTCCATCAAAACATCTACCTGCTGTCACAATGTTTGGTTCCGATTTTAGGATTGACTCTATGCCATCTACAAACATAGTATGATCATCCGCTATAAGTACTCTTATCATTTTCATCAATTTTTACATGGCGAAATTATAAATAAATTGGTTTTGTCATTCTAGGGATTTCCCTAGGGAAAAAAATGGGGGTTTACGATGACTTCCATATATTTGATAAATCCGACCTTTGTCACATCATAACGTTGATAAGGATTGAAAATATATATCAGATGGAATCTAGACTCACACCTTATTTTGGGATCACCCAAAATTCAGTAAGGTATGACGACGATTTCCTCATCTTGGATATATGGTTGTTTTACACAAAAAGTTTTTGGAATGTCACAATTTTCTAGTTTAGAATTCAGAATGACCCAAATTTTTTGTTCCATAATACTTATCGTTAGTTCGCTTTTCTTGAAGTCAGAGATGCAAAATCCCTGCAACCAAAAAAACGAAAACCAACAATGCAACATTAAAACGATACCTTGATTTTCGGTATCAAGCTTTTTCAAAAGTGAAAAAGTTAGTAGTACTTTTCTTTATCGGTTTACGAATTGACAATCAAATCAGCCAAGGAGCCCTCCGAACTCAGACATGAGAATTCCAAGTGATGACGTCCTTCCTCAAGCATAAATCATTGTAAACGTCTTGTATGTCTATCCTTGGCTGATAGATTGTTATCATGGGGTGACCTCCGCTTTGTACCCCTATTCCGATGCATGAGTACAAAAAACTAGACTACTAAAAACTGTAAACACTTCGATTCGAGATTATTTGAAGTATTGCGAATCTGAATCAACAGTATAGATGATGGATTCCAGTTATTAGAATTTTATTAAAATTAGTATTATTGCCCATAATTAATTGCAGCATGGTTTCGAGACAAGTCATTTTGACTGCCGTCCTTATAAGTTTTTTGTTACACCTTACCGTTCTTTCTTTTGGTAAGGATATTCCACGCAATGCTATTTTTTTAGACTCCATTTATCAAGAATTGGTTCAAGCCAGGCGAGAAAAAAATGATGTAGCACTTGCCAATTTGTACTTTCAATTGGCTGAATACCAAGAGTACGTCATGGAGAATCCCGAAAAGGCATTTGGCAATTATGTAAGTGCAAAGCAATACTTTGAGTTGCAAAATGATGAATTGAAGGTCAATTTGATCAACCGAAAAATAGCAAAAAGATACGAGAAGTCCGAGTTATACGATCAAGCCATCAAACTCTATCAAAAGCTTATCAATTTCTACAGATCAATTGGGGATAAAAGATCGGAAGCACTCGTACTCCACGATCTTGCTGAGTGCTTTAAGAGAAAAGGGGAGCCTGATAGAATGGTGGAGTATCTCAATAAGTCATTGGCGCTCAATATCTATGTTCAGGATACTAGCCTCATGATTTTACACCTTTTTGATAAAGTGCAAGCCCATTTACTTCTAAATGAATTGGATAGTGCTCTTGTCAATTCTACTAAGGCGCTTAATCTTTCTATAAAGATCAATGATAAATCAAAATCGAGCGAATCCAATTACTACATTGGATATATCAACTATCTTTTGAAGAAAGCCGATATTGCAGAGCGTTTTTTTAGAAAATCCCTCCTAGAGAGCGAAGGGGAGACCTATTCTGAAATAAGAAAAAAGGCTTTTTTTTACATGGGGGAACTATTTTTGGACCAAGAGCTACACCAATCAGCGACCTATTATCTGAAGAAATACAATGAAGTTTCCGATAGTATCTTTGCAAGAAACAAAAGAGAGCTTCTTGAAAATCTAACCATCAAGTTCGAAAGCAACGAACGAAAAAAAGATATCAAACTCTTAGAATTAGAGAAGGAAACCATTATCCAAAGAGCCTTGCAACAGCAGAATTTGGTCTATTTTCTCTTAGGTGGCTTGGGTTTACTTCTTGTATTCGTATACACTATTATAAGGTTTTATACTGCAAAGATACGTACTGAACAGATCGTATCCGATCAGCAGACAGAGATCAATAATCAGAAAATCAGGGAGTTAGAGAGTGCTATCAAAATAAATAGTATGCAGTCCATGCTGGTAGGCCAAGAGAAAGAACGGGAAAGGATCTCTAAAGACCTTCATGATAGTTTGGGCGGATTATTGAGTACTGTAAAATTGCAATTCGAACAATTGCAGAATCGTATCTTTGGTAATCATACTCCAGCAGAGTATGCCCAAGCATCTCGCCTTTTGGATTCCGCCATTGAAGAAGTAAGATCCATTTCACGTAATCTACAGCCTGTTGCGCTCAAAAAATTAGGTCTTGTCCCTGCCTTGAAGGATCTAATCAATAGATTTGATGGAGAGGGATATCCAGAGGTCATCCTTCAAACTTATGATGTCCCGAATAAGATTGATTCTATGGTTTCGTTAAGTGTATTCAGGATAATTCAAGAACTCCTTAATAACACGATCAAGCATGGAAAAGCTGATGAAATCCTCATTCAAATCAATGGTGAAAAGGAAGAGCTGATCGTTCAATACGAAGATGATGGGATAGGATTCGATCCTGAAGGTGGTATCAAAAAAGGAATGGGACTTGACAATATCCAATCTCGTATCAATTACCTAAAGGGCACAATATCCATAGAGTCAAAAATGGGGGAGGGGCTTTATGTACGATTCAATGTACCTTGTGATCTCCAAGAAGCCGAACTCCCAGCTCTATGATTCCCGAACTTCGATTACCTTCTCCGATTTACCCCGTCCAAGGTTTAGACAATCAATTTGAATGGTGGGTCAAACGTGACGACCTTATTCACAAAATTCTTTCTGGAAATAAGTATCGAAAGCTGAAAAGAATTTTAGAGACCGTTTCAAAAATGGGAGGAAAAGGGATAATTAGTTTCGGTGGTGCGTATAGCAATCATCTCCATGCCTTAGCTTACGTTTGTCATCATTTACAGATTGAATGCGTGTGTATCATCCGTGGAGAAGAAGTTCGAAATCAGACTATTTCGGATCTGAGGTCGTGGGACGCCAAGCTTCATTTTGTATCACGAGCTGACTATTCAATCAAGGAAAAAAGTGATTCGATACGCAACCTTATTTATGACAAATACCCAGATTTTCTGCTAATTCCAGAAGGTGGAAACATGGATTTGGCGCTTACTGGGACATCGGAAATAATTGACGAATTAGCGGAACAAATAGATTTTGTTCCTGATTACATTCTTTGCGCAGCAGGAACAGGTACGACTGCTGCAGGCATTTGGCAAGGAATCATGGCTCATGGGTGGCATTCAAAACTGTGTGTTTTCTCCGCATTGAAAGGAGATTTTTTAAAAAGTGATATCGAACGAAAGTGCCCTGGAATCTGGGATTCGCATGCTTTTTTCATTGATAGATTTCATTACGGAGGCTTTGCAAAGTTAACCTCTGAGCTCAAGCAGGAGATTGATGACATAGCCAAGATGATAAATGTACCACTTGACTATGTATACAATGGGAAATTGATACGTGGAGTCAAAGAATTGATGGATCAAAATTTTTTTCATAAAGGTGCAAGAATCGTCTGGATTCACACTGGAGGACTTCAGGGGAACAAAGGTTTTGATCAGAAATGATTTTTTCTAAGTTATTAAACCAAAATGCACTAATTTCGTCCAAGGATTGTAATAGTTGATTTTAGATATAAAATTCATGGATAGAAGGAATTTTTTTTCGTCGATATTAGTCAATAATAGTCTGACATCTTCAGCGTTAGGGATTCAAAGTCTAGAAGAGTGTGCCACTGGAAGTATTGAGCAATATTCTGGTCCATGGGGTGTGCGTCAAGCAGCACATTTACTCAGGAGAACCGTGTATGGTGCCAATCTTTCTCAGATTACCGAGATGGCTAGCTTGGACGTCGGTACCGCTGTTGATCTGTTGTTGGCTGAGCTTGCAATGCCTGAGGGGCCACAAAATTATGATTTCGAGAGTGATCCAAATGTCAGCGTAGGTCAATCATGGGTAAATGCCCCTTTCTATGCTTTGAATAATTACCAATTTCGGTCAATGAATGCTTGGACAGCAGGAAGGATGCTTTCTGGTGAGCTGAATCTTCGCGAAAAAATGGTTTTGTTTTGGCATAATCATTTTCCCGTAGGTGATATTCTGGATGCAAGATTTTTGTACCGATACAATTCGACGCTTCGGCGATTTGCGTTGGGTAACTTCAAACAACTTACAAAAGAAATAACCGTCGACCCTGCAATGCTACGGTATCTGAATGGGAATCAAAATACTCGAAATGCTCCCAATGAAAACTATGCACGAGAGTTGCTGGAACTTTTTACAGTGGGTAAGGGAGATCTTGCCGGACCAGGAGATTATACTACATTTACAGAGGCAGATGTCACAGCTATGGCCAAATGTTTAACTGGCTGGAGGGATGTTGGTTATAGGAGTGCACTCATCGGAACTATTGGAAATCAATTCAGAGCCGGTCAGCATGACACTACGCAGAAGCAACTCAGTCATCGTTTTGGGGGAGCGATCATTCCCAATGCGGGGCAAGATGAATATGCTAACCTTATCGATGTTGTATTCCAAAGTCCACACGTAGCCCTTCATATTTGTAGAAAACTATATAGATATTTTGTTTACTATCAGATAGATGATCAGGTAGAGACCCATATTATTCGTCCAATGGCTGAAGCTTTTGAGGCATCTGGATTTGATATAAAGGAACCGCTAAGTCTTTTGCTTAAGAGTGAGCATTTTTTTGATATTGAGAATGAGGGCTGTATTATCAAAAATCCTTGGGAGTTTCTGACGAATGTGATCGTACCATTCAATCTAAGGCCGAATCCAGATTTAGCATCCACCTACAGATTTTGGTTGGCTGTATTTCAGTATGCTTCACTCCTTCAGATGCAGTTTTATGCACCACCAGATGTGGCCGGTTGGAAAGCATACTATCAATCGCCATCATATTACCAGCTATGGTTGAGTTCTGTAAGCATTATCCTACGCCAAAATCTTACGTCTGCTATATTAGCAGCTGGTGTGAATACCGGTGGAATTAGAATAGATATCAATGTCTTGGATTTAATCAATGGCTTACCCGACCCTTTTGATGTAAATGAAGTCTTGAAAAGCATACAAACTATGACATTGCCCAAATCCTTTTCAGACAATCAATTGGCTGTGATCAAAGATATCCTCATCCCAGGTCTTCCTGATTATGAATGGACCATAGAGTATAATCTCTACCTTGAAAATCCAAACAATGTTATCATCCGGAGGGCCTTAGAAGCCAAAATTAGGGCTATGCTCAACTATCTTTTCAAAATGCCAGAATATCAACTTTCTTAATTACTTACCAAGACAGCATGAAACGTAGACAATTTATACAAACGAGTTCGATCATGACGCTTCCAATCTTGTTAAAAGGTATGGAAGTAACCGCGATCGAAAAATCTGGATTCTTTGAAAATCTATCATCTGACAATGATCGTGTGCTGGTCCTCGTTCAGCTCAATGGTGGTAATGATGGTCTCAATACTTTGATTCCGTTAGATCAATTTGACAAATTAATGAACGTCCGTACGGATATCATGATTCCGGAATCAAAACTGCTAAAATTGGATGATCTACATGCACTTCATCCCATGATGGGTGGATTTAGAACGCTCCATGATGCAGGAAAATTAGCAACAATCCAAAGTGTGGCTTATCCTAATCAAAATAGATCACACTTTAGATCGACAGATATTTGGACGACTGCCTCGGATGCTGAGGACTTCATTTCAACTGGGTGGATCGGTCGATTTTTTGATACCGATCATCCTACTTTTCCGGAGAATTATCCAAACTCAGAACACCCTGACCCTTTCGCAATTACCTTAGGGTTCGTCGTGTCTGATACTTGTCAGGGTCAAAGTACAAACTTTAGTTTCGCATTGAATGACCCAAATACTTTGACCCAATTGGACCAAACTGAAGAAGGCGACTCTCAAGGAAACCCATGTTATCGAAATGAACTACAATTCATACAGACGATCATCCGGCAGTCAAATGCTTATTCTGAAACGGTGGGAGCTGCCTATGAAAAAGGGAATAATCTCGCAGTCTACCCAGAAGATAATGATCTCGCGAGACAGCTCAAGATTGTTGCAAGGCTCGTCAGCGGTGGCTTGAAGACAAAAATTTATGTAGTTTCCTTAGGAGGATTCGACACCCATGCCAATCAGACTGCTTTTGATGATCCAACTCAAGGGGCGCATTCCAATTTGCTAGGTTTTCTTTCCTCTGCTGTCCAGTCTTTTCAGGAAGACCTTGAGAAATTAGGTGTGGAAAAAAAGGTGGTGGGCATGACTTTTTCTGAATTTGGAAGAAGGATCAAGGCTAATGGTAGTGGTGGAACTGATCACGGGACTGCAGCACCCCTCTTTCTATTTGGTTCTTGTATAAATCCTGGTTTTTTTGGTGAAAATCCGCAGATAGGAGATCAAGTTGGGGATGATGAGGGCGTCGCAATGCAGTTTGATTTCAGATCGGTGTATGCTAGTATCCTCATGGATTGGTTCGGTGCTACCGAAGAGCAGGTGAGGGCCACCCTTTTTAGAGATTTCCAAAAACTACCCATTATCCAAGGTTGTGATCTGAATACGAGTATCCAAGAAGAAGTTCTTATAGAAGATGCTTCGCTCCTTCCTAACTTGGTCCAGAATAGCGCAATGCTTAAGTTTGAAGGCTCAGCTGGCCAATGCCTTATTCAGATATTAAATGCCTCTGGTGGGTTGATTCGTACGCTCATGAGTCGTAGTATTACGAGCGGTACACACACCATACAGATTGAAACTGACTATCTTGAAGCCGGAATTTACTTCCTTCGTCTAGTCAATAACAATCGACATAGGACCTTAAGATTTGTAAAGACAAATTAGTGAGTAGGTCATAGTCTTACATTCAGGAAAATTCTAGTAGGAGGTAGTAGGCTAGCTTTAAAATCTTCGACAATAGAAATTCTGAGGTGTGTATCAGTGGCGATGAATATTTTATCATTGAAGTGATACTCTATGCCATAACTTTTGGCTATACCCATTTGGATATCATCAGATAAGGTGGGCACGGAGAAAGTACTAAAATAAACCTCCCATCCTGAGGTATAAGAAATTTTCTTGGTGATCATTTTTCTTTTTTCCCGACCGAGTGATAGTAAGAAGAAGTCCGGATTCGGATTATTGATATCGAAATTATTCTGAATTGACAATCCAAAGTCGATCCTGAATGCATGCGTCTTTTTATACCATTTTGTTCGTAAGCTTATAAGCGGATTTCGTAATTCAGGCTCTGAAAAATTGAATGGAACCAATCTCGAAATTAAACTTGTAAAATCAAGACCCACCTCCTTTGATTGGGACCAAAAGTATGGTTTGATGGGATTGATGATCATTGCAGAGTCTAAATCCGATGCATACTCATTTTTTTGTGAAAATCCATCCAGAGTCAAGCAAAAGACAAAAACTAAAAAGATAAATCCACGGTAAAGTATATTCATAACTGTCTAAAATGAAATGAGTAAAAGAATCGTGGAAGGAATGCTCAGACTGACCTGTGAAAGATTGTTGCTAGTATCTTCGAAAGTCATCCCATTCAGAAGTATTTTCTTTCTGTTTTTTCCTACCAATCCATAAAGGCTAGCCTCAGTCTGGATAAAAACCCTTGGTATTATTTCGTATTCCAACCTGAATGTTGGTCCAAGTCCAATAGCATATAGCCGATCTGAACTGAAGAAACTGTTGTCAAGAGAAGCATTTTCTGTATCAGCTCGTAGAATTAGGTCAGCACCATAATAAAAGTTGAATTTTGGTTGAATCACATTTTGCCACTCAAGACCCAAGCGGAGATTGACGAAATGTTCAGTCAAATCCCTTACTCTATTGAAGTTTGGATCAAATTCTGTATTTTTTCTTAAATTCAGGTCTGCAGAGATACGCAGAAATTTACTGTCTAAGCGATGGCGATAAATAAGTCCGTATGGGCTGCTATTATCATTTGAGTTAAGGCTAAATGCATTGGCAAAGATATTAGTAACATTAAAGCCGAGTTGATTTTTATAGACTGCGGACCTTGTACTTGAATGGGAGGAATCTTGCTGGCTTTGTACATCGAAACAAATCATCAAAGCGAGGCCCATAATTAAGATTGGACTTTTCAAATTCAATCTATATGACCAAATGCGCCATTGTTTTAGTATACCATCTTTCATTTGTTTTGTTTTTATTATTGGATACATAAAGGTAAAACCATATCGCCACAAGGAGGAAATTTTTACACTTTATGAAACGAAATCAAATACTACTTTGTGAAACAAAAAGGGGGCCGAAGCCCCCTTTTTATATAAACATTCTAAAACTACACCTTATTGTATGACGGTTACATCTCCAGTAATTACCCTTTCGATGGTATTATTAATGAGTTTAAGTTTTATGATGTAAACATAAACTCCAGGTGTTACGACCGTTCCATTGAATCTGCCATCCCAACTAACCTGAGCTGCGGGATCGTAATTTGTCGCCGTGAATACTTTGTTACCCCATCGATCAAAGATTGAAAACTCATTGACCAACTCTATACTTTCATATAGAGGAATACCAAAGGTAGTATTGAGACCATCTTGCGATCCAGTAGGTCTAATTATATTTGGTAAAACGATGTCATCTACGATTTCAAGCGTTACTGTGATACAAGCCTCTACTTTACAATCACCATTGAAATACATAACTGCACAGTAGGTATCATCTTGGGTTGGAAGAATTTCGAGGTTTCTACACGCTGGACCACTACAGAGTACCTCCCCGGCTGTATTCGTCCAAACGATGCTATCTATTTGTCCTGGTACTTGTCCAATATTTGCCGTTAAGGTTGTCCCTGTTCCTTTTCTAATGATGGCAGGTCCACTTAAGCTGAAAGTCGGTCGCGGTGATGCAGCGATGGTGTAAGAGGTCGATGCTCTACAATTATTATCATCCACTACTTGGACATTATACACACCAGGAGGTGTTGCATTGAGGAACCCAGGAGTAACTTGGTTGTTGTTTATTGTAGCAACTGGGTTTGTACCACCTTCAATAGTTAGACTTGTCGTACCAAAATTATCCTCAAAACAGGTAGGGCTAGTGCTGGAAAGTGTGATCCTCGGATTTTCAAAAATTGTAATATCCAAAGATGCTTCGAAGTCACAATCGGATTCCTCATAGAAATATTGGAATGTATAGGTACCAGGCGCAAAACTTGTGATATTGACAGAACCTTGAGGGCTTACTCCATTACCAAACCAAGTACCATTTCCTGGTCCTTCGCTTCCAGTTATGGTCGCTTGCAGTTGGATATTACTTGTCTGAACGCCCTCACAATATTGGGTTTGTGGCGCTGCAAGAGTTATTTCAACTGGTGGGCAGGCTTGTGCTATACAAGTGATCGTAGTAGAAATATCAGGACATGCACATGCTGATATGGCCACTACTCTGAAATCGACCTCATCCCCTTCATTTAGTCCAGTTACAGTATAGCTTGTCTCGCTTTGAGTAGCCACCAAGACACCGTTTGCAAAAACTTGATATTCCGATGCACAATCTACCATTTCCCAGGTGATAGTAACAGAATTCAGTGTACTACTACATGCCGGCGTATCGAATGAAAGCTGATTTTCAAGTGTTACCGTACTCGTAGTTTCTGTACTGAGACAATCACCCTCACCCACAATCAAAGATATAGTTTGAGTTCCGACAGTATTTGAAGGCCATCTGATGGAGAACTGATTTCCGCCAAGACTACTAATCACGCCCCCTCCAGAAATTGTCCAATCCAATGGCAATCCATCAGTGCCTGTAAATGTAATTACTAGATCTTGTGTGTTACATATTACTGGATCATGCGTAAAGCTAGAGATCGGTTGTTGAATAACTGTAATGGTGGTGCTGGCAGTATACGTACAGTTTGCTTGCTGATAAGTGACTTCAATGGTGTGTGACCCAGCACCCGCAGCAGTTGGATTAAATATACCTGTGTTTGGATTGATTCCTGGACCACTCCAAGTGACAATTGGGCTGATATTATCCAAAGTATCCAACGCTGTGTACCTGAAAGTAATATTTCCAGTAGAAGGTGTGAGACAGATGGTCTGATTAGCAGGTTGGATCGAAAGCTCCGTATCAGGACATTGGATAGCTGTACAAACAATAGTATCAATTCGTTCAGGGCACGCATTATCACTTAGGGCGGTAATGATGAATGTTACTTGATCATTTGGATTCAATCCAGAGATGGTTGCCATGGTTCCATTTGATGGAGTGGCAGGGTTCCCTTGGACTTCGACCAAATATCCTGTAGTGTTTGGAATATCAGTCCAAGTGACGGATACGGACTCGGAGGTAATATCTGTACATGTTGGATTAAGTGGAAGAAGTGTAGGGTCTACTTGTACTGGTAGGGTGAATGGCTCACCTATGCACCCAGTTCTAGTAACCTGGAGGCTAATATTTTTGAGTCCAGGTGTTGACCAATTCACAGTGATAGGACCAGGTCCGGTAGCAGGAGTTCCTGTACCTCCATCAAAATTCCAGGTAAATGTTCCACCCGTCATCACATTTCCTGTATATGTAAGAATAGTCTGATCCGTAATACAGATTACATCCTGACTTGGGCTGAATGTCGAAGTTGGAGTTTGGTTTACTACAATGACGGGGAAGACGATATTTGCGATACAGCCATCTACATCTGTAAATCTTACCAAAATAGAATTATTGCCAATGTTAGCTAATTTAGGATCGAAAACACCATTTACGGCATCAATGATTCCTGGGCCTGTAAAGGTAAAGACACCATCACGAAGAGGAGTTCTGTTTACGACCAAGGTGATCGGTTCTGTATCATCGGTTCTACAGATTGGACCAACCGGAACAGCGGATAATGCTACTGGACCACAGTCCTGTGCGATACAAGTCTGAGGAACAATGATATCACCACATGGTCCATCCACGGTCGTAGTTAAAGTAATAGTCACAGATTCATTTACATTAAGGCCCGTTACCAAGAAGTTATTGTCAGTAAGGGTTCCCATCAGGCCGGTATTGACAGTGACATCGTAAGAAAGGTATTCTGGAAGTTCGGTCCAGAAGAAAGTAATTTGATTTTCCTCCTCGATACAAGTGATTATTGGTGGATCAAATTGGGTGGTAACTGTTACCGTTTCAGATACGACGATTGATGTACATGCACCTTGTACTACTGAAAGGGAAACGGTGTATTCTCCGGGAGTATCCCAAGAGACTAGGTGGGGACCAGCCCCAATTCCATTGGTTCCATTATTGATCGTACCACCTGAGAAGTCCCAATTGTGTACCAGTGTTCCAGCATTCGGTCCGACATTTATGATGGTACTATTTTGGTCAATACAGACTTCTGGTGTCAAATTGATCTCTGCAGTTGGGGTAGGAATGATCTCCACGTTGATACAAGTCTGAGGGCCGGTACCACAGTCTGTGGTTACGGAGAGGCAAACTTGACCTGAGACTGCATTTTCCCAGTTGATAGAGATACTTGAAGCATTACTGTTGCCTACGATTACGGCGCCTGCTGGTACAGTCCAGTTATAATTAATGATTGGATTGTTGTCTTGACCTGGCGTTGCTACATAGGTCACAGGTGTATTTAAAGCACAGACTTGAAGAGGTCCGGTAATTGCAGTTGGTGCTGGTGGGGTGTAACTCGAAGCATCGAAGAAATAATTGAATATAAACGAACATGTCTTATCAAAAACTGTCATGATTACTTCTACTGAGTAGTTTCCAGTGCCTGTTACGATTCTATCTGTAGGAATACCAAAATTGTCAGGGATGATATTTCCGGCTCCATCTCTCCAAATGAATTCTACATTTTCGTAGAATAGGGAATAGTATTCGATATCAATGAACCTGAGAAGGAATTGATCAGGACCAAAACAAATATCTGGTACGATCGTCCCAGTTACACCCAAGACCACTGCTACGTACGATTGTTCTATATCACATCCATTTGCAGCAGCATTTTCTAAGATGATAAGTTCTGGGTTTGGATAAATGTCTCCAGTGATAAATACACCATTGTATTCAAATGGCAATTCACTGACGCATAGACCAATTTCCTCCAATGGAGGTATTTCGTTTGGTTTTTCAATGATCTCGATAGTTTGCGTGTACGAACAACCATCCGGAGTAACAATTTCCGCCGTATTTACACCTGCGGTGAAGTTAAATCCAGGAGCTTGCCAACCAATAACACCGTCCATATTGGGATCACCGGTAGTCGGACCGTTGTAAGGAGGAATTTCTCTTGCACACAATTCGATTGAAGGGAATTCTTCATCAGGTAGATTTACTACTTCGATGGTTACGCATACTGGCATATCTGTGGTATCACAGGTATTCGTAGCTTGTACCATACACACTTCGTATATTCCCTCTTCGGTAAATTGTATGGACAAATTATTGACTGTTGTTTGAAATTCACCACCAGTATCAAGGCTCGGAGTAACACTCCATTCGTAGTCTATTTCTAGCTCTAGACCCCTTACCACAAAGTTAACTGATTCTCCAGGACAAATGGTTTCCATGGAAGGCTCAAGACCTGGGGTCAAAAGCGCATCTGGATTTGGAAGTTCGTAAGGTGTAAAATTGCCAAGGATATTGATATCATAAGAACAAACAGAACCGTTACATCCATCGAAGAAGAAATAATACTTTTCACCAGGAATGAGCAGAGAGCTTGGTACTTCTACAGGTGCTGTACTACAACCAGAATTACAAATGATTGCATCTGAAAAAGTACAATCGGTATAAACTCCAAATTGAACTCCTTGGCCAATGCATCCCGTCGGAACTAGTTCGATTGAATAATTTCCTTGACCTGCTATGAATGCAAACCAAGACATATTATGGGGTGCTCCACCACTCGGGCAAAGGGGATTTGGTGCTGGAGGGGTGAGGAAAGTGGGCATGGTGGCACAAGCAATATCCAATACACGAATATCACAAAGCGGTGGATTAGCCTCGGCCTGTTCACAATTCGGATAGGCAAAAGGATTTAATTGTTCGTTTCCACAATCAAATGTGAAACAGAAGTCAATAGTTAAGTTCTCCACACCCATATTGGCGGGCTCGTAGCCACACAATAATTCTACCAAATTAGGTAGGGTAGTGGGCAAGGCTCCGATTCCATTATTGTCATTATCTACATCGCTGTTTGGATCCGCAGTGGGCGTACAAGCCACAAGGTAAACAAGCGGTTGACCAAATTCAAAATTAGATTTATCTATGTGAATATCATAGTTTCCTGGATCTACATCGAAAAAGTAATTACCATCTTGGTCCGTGGTTGTCGTGGCGATAATGACTCCATCTTTTAGTAAATGTACAATTACATTGCCAGAACCAAGTTCACCGTCATAAGTAGCATTGTTGTCTTGCTCTGCCCATACAACACCACCGACGCGAATTTGCTTGAAAACACCAGCATCTTTGTTGTTTTTTGTTTGGTTGGAATTCAATTGAAACACATGTGATAGTCCACTGCCTGGATTTGCATCACTATCATCGTCCACATCTGATGCATCGTCTGGACCTCCCAACTGGTCTACAGGTGAGAAGAACCACATAGGTTCCAGGTTGAACTGAAGTCGGTATTCTCCCGGCCGAAGATTCTCGAAAAGGTATGAACCATCGGCAGCGGTCACTTCAGGACCCACCGGGTTATTGAATACATCGGTGACTGCTCCACCAGTTGCAGATTGAAGGATGACAGTAAAACCATCTGCACCATTGTCAATTGCTTCTCGTATGCCATTCGCATTGGCATCATGGAAGACCAAATTTCCTACACTTGCTGGCTGATATAATCCAGCATCAATATCAACTTCTATTTCACCGCTTTCAAGCAGCACGATGTGGGTCATATTTCCGTTGTTGACATCCACATCAGAGTCATTTCCTACATCGGTAGCGTCTGTGGCTCCTCCCGCTGCATTCAAGATAGTGAAAAAGTATCCACCAGGCGCTGTGAAGGTCAATTTATAGTTTCCAGGGGGAAGATTGTTGAATTGATAAGCTCCAGCACCATCACTTGTTACAGGATTCACAGGATTTCCATTGACATCGGTAACAGGATTATTTAGATCGTCTGTTATGGCTACCTGGACTCCTCCAAGGCCTGGCTCACCATCTTGTAATCCATTTCCATTTAAATCTACCCATGTAAAATTTCCTATACTGCCAGCTTGATACAAACCTGCGTCTATTCTATTCTCGTTTTCATTTGAGGAAATTATGATTTCGTGGGTTTGGTTTCCGTTTGCGGGATTAGGGTCTGAATCGTTGCCCACATCTCCTGCGTCATCTGGTCCACCCGCTTCATTTACTGAGGTGATAAAATAGGTAGCGGGCGCTGTAAATGTTAAGCGGTATCGACCTGGGCGTAAGTTATTAAATTGATAAGCTCCTGCGCCGTTGGACGTTTGATTTGCTACGGGGTTACCATTGACATCTAGAGGTACAGCTCCTGTAGCTACATTTATGATGCTTATATTGACACCGGCCACACCGGTCGCTTCACCACCATCTTGTAGGCCGTTACCATTTGCATCAAGCCAGCAGAGGTCTCCGATACTTCCAGCCCGATACATACCTGCATCGATATTTACAATGTCAGGATCACCACTAGTGACGGTAAAGGCAGGTGCAGCACCAGTAGTGGGGTTCGGGTCACTATCTTGATCGTCATTTGTTTGATCCGCTAATGTAAAGAAGTAGGTAGCTGGCGTTGTAAAGCTCACGGTATAGTTTCCTGGGGCTACATTCGCAAAATTGTAATTTCCGGCACCGTTTGTTACAACATTTTGATTCACAGGTTGCCCTATTCCGTTGGTTCCATTTAAGGTTACTGTGACGTTGGCTACTCCTGGTTCGCCTCCATCTTGAATTCCATCACCGTTTAAATCCTCCCAAACGAAATCACCAATTGAAATTGGGTTGAAAAATCCAGCATCAATCGTATTATTTGTCTGACCACTGTTGAGTGAAAAAGATCCTGTGTTGCCGTTGGCAGGGTTTACATCGCTGTCTGTTGCTGTGGGACCTTGGTTTTGAAAAGTATGCTGAAAGCCACCAGGGAGACTAAAATTAAGGAAATAGTTGCCTGGAGCTATATCGTTGATTATATAAGCACCTGAGCCAGCAGTCGAATTTACGGGCGCTATTGGATTTCCCTGTACGTCAAGAGCTGGAGTATTTGTTGCTGCATCAAAGATGGTGATGGTTACCGAGGTAGCTAATCCTGGTTCTGCATCTTGCTGACCGTTTCCGTTTCTATCTTCCCATACGAAATCAGATACGCTGCACGCTTGGAAGTATCCAGCCCCCAAACTGCTAAACGTTTCTCCACCTGTGATATTGAAAGTGTAGGAAAAAGCATAATTCGATGGGTTGTTTGGATTGTTTTTATCCGCGTCATTGTCCGTGGCACCATCACTTGCCTTGTTATTACCTCCATCGATGTTGAATCTTGTAAGGTAAAATCCAGCTGTTGGATTCTGATCTGGGAAGGCTATTGCATAGTCTCCGTCAGGGACATTTGCAAAGACATATAGCCCATTTGTGATAGGCAATTGGTAAGGGATCGAGGTATTGAAATCTGGAATACCATCCGCGTTTGTGTCCTGCCAAAGTTGGACATCAAAAGAATTGATCGGGGCCTCGCCTCCGTCCCGGTTTCCATTCCCATTTAGATCTTCCCATAAATTTACATTAAGGGTGTTTTGGGATTTGATTTCTGATAGACTTACAAACAAGAGCAGAAAGACCATCCCCAAGAATTTTATGGATGAGGTGGTGAGTCTGGGTGAACTCTTTCTAACCGAAATCAGCGTAGTTGAATGTAAGGATTTAATCATGCGGATATTTGTTTCGTTGTTTACAATGTGTACTAATTGCGGGTGCAAATTAGGTAAAAACTAGTAATTGCTTGTGCAAAATGTGGTTATAATTTTTAATTAAAGATTTTATTTTGAAAAATACAAAGAATTATAAAATTGTTTTGGTGGCGAACGATTTTTTGGATCTATTCCAAATTTTGTTCTTTTGATGTTTTCCCTATGATTTTTATGCAATACGCAAGATCGAGTTGTTTTTCCATGAAGTATGGGGTTTCGTCAAATCTGATAGATGCATTTTCTTTTCTTATCTGGCTCCATTAAGTAGAAATAATTAAAATCGTTTTTAAATGGTGTACATGTACATCTTCTTGAAAAGAATAACTTTTCAGGCCTATATGGATTTTTTAAGCATATTTTAATTTTCTATCAATTTTGAATTATTGGATTGTATAATGCTGCTATTATAAGATAAAATTTTATTATGGCTTGTTTTTAGGAAGTTTATTTTTAAATTAAAGCTGGTTTTATGCTTTTTGCCAATAAGACATTTTAGTGGCTTATTCAGTGGTTACTTTTATTTGTGACTAGATTTGATAACTTTGCTGTCAAAATCTTGGAAGATGAGACTTTTTAGTATCCTTTTATTTATATCTTTTTCCGTGTCATTGCATGCTCAGTTTGGAATTGAAGGTGACTACAGTCAGCAGACGATAAATACCTCTGTTGTCTCAAAAAGTAAAGTTGTTCTAGAGTTTAATAACCTCGGAATGAATACCACCAACTTTCTCGAAACAGACCAAACTACTGCGGCTCTTCGGTATGGGATCTTCTCCAATACCGAATTCCGAGTAGATATGTCCATGATCAATGGGTTTTTAGCAGCAAATAGGGATCCTTCTTTTGGGCCATTGAATGTTGGTCTAAAAACTGCACTTCTCACAAATAATGGGATGGGCTCAAATTTAAGCATGCTTGCAATGCTTAGTATCCCTAGGGTGGGGGATGTAGCCTTGCGACCTAGATTTTTGCAACCAAACTTAGGCTTGGCTTACTCCATTCAGGCTAGCCCATCAGTCCGCTTTTCTGCTAATGGCGGCGTGGTATTTAGAACAGACGAATTGGTTGGTTCATCCTCCAATATCTACTATTCTGCTATGATGCGGGCCGCAGTCACGGATTTCTTATCTATTTTTGGTGAATTCTTTGGTAATTCGCCAGAAATCACGGATCTAGGTGACACCCACAGATATGGTATCCAAGCTGGAATAGGAGTCTATGTATCCGAAAACATACAATTAAATGCCGCCTATCAGCACCGATTGGTCAGTTTAGAAGGCTCTACCAATGAGACTACTGCCGACTACGTAAGATTTGGTCTAGCTTTTAGATTATAAACTGTAGGCTTAGGCATCAAGGTCTAAACCTCCTGATCGACTTTCATTCTGAATCTCTTCGATTTCTTTTTCTACATTCCGTAGTCTAGCTGTACAAAATTTGTGTAATTCGCTCGCCTTTGAAATCAAGCTGCTCAATTCATCTATACTAACGCTATCGTCCTGAATGCGATTTAAGATCATTTGAAGCTCATTGAAGGCCTCTTCGAAGTTCTGTTCCTTGATTTTCTTTGATGATTTGGTCATTATATGGATGATTTTTGAAGGGTAGCTTTGAGCTCGCCGTCTTTAAATTTTATTTTTACAAGTAGGTTCTCTTTTGCTTCGTCAACAGATGTAAGGTATTTTCCGTCGTTGTTTTGGATAAGAGCAAAGCCTCTTTTTAGAATTCTATCTGGAGAAAATGCTGCTATGGTAAGTTTCGCTTCATTCAGTTGGCTATTTTTTCGAAGGAGATAGTTTGATGAAGCTGCATGTGTCTTTTGAAAATTGAGATCCAAATTCCTTTGTGCATTTTGAATCCTTTGTTTTGGTGCCCAAATTATATCTTGAATGAGTAATTTTAAGGCGTTTGAATAGTCCTTGATCAATCGCTGACTGATGTCTTTTACGTGCAAAAATAAGTTAGCAAGTTCGGATTCGAATTGAAAATTATGCTGTATGATATACTCCGCAACAGCAGTCGGGGTGATACATCTTTTAAAAGCTACCACATCTGCCACGGTTTGATCAATTTCATGTCCAATTCCTGTCAATACTGGCACCGGCATTTTTGCAATCTTTGCTCCAATGTTATAGTCGTCAAAGGAAGCGAGGTCTAGCTTAGAGCCTCCTCCACGGATAATTGCGACTACATTATATCTTTTAGAACCATGTTTGATTTTATCCAATGCACTGCATATTTCCGGTGCAGTATTTTGGCCCTGCATGGCTGCGTGATATAAATCCAGTTCAAAAGCATATCCAAAGGCATTATCATTTAATTGTCTCCTGAAGTCTGCCAGTCCTGCAGCGGTTTCTGAAGAGATGATGGCTATTCTTTGGTAAACCTTTGGCGTTTGAACTCTTTGATTTAGATCAATCAAACCATCTTTGATTAGTCTTTCAAGAATTTTTCTTCGCTCAAGTTCGAGTTTACCGATGGTATAGCTGGGGTCTAAATCTTCTACAATGAGTTTGAGTCCGTATCGTTCAGAAAATTCGACTCTAACTTTGATGGAAATTTGGCTTCCCTCTTGTAAGACTGCATCAAATAGCTCCTTTAGTTTTATTCTCAAGAAGGCTGCTGTCTTGCCCCATATCACAGCAGATGACTGCGCAATGACATCTCCGAGCTCATCTTGTTCTACGAGATCCAGATAGACATGCCCACGGGAATACTTGACTTGAGATAATTCACAAGTGATCCAGATTGGTTCTGGAAAATTGAGGGCTACGACCCTCTTTATATACTCGTTGAGCTCGAATAAGGTGTGGGAATCTTTCAAGGATTATTTTTTTCGAATGGATGGAAAGGGCAATAAAAAAAGAAAGCAGCTTGTGGCCGCTTTCCTTCTAAATTATTTCTCTAAAACTGCTTTTACCTTATCTGCGGCTTCTTGAAGTTGAATGGCTGAGTGAACAGCCAGTCCGCTATCATCAATTAGTTTTTTGGCTACATCGGCATTTGTTCCTTGGAGTCTGACGATAATCGGTACTTGGATATCGCCCATATTTTTGTAAGCATCCACTACCCCTTGAGCTACGCGATCACATCGCACAATTCCTCCGAATATGTTAATTAGGATGGCTTGTACATTTGAATCCCTTAATATGATTCTGAAAGCTTGCTCTACTCTTGCTGCGTCTGCTGTTCCTCCTACGTCAAGGAAGTTGGCTGGTGATCCACCTGAGTGTTTGATGATATCCATTGTAGCCATGGCGAGACCTGCACCATTGACCATACATCCGACGTTACCATCGAGTTTTACATAGCTGAGTCCATAGCTTTTTGCTTCCACTTCTGTGGGATCTTCTTCATCTGTATCTCGAAGTGATTCCAAATCCGGATGTCTGTACAGTGCGTTATCATCAATCGTAACCTTTGCGTCTACGGCTAGGATTCTATCGTCTGCCGTCTTTAGACATGGGTTGATTTCAAACAGAGACGCATCAGAACCCACGAAGGCTTTGTACAAGTTGGTGATGAACTTAATCATCTCCTTGTTTGCTTGCCCTGATAGACCAAGGTTAAATGCCACTTTTCTAGCTTGAAAACCCTGAAGGCCTAACACTGGGTCTATATATTCTTTGTGAACCAAGTGTGGAGTCTGCTCGGCTACTTCTTCGATATTCATACCACCCTCAGTAGAGTAAATGATGACATTTTGCTTTCGTTCTCTATCCATCAAGATAGATACGTAGTATTCCTTGCATGCATCAAAGTCTGGAGCATAGGTATCCTCCGCTACTAAAATTTTGCGGACAAGTTTTCCTGGACCTTCCATACCTCCTGGAGTTTGTGGGGTTCTTAGCATCATTCCCAAGATGTTTCCAGCATGAGCCTTTACTTCATCCAAGTTCTTTGCTAATTTTACACCTCCGCCTTTACCTCGGCCCCCAGCGTGAATTTGAGCTTTAACAACTGCAAATTGCGTATTCGTTTCTGCTTGTAGGTCACTAAAGGCTTGTACAGCTTCCTCTACGGTGTGTGCAAGTTTTCCTCTTTGAATGGCAACACCATATTTTGCCAACAATTCTTTTCCTTGATATTCGTGTAAGTTCATCTATCGAAATTTATTGATGCCCAAAGCTAGTAATTTTGTAGGAATCACTCTTTATTTTTGAATGATTAATTTTGTATGTGATACTTTCCCCTCTGAAATAAACTGAAGAATGTATGCTCCATTTTCCACATTATCAATAGGTAAGCTAAATTTATTAGCTCCTTGGGTCAAATCGAAATTTCCATATGTGTTTACTTTTCTACCCAATTGATCGATCATCGAAATGTTTATGATAGTACTTTTGATCGCATCAAACAGTACTTGTACTTCTGAAGATTGTTGGGTAGGATTCGGGAAAACAGTAACGCTCGAAAAAATGGATGGGTCGAAAGTTGAAGTCACCTGCGTCCCAGTTCTCATGAAGGACGTGGTGGTTGTACCACAGCTATAGCCGTCATTAAATGGTGTAACTGACCAAAAGTATGGTCTATTTCTAGATAAATTTGTTAGGTAGGTTTCTGAGCCATTAAGGATTTCACTATAGGTAAAGGTGAGGTTGTCCGTTATTGTAAACAAATACCTAGAAGCGTTTGGTACATCTTCCCAATCAAAAAGTACACCATTGTATGTCTCTACTCTTTCTTGATTCATCGGAGTGATGACAACTGGTGCAGACCTTATAGTATCTGTATTTGGTACGAACGATCTTCGGAGGTAGGCCCTTGCTGGGCTGTTAAAGTTGTTAATCATTCTAGATCCCTGCTGGTCTGAGAATTGGTATGTATTACAAGTTAGGAAGTATCCCATTTGATTGGTAGCGGGAGGTACGATCAACACTCCATTTCTGTCCAAAATTTGTCGACTCCAATTGCAATTGCTGGCACCAAATCCGAAGTTGTAATCAGGTTGGGTATCACAGATCTGATCTGCGGCCGTCTGGCAATTGGTTCTTTCCACGATTTCTACAGGGATACTCGTACCAGGTGCGTTGATTAGGGTTACGGGATTTCCGTGTACAGCTTCATCATATGGGATGTTCTCCCAACCGAAGAAAGTGTGCCTCAAGCTAAAAAAATGGCCTACTTCATGACTCAAGGTGTTATTTGCTGCTCTTACTTCCTGCTGCCTTACCACCACATAATCAAAGTTAGGTGAGTAGTAACCCAATGTAGTGCCCGGTTGCTGAGAGTTACCTGTATCCGCAGTTTTACAGATAAAAATATTCAGCGCTTGGGGATCTTTTCTAGTATTTAGAACTTGTCCGTTCGATCCTGGTGCTTCGTATGGTCCAGTCGCATCAAAGTATGCAAAGCCATTAAAAATGTAAAAGACGATGTTTAGGGATGCGAAATCTCGATTCAGGGCACAAAGTTGGTTTAGTACGGCCGCTTCATCTATTCTACCTCTGCCATCTGTGTCAGCGAGAAGGTGAAACTTTACGGGTACATAAACTTTCTCATTTCTTGAAGCTGGCGTATCATCACCATAATAATGACTGAACATTTTATGCATTTGTAGCTGATCCGCAATGGTGGTGCCACAGTGTCCAGTAACTTGAGACGATGCCTGAAGTGAAGTGAAAATAGCAAGCAGAATAAACATCAGACGACTGATCGGAAAATTTAGATTCATAAGGTTAAAACAAAATGTTGGTTAATAAATCGAAAGCAGTAAAGATGATAAACTGCATACAGTTGCCATATCACTGTTCTTACGAGGGGCGAATATAAACATTCCCCAGAATCAGAACCATAAAAAAAGTTTAAATGTTTCTTTTCCCGACACTAAAAGTGATTCGAATGCGTACTTTTGTGAAAAATTTACAACAAAAATTAAAAAATTATCCATGAGTAAGGTAACCGTTATCGGGGCAGGTAATGTTGGAGCTACAGTGGCCAATGTTCTTGCTCACAAAGACATCGTTAAAGAGGTAGTCGTTTTGGATATCAAAGGGGATTTCGCTAAAGGAAAGGCCCTAGATAGCTGGCAGCAAGCACCTATTGATTACTACAGTACGTCATTAGTAGGAACAGAGGATTATGCAGACACTGCAAATTCTGATATCGTGGTTATAACCGCTGGTTTACCAAGAAAACCTGGCATGAGTAGGGATGACCTCATTTCTACAAATGCTGGGATTGTGGTCAACTGTGTGAAAAATATCCTCCAATATTCCAAAGATCCCATCATTATCGTTGTTTCAAACCCACTAGATGTCATGACCCACGCGGCTTTCAAAGCGGCGGGTATCGATTCTTCTAAAGTTTTTGGTATGGCTGGCATTCTCGATACTGCGAGATACCGAGCATTTTTAGCTACAGAACTTCAAGTCTCTCCAAAGGATATTCAAGCAGTTTTGATGGGGGGACACGGTGATACCATGGTGCCACTCCCAAGATATACCACCGTAGCGGGAATTCCAGTAACAGAGTTGATTGATTCTGAAAAATTGGATGCCATCGTAGAGCGAACCAAAGTAGGAGGTGGAGAGCTCGTACAGCTGATGGGAACTTCCGCTTGGTATGCACCAGGTGCTGCCGCAGCTCAAATGGTCGAAGCTATCGTGAAAGATGAGGATAGAATCTTCCCAGTATGTGCCCGTATCGAAAATATGTACGGACTGGAGCCAATGTATCTAGGCGTACCCGTCAAATTGGGTAAAGGCGGCATCAAACAAATCATCGAGCTAAAACTAACCGAAGACGAAATGGCACTCCTTCATGGCTCAGCAAAAGCAGTAAAGGAAGTCCTAGATGTATTTGACAACATGAAATTAGTGTAGGCTAAATTCAACCAACAACACTGGTATTTGTTCTAAACAAAAACTTAATCAATGGTAAGTGCAGAAATGCTGAAATCAATGAATGCTGACAACGAAGTGAATCTTCTTGATCTTTCGTTTCAGAAACCAGTGTTGTTGGTTTTTCTTAGACATTTCGGGTGTATATTTTGCCGGGAGGCTCTGACTGATATTGCTCGAAATAGAACGAACTTAGAATCCAAGGGTGTTCAAATCATATTGGTCCACATGTCTGACAATGAAACCGCCGAAGGTTACTTCAAAGATTTTGGATTATTGGGCATCAGACACATTAGTGATCCAGCATGTCAATACTACAGTCATTTTGGCTTAACTAAAGGTAATTTTAATCAATTATTTGGCTTAAAAAGCTGGACTAGGGGTTTTTCAATCGCAGTGGGTGATGGCATCTTTCCAGCACTAAAGCAGATAGGGGATGGATTTCAAATGCCTGGTGTTTTTTTGATTGAAAAGGGCGATGTAAAAGAGCAATTCATCCATAAAAGTGCAGCCGATAGACCCGATTATTCCTCTCTGATCAAATGCTGTGTGGTGTAAAGCACTATTTTCGGGGGGGAGATCGTTTGATTTAGACAAACTTTGATGATTATTTATGAGCGTATTCCATAAAATCTCCTTAGCATCTTTTCTTTCTATCTTTTTCCTGACAAACAATTTAAATGGGCAAGAATCGCTTGCCTATTATTGTGATGTAATGGCAAATGCTTATGAGCCACAACATCGTGTTTTTGCAGCTAAAAAATTTAATGAGCTATTTCACGAGGAGATGATCAGACCGGCGTCTTTTTCGAATTCATTTGAAGAGCTAAAGTGGGTGTCAATGAAGTATCCCGCTGATCGAAGCTTTCGCATCATTACATGGATGGTGCAAGGCCTGAATCATGAATATGAAAAATATGGATACATCCAAACAGCAAATGGAGGATTGTTTTCTCTAAGGGATGGAAAATATGGTTTAGAAAACTTAGATTTCGAAACATTGGATGCCCAGAATTGGCAGGGGGCGCTGTACTACAATATGAAGGAGGTCGTCGATAAAAAAGGAAATAAGTATTACACATTGTTTGGATATGATGGATTTTCTGAGGATCTCAGAAGAAAGATAATAGATGTACTTTATTTTGAAGATGGAGTCCCATATTTCGGTGCACCTCTTTTTAAATTCCAAAAGGAAGGAACCAGACCCATTTTCAAAAATAGAATTTACGTATATTATTCACCTGAAGCCAATGTAAACTGTAATTACAATCAAGGTATGGATCTTATCATCCATGACTTCGTGGTAGAAAGAAGTAGTATGGACTCAAAAAAGGAGACCATGATCATTCCTGATGGTACCTATGTTGCTTTCGAATGGAACGGTCAACACTGGCAACATCAAGAAAAACTCGAAAACACAGTCACTAAACCAGAAGATATTTTCTTTCAGCCAAAACAAGCTAGTAACAAAGATTTATTCGGCAGACCTAAAAAGTCAGACAAAAAAAGGCAATAAAATTTTACTTATTCCTCATTTATTGGATGGAAGTTTCGATGTTCATCCGCACACTCGAATTATTTGTAGGCAAATTTCTATACTTTTTCGAAAAAAAGAAGCTAAAAACCTTGTACATTTTCATTTTTCACTTACTTTTGGACATGATTTGCTGCATCTGTAGGTCTGTAATGAACAAGGGTTAACCCTTTACGAGGAGTCCAGCGTTTGGAACAGATGCAGTGAATATCAAACCTCAAAAAAATTTATAGTTTCAAATATTTGAAAATGAAGAAGATAGGAATTTTACATGGAATGGAGAATACATTCCCTCAAGCATTTGTGAATAGAGTAAATAGTAAAAACGTAAAGGGTATCACCGCCGAACCTGTTATGCTCGATGTGGTATCACAAGGTATGGGATCAGACTATGCAGTCATCATTGATAGGATCTCTCAGGATGTACCGTTTTATAGATCTACTCTTAAGACATTGGCCATGTCTGGAACTGCCGTCATAAATAACCCATTTTGGTGGAGTGCAGACGAAAAGTTTTTTAATAACTCCATTGCACTTTCCGTCGGTGTACCTGTTCCCAAAACGGTAATTTTACCTTCACATGATCGACCAGAGGGTACCACAGAAACCTCCTTTCGAAACCTGAAGTTTCCAATGTCTTGGGATCAGGTATTCGATTATGTAGGATTTCCAGCATATATGAAGCCCATGGATGGTGGCGGCTGGAAAAATGTTTATAAGGTCACAGACCCACAAGATCTTTGGAATAAGCACTCAGAGACCAACATCTTAGTGATGATGCTTCAAGAGGAGATTCAGTTTGAAAGTTACTTCCGATGTTACTGTCTTGGTACAGATCGTGTGCATATCATGCCATACGAGCCAAGAAATCCACATCACCTCCGATATGTGGTAGATAATCCGACCACAGATAAAAAGCTTCTAAAAACAATCGAAGACTACACCAAGAGACTCAATAAAGCATTGGGGTACGACTTTAATACGGTTGAGTTTGCTGTAAGGGATGGTATCCCATATGCTATCGATTTCTGTAATCCAGCACCAGATGCAGACGTGAATTCAGTAGGGGAGGAAAATTTTGAATGGATTGTGGAGAATGCTGCACAGATGGCTATCGAAAAAGCTAAAAATCACAAAGAGGGCAAAGTAAATCTCACATGGGGTACTTTTATAAAGGATAACGCTAAGTAGAGAAATATCGATTTTTGAACATAATTGAGAAGCAAATTGTTACCAATCTTTGCTCAATTCCAATATTTGATGATGGAAAAAATGCTTAAAGTTGCAATCTTGGACATGAATGCCGGCAAGCCAAACCAAGGTATGCGATGTATAATTGATATCGTAAGTGATTATTGTTGCGACGTAGAATTTACTGTTTTTGACGTTCGAACTAAAAACGAAATCCCTGGGCTGAATTTTGATATTTACATTTCTAGCGGAGGACCTGGTAATCCACTCGAGGGGGATGGAATCTGGGATAAAGCCTGGTACGATTTGGTGGATGCCCTTTGGTCGTACAATAATACACCAAGCAATAGAATCAAGAAGCATGTATTTTTCATTTGCCATTCCTTTCAGATGGCATGTAATCACTTTGAGTTAGGGACGATTACGCGTCGTAAGTCTACCTCATTCGGAGTGATGCCCATCCACAAAACGGATGAAGGCTTCGAAGATATCCTATATAGAAATCTTCCTGATCCTCATTATGCTGTGGATAGTAGGGATTACCAACTTGTTCAGCCAGACCTAGATGTATTTGCCCAGCACGGTGCGAAAATACTGGCGCTAGAAAAAATTCGTACGCATGTGGAGTATGAACGAGCGATTATGGCAGTAAGGTTTTCTCCGGAGATGGTAGGTACACAGTATCATCCAGAAGCTGATCCCGAGGGCATGAAAATTCATTTCGAAAAGGAGGAGAATAGGAATACCGTCATCAATAACTTTAGCATCGAAAAGTATGTCAACATGATGGAATCATTGGATGATAAGGATAAAATAACCTTAACACATACCACCATCTTGCCTTCTTTTCTAGACAATGCTATTTGTACCATTCGTTCTCAATCTCATAAAAAGGTAGAGGTGCTATGATTCCTGAATTAAGAAATTGGTATAATTCAAATTTTTCGATAGAGCGGCACCAAAAGATGCTTTCGGAGCTGCATCAGATGTTCGATCATATACCCGCTTTTCGAATAGCCGAGACCCCATTTTTTATTCCAAAAATCCTGAGAACTCGTTTGCTCGAAGCTTGTAACGAAATCAATGAGGTGATCAATCAGCCTGACTTCAAAGAAAAATCTCAGTCGGCATTGTATAGCGAGGAGGTAGTGGTTCCCAAGGAAGATGACCACACCATATTCTTACAAATGGATTTTGCAGTGTGCCTAGATGAACACGGGGATCCGATCCCACAGTTGATTGAAATTCAAGGGTTTCCATCCGTATATTTCTTTCAGTATGTGCTTAGTGAACTTTTCAAAAAGCATTTCGAAATTCCCGATGGATTCAATACGAGTCCGAGTGGTATTACTCCAGACGAATATGTAGCTATGCTACGTGAGATCATTGTCGGTGATGAAGATCCGAAGCACGTTGTTCTTTTGGAAATCGAACCAGAACAGCAAAATACACAGGTCGATTTTTGGGCAACGCGTCATTACTTAGGCATCAAAGTACTTTGTCTCTCAAAGATGAAGAAGGATGGAAAGAGGCTATTTTATCTGGATGAGGATGGGACGGAAGTAGATATCAAACGCATTTACAATAGGGTCATCTTTGATGAACTGGACCAAAGACCAGATTTAGAAAGGGAGTTTGATTTCAGAGATGAAGTAGATGTAAAGTGGATTGGACATCCCAATTGGTTTTATCGGATTAGTAAGCATACACTTCCGCTTTTGAAAAGCAAGTATGTTCCTGAGTGTCACTATCTGAGTGATTTAGAAAGTTATCCAGCTGATTTGAGTCAATTCGTGTTGAAACCGCTATTCTCCTTTTCTGGAGCGGGTGTGGAGATCGACGTCACGAAAGAGATGTGTGACGCAATTAAGGATCGAAAAAATTATATCCTTCAAAAAAAGGTCAACTACGAACCGGTGATTCAATCGCCCAATGACCCTGTAAAAGTAGAAATTCGTATGTTGATGCTCTGGAAGGAAGGCGACAAACATCCTAGGATTGTCAATAACTTAAGTAGGCTGTCAAAAGGAAAGATGATCGGTGTCAAATACAATAAAGACAAGGATTGGGTAGGGGGTAGTGTAGGTTTTTTTGATCTAAGACCGTAAAACCCTAAATTCAAAAAATGAAAAAGTGGCTTGTAAGTTTAAATTTACAAGCCACTTGTCTTGATAGGCAATATTCTGGTCTATGATTGACTTTTGTAATTATAGGAGTGTAGAAGGACAGACATAGTCTGTACAGGGTATTGCATCCAATTTAGAAAGCTCATCAAATCCACCTTCCACATCAGCAAATTTTTCGAAACCTCTCGATTTTAGTATAGAAGCAGCGAGCATACTTCTATATCCCCCAGCACAATGAAGAATGAAAAACTCGTTTTTGGGAAATACTGCCAAATGTTGGTTGATTTCATTGAGAGAGATGTTCTCTGCAAAGGTGACGTGTTGGGAAATGTACTCCGAATGTTTTCTTACATCGAATACCCTAGGTCTATTTTCTTCGGTTGTCATTTCGAGGAATTCGGCTGGAGTGATCCGATCAACAGTATCGATTTCTTTGCCGCTAGCCTTCCATGCGTCAAATCCACCTTCCAAGTACCCGATGACGTGATCGTATCCCACACGCGATAGTCGGATGATACTTTCTTCCTCCTTACCTGGATCGGTTACTAATAGGATTTCTTGCTTGATATCTGGGATCATTTCTCCCACCCACATCGCAAAATTGCCTTCCAGCCCAATGTTGATACTATTAGGAATAAAACCTTTTGCAAAATCCTTAGCCTCCCTAGTATCCAGTATAAGTGGCAACAATTCATTTGCTACCACCTCAAACTCGACAGGGTTTAGAGCTTGCTGAGCTCTCTCCATGATGGTATCTAGACTTTCGTAGCCTTGGATGTTCATCAAAACATTTTTTGGGAAGTAAGCTGGAGGTGCAGCAAGTCCAGTCAATAATTCTTTGATGAATTCCTCTTTAGTCATATCTGGTCGTAATGCGTAGTTTGTTCTTTTCTGATTTCCGAGTGTGTCAGTGGTTTCTTTGCTCATTTTTTTACCACAAGCACTACCAGCCCCGTGGTTTGGATACACGATTAGATCATCGGATAGTGGCATAATCTTATTTCTCAAAGAATCAAAAAGGTGTGCAGCCAGTTTTTCTTCTGTAAGCTCTGAAATCACATGCTGTGCAAGATCTGGCCGCCCTACATCACCAATAAATAGGGTGTCTCCGGTAATTATGCCATGTTCTTTTCCATTTTCGTCGATCAGTAGATAGGTTGTACTTTCCATGGTATGACCAGGTGTATGGATTACTTTGACTGTGTAACCACCTACTTTGAAAGTTTGGCCATCTTCCGCCACTAAAGCTTCAAATCCTGGTTTTGCAGTTGGACCATATACAATCGTTGCACCGGTTTTTTTTGCCAAGTCAAGGTGCCCACTTACAAAATCTGCATGAAAGTGTGTCTCAAATACGTATTTTATCTTTGCACCTTCACTTTGCGCCTTTTCGATATAAGGGCCCACTTCACGAAGTGGGTCTACGATAGCTGCTTCACCATTGTGAGAAATATAGTACGCTGCATGTGCAATACACCCTGTGTAGATTTGTTGTACGTTCATTTTAACTGATTTTATGTTGTTAAATAATTGATGATGCAAAGATACAGCTGATAACTCTGGCTAGTTCGGTACTTTAGTTGCATGGCGAGATGATGATCGTCAGTGTGTGAGATGATCACGGTCATTATATAGGAGTGAATTCGCTCATTGAGTACTTTTGATTACCTTTGTATTTGAGGGAAGGGATGAATTATGGATGCGGTGCAATTATTGGTAAAATGCCCTTCCATATGATTTTTTACGAAAAATGACTTTCATAGTGGATAGACTTGAGATAAATAGGTATGAAACCATTTCGGTTCCAAATCTGCGTGCATGGAATGCAGCAGATGAGATGTTGGTTGATTATTTCGATGAGCTTTCCGTTTTGAAAAAAGCGAACCCCATAATCCTCAATGATCGCTTTGGATACTTGACTGCGCATCTATATACGAGCAGGCCTTCGACTTTTTGTCATCTGAGGTCGCAAATGAACAGTATTGAGAAGAATTTGGTCCATCTTGGTTTTCAAATTCAATCTATTAGTCCTTTATTGCCCCTGGAAAATTGGAAGAAAACCCAATTGGTATTGATGCAAATGCCGAAGTCATTAGAGTTTTTCGAATGGTTACTCGTGAAATCAGCCCAAGCATTGACCGAAGATGGACAGATGGTGGTTGGATTTATGACGAAGTATTTCTCTGAGGCTTTTTTGAAAATTGCCGGGAAGTACTTTGCTGAAGTACATCAATCCAAGGCGTTAAAAAAGGCAAGGCTTTTGATTTTGAAATCTCCATTAACTATTGAACCTATTCCTATTTTCAAGACAGAGATCGAATTTGAAGGAATGCGATTACATCAGTACCCTGGAGTTTTCTCGAAGGATCGCATCGATTCGGCCACTCAGTTTTTGGTAGAGCATATCCAAATAAGTGCAGAGGAGAATACCATGTTGGACTTAGCATGTGGTAATGCTGTCATTGCGGCTGTATTGAAGTCCCGCTACCCATGGCTTCATGTCTGCGCTGCTGATGATTTTAAAATGGCCATAGAATCCGCTAAGTTAAACCTTTCTGAAGCAGATGAGGTCATTTGGTCAAATGGATGGTCTAATTTGGTAGACCGAAAATTTGATGTTATTGTCACGAATCCGCCTTTTCATTTTGAGTATGAAGTAAATTTGATGGTGCCCATCCAAATGATGTTGGATGCATATGATCATCTAAATCCAGGTGGTTCACTTTGGATTGTTTCAAATCGCCATATCAATTACAAATCTCAGCTTGAAAAGAAATTTAGAATAGTTGAGATTGTGCAGCAGAACAAAAAATTTGAGATCACCCGGGCGGTAAGGTGAATTGTCATTAGCTAGCCCAAATTAATTTACATTACCCATTTTGACGAGTGTGAAATTGACGGTATTCGTTCCGCCAGGGGTAATGATAAGGTCTCGTTCTTCAGGAATAGACTGAAAGCTCGGTGTCCCATTCGGGAACTGGGTATCTAGTAGAAGGATGACCCGCTGTAAGGCAAGGATGTCATTGATCGTAATCCTATTATCACCGGTTACATCCGCTGCTAGTATTCGGGCCGGATCAGTAAGTAATTCTATGAAGAGTATATGTCTTCGGAGTACGGTTATATCTGCGATGGTAACTTGGGGTGATTGGGCTGGCGCGGTAGACTCAAAAGTGATGAAAGGTGATTCAGTTTCAGGGAAATTTTCACTGGGGTAGGTAAAGTTATGAGTACCACTTGTTAAAGCAGTAATATCTCTTTGATAATTTTGATCAACTCTTGATTTTAATAAAAATCTAGTTTGAGAAGGAAAGGCTATCCCTTGCGGAGTAGTAAAACTCACCACGACTGGACTAGGTGGAACAGTTCCTCCCGTAGCTCCTGTGGCTTCGATAGCCGCATCTAGCTGGTTGAAGGTGAGGGGAAAATTCAATGCCCCATCTGGTGCTACTACTGCGAAAGTAGGTGTACCAAAAAATGGACCATAAGTACCGTCCATATAACGCATTGCTGCCTCAACACCACCTCCTTCACTACCGACTGATGGCATGGTAAGGCCGTGCATAGCTTTATATTGGTTGATACGGACATCTAGATCAGCGAACTTATTGCTTATTTCGAAGAATTCCACATCTCCTTGACCCTCACCCCAATCTTCATATTTCTGTTGGAAACCAGGGGCTATGGCATTACATGGAGGACAATCCACAAAAAAAATCTTGATTACCACCGTTTTTCCATTCAGGAGGTAATCTGAATACAACGAATGCACAACTCCATCACTATCTACGAGTTGAAAATTTGGAGCTACTTGCTGTGCATAGGCTATTTGAGTCAGCAAGATAAAGATGAATGCAAAAGCGTTTGTAATTTTTTTCATTTTCCTTGGGTATATTGGTAAGAAATTTAAGAATAATATGCTGTGGACATTTGTGATTATGCCAGGCATTACATTTTTATTTCACTATTCTTGAAAATTCAGAACAATGAACGCTTTCCTTACTTCTAAGACCCGGATTTCAATCTATTTCTTTGTGTCAAAAGATTGATTCTCAAAGAAATATTACGACAAAATTACGCTTTTTCCATATTTGCACTACCTTTTTCCTCGATTTTTGTTTAGAATTGTGACAAAATTTGTAAATTATACCTACTTGGGTAATTTTAGCATGCGTAATTTGTTTATATGACTGATCTACCAAAAGTAAAATTTGAAGATCTCAAGGGTGAATCCTATGAATTCTATTGGAATTACCAAAAGGAAATCCTACAAGACACCATCCACTTTAAGCGCTGTAGCCTTGAAGAAAGGGCTGAAATAGGTCGAAACTATCAACGGCATCATCTACTTTTTGTCGAGCATACACCGGTTTATACCCTTGGTAAAAGTGGCTCCATGGACCATTTGCTCTTGACTCCCGAAGAACAAAAGATTTTGGGTGTTGAGTTTTTTAAGATCAATAGGGGAGGAGATATTACCTATCACGGTCCAGGTCAAATTACGGGATATCCGATCTTCGATTTGGAAGAATTTTTCACAGATGTACACAAGTACGTTTGGTCTATCGAAGAGTCCATCATCCAAACTTTAAAAGCATATGGATTGGAGTCGCGACGTATACAAGGTTTTACTGGGGTATGGATTCCTGCCGACGAACGAAATCCTATCAACAGGAAAATTTGTGCCATTGGTGTTCATATGTCTCGATGGGTTTCCATGCATGGCTTTGCATTCAATGTGAATACAGATCTGAGTTATTTTGATAGAATTGTACCCTGCGGCATTGTGGATCCCGACAAGGGTGTGACATCCCTCGAAAAAGAACTTGGAAAAAAGATGGACCTCACTGAGGTGAAATTGAAACTTAAGGATACCTTTGCTTCAGTTTTTAATTTTGAATTTGAATAAAAAATATGACCACGAAAAAAGAAAAATTGGTTTCTGAATCAAAAACTGTGATGACGGAACTTATCATGCCCAATGATACCAATCCACTAGGCAATTTGATGGGCGGGTATCTGATGCGTTGGATGGATATCTGTGGTGCAATAGCAGCCGCAAAACACTGTGGTGCAAATGTGGTGACTGCTTCTGTGGATCATGTTTCATTTGAGTCAGCCATTCGACTTGGTGAAGTCATAACGCTCGTAGCCAATGTCACCCGAGCATTTAATACTTCTGTCGAGGTATTTGTCGAGGTCACAGCGTCCGAAATGGGTGGGGGAAATGAGCGTAAGTGCAATCATGCGTACCTTAGTTTTGTATCCATCGATCCAGAGACTAGAAAACCTAGAGAGGTGCCAGCTATCAGACCAGTCACTGGAGAAGAAAAAAAGCTCTATGAGGGTGCTTCCAGAAGGCGTGAGTTGAGACTAATTCTAAGCGGAAGAATGAAACCGTCTGATGCGATTGAGATAAAAACATTTTTCTCAGAGTTATAATGCAATCTCTCTCAAACGGAATTTAGGTTCTATTGAATCGTATCTAATTCAAGTAATCTTCCCAATGAGTCTAACGCAAGGGAATCAATAGCTGTCGTATCTACCGGTACATAAAATGGCGCTTCTGCTGCACTAACAGGTACATACTTAGGACAGTAATCCCTTGGTACCGTGTAGGTGAAATCCGTCAGAGGATTGTTTCTCCATTTTCCGATATCCGCAAATATTTTTCCAACGATTGGCAGCGATGTATTGGCGCCGCCCCCCGTGGACATATTTCTGAAATGAACGCGTGGTTCGAGATTACCTACCCAACAACCGATCGTATATTGCGGAGTCGATGCGACAAACCAGCCGTCCGATTGATTTTGGGTAGTTCCAGTTTTTCCGATGACCCTAGCAGGAACCCCATACACACCGAATTTGCTGGCAGTACCGATCTCCATGACGTTTTGAAGCAATTGCTGCATTCTTTCTGCTGTCTCTTGGGCTACCACTCGTTCGCCTTGTTTCCTTTTTCGTTGGTATATTACTTCACCATCTTCGTTTTCTATTTTGAGTATGGTGTACGGCTCGTAATGGATACCGCCAGAAGCGATGGTCGCAAAAGCATTGACCATTTCCAACAACGAAATATCTTCTGTACCCAATACCAACGAAGGGACTGCCTTTAATGGAGACTTAATACCCAATCTTTTTGCCATGTTTACAGCATTGCTTGGACCTACTCTTAGCATGATTTCTACCGACACGGTATTGACTGACATGGCCAGGGCTCCGAGAAAAGTATAGGCACCTCCCACTTGTCGATCCGAGTTTCTTGGAGTCCATCCTTCGTATTCTTCATATGTTTTTACCACATTATCATAATAGTCGCATGGTTTTAGACCAAGCTCAAGCCCTGCTAAGTAAACGATAGGCTTGAAGATTGACCCTACTTGTCTTGGTATGGTGATATTGTCATACTGGGATACTAAGTAATCTACACCGCCTACCCATGCTGCGATTCTGCCAGTCTGAGGTTCTAAGGCGAGGATACCCGTATGAAGAAGGGTGAGGTAGTGGTGTAGGGAGTCTATCTTTGATATTTCTTGGGTTTGGAAGCCATCCCAAGTCCATATATTTCGTGGACCAATCACGGAGAAGTGTGCAAATATCTCTTCTTCTGTCTTTCCTTCTGCTTTGAGATTTTTTGCTTCCCGAGACCGAAAAACCATCTCTTTGACTAGATCAGAATCTTTTGCAAACTTCTTGGAATCAGCCCATCCTTGGTAAAACACGTTTTGAAGCCAAGGCATGTGCTGTTTCATGGCTCTTTCAGCTGATTTTTGTAAGGACATATTAAGAGTAGTATATACCTTAAGTCCGTCTTTGTCTAGATCGTAGAGTGTACCATCGTCTTTGGGGTTATCAGCAGCCCAAATGTTGAATTCTTTTTTGACATATTCTTTAAAATAAGCAGCAAAACTCGGATTAATCTTAGGTTCTTGATAGTCTAATTCTAAAGGAAGTGCCATGGTTTGCTTGGCTAGTTCTTTGTCAAGGTAACCATACTTGACCATTTGGTTGAGTACTACATTTCGTCTCTGCTGTGATCGTTCTGGATATAGTCGCGGGCTGTAGTAAGTCGGTGCCTTGAGGAGTCCTACGAGTGTAGCACATTCTGCCAAGGTAAGATCTTTCGGAGCTTTGTTGAAAAATTTGGATGAAACTTTCTCTATCCCAAATAGCTGTTCTCCAAATGACACAGTATTTAGGTAAAGGGTAAGGATGTCTGTTTTGTCGTAGACAGATTCTAGCCGTGTGGCGATAATCATTTCCTTGAATTTGATAATGGCACTCGAAAGTAGCAGATATCTCTTTCTTCCATATACATTTTTGACCAATTGCTGTGTCAAGGTACTGCCACCTCCACTTGATCGCTGTCGGAGTAGAATTGTTTTAAATATGACACGACCCAGGCTTTTGAAATCTACACCACTGTGTTCATAGAATCGCACATCCTCCGTTGCAACAAGGGCATTTCTAAGGTATTTGCTTATCTCTGTAGTGTCTACATTTGACCTGTTTTCTATAAAGTAATTTCCTATGAGGCTTTTGTTTGAGGCATAGACGGAGGATGCAATTGGATTTTTGATTTTGAGCAACTCCTTTTTCGTAGGGATGTGACCAAAAACACCCAGATAGACCATAATAAAGAGTAGGGCAACGAAAAGAAATGGACTGACACAAGCCCAAAAAGCCACCTTCAACTTATTATTTAATACATAAGTCTTTGTATTTGCCATTAAAACTTTCCAAGAGAAGTTGTCCCACTTCAATTGGAGTTGATTTATCCACTGATTGATTTTCGATTCTTTGGTCATAGCTCGATTTCCGAACCGCTAAATTACTACTTTGAACCAAATTTACACAATTGTTTTTCGAAAATGCTAGAATCCTCTTTAAAACCTTTATTCCAAAGTCAAAAAGTCAAACATCTACCCGCGATGTGTTCGTGTAGTGAACATCCAAGGTTTGAATGACACTAAACTTTACTTCCCTTTAGGGCGGATTGTACCACTTGGTCCATAGCTCTATGCGCTAGAGGATTTGTATAATCGTTTAGCGCTTTCATGCAATTATTAATTAGATCTTTATCTCTAAGGTCTACCGATTTTTGGAGATCGATGGATAGTGATTTGATGTTCTCCAGTTCTTTATCGCTTAAAATTTGCTCGTGTTGCACCACGAACTTTTGTGCTGCAAGAAGGATAGAATTGGCTTCATTTACAGCTTCTTGAGTAGAGCGATTGAGGTGATCTTCCTTGGCATGGTTCAATGCATTCAGAAGCATTAGTGCCATTTCTTCCTCACTGATACCATAGGTTGATTTGATTTCAATGGAGGTTTCTGTATTGGATCTAAGCTCTTTTGCCTGTACATTTAATACACCGTCTGCATCTAATAGGAATCGGATTTCGATTTTTGGTAAGCCTGCAGGCATGGGTGGGATTCCTCTAAGGATAAATTCTCCTAGTTTTCGGTTATTTTCTACCAAATCTCTTTCCCCTTGGTAAACAGCGATTTTTAGATTGGTCTGACCATCAATAGATGTGGTGTACTGACGACCAGCTCTGGCGGGAACAGTTGTATTTCTTGCAATGATTACATCCATGAGTCCACCTACTGTTTCGATTCCAAGAGAAAGTGGTGTCACATCTAGAAGCAGAATATCTTTTCTCTTTCCAGAAAGAATGTCACCTTGTATGGCAGCTCCTAGCGCTACGACTTCATCTGGGTTTAATTTATCGAAGATTGGCTTATCAAACCAAGCTGCTATTCGTGACTTGACTGCTTTTAATCGTGTACTGCCACCGACTAAAACCACAGAATCTATCTGATTAGGATTTAGTGACGCATCAGACAGACAAGTTTGGATATGGCCAATGGTTTCTTCTAATATCGGCGCAATCACCGAGTCGAATTCTGATTGATCGAGTGTCAATGCGATTCCTGAAGAGGTCTGACCTTGATAATACCCTGACTCATTTACTTGTTTCTTTGCTGCTTCTGCTAAGATTCTTAGCTCTGCAAAGTGATTGTTTTCAGTTTCACCATTTTTTAGGCTCTCTACGTTGGTAGCCCAATATTTAACAATGGCGAGATCGATATCGTCACCGCCGAGATGGGTATTTCCATGGGTGGCTATGACTTCAAAAACCCCATCTTCGATCACGAGAATAGATACATCAAAAGTACCTCCACCAAAGTCGTAAACGAGAATGGTCTCTTTTTGGGTTTTATCCATACCAAGTCCGTATGCGAGAGCAGCTGCCGTTGGTTCGTTGATTATTCTCAATACATCAAGTCCTGCCAGCTTACCCGCATCTTTAGTTGCTTGGCGTTGGGCATCGTTAAAATAGGCGGGAACAGTAATGACCACCTCGCTGATAGCTGTTTGAAGGACTGATTCAGCCCTGGATTTTAATTCCGCGAGAATAAATGAAGATAGCTCAACAGGGGAATATGTCTTGCCTCCAACCCATACTTTTACGATGCTTTCTTCAGTCTCGCCACCAATTATTTCATAGCTAAGTGGAGTTTCTGCTTTACTCAAGTCTTGGTAAGATCGACCAAGCAATCTTTTTACAGAATAGATCGTCCTTTTTGGATCTACAGCAGCTTTTGCTTTTGCTTCATGACCTATCACGGGCATACCATTTTCTGGAAAGTAAACGATAGATGGAACGATGGGATCTGTAATTCCGTCAGGTTTGATGGCTATGGGGTTTCCATCCAGAATATAAGCTACTAAGCTATTGGTCGTACCGAGGTCGATGCCAAGAATAAGCTTATCTTTCTTATCTGTGGATTTTGAAATGGTTCCACTTTTTAGATCTATCGGAATCTTCATATCGAAAAAATTTAAAGGAAGGATTTTCTCAGACCTTTGGGCGATTGAACATCAGTTTGAGCAAATAGTTTATAGTAATTCTCGAAAATATCTTCACTCGGTTGCCAATGTTTCTCCCAGAAAATCATGTCAAAAGCCTAATTTTGGAGAGGGTACATCATCTATTGGAGCAAAATCCTTCGCAAGATACTGCTGATAAGCCAAAACAGCGATCATACCTGCATTGTCTGTACAATACTGAAATGCAGGTATATAAAGATTCCAATCATATTCGTATGAGAGCGCTTCCACTCGTTTGCGTAGTAATGAATTAGCCGAAACGCCACCAGCAATACCAATTTCTTTGATACCGGTATCCTCAGCTGCTTTTACTAGTTTTTTGATAAGGGTGTTTACGATGATGTTCTGAACTGACGCACAGATATCATTCAAATGCTTTTGGATATATTGAGGATCGTTTTCTAAGTGATGTCTTAAATGATACAAAACACTGGTCTTCAACCCACTAAAGCTAAAATTATAATCCTTTACTTCAGGCTCGGAGAAACGAATGGTGGGTTGCCCTTGCTGCGCCAAATTATCGATAATCGGTCCCGCGGGATAGGGTAGACCTAGCATTTTTCCGATCTTGTCGAAGGCCTCACCAGCGGCATCATCGAGGGTGCTACCAAGTACTTCGAGATCTGTATAGCTATTGACTTTGACTATTTGGGTATGACCTCCTGATACGGTCAGGCACAAAAATGGAAAATTGGGCTTTGGATCTTCTGCAAAGTGGGAAAATATATGGGCATGCAAGTGATTCACAGCAATAGAAGGAATATCTAAGCTCTTGGCTAGGGTCTTGGCAAATGTGACGCCTACCAACAAACTTCCTACTAGGCCGGGCCCTTTGGTGTAGGCTATGGCTGACAATTCCGATAGCTGTGTACCGGATTTATCCAAAGCAGCTTGTACAGTTGGGATGATATTGATGTGGTGCTGTCTTGAAGCCAGCTCAGGTACTACGCCACCGTAGGTCTGATGAATCAGCTGTCCCATGGTTTCATTTGAAAGCACAGTTCCATTTTCGATGACGGATGCTGAGGTATCATCACAAGAGGATTCTATAGCCAATATTTTAGTCACTCCTAAAAATTTGATGCAAATCAACAATTTTTTTCTCGAAAACTATTCAAAATTCTATCGAAACTTACCTCCAAACTTACAAGATATGACTTACTCTTGTGCAGATGGGGTGGGTCATTTGGTTTTTAATTTGTCCCAAGAGGACAATATTTCATAAAAAATGACTCAATTATAGGTAGAAACTGAAAAAAAATATACTTTTGCCTCTGTTAACCAACGGGGAGTGAGCGAGAAGTTGCTCTCAGGTTGATTTGCAATTGTTTATGGTTTGAATATTAATTTGGAGATTCAATATGAAAAAATTAGTTAATCTTGGTCTTTTGGTTTTGTCGGCCTTTTTGGTGTACTTCATTTACGCCTCGATTAAGGAGCCGGTAGCATTTATGGAAGAAAAAAATAGGAGGAAGGATCTGGTAGCAAATCGACTGAAGGAAGTTCGTTCTGCACAAGAGATTTACAAATCGATGAAAGGCTATTATGCTCCGAATTTCGAAGAATTGGTTCGCGGACTAAGAAATGACAGTATAAAAATCGTCAAGCAAGTAGGGGACGAAGATGATCCAACACAAGCAGGCAAACCAATCGAGACAGAAGTAATTATGGAGTCCGCAATGACGGAAGTCGCCAAACAAAAGATAAACCTTGATTCATTGGGGTATATTCCATTTACAAACAAACAAAGGTTTAATATCGAATCCGATACGATCGAGTACCAAGGTACGAAAATCAATGTGATTCAGGTATCAACACGCTGGGCAGTTTTTATGGGAGAATTTGCCGACAAAAAATTTAGAAAATACGATAGTTCTTACGATCCTGAAAACTTGATCAAATTTGGGGATTTGAATAGCCCAAGTATTGGTGGAAATTGGGAGTAGCCTATGTTAAATATAAACTTCGATACCTTTCAAGGTGAAAAATCATTACTGTCTGTCATCCTAGATGCAGACAGTTTTTTTTATGCAGTGATCGAATCAGATACGCATCGAATGCTCAGCTTTGGAAATATACCATTGGACGGAGGCGCTGACCAAGCCCTTAAGTCAATAGCTGGTAAATACAATCCTGAAAATGTGTTCTTTGCTACGAAGACTCAGTTTTTTCACCTAGGTCAATCAGTTGATGTACAGAGTAAAGAATTGGGTTTTGAAGCACAGAATAGTACGTTTAAGCATATCTCCTTTGAAATCCTTTCAAGGTTTTCAAACTACAACTGGAGGCATTTTAGTACCTGTCTCTCAGCCTCTTTTAAGAATTTAGAAGAAGGGATTTATCTTTTCAAAGGTGAAACCTCGATTGATGTAGCCATTCAGTTAGGTGGAGTGATGCAATTCTTTAATAGGTACAAGTGCATGATGGCTGAGGACGTACTTTATTACATACGTTTGGTTATTGAAAAAAGTGGTTTGCCACTGGATGGGAAGCCAATATATCTTGGTGGGCTTATCGACCAGGAGTCGTCCATCCACTATTTGATGAAAAATTATGTAGAGCAGGTAAAATTCATGAATAAGCCTGCTTATGCACTCCCTTCCAGTGTATTTCATCCTTCACACTACTTTATTGATCACCTAATCAATATCGAATGCGCATCATAGGAGGGAAATTTGGAGGACGAAAGTTTATCCCGCCTGCAAAGAATTGGCCCACGAGGCCTACCACTGACTTTTCGAAGGAGGGACTATTTAATATTTTGCAGAATAAGCTAAATTTCGAAGATGCCAAGATGCTAGATCTATTTGGTGGTACAGGAAATCACTGCTACGAGTTCATATCTCGGGGATGTGAAAACGCCACTTATGTAGATAATTTTCCTCCAGCAGTCCAATTCGTAAGACAGACAGCTAAAGTGCTTGATATCGAGATGTTTATACATATCGTTCAAATGGATGTATTTAAATTTATAGAAGCAAATCCCAAAGGAGCGTACAGCTACATTTTTGCTGGACCTCCTTATCCACTCAAAACTTTAGATATGATTCCTGATAAGATTTTCGGGCATGAAATCCTTGCTTTTGATGGGCTTTTTGTGCTAGAACACAATCCTGATCACAATTTCGATCGACATGTGAATTTTATACAGAAAAGGAAATATGGTACTACGATTTTTTCCTTTTTTCAACATAACCAACCTCAAAATAAGACCTTATGACCCACTTAGTTCAGTTACAGCATTGGATCTCTGACGCAATAAAATCAAGTTTTGATGTAGATATGTCACTCGACCAATTGGTGTTGAGTGAGACAAAAAAAGAGTTTGAAGGGGATTACACGTTGGTCGTCTTTCCATTGGTAAAATTAACCAAGCAAAGTCCCGAAGACATTGGAGCACGCTTGGGGAACGAAATCATAGAGCGATCTCATGGCTTGGTGGCAAAGTTCAATGTAATCAAGGGATTCTTAAATCTTTCTTTATCAGAGACATTTTTTAAGGAGCACTTGTCCCAAATTTCCGTGACAGAAGATTATGGATCTCAATCAAAAAATGATCAAAAAGTGATGGTGGAGTTTTCTTCTCCAAATACCAACAAGCCTCTGCACTTGGGCCATATCAGAAATATTCTGCTGGGCTGGTCCTGCTCAAAGATTCTAGAAACTGCGGGTTTTGAGGTTGTCAAAACTCAAATCATCAATGATCGAGGCATCGCCATCTGCAAAAGTATGCTGGCATGGCATCTATACGGTGACCAGAAAACACCTCAAAGCTCCGGTATCAAAGGTGATCACTTTGTCGGTGATTTTTATGTGTTGTTCGAACAAAAATTTCAGGAAGAGTATAAACAGTGGCAGACTTGTCTATCAGCTGGATCGATATTTGAAGCCAGAAAAAATAAAGATCAAACCGAGGATGAGTTCTTCAAAGCCTTCAAAAATGAGTATTTCAATAACCATAGCCACTTAGGCGAATTAGCAAAAAAAATGCTCGCCGATTGGGAAAGGGGGGACTACGAAGTCATCCAACTGTGGAAGACCATGAACAGCTGGGTCTACGAAGGATTTGATGCTACCTACGAGAAGCTTGGTGTACATTTCGACACTCTTTACTATGAGTCTGACACCTATTTGTTGGGAAAAACGGTTATCCAAAAAGGTATTGAGCAAGGAACTTTCTATCAAGAAGCTGATGGAAGTGTGTGGGTAGACCTCACCGATGTGGGACTAGATAAGAAAATTTTGCTCCGCAGCGATGGCACATCCGTGTACATAACCCAAGATATAGGTACTGCCCTCCAACGGTATGAAGAAACTCAGGCCCAAAAAATGATTTATACAGTGGCAGATGAGCAGGATTATCACTTCAAAGTTCTCTTCGAAGTGATGAAAAAGATCAATGCACCATTTGCAGACGGATTGTATCACCTCTCTTATGGCATGGTAGATCTACCTGGCGGTGCAAAAATGAAAAGTAGGGAAGGGACCGTCGTCGATGCGGACGACCTAATAGCTGAGGTGATACAAGAAGCACATGATGCTAGTATAGAGCGTGGAGAGATCCATGAAATGTCCAAAGAGGAGCAGGAAGATACCATTCGGAAAATAGGACTGGCCGCTTTGAAGTACTTCATCATCAAAGTATCTCCTAAAAAAAGAATGACCTTCGACCCGAAAGAGTCTGTAGATATGCAAGGGCAGACTGGACCTTACATCCAAAACGCCTATGTCCGAATCCAATCTGTGATCCGCAAGGCAAATCAGGATACCAATCAAAATCTAGGTACCTACGAAGCATATACCGAGATGAAGGATATTGAGAAAAGCATCATCCGGAACTTGCTGCACTTCCCTTACTTGGTGCTAGATGCTGCCAGACAGTATGATCCCTCCATTATCGCTAATTTTGCTTATGACTTAGCAAAGGATTATCACCGATTTTACCATGAGGCTAGGATTCTTACGGCTGAAACCACTGAAGCAAAAAGCTTTAGATTGGTACTTAGTGAGCAAGTAGGTAAGGTATTAAAGAAATCAATGGACCTATTGGGCATCGAAATGCCCGAAAAAATGTAATTTCCAAAAAACATCCAAGCAAAAACGTATGAGTACAGAATATAAAGCGCTTCATTTTATTGAAGAAATCATAGAAGAAGATCTCAAAAATGGAAAACATGGGGGAAGGATTCACACTCGGTTTCCGCCAGAGCCAAATGGTTTTCTTCACATTGGACACGCCAAAGCAATTTGGATAAACTTCACCATGGCCCAAAAGTATGGAGGAAAAACCAATTTGAGATTTGATGATACCAACCCAAGTACCGAGGAGACTGCTTACGTAAACGCGATACGCGAAGATATCAAATGGCTTGGATATGACTGGGAGGATCGAGAGTATTATGCATCTGATTATTTCGAGCAGCTGTATCTATTTGCTGAAGATTTGATCAAAAAGGATCTTGCCTATGTAGACTTCAGCTCTCCCGATGAAATCGCTCAACAAAAAGGTACTCCAGCACAAGCAGGGACCCCTAATCAATACAGGTCTACTACTGCGGATGAAAACCTAATCCTCTTTCGAAAGATGCGAGCTGGAGAATTTGAAGATGGAGCTTGCGTACTTCGTGCCAAGGTGGATTTGGCCTCGCCCAATATGTTGATGCGAGATCCTATTTTGTATAGAATCAAACACGAGGCACACCATCGAACTGGTGAGGCTTGGTGTATTTATCCAATGTATGATTTCGCACATGGTCAAAGTGATAGTTTAGAAGAAATCACCCATTCGCTTTGTAGTCTGGAGTTTATACATCATAGACCGTTATACAATTGGTTTATCGAAAAATTGGGTATTTTTCCATCTAGGCAGATCGAATTTGCTAGAATGAATGTAGCCTATATGATTACCAGTAAACGTAAACTTTTGAAGTTGGTAAATGACGGTTACGTAAAATCTTGGGATGATCCCCGAATGCCTACAATTTCTGGAATGAGGCGGCGTGGAATCCCTGCTCGGGCTTTGATCAACTTCTGTGAGAAGACTGGGGTGGCAAAAAGAGATAACCTTATTGAATATGAACTTTTTGAGTCTTGTATTCGTGAAGAGCTCAACTCCATAGCTATTCGTGTCATGGTGGTCAAAGATCCTATCAGGCTAACGATCACAAATTGGACGGTAGGGGAGACCCTGCTTCTGAGGGCGGAGAATAATCCCGAAGCACCAGAAAGCGGTGAGCGTGATATTCCATTCACCGGTTCGCTTTGGATAGAAAGAGAAGATTTTATGGAAGAAGCTCCGAAAGGTTACTTTAGGCTAGCCCCAGGAAAAGACGTACGATTGAAACATGCCTTCATTTTGAACTGTACGGGATGCATCAAAGATGAGGAGGGGAATGTCACTGAAGTATTGGCTACATATTATCCCAATAGCCGAAGTGGAGCAGATGAAAGTGGAATTAAAGCAAAAGGCACAATTCACTGGGCATCAGTTGATCATGCGGTTGATGTGATGCTTCATGAGTACGATCGATTGTTTACGGACCCAACACCTGCAGATCATGAAGAGGAGGGTAAAGACGTCTTTGACTTCGTAAATCCAGACTCTTTGAGTATTATTCGAAATGCAAAAGCTGAGCCGAGTGTCGCTTTAGCAGGAGAAGAGACACATTTTCAGTTCTTCAGACTCGGATACTACAAGATGGATAAAGATTCTGTTGGTCAAAATATCATTTTCAATAAAACAATCGGACTAAAGGATTCTTGGGCAAAAACCCAGCAAAAGTCCTAATATTCAGGTATGGGTGTAGGCTCGTAGTGAGAGCGGATCCTTTGGATGATCATGGTAATGATACGTCGGTCCAGCTCAGACTTGTGCGTCATGTAAATTATAAATTCCTCTTCGGACAGAAAGCCTTGAACGATTCCAATAAGTGTATACCGAAGAGCAGTTTCTTTACTTAGGATGGATGCGTAAAGGTTTTGAAGCTGATCGGGAGAAGTTTTTGATTTGAGTTTTGGTCTGATCAGGTGATCCTCAATTAGAAGAATTTTATCGTGGTTCAATTTTAATATTGGGCGAATTACCTTGTTTTGAAATGCTTGAATGGTTTCAGAGGGATCATATGTCTTGTCTGTCACACCGGGAATTTGTGGACGAATGTCAATAAGCAGTTGGAAAAGTTCAGGTTTCATATGTTGGTTAAATTCACAGAAAGTAACATTCTTTGATCAGATTGGTTTTCTTGTGTTTATTCTATTTAACATAATATTAATTATAGGTCAATTTCATTACGAAATCTTAGTCTACCTTTTGAGCTAATTTTGGGAGTTTCAATGATGAAAGTTGAATTTATTGAGAAAAACTTGAAATAATAGCGTCACAAATGAAATAATTCCTACGTTAATTGAAAAAGGAAAGTAATTTTGACTTAAATTCTCAAACTAGCAAAATTTTTAAAAGCATGAAAAAAACAATAGCCTCAGGTATTTTGGTTCTTGGACTTTGGGCAGTTTCTTGCTCAGATCCCACCAGTTCTGAAAAGCCCTACGAATCGCCACAGTTGCCTTCAGAGCCGTATTCGTATTCTCAGCTAAAACTACCTATGGGCCTTTTTAATAATCAGAACATTCTCCCAGATATAGGTTTTCCAGGTCCTGATATCTTGGTGCCTATTCATGGTAACCCTGTTTCGGTGGTAGTAACAGATCACGGGGCTACACTTGGACGCGTTTTGTTTTATGACAAGGCGCTATCGCTCAACAACTCAGTGTCATGTGGTAGCTGCCACCATCAGGATAAAGCATTCGCAGATGGTAAGCAATTTAGTCCCGGTTTTCAGGGAAAAATTACTGATAGGAACTCCATGGGTTTTGCCAATCCAATTACCCAAAGGAATTTGTTTTGGGATTCAAGATCATTTTCACTTACAGATCTTTCGCTCAGACCCGTCCAAAACCACATTGAGATGGGGATGGAGAATTTACTAAGTCTTGAAAAGAAACTAGCGGAAATACCATATTATCCAGAATTATTCGAAAAGGCATTTGGTTCTAAAGAAATTACTGCTCAGCGAATTAGTGATGCGATTTCACAATTTGTAGGTGCGATAACGACTGCAGACTCAAAATTTGATGTAGCCATTGCTAGAGATGCGGCTGGAGCTGATGACAACGGATTAAATGACCTTGAAAAATTAGGTAGAACGATCTTTTTCTCTAACAAAGCAAAGTGCTCTTCCTGCCATGGTGGAAACAATTTTGCTGCATTGGATGGTCCATTCGATCCATATGGCGGTGGAAGCTCAGGCTCTGAAGACTTAAAAGGTACCACCAACATTGGGCTTGAAGTAATTTACAAAGATAATGGAAGACAAAATGGAAGTTTTAGAATTCCTTCACTTCGAAATATTGCTTTGACTGGACCTTACATGCACGATGGTCGTTTCAAATCATTGATGGAAGTTATCAACCACTATGACCATGGTATCAAGCCACATGCAAACTTAGATCCTAAGTTTAGAAATCCAGATGGATCGGTAGTGCGTTTGGGTCTCACCCATTTAGAAAAGACTGCATTGGTTGCTTTCCTTGAGACATTGACAGATAGTAAAATGACTTCTGATCCTAAGTATTCAAACCCATTTCAAAATTAAGGTCATCTTACAATAAAGTACTTTTTAAAAAGGCAGCAAATTGGAGTATCTCAATTTGCTGCCTTTTTTTATTGGCGTATTTTTTTCAGTTAGAATCCTTTTGAAAATAATTGAAGTTTACCGTGGGGATCGATTTTTGAAACCTAGATTTTAATGAATTTCATTTGCTGTACTACTTTCGAATTTTCAATGACACGAAGCAGATAAAGACCTGATTTTTGATTGATCATAGGTATTGTTGAATTTGATGTTGTTAGGATCTTTTCTCCCTGACTACTGATGATTTCAAACTGAATTGAAGAGTTATGAGCTGTTTTATTTGCTGGCACGACCTCGATTTGATCAGTGATAAGATTACTCATGATCTCGTAAAGAGCCTCTCCCCCATCCGAATCTTGTCTTGCATAGTAGACAAAATCTATTCTGGTACGAAGGTCCTGCGAATAACCAAAAATCTCGATATCCAATTTTGGTACTTCGGAACAACTACCCAAAACTATAGTTTTTTCAAGGGCTAAATCCTTGGTCATCAAATGAGTGGCCAAGCCGCTATTTACAACATTTCCTGATATCAAATCCTTATCAAAGTTTGAATTCCATTTGAAGTCGGGCGGTAGCCTTAGTTGCATTCCACTGAGCACTACCCTATCCGCCTTTATGAAAAGCGACCATTCATTAGGATTGATTTTTTGCCAGAAGTAGGAACCTGTCAAATGATTTCTAGGATTAGAACGGTCAGAAGCCTCATCTTGGTAGATTTCCCCCATATATCCTCCCACGAAATCAAGCGATTCTGGGTGATGAAATACCTCCAGATTAGTTTTTATATCTCTTAATCTGTATTCTCCATTCAAAAAATAGCTTGGCAAAAAGGCCATTTTTCCCAAATTTGATGTCGATGTGCCGTTTAGGATATACGAAGCGATGTTTTGGAAATCTCTTCCGTCAATTCTTCTATTTTCATCAGAATCCGCAAGAAACTGTTGAAATAGCGGCATAGGTGTTCTCTGGAGAAGGTGATTTTTGAGTGTTAATAAATCTCTCAACTCTAGTGTCGTTCGATCATTTTTAGGATCGACTACTCGGATCTGAAAGTCTTCATAAAGACCCTGAGTCACGAAACTATATGCGCCCATCTCATTAGATAGGACTTCTTGGGCTGTTTGGTCTGATGTTCTCAATAGTTCCACTTTTGCGGCTACAAGAGCTGAGCCGTCAGGAGAACTTACTTTTCCACCTATGCTCGTCTGAGCATTACAGGATCCATTATCAAATACAAGCATAAAAACCGGGCAGAAGTCGTAATTTCCTTTCGAATCGTGTACATGAATTTGGAAAAACTGAAATCCGATATTGTTACAATTGATCGTTTTGATGGTATCGTTGACATCGGGAGAAAATGAAAATTTTAGTTTTTCCTTTGGATCACAAAGGTCGAAGCTTCCTTGGTCGAAGAAATCAGCTGGAATTTCTAAAGTCATACCGTGACTCGCATTGAGGGTAGCACTGGTGAAGCCGATACAGTAAGGCGTTGGAGGCTTTTGGTCCTCGGTGTAGAAATTAAACTGGCAAGCAGTGGCATTCTGGCAGGCGTCCCTTACGACCCATTTTGCTTTGTGTCTCCCCTCTCCTACCAATTCTGGTAGGGTAACACTGATTTCTTCCCCACTTTGGGTAGGTGATAACCTGAATGGAGGATTCGCCTGCTCGCTATAGACATAATCTATTGTTCCATCTGCCCAAAGATCAATCTCTAGCCTCCACGATAGCGGTTCTGGCGTACAAATGGTTGCATCCGTTGCTGTTTGTTTGAGTACTATTTCTGATTTACAATTTTCTCCTACCCCAAAAGTGATATCTGGACATTGTGCCAAAACCGGAGCAATTTCGTCGATTACTTTTATGATTTGGGTCCCCGTCCAAAATCCGATATTGGTGCCCGGCACATGGGTACACCAATTGATGATCGAAAAAGTACGAACCACCTTTTTACAAGCATCAGAGACAGTCTCAAAGACTTCATCTTTGTATGAAATACCTAGTGCATCACACGGTCCACCGTACCAAGACGGAGCTGTGTAAGGTATATTCTGAAGGCAGCTTACCGTGATATCTGGAGGGTATGTAATACCAATCTCACCTGGTCGATATTGAATATCGAGGTTTTGGGTACAACTTGCTTCTCCGAGGTCAAATCTACTATTACCATTTTCATCCACATAGAAAGTTCTCGTCAAGCTACCAATTCCACATGAATTGAGATTTCCAGAATCAACAAATCCATATGGAAGATTGGCGTGGCCTCCCAAAAGCGTTGGTTTTCCTGTTAGGACTAAATCAAGTCGATCATCATCACAATAAATCACCCGATCACTCGGACATATGATACTAGCCCTAGTTTCGAGGCTAAACAAACCAAGAAATAAGACAAATACGTTCATCAAGTTGGATCGTGAGATTCCACGTAGGTTTGGACCGAATATTCTACTTTTTTCCATTTTTTTTAAAGCCTTCAGTAAAAAAAAATCTAGTTGTGCTTCTAAGTGTGAAGTCAGCTATATATTTGCAAATTTAATATGAATTTTACTTCTATAGGTAAGTTTTTCAAAATGAATTTGACAGAATGCGAATAATGACACGAATACAGCTTTTTTTGGTACTATTTATGAGTATTTGTAACTCAGGCATGGCCCAATGTACCATAGAAAACATGACTGCACTGCCCCTTGCTTGCAACTCTAACGGCAGATTCGCTATGGTCATCGATTTTGATTTCGAAAGTCCCGGTTCGACCCAGTTTAGGCTTTCTGGAAATGGTGTACAGTATGGCGTTTTTAACTATGCTGATTTACCAATTACAATCAATAATTTATTGGGAAACTGTACGACCAATTATGAATTTACGGTGCGTGATCTAAACAATCCCTTGTGTGAGGCACGGGTTAACGCTGGTCCGGTATGTTGTTCGTTTGGGTGTCAGGTGGGTTTAGATCAAGTCACTACCGAATCATGTGTTGATGGCACATTTGATTTGAACCTTCACCCTAGGAATCTTTCTGGAGCGGGCAGTTTTTATACCGTTACCATTGAAGGTATTGATTTCGGTCAGTTTAGCTTTGAGCAAGGTGCTATTCGTGTGGAGAATTTGGATTTTGGCAATCGGGAGTTGATCGAAGTGTCCATATGTGCATTGGGCAATGAATCTTGCTGTGTACAGCGCATAGTAGAATCACCCTGTAGATGTAGGATTGATCAAATTCAATTTCAAACCATTGCTTGTGATGAGGTGAACAAAACCTTTTCGATCGAACTGGATATTCGAGCTCAATCGGCTGGGGATAGTGTGGAAGTAGGAGGCTTTAATCGGTTTTTTGGCAAGTTTGCATACACTGATTTTCCGGTGACGGTAACCGACATTTCCCTCGATTTCGAACAAAATTTAATTTTCGCCGCCGATACGAGAACATTTTTCTGCTTTGGTGAAACTGGAGAAATTGCTATTGAGCCCTGTGACACAAGCTGCCAGCTGGAAATAGCAAATATGACCTTCTCCCAATGTAACATTGATGGTTCTGGTACCCTTGATCTTCAAATCAACGGCAGGAATTTTGGTTTTTCTGGATTAGATTTGGTGCGGGAGGGAGATATTCTTGCGGGTTGGGACTACATTGGAGCCGGTCAGCAATCACTAATGACTAGTATCAGGTGCGGAGATAATGCTTCTCTTGTACTTAGGTCTAGGTCTAAAAATGCCTGCCAAAGTAATGCTGTGGTGCTTGATTGCTGCCGTGATTGCACCGATATTCTTTATGAATACGGCATTCAATGTCAATCTGTTGGGTCGAAAAATCTAATCCTTTGGTACCGTGACGATGTGAATCCCAATGACCAGATCCAAGTGACCATTTCGAATTTTCTGGATACCATCATCGCTCATTCTGACTTTCCTCTGACTTGGGCGATACCTGAAGGCGTGAATGAGTTAGATCTTCGCATCCAAAGTTTGGATGATGCACACTGTGTTTTTACAAGGACTCTGGATACGGACTGCGATGAGGCTACAAGCTTCGAAAATTTTACGAATGTTACAATTCTGCCTTGTACGGAGGAAGGATTGATGCAGATCCGATTTGATTCGGAGGGCATCAGACGGCTTGGTGACTTTCAGATTTTTATTCAGGGTAAACTTTTCGGCACTGCTGCTTATGGTCAGGGGCAATATCTCATTACCCAAAATCTTGGCCTATCGGGAATTGATGGATACTGCGGCTTCTTGGCTGATATTGAATTCATCGATGATTTCCGAAGGTGGAATGTACCCCTGGCTCAAGAAGAATACTATTGCTGTGCCCCATGTCAACTGGAGAATGCAGAGATTTCATTGGTGGAATGCGATCTCGGTACGGAAACTTTCGGTATCGAAATTATTTCTTTGGAGGGGGCTTCTTTTGGCTATTTTACCTTGGACGGAAGTATAGATGCAGATGGAGTGCTGATTTCTTTGAAAGACCTCCCACGAAGGATTACCCTTCAGAATTCGACTGCTCTGACCATCACACCCTTCAACGAATTTGTGGAAAGCGGATGTACGGAAGCACAGAGTCTGGAGTTGAGCTTTGATTTCGAAGACGATCCGCTTTGTGTGGGTACACAGGTGAGCGATCCAGCCGGCGCCCAAATCCAACTGATACAAACACCAAGTTATCTCGAAATACATGGTTCGGAACTGCATGGAGTTCAGCTAATGGATGTTCTGGGCCACCTTATTCACAAGGAGTCGCCGACCATAGTCATCCCCACGATTAGAGTAGATATCTCGGATGTACCGGTAGGGATTTATTTCCTCAGAGTAACTACCAGTCGCGGACAGCAAGTTTTCAAATTTGTTAAAGTGTAACTTCTGTTGAATGTATTTTATTAATTGATTATCAGCTGATAGTTCTGATTTTTAAACGGCCGTACCTTCGTTATTGAGCATTTTACCAAGGTCAAAAGCCTGATTGGTGGCGTGTCTTTGGCATGTCAATTTTTACAAAATTTTATTTCAAGGAGACAGTTTTCAATCCAAAGATTCGAAATTTTTGTTGTAATTTTGTGTCATTATTGTACGAACCATAAAATCTTAGTATATGAATTTTGATTTAATTGTCATCGGCAGTGGACCCGGTGGATACGTCGCTGCGATCCGAGCTTCTCAGTTGGGCATGAATGTGGCCGTCATAGAAAGAGAATCTCTTGGCGGCATTTGTTTGAATTGGGGCTGTATTCCTACCAAAGCGCTTCTCAAAAGTGCCCAAGTTTTTGAATACATTTCTCACGCTAATGACTATGGCATTGAGATCCACGGAGAATCGAAAGCCAACTTTGAGGCAATGGTCAAACGCAGTCGCGGCGTAGCAGACGGGATGAGCAAAGGTGTACAATTTCTCATGAAAAAGAATAAAATCAATGTCATCATGGGTACCGCTACCCTAGCTAGAGGTAAGAAAGTGGTCGTGACAGACAGCGAAGGTAAGAAGAAAGAGTACACATCTGACCATATCATCATTGCTACTGGAGGTAGAGCTAAGCAGCTTCCAAACCTCCCAATCGATGGTAAGAAAATCATCGGTTACCGCGAGGCTATGACCCTGGCTACGCAGCCTAAGAAGATGGTTGTGGTTGGTGCTGGTGCCATCGGCGTGGAGTTTGCGTATTTCTACAAAAGTATTGGAACGGAAGTAACTGTGGTAGAATTCATGGATCAGGGACTACTTCCACGTGAGGATAAAGACGTGTCTAAAGAATTGACCAAAGTGTTCACAAAATCTGGAATTAAGGTTCTTGCGGGAACAGCCGTTGAAAAAGTGGATACTTCTGGTGAAGGCTGTGTGGTGTACACCAAAGCAAAAAAAGATGGAAAAGAAGAAGTCATCGAGTGCGATGTAGTTCTTTCTGCAGCAGGTGTTACGCCAAATACTGAAAATATCGGACTGGAAGTTTTGGGCATTGAAACGGATCGTGGATTGATAAAGGTGGATGCTTACTACCGCACCAATGTGCCGGGGATCTATGCCATTGGTGATGTGATCCCAACGCAGGCTTTGGCTCACGTAGCAAGTGCAGAAGGGATCACTTGTGTCGAAAATATTGCTGGTCACCACCCCGAACCAATTGATTACCAAAATATTCCATCATGTACCTATTGTTCACCTGAGGTGTCAAGTGTAGGTATGACAGAGGAAGAGGCAAAGTCCGCAGGTTTTGAAGTAAAGGTAGGTAAGTTTCCTTTCTCTGCTTCAGGAAAAGCAAGTGCTGCTGGAGCGAAAGATGGATTCGTAAAGGTCATTTATGATGCCAAATATGGTGAATTGCTCGGTGCTCATATGATTGGTGCGAACGTGACCGAAATGATTGCTGAGATAGTTGCTGCTCGAAAATTGGAGACGACTGGTCACGAAATTCTAAAAGCAATCCATCCACACCCTACGATGAGTGAGGCCGTAATGGAGGCTACGGCTGCTGCATACGGAGAGGTCATTCACCTGTAGATCGGAAACTTTTCCAAGTATCATAAAAAAAGACCACTGCAAAACTGCAGTGGTCTTTTTTTTATGTCAAGTCTGTATTCCCTAGACAGTAGGCTCCTTGTATAGGCGATAGACTGCAAAGCCGATAAGAAGGAAAGAAATGATCGATGAGATCCAAGCCACTAATTTACCCATCGCATATGATTTGGGCTCAAACTTAAATTCGATCGTATTTTGCCCAGCAGGGATCTTCATGGCACGAAGCACATAATTCACCCGGATATGTTCTACAGGCTTTCCATTGATGTATGCATTCCAACCTTTGTCAGGTCCGTACCATATTTCTGAAAACACTGCGAACTGATCTTTATCGCTCTGAGAGGTATAGCCCAATCTATTTGGATGGTAGGTGGTAAGCTTGATTTCACCACTTTTTTCGAAAATCTTGTTGTCCCCGATATAGGCGGCAAATTCTTCGTGGACAAATGCCTTATCAGATGGATCAAAATTTGTGAGAGAGTCTATCTCGGCGTTTGCATTTGGCACCGTGACCAGTTGATTGACAAACCAGGCATTGCCAAGTGCTGCGGGATTTCGCTGATAGGTAGGTTCACCAGTCGGTGATTCTTGGATAAAGTACTTCGTATTGAGCATATTAAGTACTTGCATATTGTTTTTCGAAATATGGCGATCAATAAGATCCTGATATCTTTGAAGCTTTGCAGCGTTGTATCCACCTATGGTTTTGTGGTGGAAGGAGGTGCTTGCCGAGTTGAAAGTATTCACAGTTACGTCAAGGACTCTGAAGTTTGGATCTTGGTCTTTTTTGATTTCTTGATCTACTTTTCTGGGAGCAAAATTCTGGGCATATTGTCGGGCTGGAACAAAATCTTCGGCATTCAAATACTTCTTATCTATCTGAAACAGATCAAAAATGCCGAGTAGCATCAATCCCACAGACATGATGATGGCCGAAATTTTTCCCTTTGCGTATGTAAAAACTAAGCCAGCTGAAAGTAAAATGAATATCAAACTTCTGATTGATGAACTTACCAAATAATCTTTTCGTCCTTGAATAAGAATCTCTTGTAGTTGTGGTTCATAATTGCCATCACTCTGGTGCGTAAAGCTAAATAATCCTCCACCAAATAAGATCAAAAATAGACACAGCCCAGCGGTTCCAGACAAAGCATATATCAAAGGTTTTACAAAACTATTTTTATCATCCGATTGCATCAGCGCATCTAATCCCAAAATACCCAAAATAGGAATCAATATAGCCGTAATACTCAGTACGGAATTCGGGGTACGGAATTTATTGAATAATGGGAAGTAGTCAAAGAATGCTCTATTTAACCACTCGAGATTATTTCCCAAGCTAAATGCAAAAGTAATCAGTACAGAAGCTACAATCCATTGTTTTATTGGGCCTTTGTAGGCAAATGCTCCGAATAGGAATAAGAAGAATGCCACTACTCCAAAGTATATCGGCCCACTTGTAAATGGAAGATTGCCCCAATACATAGGTAGTACGGTTTCTTTTCGCTGACCAAGTTTTTTTACGATATCAGTATCCGCTGACATCAGCTCTCCAGATCCGCCACCTACCGCGCCAGGAATGAAGGACGATAAAAGATCTGCGGTCCCATTGCTCCACTGCATGGCGTAGGTCCAGTCCAGACCATCCGTGGTAGAACTACTACCCTGCTCTGCCGCTTCCTTAGTCAGTATTGGTTTACCTCGCATCGTGTCTTTAGCGAATTCATAAGTCGTGAATATAGTCTGAGCAGACGCACCAAGGGACAAAATTGCACCGATGACAAAACACCCCATGGCTTTACCAAAGTCAGCCAACTGCTTTTTCTGAATTGCGGATACAAAAAACAAGAGTACCATGATACCTAGTACAATGGCGAGATAGTAACTCATCTGAAGGTGATTCGCATACACATTAATACCAAGACCGAGTGTAAAGACCGCAGTCCCTATGAGGTATCGCTGCCTGAATACCAAGAGCATCCCCGCAATAATCAAAGGGCTGATCATGATGGCTCGTACCTTACTGGTATGTCCTGCCTCATAAAGAATAACATTATTCGTGGATAAGCCAAAGAGTAAAGATCCCGCTAACGCTAACCAAGGATTTACGCCTAAGAGGAGCATCAGCAAATAAAAACTCAGCATTCCTCCAATAAAGTAACCAGCTGGCCTTTCAAAGCCTATTTGAATTACTTTCTCCAAAAATCCAAGTCCATTATCATGTGAAGGTGCACTGATCTGATATGTTGGCATTCCGCCAAACATGGAGTTCGTCCATAGTATTGGCTCTCCAGTAGACTCCTTGTACTGTCGCATCTCTTCTAACATACCACGTACCTGAATGATGTCTCCTTGCTGAACCTCCTTACCTTCGAACTGTGGAAGAAAATAAAGCACCGATACCACTACCATTACCACTAGGCTTATCAGGTGTGGGAGTATTCGATTGAAATTTGTCATAAGTCTCATTTATCTATTGCGAAGCAAAAATATATAATCTATACTTCATATTTGTATTTTTTTAAAAGATGATAAAATGAGATCCTACGATCAAATGATATTTGACTCATTATCAACAAGCTATAGGTGTTGTAGTAATAAGGCGTTTCGGTCTTCAGAATTGTTTTTCTGTTATTTTTCAAATTAGGAAGATTTATATATGAAAATCTTATCTTTGTCTGTCAAATTAGAGAGGTTATGATCCAAATACCTTCCTTATTAAAGATATACTGCCATGATTCAGGAACCAATACAAAAATATCCGTACCTGCTTGATCCTGCCGAACTCCAGCGGTTTATACAGTTGTGTATAGCGGAGCATGATTTTGATCTTGGTAAGGATTTTGTAATTGTCTCTAAGCCTAACAAGTATCTTGGACCGATTCTGGAGCTGGCTTCAAGTGCAGAAGGATCATCTTTACAGCTTAGTAAGCAACAATTTTCAGATGTTGTAAACCAGTCTTATCCATTACCCAAACACACTGCCAGATTCATCGCATTGAAGGATGAATTAGGAAATAGAAGGGAGCAATTAATAAAGATCTGCCTGGATTTCAATACAGAACTCGTCCCAAACATTCCCCTACTAGAGCTGATCGAAATGGAAAACGATGAAAATTTTGATCTAGAAAGCATAGATCCCAAAATTTCTCGTAAGTACGATACTTACTTTTCTGTAATAGACCTCAAAGGCTTTCAGGATACGATCAAAAAGATTGAGCAGATATTTCAATATGATTTCATCAATATTGATCTCGCAAATTCTAAACAAAGATTGGTTATCAATACGGCTATTTTTGAAGAGGATCACTCTAAGTATACAGCCGTGATAGAAGAGCTGATTCAAGCGGGTGTCCAATTGAAATCTCAATTTGACAAATTTGTGGAAAATAGATTCCAAAAATTTGAAATGGAACAAGCACTCGTACTTCAGCACGCAGAAAAGAAGATGACGACCTTAACTTCAGAAATCAAGAAATATGCAGAATCTTATGGTGACCAATCTCCGGTTGGAAAACCTGGAATTTTCAATTTCAGCAAAAAAGATAAAGATCGATATGAAGCTTGGGGACGAATCAATCAATTCAGTACCGATCTCCAATATGTCCTCGATCAATCCAAAATTTGTGGGGGGGTGCAGGTTGTCGAATTAACAAGTACAACTGAAATCATGGAGAGATTGGAGAAAGTCAAATCTCTAACTCTTGATTTTAGGACGGCATGCAATAGCTATAGTTTCGACCAACTCAAAAAAATGAATCTCTTCAATACTGAGGATGCTAGCATTTCTGAGTTTTACCAAGAATTGCTCCAACTTGTGGAAAAGGTAAATCAATATGCGATTTTTCCAGTCCGAATCGAATTAAATCCAACTGCACTTGAAAAGCTATACGAATTCTTATGTCAGCTCATTCAAAGACTGCACGGAGCCTATGCTCAGATGTACACGTACGGGCAATATTTTCTATACAAACAACTTCTAGCAAGTCTTCCTGAAGTGCTTCAGAACCTAATTCAAGAATTTATCCTTACCAAAAAAACCAATTGGTCAAAGCTGTTGCATCATTGGCTATTGAAGAAGCAGATACTAGAGAAAACACCTGCATTATTGTACGAAACCTCAAGTTTGATTGACGAATACCTGCAGATCAAAGAAGAAATCTTTCAAGAGTTGGAAGAAGGGACCAAGTTAAGCCTTTCAAGAATTGGAATTCAGCGTCTCCTTCAGATTGGCATCAAGGACCCAAAGAAGGTGCATCAACAACAAATCCATGAAGTATGGCCATTAAAATTGGAGCAAATAGTAAATGAAAGCTCACTTTCAAATAATTCCACAGTCATCCTGATTGAAGAAGCGGAATCCGATTTTTTCTCTGTGGGTATTCGAGGTGCAGAAGACGCTTTGAAAATCCCTTTTGCCAATCTGATTCGCATCAATGCCCCTTTGTCGAAATGCCACCCAATAGATCAACTTAAGATAAGTCGGAAGCTAGCAAAATGCCTTTTGCCTCATGCATACACCTTGAGTTTTTTCAAGACACGTGGCCTTTCAATTTTGAGTTGTGGTACGCCTTTATTCCATGAGTACCTACTGTCCTACCTGGATGAAGAGCGGATCAAGCAGTTTTCTCCATATGATGATGTGGAGGGTTTTTTGATTGACTTTCTATTGGATACTGAGCGAAAGCCAATTTTCATAAGTTACTTGGGACTATTCGATCCTTTTCAGGAAAATTTTCCTAACCAGAGGGAAGTTATTAATCTGCTAAAGACTGCCGGATTTCGTGAAGTAGAATTTCAGCCTTCGCTGCGCTTTGGGCTAGGAAATCAAAAAGGTTTTGAAAGAATTCTAGCTTTCATTACGGCTAAAGATCACGATAAATGAGGTACCTAGAGATAGACCTTTTAGCGTTTCAGGATCATTTATTGATATCCGAATTGGAGAATACCAAATATATCTGGGATCCGATTCGAAAGAAAAAATTGGTCTTACAACCAGAAGAAATGGTGCGGCAGCTATTGGTATTGGCTATCTTGAAGTATATGAAACCGCCCCTTTCGAGGGTTAGTATCGAAAAATCAATTACCGTTCACGGACAAAAAAAAAGGTACGACATCGTCATTTTTGATTGGGACTTCAAGCCCTTTTTGATCGTGGAGTGCAAATCATTTCATATCAATCTGGATGAAGAAGTATTTCGGCAGATTGGGGTGTATAATCTCACCGCGGAAGCACCCTATCGATGCGTTTCCAATGGCAAATCCTCTATCCTTTTTCATATTCAAGGCGATTCTATCATTTTTGAAGCTAATTTCCCCTCCTATCCCAAAAGACCTTCGGATGTTCATTCGAAAAACCCAACTAAATAGCCTCATCCCCCATCCCAGATTTTTAAAAATTACTTAAACCTTCACACAATGCATTCGAAGAAAGATATTTAATGTGTAATATTGCGATGCAAAAAGTTTTTCCACCCTCAAAGTGGGAAACCGAATCAAAAAATGTTCAAAAATCAACGTATGCAGTTATTGACGAAAACCTTCATTGTGCTAATGGGCCTGGCCATTGGTACGAATAGCCTCCATGGTCAAATCTTCAAGAAGAAAAAGGAAGAAGCTCCCACGATGGAAAAAAAGGAAGATTCAAAGAAGAAAGATTCCAAAATTAAAAAATACTCAGATGTCATCACCAAAGATGCTGTCACGTCAAAAGGTCTCGTGCACACACACAAGGTAGATGATATTCACTATTTCGAAATTCCAGATTCTGTACTCAATCAGGAACTACTCATCACAGTACGGATCTCTGGGTTCGTCAAGAATCTTAATTTTGGAGGAGCTGGAGTAGAATCTCGACCTCAATCCGTCATCAGATGGCAACGAAAAAATAATCAAATCCTGCTTCGAGCTGTGTCTTACAACAGTGTTGCGAATTTCGAAGATCCGATATACCAATCCGTTCGAAATAACAACTTTGAACCAATTATCATGGCCTTTGATATCAAAGCCTTCGGTAAGGACAGTTCTTCGGTAGTAATCGACGTAAATCCGCTTTTCACCACGGACGTGGATCTGATCGGTCCGATGGATGAGCGAGAAAAAAGACAATTCGGAATCCGAGCACTTGATGCAAAACGATCATATATCGAAAAAATGAGGTCTTTTCCAAAAAATACCGAGGTTCGATATGTGCTCACCTACAACGGAAATGCGCTTCCAGACAATAGGGAGACCGGAACAATGTCTGTAGAGATGACGCTCAATATGGTAGAACTACCTAAAATTCCGATGAAGCCAAGGCTTTATGATGACCGAGTAAGTTACTTCTCTATCAATCAAACAAACTATAGCTCGGATGACCAACGTGCTTCTGATCAGAGATTCATCACCAAGTGGAGACTAGAACCCAAAGATGAGGATATCGAAAAATATAAGCGAGGCGAGCTCGTAGAGCCAAAAAATCCTATTATCTACTATATAGATCCAGCTACGCCTATGAAATGGCGCCCTTATCTTAAACAAGGAGTCAACGATTGGCAGCGGGCTTTCGAAGCAGCCGGTTTTAAAAATGCGATTATGGCTAAAGATCCACCTACACCTGAGGAAGATCCAGATTGGAGTCCTGAAGATGTACGATACTCCGTCATCAGGTATGTCAGCACGGATATTCAAAATGCCATGGGACCTCATGTACATGATCCACGTACAGGAGAAATTATCGAAAGTGATATCATCTGGTACCACAATGTAATGAATCTTCTTCGGAACTGGTTCTTCATCCAGACAGCAGCCATAAATCCAGAGGCAAGAGGGGTAAATTTCAAAGAAGAGGTTATGGGGAGATTGATTAGATTTGTGTCTGCTCACGAGGTGGGACACACGCTAGGTCTTCCTCACAACATGGGTGCGAGTGCAGCATATCCCGTAGATTCTCTAAGATCTCCAAGTTTTACAAAGCGTATGGGAGGTCCTGCTCCGTCTATCATGGACTATGCTAGATTTAACTATGTAGCGCAGCCGGGTGATGGCGATGTAGCGCTAATGCCTGATATTGGACCTTACGATATTTGGTCGATCGAATTTGGCTACAAACTGATCTATGACGCTGCCACTCCAGAAGAAGAACGACCGATCATCAATGATTGGATCAAACAAAGAGCCAAAGACCCTGTGTTCAGATTTGGAAGACAACGAGGACTGGCCATTGACCCTACTGCTCAGACAGAAGACTTAGGAGATAACTCCATGAAGGCTTCTGCTTATGGTATTGAAAATTTGAAACGCATTGTACCTAATCTGATCGATTGGACAAATGAGAATGCAGGTAATTTCGCTCAGCTCAAGGAATTATATGATCAAGTATGGGTTCAGTATGGTCGATACATGGGACACGTTACGGCAAATGTGGGTGGTGTATATGAATATTATAAGACATATGACCAAAAAGAGGGCATATACACTCATGTAGAAAAGGAAAGACAGAAAGAAGCCGTGCGATTCCTGAATCAGCAGCTCTTCAATACTCCACTGTGGTATATCAACCAAGAGGTGATTACTAGAGCAGAAGAATTTGGTGTGGCTGAAAAAATAAGAGGCATGCAGGAAAGAACCTTGACTTCTCTGATTAGCCCAGAAAGACTGCGAAGGATGTCCGAAAATACGGCGCTCAATGGGGCGAAGGCCTATGGTATCATCGAATTATTTGATGATTTAAGTGAAGGTATTTTCGCTGAATTAAGAGGAAATCAGACGATTGATATCTACAGAAGAAATTTGCAACGAACTTTTGTAGAAGTCTTAGAAAAAGCGATGAAGGAGGAGCGAACTCCACTGGCCCTCACAGATATGAAGGCTGTTATACGAGGAAATTTGAAAGATTTATTATCAAGACTTACCCAATCCAATATAGTCGATAAAGCTTCTAGGTACCACGTAGAGGATTTAGCAGCTAAAATAAAAGCCATTTTGGATCCAAAATAATTATTAAAAGGGAGGAAGAAATGCCTCCCTTTTTCTTTTCTTCTTGTTTTTTTATCATTTCAATCATATATGCTTCACACCCAGACTCCACTCGCTGAACGTCAAAGGCCTAAATCGTTGGATGATTACATTGGCCAGTCGCACTTAGTAGGTTCCGGCGGGGTGTTACGAAGAATTTTGGAAGCTGGTGCGGTACCTTCATTCATTCTTTGGGGTCCACCAGGCGTTGGTAAAACGACACTTGCAAACATCATTAGTAATACATTGAAGCGCCCATTTATTGCACTATCAGCGATAAATAGCGGGGTGAAGGATATTCGAGATGCCATAGAAAAAGCAGAACGACAGAAGTTTTTCAATACTCCTAACCCGATCCTCTTTATCGATGAGATTCACCGATTTTCCAAATCTCAACAGGATGCCCTACTCGGAGCTGTCGAAAAAGGTACCATCACGCTCATCGGTGCCACCACAGAAAATCCATCCTTCGAAGTAATACCTGCCTTACTAAGTCGATGTCAAGTGTACACTTTACAACATCACGATCTAGAGGAGATGAAACAAATTTTGGCAAAGGCTATCCAAACGGATGAGGTGCTCAAAAAGCTGGATATAACCATCCAAGAATATGAGGCACTGATCCAATGGTCGGGGGGTGACGCCCGAAAATTACTCAATGCGTTAGAAATTGTCATACAACAGGCCCATACACATGAGCCCATCACCATCACCAATGATATGGTGCATAGCATCATTCAGCAAAACATCGGTGTGTACGACAAGAGTGGGGAAATGCATTACGATGTGATCTCCGCTTTTATAAAATCGATTAGAGGATCAGATCCGAATGCAGCAGTATACTATCTTGCGCGAATGATTTTGGGAGGAGAAGATCCGCTCTTTATTTGCCGTCGAATGATTATTCTCGCCTCGGAGGATATAGGACTGGCGAATCCGAATGCACTTCTGATGGCCAATAGCTGTTTTCAGTCTGTCCACCAAATAGGTATGCCCGAAGGCAGAATTCCCATGTCTCAGACCGCAATTTACCTCGCCTGCTCTCCTAAATCCAATGCGTCTTATCTAGCTGTCAATAAAGCCATGGCGTTTGTAGAGCAATACCCCAATGCGCCCATTCCGCTGCATTTGAGAAATGCCCCAACCACATTGATGAAAAAAATGGGCTATGGTAGCAATTATAAGTACGCTCATGACTTTCAAGGGAATTTTGTACAACAACAGTTTCTGCCCACCGAACTAGAGGGCACAGTTTTTTATGAGCCTGGAAATAATCCCACGGAGGAAAAATACCTGCAGCAACTACAGAACCTATGGCACGATGTGTACTCCTACCTAAATAAAAAGAAATGAGAATAGTACGAGTCAATGATTATGCTGGAGTCACTACTTCTTTAAAATACTCGTAAGTCCTGCGCAATCCCTCTGCCCTATCCACTGTAGGTTCCCAACCCAAAAGGCTCTTTGCCAGGGTAATATCAGGCTGTCTTTGTTTAGGGTCGTCGGTCGGGAGTTCCCTATACACGACATGTGCTTTTGGATTATTGACAAGGGCTAAGATTTCGTGAGCAAAGTCTAAGACTGTAATTTCACTAGGATTTCCTATATTAACGGGTCCTGCATAATCGCTTAGTAGCAATCTATAGATACCTTCTACCAAATCATCAACATAGCAGAATGAACGTGTTTGGTCGCCTTTTCCGAAGACGGTCAGCCCCTCTCCACGTATGGCTTGTGAGAAAAAGGCAGGAAGTACGCGTCCATCCTCTACTCGCATACGAGGACCATAAGTGTTGAAAATACGGACAATCCGAGTCTCCAGACCATGATAGGTGTGGTATGCCATTGTGATGGCCTCTTGAAATCTTTTTGCTTCGTCATATACACCGCGTGGCCCAATGGGATTTACATTACCCCAGTAACTTTCTTTTTGAGGGTGCTCTAAGGGATCGCCATACACCTCAGATGTGGAAGCAATAAGTATTCTGGCATTTTTTTCCTTGGCTAACCCTAATAGATTATGTGTACCCAAACTCCCTACTTTCAGTGTTTGAATGGGCATTTTCAAATAGTCGATCGGAGAGGCAGGCGACGCAAAATGGAGAATATACTTGATATCTCCTGGCACATGTACAAACTTCGTAACATCGTGGTGATAGTACTCAAACTGCGGAAGAGGAAAAAGATGTTCGATGTTTTTGATATTTCCCGTCAGCAGATTATCCATACCTATGACGCGGTACCCTTTTTCGAGAAATTTTTCGCACAAGTGAGATCCGATAAAACCCGCAGCACCCGTAATCAGTACACTATCCATGTTAGCTATTATTTTTGAAATGCAAAGAAAATCTTTTTCTTGAAATTATTCAGCCCAAAAAAACAATGGGTGGAATAGTCTATCGGTAATCCATCTGATATCTTGCAAACAATTCAAATCCTGGACCGAATCTGCTTATTTCAGAAGTGACACCGATATTTGCCAAGGCCCCTATTCTTAACTTCGAATAACGATTGCCACCAAAACGATCTATAATAAACCCTCCATGAAATGCCAATTCATTTACAGTACTATACCCCACTCCTGCCCAAAATTTATCCCTTACCTCATATTTGGTCCCGATGAGAATATCCATTAGTTCCGGTGTACTGTAATTGACGGTTAGCGTTGGTTCGAAATAAGTGTCATAGTCATAAATACGGGTTCCTAGATCGATGATGACGTGCCTTGTTCTTACTTGATTTGCTTCCCCCACGAGCACATTGGTCGCAAAGGCTTGCAAGAAACTGACCCCAATGAAGGTGCTGTTGATATTTTTGAATTCCTTTGTATTGGAATTATAGTAAACACCTGCACTTATCGAAGGGAAAAACGCACTTTGGTTCGAAAGAAGGAATGGATCCCCATCATTGACGACCACGGCGCTATTGGCATTGAAGCTGTATTGCTGAAAACCTGCTTGAAGTCCCATAGAAAAAAGGGATTCATCACCCATAGCATCTTTGATGTGATATGCGTAATTTGCGAGTAAGCCAGTTTTCGATACGGGCCCTACCCGATCCATATATATCGCTCCTCCAGCGGCCATATTATAATCAGTAAAAGGCATGTTGAGTCCAGCGAAAGTGGTCAAAGGCGACCCATCAAAACCCACCCATTGCTTACGAAAAAATAGGTCGATATCCATGGTTTTATTCAAGCCTGACATAGCAGGATTCCAAAAATATCGTGCTTCAGGAATAAGACTAGTATAAGGTAGCTGCTGGGCAGATAACGACCCAAGGCTACCTGTGAATAATGCGATTCCCAATGCGAATAGCCGTAGCTTAAAATTATCATTCACTGTAAACCTAAATGAATTTTGGATTGCTGATATTTGCTTTTTCATAGAGTTATTGTCTTAAGATGGTTAATGAACTTTTGATCATAAATTCGCCAAAAGTGAGAACATAAAAGTAAGTGTCTGCTGGAAGATCTTCACCATTTCGTTTACCTTCAAAAAATAATCCGTCTGTTTGATAATTTTCCTTTTCGTACACTACATTTCCCCATCTATTGTAGATAATCAATTGATTGGTAGGGAAAAGCTCAATCCCTGGAAAAACTAGCTGATCATTTAATCCATCTCCATTTGGCGTAATCATATTCACCGGGAGTACAGAGTTGGTCGGATCCACAATCACGCATACCTCCACCGAATCGATAATCGAGCAACCATTCGCATCCGTGATCGTCACGATGAATATTGTCGTTTCATCCACTTGGATTTCTGGATTTGCTACCAAGATACTTTCGGTAAAAGATCCATTATTTTGCCATTGGTAATTCACACCACCCGAAGCATTGAGCCTCAATCTGCCACCTACGAAGGTACATGTATCTACTCCTGCCGTCATCTCAGCTGGTACAAATAATTCTACCGGAAGGGAAATGTTTGCTGACTCATCGCATTCGTTACTAACGGAAAGCAAAAGGTCAAAAGAAGCTGAAGGGAACAAGGTTGCCGTATTTCCATTGGCGGAGAACTGTGTTTGGTCTCCACTCCAGTTGAAGAAGCTGCCTCCACTGGCCGTAATTCTAGACGTATCCCCGAGACATACACCACCGTTGAATCCGGAAACCATGGGGTTCAATCTCGGGATCAAGTTGATAATAACAGTATCGCGGTCGGTACATCCGAATGTATTAGTCACCAAAACAGAAATTGTTTCAGTGCGCTTCATATTTAATCCGGTATTTTGAATAGTAAGGGTTTGGCCTGTCGTATTATTTGACCATTGATAATTTGATCCGGGGTTTAATGCATCGAGAATGATTTCTTCCCCATCACAAAGCACGGCATCATTACCAAGATTGATGCTTGGATTAGGCCTTGAGACAACAGTAAAACTACCTGTATTGATACAACCACCTTGTCCAATGGCAATACAGACGTAAGTGCCAGCTTGAGAAATGTCAATCGAATTACCTGTGACACCAGCAATGGGCATGGCATTTCGCGTCCAAGAGAAGGATTGTGCATCACTTTGAGCGGTAATTGTGACGGATGTACCCTCGCAAAGATTTACGGAATTAGGTAAAGTTAAGGTAGGTTGAGGTACGAAGGATACTGCGATTTCATCGCTGGCACTGCAGCCTCTCGAGTTTGTGACGATTAGCCGAAGTGTACCTCCGTTGGTTAATACAATAGAATTTGACCCTCCAATGACTACTCCATTTAGTAGCCATTGATAAGTGTTGGTTAAATCTGATCCCGCGTTTAACGAAATATTCTCCCCTATACAAGCTGTGCGATCCTCTCCTAGGTCAGCTACTGGAAGCGGCACTTCAATCACATCAATCGTACGGCTTACCACGCAGTTGTTGTTACCAATGGCTGTTGCCGTGTATGTACCTGCTTGTGTGATATTGAGCGTCGTACCAGTTTGACCGGGTATCGTATTTCCATTTCGTTGCCAAGTCAGTGAGGATGCTGACGTAGAAGTAGTCAAAATGGCTGGCGAGCCTTGACAAAGGAAAAGTGTATCCTGAGGAAAACTTAGGGTTGGGCCGGGTACAAAACTTACGGTTAATACATCGGTTCCCTCGCAGCCTGTAGAGACGTCAGTCAACCTCAAAAGTGCAGAACCTGGTAAGGTGACCACCAATTGGCGATCTGATCCTGCTGGCTGGGCATTGAAAAACCAGCTATAGTTGAAATTTCCTTCTGGACCTGTAAGCGTGACTACCTCCCCGATACATCCGACTTGATTTTCTCCAAGGTCAAAAAGTGGAAGCGGGATATTGCTCACAGTAAGACTATCTTCGGACCTACATCCAGTATTTCCTACAGCTAATAATCGATAGATACCGGGTTGAGTTACTTCAAAATTAAGCCCTGTCTGACCAATAGCAATTCCATCGCGAAACCAAATCAGGGTAGATGCGTCTGATTGCGCATTGATGGTAGCTGGGCTTCCTTCACACACTTCTATGTCTGCTCCAACTTCTATAGTGGGCTGAGGCCTTGACTCAATGCCTACTTGCGCTCGTGTGGTACAGTTGGCTTGATTCGTCACCTCTACGGCATAGATTCCACCTGTGGTCACATTCAGAGTGCTGAGATCATCATTTGATATCGCCACACCATCTCTAGTCCATCGAATAGTATTATTAACTTGGTCACCAATATCTAATATGTAGATATCACCTTCACAAATGGATTGTGGAAGACCTAAGTCTACAGTAGGACTAGGACGGCCCTCGATTTCGATGGTATCAGAAACTTGACACTGTGGATTGGAGCCCACCAAGGCTATGTAGGTTCCTCCATCATTAACCAATAACACTGGATTTGTTTGTCCAGGGATTTCTATCCCGTTTCTAAACCAACGAATAGAACCAGAATTGGTCGTGAGGGTAAGTGGGAAGTTTTGATTTTCGCAAATAGAAAGGTCTGGACCTAAATCTGCACTCGGAGTCGTGATGACTGTGACATTGACAGATACGGTCGTGATACATGTTTCTTCGTTCACCCCGCTTACTTGATAAGTTCCAGATTCAGTAATGGTCAGAAATCGCGTGAGTTCACCTGGTATGACGACATTGTCTTTTCGCCACTCGTAGAAAATTCCGGTATCACCAGCATCTAATATGATGCTCTCACCTTCACAAATACTGCGATCTCCTCCTAAATCTATCACCGGTCCGTCTACTAAACTCAGCACAAAATCTGCCTCTCCGATACACCCTTCCAAATTAGTAACAATGATCGAGTAAGTGCCAGCCTGATTTGCCGGCAAACTTGCGGATGTTTCTTGAGGAATGGTGACACCATTGAATTGCCATTGTACATTCGAAATTTCGCTTTCGTTGTAGGATGCTTCAAGTAATGATATTCTACCACGACATACAGTGGCATCTCCATCAATACTTACTTCTGGCGTCGTTGAAAAATTCACTAAGATTTGGTCTGTCTTCGTACATCCTGCTGCATTTGTAGCCTCAAGAGTATAAAGTCCAGATGCTGTGACAGTTAGGCTAGGTGAATTGCCTACGATCGCACTGTTAAAGCTCCAAAAATAAGTATTCAAAGATAGATTGTCTGGTGTCAATACCGTGGATGTCTCCCCACAAATGACACGATCCATACCTAAATCCAAGTCAAAAGGACAACAGTTTTGTGGAACTTGAATAGAGACCGGAAGATTACAAGTCGGATCTCCAACTACAAAGACAGTACCATTTACAGGTACTCCGTTACTGAAGCCTGTAGCCTGAATAATTTGTGGGCTTTGAACTAAAGTGATACTTGTACCCAAGAAGTCTATTTCACTACCTATTAGGCTATTGTCAAAAGTTAATGTAAAACTTTGCGTGTATGAATTATTGGCAGGATCACAAATTGGATCGGCTATTGGTGTAATTGATTCTAGACCACAAGAACTATTGACGGTAAGTTGGAAACTATTGGCACTATTGGTAAAACAATCGCCCTCTATGTAGAATGAATTGAAAGCTTGGTTGAGATAAGCATTGATGTCTGTAATATTTGGTGGTGTCGGTCCGCTGCTTTTATACGTCACACCGTATATTTGATATACGCCACCTGCAAGACTTCTGAAATCTGCATCTGTAGAAATTGCCCGAATGATACCAGCTTGATCTACTGCAAAATATGTATGAGAAAATTGAGGATTGGCATTTTGTACTTCTACGAAGTCTCCTGGGCCCGTGATGCTTGAAATGGAAGTGGTTGCAGAATTTTCAGAACTTAAATTGTAAAAGAAAATGATGTAATTTTTACAAGCGGAAAGATTGGCAGAAACCAAATTTGAGAAACTCACACCGCCGGTTCCCGTGCTTCTGAATGATGATTCTATGAATGAATTACAAGGAGATCCCTGATTATAGGTGTCGGCGTCAAAGATAGTTATCATCCCTGCTCCACTATTAAAGCCTATGTCTATCGAGAAATTGTAAACCCCTGATCGTTGAGGACGGAACACTTTACTAATTCCTTTTTGATTATTGGCAATGGTTTGGCAAGCCGTACGGTCCACATTGTAACCAACCAAAGCTGTCAATGTGATCGTACTTACGTTTGCCTGATTGCTGGTCACTGCTCGTCCAAATACGTGAGACAATGTTAGATTTAGGCCTTCATCTCCGCGATCAAAGACCAAATCTTGGCTTGGACAGATAAAACTACTAGTAGCGGAACATGGGGAGGCTATGGAAAAATTACTATTGGATATATCAAAAAAACTGTAGCAATCGGCATCACCACACATCACCATAATCCTAGCCTGTGTAGTCGCAGGAATAAGTCCTGGAATTTCGATAGAAGTGGAGCCTGCGGCATAGTCCACATTTGTTGCTAAGGTGTATGGATAGGTCAATCCCCCATCGATGGATAATTTAATAGTAGCATTGGTACACAGACCATTTGACCCATTGGTATTCCAGGTTATAGGTAAGTTGGTCCCTACATTAAATGAGCCTCCACCATTGGGTGCCGTAACGGCAAGTGGGCCTACACTTTGTACGACGACCTGAACGTCATCTACAGCAATGGCACCTTGAGTGAAATTATTATCTCGGAGGGTCACTCTAAAGTTAAGCGTACGATCTCTATTGGGGAGTACTTGAAATGGATCATTCGTAGGACTAATTACAAGGGAAGAAAGGCTCGGGAAGTATCTATCACTACGACTACTCGGAGGGAAACTTCTAAATAATGGTGCGATTGGCGAGTTTGAAGCGGTATTTCCGATAAAGCCTTGGGTGGGAGTTCCTGCTCCATCTTCATCATATTGCTCCCATGTATACGTTAGGGATGTATTGTTTTGGTCTGTACCTATAGCATTTAAGTAAAAAGGAGTTCCTCTTGGGATAACTATATTTCCAGCACATGGCTTGGCTACTACTTGAGGCACAGGGTTTTGGGTGGGTACGGTCATTGCACAACTACCGAGATTATTGATATAGCTAATCATTTGATCTAAGCTGGCTACGTGAAAATATAAATCCAATGCGCCACTACTTGGGATATTATTGTTTTCTTGACAGATTCCTTGGTAAGACATCACAGTAGTCCCACTTCCAATTTCAAATGCGGTGATTTCTGAGATTGCATCTGTACATGACTCCCCTGTCCCATTAAATGTGTGGGTAGCTCCAAACATGTGGCCGAATTCGTGGGTAGCCAGCGAAATCCAACTGAAACTTGTATTCTCAAATGCCCCACTCCAACCTTGTGCTTTTACGATGGCGCCGCTTTGAGAATTATTCCTACATACTGCTCCGAGCAGTGCCACTCCTCCATTATCCCAGTCATCACCGTCCTGGTGTCTATGGAAAACATGCCCGATGTCATAGTTAGCTGATTGGAATTCGTTTTGAATAGCTTGGCCAGCTTGAATGGTTCTACCTAATCCTCCTTGCCCATTAGGAATGAAAGGATCTGTATTTGGATTAGAAAAAAGTCTGGGTGTCAGCAGTGAAAATCTAACCGATAAATCATTTTCAAAAATAGCATTGATTCCATTTACAGTAGCCACGATGGTTGCATTCACATCAGCATTGTTGTTACCATTGGCTTGGTAGAACTCTCCTGTGCATATCAAGGCTAGCCTGTAAGTACGCCTTTCACTACCGAAACTTAGGGTGTTTCTATTTGCTCCTTTTGATTTTCTGAGAAGAACACGCCAGTCTGGGTTTACTAGATTTTCAGCGTCCTCTTCAAGTCCACATACGTACTTTGCTTTTGAGGTGGTCAGGATATGATATTGATTTGGCACATCGTGATTAGCAGTCAAATCGATGGCGATTTGCTCATTTTGAATATTGACCCACACTTTGTTTTGATTGATTGTCAGCGTGCCCTTAAATGCTGAATCGCTTTGCTTGAGACGAAAGGTTTGAATAAATGGATATGCTCTTCTAAACTCCTCATCCATTACCATGTTTGGTTCTAATTCAAACGAGCCATTGGCTAGGCCATTTATTGGAAGTGTAATATTGCGGGCCCCTCCTTGGATGCTTCCGATGAGAGGCGCAGCATTCCATTGGAGAAGTATTTTTTCACTTGTGCCAGCTTGGTGTGGGATCTGCTCCTGTCCTAAAAGGGTATTTGTCCATATGAGCGTGCAAAAGACAAGTAAACGAACGATTAATTTTGCCATAAGTCTTGCTTTAAAATAAAGGAATGACCCGACCAAAACTTCGGTTATGTATTTTGGTCGGGTGATTTTATTCTAGCTGCAATATTAGGCAAATCCCCTACATTTGACAAATTTGTATAAGAGAATTTTAGATATGTCTTCAAAATAGCTGTAAACCCGCAATGTGACGACAAGAAATACCCTAGGAATGGACGCTCACCTACCCTCTTTGGAATATGAATATGGTGTAAGCGACATATGCGGTAAAAAGGACAATTCCATGCCAACGAAATACTTGTTTTTTTCTGCTGATCATCATTAGGGAAACTACTAGCAAAGTTGCCAAAACTACAACCAAAAGATCTGTATTCGCTATTGTATTGAATGGTATTGGTGCAATTACGGCACTCAAACCAAGAATCCATAGTGCATTGAAAATATTAGATCCCACGACGTTTCCGACTGCAAGGTCAGCATTTCCTTTCCGAGCCGCTACTACGGAAGTGACTAGTTCAGGGAGTGAGGTGCCGATTGCCACAATCGTGAGAGAAATAAAAGTTTGTGACATACCAAGTGCAATTGCTAATTCGGTAGCGCCTTCTACCACCCATTTTCCACCAAAAAAAAGCATCGCAACCCCTCCCACGATCATGAGGATATCAGCGAGCAACTTAGTATGCTGTTTTTCTATTTTTTCTTCAGGTTTGATTTTATGTTTGTCTTCGAAAGCAGTCATAAAGATATAACCAAAAAACGCGATGAAGAATACCATGGTCAATAAGCCATCTCCCCTGCTCAATCCAGTAATAGTATCTCCACTACCCCATAAGTTTGCATTTGCTAAAAATCCAATAAGCAAGATTGCAGCAATAGAAAATGGAATCTCACTCGTGACTGTATCTCTTTGGACTTTGATCGGTGCAATTATTGCAGTGACTCCAAGGATAAGTAGGATATTTGCAATGTTTGATCCCAATACATTTCCGATCGCTATATCCGAGTTGCCTTCAATGCTTGCAAGAATATTTACGATTAGCTCAGGTGTAGAAGTACCAATAGACACGATGGTCAAACCGATGATCAAATCAGAAATCCCAAACTTCGCTGCAAGATTACTAGATCCATCCACCAAGATATCCGCACCTTTGATTAAAAGAATGAATCCAATGACTAAAAGAATATATACCATTTTCTTAAATTTTCAGCAAATGTACATTCACATTTGATAAGAACAAAAGGTTTATCTACAAATGCTTGTATCAAATGGTCTTTCCAAGAAAATCCATCGACTGACTACCAAGCGCCAATATTTGGGGCCCAGGAAAATCTACCCAATCCATAAATTGACTAATCGAAAAATTGGACTTCACCTGTTTCTACATGGTACATCGCTCCGACTATGTCAATTTCTTTATTGTCATACATTGATTTCAAGACCTGACTTCGATCCAAGATTTGTTGAATGCTCAATTTTACATTGGTACTTGCTACAGCATTTACAAATTCACTATTTTTAGATGTGCGGTCTGGTCCACCAACACTAGGTGTGAGGTCTACTGCAAATTTTAATTTACTGAGCATTTGGGTCAGGTTTCCGAGCTGGGCATTGTCACATGCACCCTTTACAGCTCCACATGAGGTGTGGCCCATAACTAAGATTAACTTTGCTCCGGCAATTCTGCATGCAAATTCCATACTTCCCAAAACATCTTCGTTCACAAAATTTCCAGCTATCCGAGCGTTGAACAAATCTCCTATACCTTGGTCGAATATGATTTCAGAAGGCACACGCGAGTCAATACAACTCAATACTATGGAGTGAGGAAACTGTGCACTTGAAGTACCAGTTATTTGACTATGAAAATCTTTGTTTATGGAGTTATCTTCTAGAAATCTCTTATTGCCTTGTTTTAAACCTAGTAATACATCTTGAGGTGTCAAGATAGATTGCATCTCTGCATCCATAAAAGAGTAGGATACATTTTCGAAATTTTCTTTTAGTTCTTTGATTGAATTTGGCATACAATTAATTTATTAGATTTAAATTTCTACGATTTGATTATTTACTGAATATTTACCTATTTCTTTGTCTGCGATCGACGCAAATAAATTAGTAGCTACAGGAAGTAGTCCACCGTCCTTTGATTGAAGAATGCTAAGCTGAATCCCTCTGAAGGAAGCATTTGTACTGAAATCTTTTATGATATCCTTCACATCTTCATCAATATAGGTAGAGTCGGCTGCATCGATGATGACGCGGCTCTCATTTGGGATTGCATTGAGTGCTTTCAATAGACTTGCTTTATTAAGAAAACTGACTTCTTGAGAAAGTTTGATGGTGATAATATCTTCCTTTTTATAGCGTTCTTCGTCAAAGAAATACGAACTTCGGAAGTTGGCGTACAAAATAAACACAACTGAAATGGCCAAGCCAATGCCAATACCAACCAGAAGATCTGTCAACAGAATACCTGCAATGGTGGCCACAAATGGTACGAATTGAGACCTTCCTTTCTTCCACATGTCTCTGTAGTATTCTGGTTTCGTCAGTTTATAGCCCACACTTAGAAGAATTGCTGCCAATGCTGCAAGTGGTATTTTATTGAGCAATGCTGGGATCGACAATGCACAGAGTAAAAGAAACAAGCCGTGAATGATTGCACTCATTTTTGTCCTTCCACCCGATTGAATATTTGCGCTACTTCTTACGATTACCTGTGTAATCGGTAAGCCGCCTACTAATCCAGAAATTATATTTCCAACACCTTGTGCCTTGAGTTCTCTGTTTGTTGGGGTCACACGTTTGTATGGATCCAACTTGTCTGTAGCCTCCACTGAAAGCAAAGTCTCTATACTTCCCACTACTGCAAGTGTAAATGCGACTGTGTACACAGCTGGATTTGTCCACTGACTGAAGTCAGGATATGTAAATAAGTTTTTGAAATCTTCAAAACTTGAGATGATAGGTAGTGAGACCAAATGACCCGTGGATATGGATAGCTTGCCCTCCGAGCCGGTGATTACAGTATATAAAATCCCAAAGATGACTACTACAAGTGGTCCCTGAATGATTTGAAAAATTTGGACCTTTTTCATAAATTTTTGCTCCCAAAGGATTAATATCATGAGAGAAAGGAATGCAACAATACTCGGTCCTAAAGAGAAGAACTCAAAAATGTGCGAAAGCTCTGTAAATGTATTTTCTCCATCCCTTTGCCAGAAAGAAAAGGTGCCCTCATTTTCCTCATTAAAGCCTAAGGCATGGGGTATCTGCTTGAGTATGATGATCAGACCTATACCACTAAGCATTCCTTTTATGACAGCATTTGGAAAGTAATAGCCAATGATTCCTGCTTTCGCGAATCCGAGCAAAATTTGTATAACACCAGACACTACCAGTGCCAACAAAAATGCTTGAAAGGAGCCAAGAGTGATAATTCCTCCAAGTACTATGGCCACAAGGCCAGCCGCAGGTCCACTGACACCCAAAGGGCTCCCACTCAAGAAACCAACTACTACACCACCTATCACTCCCGCAATAATTCCTGAGAAAAGTGGTGTGCCTGAAGCTAAAGCAATCCCAAGACATAATGGTATTGCTATCAGAAATACGATCAACGCAGCTGGCAGATCGTTTCGTAAATTTTTAAATAGATCAGTATTAACTTTATCCATACGAAATGTGCAATCAAAAAAAATAAATAAATCAGCCTTAATCGATATACGACTACTGCATGTTTGAAGATTTAAAGGCTTCAAAATTCATTTGAAATTTTATGATTATACTTCTGGAGGTGGACAGAATACGTCCATCGACCTGACGAGGTATAAGGAGCATTGATAGCCAATCAAGTCTGCCGCTTTGAGCGAAACTAAGGATTCTGATGGCAATGGGTTTTGAGCTTGGGTCATGATCACTTCAAAAAGCTCTGATAGTGATTTTTGACTACTCTTTGATTCTTCTTCGATCTCTACAATGCTAATGACATTATTTCTTTGCGTACAAACCATGGTCCCAAGCCCTACAAGAGCTAGTATCATCGTAAGTTGAAAGAAAATCTGTTTAACTTTGTCCATCAAAAGCTATAAATATACACAAAGATATACAAAATCTATGAAAGTTATTCACACAATGCCCTTTCCTTGCAGTTATTTTTTTGTTAATTGGATTGGGCAAGACGGTATCCTATTTGAACAATTCGAAAACTACCAAAAGCGGTCGTTTCGGAATAAATACACGGTGCTCTCTGCTAATGGACTGTTAGATCTTAGTATCCCGCTCGAAAAGGGAAAACATCAATCGAAACCAATCCGCGATGTACAAATATCCTATGAAGAAAACTGGCAAAAAAGACATCTTCAAGCTATTAGATCGGCTTATGGGAAATCTGCTTACTTCGAGCATTATTTCCCTTTGCTAGAGGAAGCTTTTCACCAAGCTCCGACATCACTCTTTGATTTTAATGAAAAAATGATACTTTGGGTATTGGATATGCTTCAAATGTCAATTCCACTTATTTACACAACAGGTTTTGGAATCCTAAATGGTACAAGAGTAGAAGGATTTTCGGCAGCCAATTTGAAAGGCTCCACCATACGGGTTTATCCACAAGTTTTTGAAGAAAAATTCGGGTTCTTTCCTCATGTCTCTATCTTAGATATCATTTTTTGTTTAGGTCCAGAATCGAAGTACCATTTGATTAAATCTACCCCATCTTGAATCTTGAAAAGTATGGTGGAAAATTATTCTAGTCCTCCAGATACGTTATGTTTGAAGGATTTATAACTTTGCATCAAACTTTTATAAATGAGAATTTTATTAATAACATGCATGACCCTTACGTTTTTAGCTCAAGGGTGCAAACAAAAAGAAGAAATGAAGGACGACTTTTTTTACGAACCTAGTCAACTATTGGCAAAGACTGGCGTTGTTCCGCCAAAACCTGAGCAAGATCCAAAAAAACTTGAAGCTCATGGAGATGTCAGAATTGATCCTTACTATTGGATGCGCCTCACCGATGAGCAAAAAGTAGCGGAAATTCCCGACGAACAGACCAAAAAAGTAGTAGACTACCTGAATGCCGAAAATCAATATCTCGACAGTATGATGTCCCACAACAAGGAATTCCAAGAGACGCTGTTTCAGGAAATGAAGGGACGTGTCAAACAGACAGATATGTCTGTACCTTACAAATACAATGGCTATTTTTATATCACTCGATTTGAAGAAGGCAAGGAATATGCCATTCGCTCAAGAAAAAAAGACAACTTAGAAGCGGCCGAGGAGATCCTGATAGATGAAAATGAACTGGCAGCACCTCATAAATATTACGCAACGGCGGGAAGAAACATCAGTCCAAATAATGAGATTCTTGCCTTTGGAGAGGATGTTGTCAGTAGAAGACAGTATAAAATTAGATTCAAAAATCTAAAAACTGGTAAATTTCTTCCTGATGAAATTCCCAATACCACTGGTTCTGTAGTATGGTCTAATGACAACAAAACTGTCTTTTACACTGTCAAAGATGCGGCGCTTCGGTCGTACAAGATCTTTAAACATACGCTTGGCACTCCCTTTAGTAAAGATCAGGAAATTTTCCATGAGGCCGATGAAACCTTCAGTGTGGGAATTTATAAGTCTAAATCCGAAAAGTACATCATTATTGGATCGTATGCTACGCTTTCGCAAGAGTATCGATATATTGATGCAGACAAACCAAATGACAAATTTGCCATCTTTCAAGCACGGGAGAAAAAACTTGAGTATTCCATCGATCATTTTGAAGATAAATGGTATATCAGGACTAATAAAGATGGAGCTACCAACTTTAAGTTAATGACCGCTCCTCTTACAGAAACAGCAAAGGAAAATTGGGTAGATTTCATTCCTCATCGACCAGATATTTTGCTGGAAGGTTTCAGTATTTTCAAAAACTATTTGGTCTTATCAGAGAGGATCAAAGGTATCACGCAGATTATGGTGCGGCCTTGGTCTCAGTCAGAAGGTAGTTATGTCGATTTCGGACAATCTACCTTTACAGCCAATGTTTCCATTAATCCTGATTTTGATACGGAGCTACTTCGTTTGGAATTTACATCCCTGACTACACCAAACTCAACCTACGACTATCACATGTCTGAGAAGAAATTAAACTTGCTAAAGCAGCAAGAGGTGCTAGGTGGTTATGATGAAAAGGCCTATGTATCCGAAAGATTGATGGCAAAGGCAAAGGATGGCGTAGAGGTCCCTATCTCCATCGTCTATAAGAAAGATTTCAAAAAAAATGGCAACAGACCGCTCCTTCTTTATGGATATGGTTCGTACGGATATAGCATGGATCCTTACTTCTCATCTGCTAGACTAAGTCTGTTGGATAGAGGTTTTGCCTTTGCCATAGCACATATACGAGGTGGCGAGGAAATGGGCAGACAATGGTATGAAGATGGCAAATTCCTCAAAAAGAAAAACACTTTCACAGATTTTATTGCCTGCGCAGATCACTTAATTGCAAATAATTACACCAACTCAGAAAAACTATTTGCCCAAGGCGGTAGTGCTGGCGGACTTCTGATGGGTGCTGTGGTGAATATGCGTCCTGAACTTTGGAAAGGTGTGATCGCTGCGGTACCATTTGTAGATGTGGTGACGACAATGCTCGATGAATCTATACCCCTTACCACAGGCGAATATGATGAATGGGGAAATCCAAATGACAAAGTATACTACGACTATATGAAGTCATACTCTCCCTACGACAACATCGGCAAAAAGCCCTACCCTGCTATGTTGGTTACGACTGGATATTTTGATTCTCAGGTACAATATTGGGAACCCGCGAAATATGTTGCTAAATTGCGAGACTTCACTACATCAGGTAATCCCATTATGATGTATTGTAACATGGATACCGGTCATGGAGGGGCTTCAGGTAGATTCGAGCGACTACGCGAGGTAGCGCTTGAATATGCGTTCTTGATAGATCTAGCTGGAGTGAAAAAATAATTTAGTTTTCATACCGAAAGAAAAAAGCTTGACAGCACCTGTGTTGTCAAGCTTTTTTTTTAGCTAAATTCAAAAAAAAAGAACCTGAAATTCATCAGGTCCTCGTGCGGAAGAAGAGGGATTCGAACCCCCGGTACCCTCTCAGGTACGCCGGTTTTCAAGACCGGTGCAATCAACCAGCTCTGCCATTCTTCCAGCTAGCTGCTTAGCGAGTGCAAAAGTAAGATCATTTCTGTAATCTCCAAATTTTTTTTCTACTTTTTTTTGAGCATAGGTAAAAACACTTCTGCCATCATACACCTTACGCTGCCTCCTCCAAGAGTTTCGATCGTCGGTATTGGAAAGTGAAGAATCTCCGTCTTTTGTTTAAGTGTAGCAATTTGACTTGGTTTCAATGATTTATAGGCGGTCTCAGACATTACTAGGAATCTTTCTCCATCCTTGTTTTTGACTTGAAGCATATTACCAGCAAAGGCTTCCATTTGATCGAAGCTGATGTCAATGATCAGTTTTTTAGTTTCCTCAAGGCTTTTCACCACATGCGGCTTTTCTAATTCTGGGATACTTGACAAACAGATCACACAAAAATCTTCTCCCAATGCCATTAGTACATTCGTATGATAAATCGGGTTGCCGTTTCGATCCTTACCATGAAATACGACTTTTTCGTAGTCCAAGAGTACACACCATTTGTCTAGCAACTGAATATCTGTACGATGGCTCAAACTTGCATATACGATCTTATTTGTCCGATCTAATATCATGGATCCAGTACCTTCTAAAAATAAACCTTCGTCTTCGTAATGTTCAAATGTGTAATCCCTATCTACTAGGTAATCTTGAGAAAGGTACTGTACGATATCCCTTCTTCTTTCGATTCGTCGCTTTTCTGCATACATGGGATACATGACAACCAAACCATCCTCATGAAAACTAATCCAATTGTTTGGGAAAACTGCATCTGGTTTTATGGGGTGATCTGTATCTTCAATTACGATTACTTGTACCCCATGGCTACGTAAACTGCCGACCATGGCATCAAATTCTTGAATGGCTTTGATTTTTGCGGATTCTGGATCGATCTGTGCCTCTGCGTTTTGGAAGGCATTATCTTTTGATGTTTCTTCATTGAACCCAAAGTTTTTGGGCCTGATCATCATGATGGTATCTGTGATTGTAGACATATGTTCGTTTTCTGTCACAAAGTTATCAAATAGTCTGAAAACTGGTGTAGACTTCATGTCTCTATTGGATAGGAATCAATTCAAGTCTTTGTCAGTCAGATGATATTGCGGCTTCTTTTTTTAATTCATCCGCAACTTCATGTCCTAGAAAAGAATCGATGGCTCCATGAAGCAAATAAAGTAATGGAGTGAGACCCACGGCTACTACGAACTTGTAAATATAATTGATCGTCCCAATGGCGAGTACGCGATCAAGAGGCCAGTCAGCCCCAAAATAGAAGGCAATCATCAAGACCACATAACTATCCAAAAGCTGAGAAACTAGAGTAGATCCGGTAGCTCGAAGCCAAAGTTTACTATCTCCAGTAAGTTTTTTGATCTTTTGAAATACAGTAACGTCTACAACTTGCCCTACCAAAAAAGCAACCATAGATCCTACAATAATCCAAAGGCCTTGCCCCATTATACTTTGATAGGCAAGATCTCTATTAGTGATTGAACGACTTGGGTCATCGGAGAGACCACTTTGGGTATCCCACCAAGCATTTGGTTCTAAAAGAATGGTGCCGTACACCATAATAAAAGCATAAAGTATAATTCCTACAGCCACAAACGAAAGAAAACGTACACTTTTTTTACCAAAATACTCATTGATCAAATCTGTCATAATAAATACAATCGGCCATAGGAGGACACCAGCTGTAAGGTTGAATCCAAGATCACCAATACCCAAAATTTCTATTTGTAATGGGTCGAAGCCAAGGCTTTGTTCTAACGAAAAAATTTTCACTCCTACAAATTCAGCAATAAGGGTATTGCCAATAAAAAATGCACTCAAAATGATAAATAGAACACTAGCTCGATCTTTAATGATGGTATCTATTCTGTTTTGTTTCATGTTTTTAAGGAATGTGCCAACAAAAAGAAGCGCCATTGTTGGGTTACAATGGCGCTTTTATTTAATGAATAATCAACTAAATTGTTTATAACTTCACGAAACGTTGGATAGTCCGTAATCCATCCTTCCGAACTTCAATTAGGTAAATTCCTTGATCAAGTGAGGAGACATTGATTTCTGAAGAATATTCGTCAAAATTTCTAGACAATACCACTTTACCATCCATAGACAAAATGTTGACAATATGCTGTCCAACAAATGTTGTATTGAATCCAGAAAGTCTTATCATAAGGCGATCTACAGTAGGATTCGGATAAACTGTTAATTCTAAAGTTTTATTTTCGACTGCTCGAATTTCTGAATCAATAGTTTGATCTGTTCCTATTTCTGAAGTGGTTAGGACGGCAGGATTTCCTTCATTAGCAACTAATGCTGTTCCAATGCCTGTTCCAGCTATGGTGAAATTGTGCTCAGGCACATTTGGATCATTGGAAAGTATATGTACTGTTGCTTCATGGTAGCCTGCACTTAGTGGCGCAAATCTAATTCTCAATAATGAACTTCCATTAGGAGAAAGGGTTGCGACTGGTTGGCTGGTCACTGTGAAATGTGCTGCACCAGGCCCTGTGATTGTTACTCTTGGAGTACCTGACAATACCAATAGCCCAGTTCCTGTATTCCGAACATACAAGGAATTTTGAATATTTGTTCCTACAGTTCTGCTAGCAAACAAGGTAAGATCATTGGAAGCAGGCGTCACATCTTCATCTTGAATCGTAATGTTGTTTCCAGTTACTCGTATCTGTCCGGGGTTCACATTTCCTCGAATATCAAAGGAGTATGGGCTATTTTCAGTATCATTAGTTGCTATCGAAACTGTAGCAATATGTGTACCAGCAGCAGAAGCCGTAAATGTGATTTGGAATGATTTCTGGCCACCAGGCAATACTGAACCACTAGGTTGAGCGACAACTGTGAAATACTGTGCCCCTTCACCTGTAATTGTCACAGGCTGCGAACCATTGAAAAGTAGTGGATCCAAGCCTGTATTTGAAATTACGAAAGTCCTCGTTCTGGTCGTGTTGAAATTGATGGTCGCAAAATCCGTAAAGTCTAATGTACTCGGTGTGCTGTCACCATTTTGTACGATGACATTGTTACCTCTAACGACCATTTGTGGGAAGGTACAGCCTTCGTCTGCTTGCCCATTACAATTGTCATCTACTCCATTGCATTCTTCAGCAGCGTTAGGATTAATCGCACTGTTGTTATCATTACAATCTCCACCTACTGCCACATAACCTTCGGGTTGAACACAGTTAGACAGCGTTACATTGCTATTTCCAAATCCATCACCATCATTATCTTGATACCAAATGGCAGGCGCAGTCAGATTTGGATCGTTTGGACATCCGTCATTACAATCTGCTACGAGGTCGCCGTCGCTATCTACATCTGATACACCACATCCACAAGTACCTGAAGCTATTTTGTTTGGATCGTTTGGACATCCGTCATTACAATCTGCTACGAGGTCGCCGTCACTATCTACATCTGATACACCACATCCACAAGTACCTGGAGCTATTTTGTTTGGATCGTTTGGACATCCGTCATTACAATCTGCTACGAGGTCGCCGTCGCTATCTACATCTGATATACCACATCCACAAGTACCTGGAGCTATTTTGTTTGGATCGTTTGGACATCCGTCATTACAATTAGCTACGAGGTCCCCATCGCTATCTACATCTGATATACCACATCCACAAGTACCAGGGGCTATTTTGTTTGGATCGTTTGGACATCCGTCATTACAATCTGCCACGAGATCGCCATCGCTATCCGTATCTGTAACTCCACAACCGCATGCACCAGGTACAGATTTGTTTGGATCGTTTGGACATCCGTCAATACAATCCGCGACAAGGTCTCCGTCGCTATCTGTATCTGCAACTCCACAGCCGCATGCTCCAGGAGCCGTCTTGTTTGGATCGTTTGGACATGCATCATTGCAATCTAGCGTCATATCTCCATCGCTATCGATATCAGCTATACCACACCCACAAGTACCTGGAGCAGTTTTATTCGGATCATTTGGACATTCATCATTACAATCTAGCGTCAGGTCTCCATCACTATCGATATCAGCCACTCCACACCCACAAGTACCAGCTGCAGTTTTATTTGGATCGTTAGGACATTCATCGTTACAATCAGCTGTCCCATCATTATCAGAATCGGCATCAGAAATACCACAACCACAAATACCCGCAGCAATTTTATTAGGATCAAGTGGGCAAAAATCTAAGTTGTTGCTTACGAATCCAGTAGGAGCTATACATCCTATTGATGTGGTACCATTAGGATCGCCAAAGCCATCATTATCTTTGTCTTCATAGAATACGAGTGTAACACCTTCATCCGTCATTCCATTACAATTGTTGTCAAGCCCGTCGCAGATTTCTGTAGCATTAGGATTGATTGCAGAATTGGTATCATCACAATCCAAATTATTGCCAACGTATCCAGGAGGATTTTCTGCTGTCACTATTGAATTATTTGGATCACCAAATGTATCTGAATCTCCATCAAAATATAAAGTAATAGCGGGCTGCGTTATACTTAAGTTAAATGATGGATGACAGTTTGGAGAAGGGAAACTATCCACAATCAAATAATATGTCACTCCAGCAACTAAATTAACGGTTAGGGTCTTACTTCCCGATGAGGATTGTGAATTTCCAATACATATACTCCCTTGACCAGCAAATGGACAACCATTATATAGCATTAAACCCGACCAAGTAGATGTTGTCGTCAAGGTTATCGTGTGGGTACCCGTCCTAGTTGCAGTGAATATAAATGTACGATCCTCTCCTCCATAGTAACTTATGGATCCACAAGTAGGAGCGGCATTTGTAGATGTTATATTATTCCCGTTTCCACAATTGGTAAGCCCTACTCCATTGTAAGGAAGAGAGTTGATGACCACTGTGTTGGGGCCTAAGTTTGTCGGACAAGTAGGACATGGGGTTGTCAGTGTTATGAGTACCGAATTTGAAGTACTTGAAAGACCAGATGTCGTACATGTGAAAACACAATCATAACTGGCAGTCTCGATAATGTTTAACAAATAAGTCGGGGCAGTGGCTCCCGAAATGTTAACTCCATTTTTTCTCCATTGGTAGGAAAATCCGGAAGCAGGAGGAGCTCCCGTGACACTTAAAGTCGATGTTGAATTACAAGTAGCAGTCGATGTTACAGTAGCTGATGCGACCAATACTGGTGGTTGACCAGAACACGGTGCGGGTGGTGAAAAGGTATATCGATTGCTGACCAAATTCGCTGTCGTGGAGATGCTATTGTTTGCTGTTGTACTTGAAACGGTGGCATTTCCAGCGGCGGGCGTGACACTCAAGTAACTCACATTGTCATTTATTCCCACAGAGGCTGTTAACGTCCCAGCAGTGGCCATGATCGATGCGTAATTGAATTCTATGACATTGGTTGTTTCATAGATTTTTAGGTTGTAGGATGCTTTATTGGTAGTAGAAGTGGATCCACTACCTCCAATATTGATGTTGTTCCAATCCACAGTTAAGACTCTATTTGGAGCCGTCCCGGTCACCAAATATGAGACAGTACCTCCTGTTGCATTGTTGTCATCCCAAAAGGGGGCCAAAAGTGGCCTGTAGGTTGTCGTGTTCGACAGCAAGTTACTGAATGAAGAAGTGGTAATGTTGACACCAAAATTAATAAACCCGTTTGCATTGAGATTAAAAGTAGTGTAGTTTACTCCTCCAAAATTGAAAGTAAAACCAATTGGTAAGCCATTTGAAGATCCATCATCTCCAAGTCCTGTTACCACGGTCCCTCCTGTTAGTGCACTATACGCACCAGCTGATTGTTGGAAGGAATACGCTGAAACCTGAGCTGAAAGCATTCCAGACCAAAAAATGAAGGAACAAAAAACAACAGTTGACAAAATCCTTTGTCTAGTAATGTTGTGTAACGAATTAAGATTCATAGGCAAATTTTAAGCAATTTATAATAAAATTCTAATCTTTGGAAAACCTGGGGAATTTTCCACGGTCAAAGTTATATTACAATTGACTTATATGAATCTTTTTACAATGTTTTTTTTAACTTTTTTTTAGGATTTTTAGTATTAATAATTATTTAATCTATTAATAACACGTTACCAGATGCTTATATAAATATATTTTGTGGATTAGTTGCGTTTAGATACTATTTTTGTAATACAAATGGATCTGAGCAATAACATTTTAGTTAGTGCATACGGTCAGCCCTTAGTTCCATCTTGGATAGAATATCTTTTTCATAATTGAGGAATTGCTGCCAGCGCTGATCGACATAGCTTGGATCTTCCGCATAATGGTAAGCCAAATCAAGAAACATGCGGTAGTGTCCTGCTTCCGAAATCATGAATTTACGGTAAAATTCTTTAAGTTGATCGTCTGAGATGTGGAGCGACAAAAGCCGAAAACGTTCACAACTTCTGGCTTCAATGAGGGCACACATTAGTAGGCTATCCAAAAGCCTTTTTTTTCGATCCCCACCTTTGATGTGGAAATCTTGGAGCTTAGCTACATACTCGTCCTTTCGTTGTGGACCTAATTCATAACCACGTTTGTTGATCTCTGCCAGAACTAATCGGAAATGGCCCCACTCCTCAGTTACGACGGGGCTTACCTCTTCCACCAATCGCTTCAGCTCGGGATATCGTTGTACGAGGGTGATACAAGAAGAGGCTGCTTTCTGCTCACAGTACGCGTGATCTACAAGAATCTCACGGATATCCATTTCAGCAAGGTTTACCCAGCGTGGGTCCGTCGGTAGGTGCAGGCCGAGTTTATGTTTTTCGGCTGTTACTTTTTCAGACATTGGAAGTGGTGATTTAAAAATTCGACGTAGGCCACAGGATACGATTCAAACCCACTCGACCAAAGAATTCCTATCTCGTCAATTAGAAGAGATTCGAGAAGTAATATATCATCCTTGTGAATGGAAAATTTTGCTTCGTAGATGGTCTTACCGGTTAGACTTTCTAGTTTAGCTTCTGAAATACTGAGGTTGCGAAGAAATACATGTCGGCCATCAAGGAATGTCACCCTCAAAAAATCTTTTTCATTGATAGATCCATATGACTTCTTGATATCTTTGGATTCGAACTTGGCTATAAGGTTTAAGAAGTACAAACCATCTTTTTGTTCTAACCCAGCTAAGATCTCTAGATAAGGCCGAGATTTGTAGTAATTGATTAATTTTTCAGGGGTAAATGAAAGTAATCTGGTATATTCGGTGATTTTATGTTTGGTAGATTTAGAATTTTGAATGATGCCATTTTCACAGGATAGTGGATTAGTGGATTTTTGCCCAAAAGCCATGACCATGGTCACAAAAACTAAAACTAAGGAAAGGAAGTACCTAGGATGTTTCATTCTTTTTTGATAGTTTAGTAGAGAAAAACCGCACAAATATAGATTTTTTTTCATCCATTGAAGGTATTTAGGTATTTTAGCGCCGTATTTAACAATCACCAGCTACGAATTGTAGATGGGCGAATTTTTGAAACAAACGATAATACACACAAACATGAGACAATTAGTCATTGTATCCTTGTCCCTAGCTTTCTTTTTGTATGGATGTAAAGAAACTGAGAAAATGAATTTTGATTTCGAACCTATTTCATATCCAGAAACTAAAAAAGTTGACACCATTGATCAGTATTTTGGTATGGATGTGCCCGATCCATATAGATGGCTAGAAGACGATCTGTCAGAGGAAACCGCCCAATGGGTAGCTGCACAGAATAAAGTGACTTTTGGTTTTCTAGAGAAAATCCCATACCGTGACGCTTGGAAAGCACGACTCGAAAAATTGTGGAATTATGAAAAGATATCCGCGCCATTCAAAGAAGGTAGATTTATGTACTACTATAAAAACGATGGCCTGCAAAACCAGTTTGTCCTCTACAGGAAGGATGAAAATGGGAAGGAAGAGATTTTCTTAGATCCCAACTCATTCTCTAAGGATGGGACTACATCTTTGGCAGGTGTAAATTTTTCAAAGGACGGATCTCTATTGGCATATTCTATCTCTGAAGGCGGTTCTGATTGGCGCAAAGTGATAGTAATGGAGGCAGAATCCAAAAAAATTATTGAAGACACCCTTGTTGATGTAAAATTTAGCTCTATATCTTGGCAAGGAAATGACGGGTTTTACTATTCCTCTTACGAAAAACCTAAGGGAAGCGAGCTCTCAGCAAAGACTGATCAGCACCGACTTTTCTACCACAAATTGGGTACTTCCCAAAGTACAGATAAAATCATTTTTGGTGATACCCAAAAAAGAAGATATGTAGGTGGCTATCTCAGTGATGACGAGCAATTTCTATTTATTAGTGCAGCTAATTCTACATCAGGCAACGAACTATATTTCATGGATTTGAAAAATCTTGGAAAGATTACTCCCATCGCTACAAGTTTCGATTTCGACCATCAAGTGGTACACAGCGAAGGAACAAAAGCATACATCCTTACGAATATGAATGCTCCAAATCAAAAATTGATGCTGGCGGATCTTAACAATCCAGATCCATCAAAGTGGACGGAATTGATACCCGAGAAAAAGGAAGTCCTACAACTTAATACGGCCGGCAACACATTCTTTGCAATGTACATGAAAGATGCAGTTTCTCTAGTAGAACAATATGACCTGAATGGTAAAATGATTCGAAAAATAGACCTTCCAGGGGTTGGAACTGCATCTGGCTTTTCATCAAAAAAGGAAGAGAAAACTTGCTATTTTACTTTTTCGAATTACATCACACCGGGAACAATTTACAGCCTTGATGTAGATTCTGGCAAATCTGAGGTGTACATTAAGCCAAATATTTTATTTGATGCATCCCAATTTGAAAGTAAGCAGGTCTTTTATCAATCAAAAGATGGTACAAAGGTTCCAATGATCATTACCCACAAAAAAGGTATACCTCTAGACGGTACAAATCCAACTATGCTATATGGTTATGGAGGATTTAATGTCAGCCTTACTCCCAGCTTTGGGGTTTCTGTGGCCTCTTGGTTGGAGGCTGGCGGAGTCTATGCTGTAGCCAATATACGGGGAGGTGGCGAATACGGCAAGGAGTGGCACGATGCAGGAACGCAAATGAAAAAACAGAATGTTTTTGATGACTTTATCTCAGCCGCAGAATATCTTATCAAGGAAAAATATTGTACCAACAAGACATTAGCAATCAGAGGCGGCTCTAATGGTGGATTGCTAGTGGGAGCAGTAATGACACAAAGACCTGATCTCATTCAGGTGGCCTTGCCAGCAGTAGGTGTATTAGACATGTTGAGATATCATACCTTTACAGCAGGAGCAGGATGGGCATATGATTATGGTACATCAGATCAGAGCGAAGAGATGTTCAAGTATCTAATGAATTATAGCCCATTGCACAATGTGAAAGCCATCGAATACCCTGCAACGATGATCACTACAGCAGATCATGACGATCGGGTAGTTCCGGCACATAGTTTTAAGTTTGCGGCAGAACTTCAAGCTAAGCAACAGGGAAAAAATCCAGTGCTTATTAGAATTGAGACTGGAGCAGGTCATGGTGCAGGAAAACCTACCTCTAAGACGATTCAAGAGCTTGCAGATATGTATAGTTTCACTTTTTTCAATATGCAAAAGGAGTATCAGGCTCCTCAATAATCAAAACCATTTTCCCACCTAAATATTAGTATACGTGGCAATTCTTATTTTCCTAATCGTTTTCTATTTATTGACGAGTATATCCTTGTTTTTCCTTTTTCCCAAAATTGGAAAAAAGGCTGTATTGGGATTAGTTCCTGGATTGAATCTCGTAGAGTGGTCAAAAGCAATAGGCCAAAAGCCCATCAAAGCTCTTTGGCTCTTGGTTCCTATTGTCAACATTTTTACGCACTCGAGCATGGCAGTGGATATGGCAAGATCCTTTGGTAAATACGGATTTTTGGATTCTTTTTTAGCGGTGGTATTCACGCCCTTCTATTTTTCAAAACTAGCGTTTGCAGAATCGGATAAATATGTAGGACCGACGCTTGAGATGGAAGCGGTTTATTCTCAAAAAATGGCTGATGCAAAATCTGTGGGTGATGAGCTAAATTACCAGAAACTTGTTTTAAATAATCCTTACAAAAAGGGACAAATCCGAGAATGGGCCGAGTCGATCATATTTGCGGTTTTTGCCGCTACTTTCATCAGGATGTTTTTGCTGGAAGCTTTCGTGATCCCTACCCCATCCATGGAGGGAAGCCTTAATGTTGGTGACTATCTTTTTGTTTCAAAGGTTCATTACGGTGTACGCATGCCAATGACAGTAGCCATGCTTCCGCTCGTTCACAATCGTCTCCCAGTCATGGATTGTGAGAGTTACTTGACTGAGCCAAGTTTACCTTACGAACGACTTCCCGCCTTAGAAGGAATCGAAGTAGGAAAACCGATCGTATTCAATTGGCCTATAGGAGATAGTATTTATCAAACCACCCGCAGAACCTATGCGGTATCCCAAACATTACAAAGCAGTAGCTTTTTGTCAGACGATCCAGAGCTAGCTTCAAGGATCAAAAAGGGAGACTTAATCGTACGTCCTTTGGATAAAAAAGATCACTATATAAAAAGATGTATGGGTGTGGCAGGAGATACGCTTCAAATCATTGATAGGCAGGTATACATAAATGGAAAGCCGGCGGATAACCCGACACACCTTCAGTTTTTGTATATGGTAGAACTTCCAGATGGCATTTCGGTCAGTGCTCGAAGATTGGATGAGTGGGGCATTGATCAAAGTGATTTTGCAGGTCAAAACTTAATCTTTTTAGATGAAAAGCAGGTAGAGAAATTAAAATCCTTAAGTCCTGCTGTGAAAGTCACCAACTATCCTCAAGAAGCACGACCTCAGATGATGTTTCCCAATGACCCCGTCAATTTTCCAAGTTGGACAGTCGATGATTATGGACCGATTTGGATTCCTAAAGCAGGTGTTACTGTTCCAATAAATCTTGAAAACATAGCGCTTTATAAGAGAATTATTGGAGTGTACGAAGGGAATAGCCTCGAAACCAAAAATGGGGTTATCCACATCAATGGTAAAGAAGCAAAAGAATATACCTTCAAACAGGATTACTATTGGGCAATGGGAGACAACCGTCATAACTCAGAGGATAGTAGGATGTGGGGATTTGTACCTGCTGACCATATCGTAGGAAAACCTTTGTTTATTTGGTTTTCTACAAAAAATGGTAATATGTCTCAGGGAATCAATTGGGATAGGATTTTCAAATCGGCAACCTCGAAAATATGATCAATTTCAGGTCTACGCTTGTTGTATTAGGTCTAACATTTGTGGTTGGAAATCTATCAGCGCAGCTACCCGCCACGGTGATATCCTATGTCCCAATTCCAAAAAGATTTGAAAAGGAAGTAAGCCAGTTTCCTGTGATCCTCACGGGTAATACCACTCCTTCGTACAACAATCAACCTCATTGGATTCAGCCGCACCTATTCATTTTTTCCTCTAACCAGGACCAAAATCCTCACACAGATGTTTGGATCTATGATGTCAATACAAAAACTACCGAAAAAATTTATAAGACTGAAGGTATCAGTGAGTTTTCTCCTACTCTATATTTAGATCGAATTTATACGGTCCGAATTGAAAAGGATGGAAAAACTCAAAAGCTAAAGTCATATCGATTGGATCCCAAGCAGACTGAAAAGTTAACCGTAATTGGAGAAAATACGCACTTCCCTCAATTAAAACAGATCGGGTATTTCTCAAAATGCTGTGAAGATAGCTGGGCTACATTTTTGGTCGATGAAAGCTCTCAAGCAAATCACTCTTTATTGATCGGAAATAAAACAGACTTCGATACGATCGCGACCGATATTGGACCCTGTATCAAAGGTAGCCTTGGTGGTTTATATTTTACTACAAAAGTAGAAAATGGATTTCAATTGAAATTTTACTTCTGCCAGACTAAGGAAATCAAAGATATCTATGTTCTCAAACAGCCTCACTTTACAATGGATCATAATTCTAATAATATCCTTTTCGTCCAAGATGATACCATTTTCAAATTAGGTCCTCAATCTCCATTTCCGCAACCTTACATAAGACTTTTAGATCCGAGGCTAAAAAACTATTCAAGGATTGAATCTGGAGCAAATGGTATCCTTTTAGTTTCCGAATTTGAAAAATGACCCTATGATAAAATACACGTATTTAGTTTTTTTACCTTCATTAGTGCTGTGTTCCATCCTATGCTCTTGTTCAAAAAGATCCTCGAAATACATCGCCGAAACCCTATCGCATAGGGATCGTATAAAATCAGAACATTTAGAAAGTGAGCGCTCCCCTCTAAAAACCAAAGAACAACTCGATCTTTTGGCTTATTTCGACATAGATCCCAATGCCATCGCTCAATGTTCAGTCTCCATCAATGATCATCAGAAAATTATTGAAATACCGACCTATAGTGGCATCACGAAGGCATTTTATGTATATGGCACGGCACATTGTACCATGAAATCAGAAAAATTCACACTAGATCTATACAGGAGTAGAAGCCAAAGTATGATGCCTGATGCTTTAAACCCGCTGTTCGTTCCATTTAAAGATGCCACAAATGGTGACGAAACTTATGGTGGGGGCAGATACCTGGATTTGCCAGTTCAAAAAATCGTGGATGGCCAGTTACTTATAGATTTCAATCGGAGCTATAATCCATGGTGTGCATATGGAGATGGTTTCAATTGCCCAATACCTCCAAAAGAAAATCACCTTAAGTTTGCTGTACTAGCTGGTGAAAAAAATTATCAAGGTGATAGATGACACCAATTATTGATCATTTTGGTAAGTCGTTTTTGCCCTTCGGGTCATTGGTGCGTATTGTCAGCCTCGTCCCTTCTATTACCGAACTTTTAGTGGATTTAGATTTGTCTACCAATCTAGTTGGACGGACAAAGTTTTGTGTATTTCCACCTTCTATCAAAAAATCAGTCCAAGCTTGTGGAGGTACTAAAAATCCAAATAGATCAAAAATTTTAGAAATCCATCCTGATATTGTTCTTATGAACTTGGAAGAAAACAACAAAGATGATGCTCAATTTTTCGAAAGCAAGGGTATCTCAGTTTTCACGACATGTATCAAGAATAGGTCGGACAACTATGAGCTTATTCGTTCTATGGGTAGATTATTTGATCGATCAAAGCAGGCACAATTTATTGAAAATCAATTATTTTTGAATTCAGAAAAATACGTATTACCCCGTAAAGGAAAAGCAATTTACCTCATTTGGAAAGATCCCTATATGACTGTGGGAGGTGATACCTTTATCCATGATATGATGGATTGGGCTGGATATGAGAATGCCTACAACAAAAGCAAACGATATCCTATCGTTGTACCTTCTGAACTAGATTTTGATGTAGATTGGCTCCTTTTATCTTCTGAGCCATTTCCCTTTTCTGAAAAACATATTGACCAAATAGAATTGGATTTTGGAATCGCAAGAAACAGGATTAAACTGGTCGATGGTACTTATTTTTCATGGTATGGATCAAGGATGGTTCACAGCCCAGCGTACTTTAGCACCCTTTGAAGCCTCAAAATCGACATTCCTTCTAAAAACAAAATACAATAGCCAACAAAAGCAGGTACCAAATACAAGCCTACCTTCTGATTACTATTTTTTTGGTAATTACACCTTTCGTACTTTGACATCTGAGGAAGTAAATTCCATCCTGAAGACTTTGAGTATTCATTTTGTAGGATTTACCTCCACCGATTGTATTTTCAAAAACTTTTACTCCCATTGCATTGAATAAGGTAAGCGCCTGAATCAGATGATTTGTCCCATTCAGATGTATTTGAACTTCGTCAGAAGCGGGATTTGGAAAAGCGATGAGATCGCTCTCACTTACCTCAAGTGTTTGGCTAGTTTGATCTAAGTTTAGCTTTATTCCAACATAGGCCGGAGGCAGGGAAAACTTATTGCCATCACCATCCTCCATAATACCGTCGAGGATATTTATGTATTGAATGATAAATGGCTCCTCGGTTTTGAAACCGGTTACCTCTTCTGTTACGATAAAACTTAGTTGACCTATTTTACCCTTACCACTTATAGGTATCCCAGAAGTTCTTGTGAATGCGCCCTTAACTACCCCAGCACTTGGGATATTTACCAAATTGAGGGATGGAGAATGTCTAGTAAACCAGCTTGACTCATCGAATACGCACTCTAGTGTGGTGGTATCCATAAAATCTGGGTTGATGAATAGTCCGAACGCGAGTCCGTGTATGTCTACTACATCTACATCATCGTTGCCAATATTTATATCGATTACTAAAAGATCTCCAGGTTCTACGACCTCTGACTGAGGAATAAGTTCAAAGGGAAAATCTTTAATGACTAAATTTTCAGCAGGAACGAAGTTGTGAACTTTATTTAGCTTTTCAGCTAATACGACCGCATCTGCATCAGTAATAAAACCATCTCCGTCCGTATCGATGTGTTTGAGATTGGTACCAGATACTGTTTGCGTATTCCAATCATCCCCAAATTGACCTTGCCATATAAGTCCATTTTCTTCTGGCCTTGAAGGACCACTATAACCCAAATATCTTCCAATTGGAAGCAGGTCTGCTACTGAAGTACGCCCATCATTGTTCGTATCGCCGGACCATACACAATTTACCAAGCAGGGACACTCCCCTTCTACGTCAAGTACCTCTACATAGACTTTGTATACAACGCAGTTAGAGCCGTTGACACAATACCGCACATCGAAAAGGTCAGAGCCTACAAATCCTTCTTCGGGCTGATAGATAACCCCTATTTTGTCAGAAAACTCACCACAGCTGTGTACGATGTTATCATTTTTATCAAATACGGCTACACTACCGTGGTTTGATTGATTCCATATTTGAAAGCCATAATTTTGTATAGGCACTTCATATGGCAGTACGAGAGGCGTATTTTTGGCGATCTCAAATCTGTACTCCACATCATGTGTAGGAGGCATGTTTCCTACATGAATGGTAATGTCACCGAACTCAACACCAAGGCCATAATTGATTCTGTATTTGAAATTTTTCGTGCCCTCAAAATTTTGAGGTGGGGTATATGAAAAATCACCCGAACCCAAATAAATTAAATCACTTGACCACCAAGTAATTGGAAAGTTTTGGGACAAATCATTTGTAAGGGCATTGAATCCAACTGTGGTATTTCGTGCGGTGTAAATGACATCATTTTTGGCTATTCCCCCGTCCAGTTCAGGAGAAACTACTTTTACGGTAAAAGAAGCTAGGAAGCTGTCTTTTGTAAATGTAAATGCCTGGTTGCCGATAAAACCTACTGTAGGTGTATAACGGAAGGCTGCTTCCCCAATTTGCGTTAATGAACCGTTGATATTACCTGTCGAAAGGGTGTAGCTCGCATTTGGTAATAAGATTAGCTGCGACTGAAGATAAGAAATAGTATACTGTGCGGAGATAGACTGGTCAGGAAGATTTTTCTGAATCAAAATTCTTCCTATACCTGAGGTTCCGAATTCATCGGTCAAAGTGAATGATAGCACATCGCTATCCATATCTTGAGCAGGTGAGTAGACAATATTTCCATTTTCCGAGACCGCTGCCCCGTTCATGACCTGCCCAATCCCTTTAAGTTCAAGGTTCTGGCTTGTTGCGGTTACATTTTCGAATGGGTCAATTGTAATGTCAGAGGTAGTACCATCCCAAAGAATAACTCTGTCCGCAATATTGATAACCGATTGTTGGACGTTGATGGAGTAAACTGTATATTTTGGGTTGATTCCGAATGGAAAAGCTGTTGCGTAATATTCAAGAGTAACTGTTGAGAGGCCGATGAAATTTGCGTTAAATGAAATTTCAATCGGATACCTTTTGGTGTTTCCTATTTGGTCACCAATGGTCACGGTGTAGTTTGGTACAGAATTATACTTCGGTACTGGCTTTAACGCAGATGACAATGTATCGTACAGAGTCTCACCCGACACGATCGTAAACGATTTGTTTGTGGGGTTTGACTGAGCCATTACTATTGTTCTGCCACAAAGCAAAAATGCAGTCAAAAAGATCAGTAATGCTATTTGTTTTGAGAATATTCGTTTGAGTTTCATTCTCTTAATTTTGGTTATCAGTTGCAAATATACAAACCAGAAGTCATATATTCAAATTTTTATCATTCATTTTACTAGTTTTTTTTGAGGTTCTTAGAGAAATTTTGTTTAGAAATTTGTTTTTGTATAACTTTTTTATCTATGTTTATTACACACATATTTAGTTTTTAACACATAATGAATATCTTCAATACAGCTCCTGTAGTTTGTAAGGTTGTATGGATATGAACACACGAACACATTTCTATGCTGTACAGAAATATCAAGATTGGTGGGCTGTTTTTGGTATTTTGTTGTACTTTTGTGCCTAAGAAAAGTATGATGGTTCGATCGTTGTTAGCAATGCTCACTGGCTTAGTGGTAGGTAGTCTTATTCTTTTACTGGAGATGCTATTAAGGACCAGTATGTATCCTTACCCAACTGGAATTGACCTGGCTGATAAGTTACAACTGCAACAGTATTACAGCAAGCTTCCTGATAAAGCTTTTGTAATTTCTGTAGCTTTTCAAGTTATTGCAGCTTTCTCAGTTGGTCTCATATCTTCTTTGGTAAGCTATAGTTCCAAATATCAGACGGGTGTTTTGGCAATTTTGTTCTACTATTGTTGGGTATTATATCGAGCATTCAGTTTTGAATTTCCAACCATGTATGTCATTTCTGTATCTACAGCGACAATCATCTTTGCATTCTTTGGAGTCGTAGTCGGTGCAAGACGGCCAGTTTAAATTCTTATATTTAATTTTTTACCTATGAAAAAATTTGTTTTCCTTTGTTTATTTTGCCTAAGTGCCCTCATTAGCAGTGCTCAAATTGATCTTGGTATAGGTGCTACTGGAGTATTTTCTGATACACAAATTGGGCCACAAGTACGTGTTGTAGTGGGGCTTCAAAAGAATCTTTTTTTGTCAGGTTCTTTCAATTACTTTTTTAATACAAATCCAAACTATGGATTTGATGTTGATCTGCAATACCAATTATTGCGTATTGGAAATCTGTCAATTAGACCCATTGCCGGTGTCAATATTCGTGAATCATTAGGAGTGGGTCTGAATTTTGGACTTTGCACATTCATTCCAGCTGATTCTTTTAGCATCTACATCGAACCTAAATACATTGTAGATAATGTAAGTGTCTTCTCGATGAGTGTCGGGATAATGTTCTGATGATGAAGTTTTGTCTTTGTAAATCAGTCTTTTCAATTAGCTTACAAATGAAATATGTCACATTTTTGATTTTATTTCTACTGATAAACCACACCGCTTTGGGACAGCTTATGGAAGTACATGGACATAGAGGATGCAGGGGATTGTTACCTGAAAATACGCTCCTGGGATTTTTACACGCAATAGATTTAGGCGTTGATGTGCTGGAAATGGACCTTGTAGTTAATAAAGATTTCCAAATCATCGTCTCTCATGAGGCATACTTTAATGCCGAAATTTCAAGCCACCCCCATCATACAATCACTCCATCAAATGAGTTAGAATTCAATATTTTCCAAATGAATTATGCGGATATTAAAGCTTTTGACGTCGGCACAAAGTTCCACCCTCGATTCCCTCACCAAAAGAAATTAAAGTCGCATAAGCCCTTATTTTCTGACTTAATTCCTTTATTGGAACAACATTCAAAGAAAAATATCAGGTACAATATAGAATTGAAATTTCTGGATTCCATGGAAATTGCTTTCAATCCTTCCAAGGAAGACTTTGCCGCCTTGGTCTTGAGATCCTTGAGGGAACTTGGCATCGAAGAGCGAACTACGCTACAATGCTTTGACTTTGATTGTCTAAAAGTTTTAAAGAAAATGGGATTTCATGGTAATTTAGCTGCCTTGGTAGAATTTCCTGCCCCCATAGATAGCACCATTGATCAACTTGGTTTTGTACCTCATATCATTAGCCCAAACTTCAAATGGATCGGACCAGAATACATTCAATCCGTTCAGTCAAAAGGCATTTCAATAATTCCTTGGACTGTAAATACATCTGAAGATCTTCAGCGTTTGATAGAATGGAGAGTGGATGGCATAATTACGGACTATCCTGATCTCTTGATAAATTTACGGTCGAACTTATCCAAATAATTTTGCTAAATTATGCTCGAAGAAAGCTACAAACCCCACCCTCTTCTACGAAATGCTCATATCAATACGCTTTATCCAGCCTTGTTCAGAAATCCCAATTTTGAGTACACAGAGCGGGTCAGGATGAACACTGAAGATAACGACTTTATAGATATCGACTTAAAAGTGAAGGGTTCCAAAAAGGCTGTAATTTTACTTCATGGTTTCGAAGGAAGTAGCAGATCTCAGTATATATTGGGTGTAGCAGATCACTTGTATAGTAAGGGATTTGATATCATTGCTCCTAATCACCGATCATGCAGTGGAGAGGTCAATAGGAAAGCAAGTTTTTACCATTCTGGATTTACCCAAGATTTGGAGTTGGTTCTTCATCACTATTCGCCTAGGTACGAAGAAATTTATATCGTGGGATATAGCCTAGGTGGAAATATAACCTTAAAATACCTAGGTGATGGCATCTATACACCACCGAAAAATTTAAAGGCGGCTGTAGCGATATCTGTCCCCATGGACCTTGCCTCCAGCGCAAAAAAGCTCTGTAGCAGGGAGAATAGTTTATATGCTTTTAATTTCTTAAGGTCACTGAGGAAAAAATTGGAGATAAAAGCTGCCCATCATCCGAATACCATCAAGCTAGAATTATGGCCAAAAGTTAAGAATTTACGGGATTTTGATGATTATTATACAGCCCCTTTACATGGATTGGTTGATAGCAATGACTATTACCGTTACGCAAGTAGTAAGCCTTTTTTGAAATCAATATTGGTCAACACCATGGTGTTAGGATCCATAGATGATCCTTTTTTGACACCTGCTTGTTTTCCTTCATCAATGGAGTTTGAGAATAATCCAAGGGTAACCCTCAATTATAGCCGTCATGGTGGTCATGTGGGATACGCGAGGTTTATCAGTGGGCCGAGTTGGGCTGATATTCAAGTTGGTGCATTTTTCGACCAATTTGACAGATGATTTTCCTATTTTACTTTATCTAGCGTAAATCCAAAGGTACTTCCCAATCCTCGAGTGCTTCGGACATGAATAGTTTGATGATGTGCTTCGATGATGTGTTTGACGATAGAAAGTCCCAAGCCTGATCCGCCGATAGATCTTGATCTACTTGTATCCACTCTATAAAATCGATCAAATAAGTGTTTGAGGTGTTTTTCGTCTATTCCGATTCCATTATCTGTTATTTCGATTAGTATTTGGTTTTCCATATTGTAAAGGCTTATCTTGGTGTTGCCATTTTCCTTTCCATACTTTATTGAATTCACCAAAAGATTGATAATGACTTGACGAATAGCTTCTCTATCTGCAGAAACATTGTAAGCATGGTCAGCACCTTCTTTAAAGGAAATTTTTATATGTCGTTCATTGGCAAGATGTTGTATGTCATCCATGACCTCTTGAAAAAGTGCTTTAATATCGAATTTTCGTAGATCAATGATTTCTTTGCCAGATTCAAGACGGCTTATCGTTTCTAGGTCTTCTACGATGTTTTGAAGTCGGGAGGTATTGTTCGCAGCTCGTTTTAGGTAATCTATATTAATGTCTGGATCATCAATGCCACCATCCAAAAGGGTGTGAAGATATCCTTGGATTGTGAAAATCGGTGTCTTTAATTCATGAGAAATATTACCTACAAAATTTTTTCGGTAAGTTTCAAGGGATTTAAGTGTTTCAAGTTCTGCTTGGGTGTTTTGGGCCCATTCGATCACATCTTCACGGATTTCATCGAAGTTATTGGCTCCATAATCGACGGATTCTTTTTCCTTTTTCGAAAGCTTCGCTTCGCGGATAATTTTATAGATGATCTTGATCTTGCGGAAGACGAATTCCTCAAGGGTATAGCGAACGATGATAAAGTTTAGAAAAACCAGGAGCAGGAGGAAACCCAGCTTGAAATATCGAGTACCAAAATCTTCAAAAAAATAGAAGTACAAAAATAGTCCTGAGCCATTTACGAGTGTAATGAATAGTGTAACGTAGATGGTCAGAAGTCGGATAGATAGATTACTTAGCAAAACTTATCAAATTATGGTACAAACATACAAAATTCGATGTGCACATTCATACACTAAAAATCGAATCGGTATCCTATGCCTTTGAGCGTAGAAATGTAATCTTCTCCAATTTTCTCCCTTAACTTACGGATGTGTACATCAATCGTTCTGTCTCCTACGATAACATCATCGCCCCAAATTTTATTCATAATTTCAGCCCTCTTGAATACTTTTCCAGGACGAGAAGCAAGTAGGCTAAGTAGCTCGAATTCTTTTTTGGCGAGATTGACGATCGCATCATTTTTGGTGACTCGGAATTGTTCGAAATTGATTTCTATATCTCCAAATCGACCTATTTTGGAATCTTCTGATTCCGTTTGAAAACTTGGATGGCGACGGAGCAGGGCTTTTATTCTAGATTTTAGGACATTAGGTTTGATAGGTTTGCTAATGAAATCATCACCACCAGTCTCAAGCGCAGTGATTTGCATAAATGATTCGTTTCGTGCTGTAAGAAATGCTATAAGAGTATGTTGAAACTTCGGATTGGCTCTCAGTTTTTCGCACACTTCTACTCCATCCATATTAGGCATCATGACATCTAGTACGATCAAATGTGGATTAAACTCATCGGCCATTTTGAGAGCTTCTAAACCATCATGAGCTGTTAATACATCGTAGCCTTCCTTTACAAGGTTATACCGAAGGAGCTCTAGAATATCTTCTTCATCATCTACGACGAGAATTTTGGCGTTGGTTGACATGTTCAGTTTTGCTGATTATTCCACAAAGCTAGTTCGGATTCTGTATTAATTCGTGCTTTCCTTTGTTAAGTCATTATTAATTCTGAGTAGGCACCTGTTTGCTCAGTTCCATTTCTCTTAGTCTTGCTACTACTTCACGTAGCATGGACTCAAGAGAATCTTGCTGGAGATTGAGTATTTCACGCTCGCGATCAAAGTCGGATTTTTGTACTTGATGGATCTGTAATATCTCTTCCAAAAATTCAGCAGATACAGAATCCCTCTTTTTTATCGGATAGGAGCTAAGGGCTGACTCTGCCACATGGAGATCGCAAACGATGGCTACCATCTTTTGCTTTGGCAAAATTTGGTACGGCGACGATTTTTTCGGACCACATGAAAAAGTACAAAATAGTGCCATGAGTAAAAGTGAGAAAGCTACGTTTACACCACCAGGTTCAAATCTCATATCAAAACTACTTTCGGTATCCAAATTTCGGATTTTAGGACCTTAGCTTCAGAGATGTCATGCCAATTATCGCAGCCAAAGACTACTTTCACGACAGAGCAAGTCGATACGTGTTCATGGATATTTCCGACTTCCATTGCAAAAAATTCAATACCAGGATTATGCCCGAAGATCGCAGCACATTCTACATCTTGATCTAGGAAAAACAAAGCACCAAAGATTTGATCTATCCCACCATGATAAAGGTGTTGATCTTTTTTAATATCTGCTGTTGGAATATTAAACTCCTGTGCAAAATATTGTGCTGTCTCCCAAGCTCTTACCGCTGGGCTACTTATGATGCTATCTGGGACCTCTCCCCTATCCTTCATAAATCTGGCCATTTTTGGTGCAGTATCATGCCCCCTTTCATTAAGCTGCCTATCGAAATCAGTTGTAAAAATCGAATCCCATGAAGACTTTGCATGTCTGATTACGTATAGTGTCTTGGTTTTTTGGTGGCTGCGATCGTCCATAGTTTGCGAAGAGAAAATTATTAAATAAGTATGAAGCCTCTAAAAAGGCCACGCAAAGATACGCTTTCTTTCAGAATTCAATTCTTCCACAATTGTAACTAGTACTAAGAAATCCCTTACTCGGCTGAACTATCTAAATACCGAAATTTGAATTACCGGAATATGAAATTAAATTAGGCTTGACCGTTGTCGAATTACCCGCATTATCCCTTTTTTTCTATATTTGTGCATGATTTGTAAAGTCATTTTTTTGAGAAAGCCATTTCTAAGGTTTCCAAATCTAGTGACCAACGGATTTTGTGTGAAATGAATTGATATTAGTTAAATAATCAGGTGATGCCAAAATATGGAATAGATAACTTTGAACAAGAATACGATGAAGACCTCGTCTTGAAAGGTGAGGAACTTTATGATTCGGCAGCTGTCAATGAAATTCTACAAATTGAACCAAATCTTTTTACGGTGTTTGTCAAGGAGGGCGGGATTTACGAAGTAGAAATCTTTAAACCTTTCACCCAGCAAAAGAGATTTCATTGTGATTGCTCATTTTTTCAAAATCACCACATCTGTAAGCATGTCATTGCATCGCTGTTCAGCATTAGAAGGTATCAACTAGAAAATAAGTCCGAAAAATCTAAAAATTCAGACGTCAAGGCTTCGACCCTCAACGTAAACAATATCTTGAATGCTTTAAACTTGGACGAACTTCGCTATTTCATCAAACAATATGCACAGCAAGACAAAAAATTATCCACGGCACTCAAGGTTACTTTTGCTCGCAAAATAGACCTTACTGACAATGAAAAAAAATATAAAGCCATCCTGGACAGCATCATTCGTCCGATAGCCGACCTTCAGTTTAAGGCCAAAACCTCTGATGTCAATAGCCTAGTCTCTGTCACGGAAGATTTCATCGATCAGATGGAAGACTGCCTCTCTCTTGGGCAGCACTTGGAAGCATTCCACATATTGAAGGCTTGTATTACCAAACTTTCTTACGTGAAGTATCACACCAATTATTGTGAAGACGAGGTTCATTTACAATTGCTGAAGCTACATGAAAATTTGAGAATTTTGGCAGTGGACGCACCAGCTGAAGACCTGAGGTCGAATGTAGTCGACTTTTTGGAGGCGCTTATTAATCTTTCTTACTACCGATTTGATTTGTATCCGAATAATATCTTTTTGACATTGAGTATTTGCAAGCGGCTACCTACCGAAGAGCTCATGTCAATAATTTTAAAGAAGATTCAGGAATCCGGCAGACTAGAGGCGGAAGTCGTCAATTTGTATGCAATATTTTACGAATTGGCCTTCAAATCAAGTATACCCGCAGAATTTAAACTTTCCTCAAACCACATTCACCTTTCGGACCGCATCATAGAGCACTTCCTTAATTACGAAAATTTTGCAGTCGGTCTAAACTTTGTTCAAGAACAAATCAAGCTGAATCCAAAGGCCGTTCAAACTCGATATTTTGAACTTGTCTTTTTTCTTAAAATGCAAAATATTGATGGATTTACAAAAAGTGCGATAGGTTATTTTCAATTGAGTTTTGATATCAAAATATTGGATTTGCTCCAGTTTCATCTGACAGAGGAGGTGTACCGAAGTCACATACCCGAGCTCAATGAAGCTACCCACAACCATAAGATCAATGTAACCCAATTACTCAGTTACTATCAGAAAACTGAACAATGGGCTTATTTGCTGCAAACTTTAAAGGAGAAAAATGATCTCTCCTTAGTCATGCAATTTGATGAGGTATTGCTGAGGTCTCAACCTGATTCGCTATTTGAATTATATGAGGCGCTCTTAATAGATTATCTGGAGACCCACATCGGTCAGCAAAGCTCTATGTTTTTGACAGAAATTATCCAACACCTCCAAAAGATCGGTGCGGTACTCTTACTAAAGAAAATATTGAAATTGGTCGAAGCCAAATTTCCTCATAAGTCTAAATACATTGAATATTACAAATGATGGAAAAAATCGTTCAGATATCTGGGGATGGGTCACCTACGATTTTTAGCCAGCGATTCGGAGCTACGTATCACTCCATACATGGGGCTGCTACAGAAAGTCTTCACGTTTTCATTGGTTTAGGCCTTATACCGATTTTGGATTCTGGACAAAAGGATATACGAATTCTAGAAATTGGTTTCGGCAGTGGGCTGAATCTACTGCTCACAATCGAAGCACTTAAGGAAAAAGATCCAGTACGTATTGAATACCACGCTATTGAGCCTTTTCCTATTGGCGAAGCCATGGCAAAAGACCTTGGGCTAGAGCATTCTCTACAATTTAGGCCAGATGATATGAATTGGTGGTATGAGGTACACCGTCATCACCATTTCAAAGGTACGATTGGGGCACAATACGTAGATGTGAGCATGTATGAAAAGACCATTGAAGAGTTTTCGGTAGACCTGAGATTTGATTTGGTTTATTTCGATGCATTTGCTCCAAGTACCCAGCCTGAAATGTGGACACCGGAAGTCTTCGAAAAAGTACACCAACTTATGAACCCAGGAGGGAGCCTTTGTACATACTGCGCCAAAGGCGATGTAAAGCGTGCAATGCGATCAGTCGGGTTTCAAGTAGAAGCACATCCAGGCCCTCCTCGAAAACGAGAAATCACAAGGGCAGTTAAAATTTGACTTAATTAATCAACCTACGATAAATGATGAAAAACCTAGCTTTACACTGGAAGATTTTAATTGGAATGCTACTCGGTATTGTAGTAGGTGTCCTAGCCTCTATCGGTCAACAAGAGTCCTTCATCATCGATTGGATCAAACCGATTGGGACGATTTTTATCAATATGCTCAAGCTTATTGCCATTCCGCTCATACTTTTCTCTTTGATCAAGGGGATTTCCGATCTTAAGGATATAAGTAAATTTTCGAAATTGGGACTGAAGACTATCCTGATTTATGTTTTTACCACAGTGGTAGCCGTATCGATAGGTCTCATTATGGTCAATATCACAAATCCTGGATTGGGCATATCAAGTGCAGATACTGCTGAAATCACCCAGACCTACGCCCAAGACGCTGTGGCAAAAGTGGATGCGGCTACGAATGTAAAAAAAAGCGGCCCACTACAATTTGTCATCGATATGGTGCCTGATAATTTTTTTGCGGCGGCATCTAGCAATGGAAATATGCTTCAGATCATTTTCTTTTCCATCTTTTTTGGCATAAGTCTATTATTGATTGCTCCTGAGTTTTCTGAACCCGTTATTAAACTCGTCAATGGTCTGAACGAAGTCATTATGAAGATGGTTGATCTCATTATGTTGATCGCACCATATGCTGTTTTTGCACTTCTAGCAAGTCTCATTGTCGAAACGAAAAATCCGGATCTCTTCATTGCGCTATCTTGGTATGCATTGACGGTTTTGGGTGGATTGACATTGATGATTGGATTCTACCTGACAGCTCTATATCTATATGCGAAAGTGCCCCCCCTTCAATTCTTCAAGGGCTTCGGACCTGCCCAGTTACTTGCATTTTCATCTTCATCGAGTGCTGCAACCTTACCGGTTACTATGGAACGACTAGAGGAGCATCTTGGGGTAGATAAAGAAATTACGAGTTTTGTTTGTCCAGTAGGTGCGACTATCAATATGGACGGGACTTCTCTTTATCAAGCTGTAGCCGCTGTATTCATCTGTCAGGCTTTGAATTTCGAACTAAGTTTTTCGGATCAGTTGACGATCATCGTTACGGCCACCTTGGCATCCATTGGTTCTGCTGCAGTACCGGGAGCTGGTATGGTAATGCTCGTGGTAGTTTTAGAATCACTTGATTTTCCGCCATCGTTACTTTCGGCTGGACTCGCACTCATTTTCGCGGTTGATAGGCCACTCGATATGTGTAGGACAGTCATCAATGTCACGGGAGATGCTGTAGTGTCCATACTGATGGCTAAATCAGAAGGAAAACTGCATGCTGCTCATCCTAAAAACTGGGACGATAATCTTTAACTCGAATGATTTTATTGTAAAGAGTTTTTTATCGATCTGACTTTTGAATAACTTTGTGAAAAAATAAATGTATATGGAATTATTAGGGGTGGGTTCTCGGATCAAACATCCAGCTTATGGTGATGGTGTAGTCATAGGAATCGATGTGGCTGCTTACAAAGTTTGTTTTATGACTTATGGTGTCAAACACGTTGGAAAAGACCACAGCTCATGGACGATCATCGAAAAAATAGAGGCAGAGGATAGAATAACCTACACTGAAGCAGAAAAATCATTGGTAAAAATCCTAAGATCTTGGTCTGATATCACAGAAGTGGTGGAACTGGGAGATAAATGGGACGAAGGGCTATTGATCCTACAACCCAAAGATCCAAACTTGAAAGGTAAGGAGATTCCTATCGATACTTTCTTTCACAAAATAGTTATGGTCAGAGACCGACTGCGGGTGATGGAGCAGCGTATCAATGCTAGTCAGATTTCTGATGAAGAAAAAGTGAATCTACAACAATACATAACTAGGATCTATGGAAGCTTGACCACCTTTAATGTACTCTTTAAGTTTAAAGAACATTATTTTACCGGAGAAAAAAGTAGCGACTAAGTCAATCGCTTTTTGGCTTACTTCCTTTAGGTTTAAACAATCCTAGTCCGTTTACTATTAATAAAAGCATGGCAACAAACCTTTTTCATATGCAGTATCGCTATTCAGGGTCAAGCATTTTTTTCTTGTTTTTTATTGTTGTCTTCGGGGTCTCAGGTTGTGTGAGTCCGATGGGGACGACTTTCGATAAGCTGCCTCCCGGCATATGGAGGGGTGCTTTATACCTCGAACAAAGCGCAGTGATGCTCGTAGGTAGAAAGAAGAAAGATGTAGACCTAGTCATGGACCGAACGGGCGAGTTGCCATTCAATTTTGAGGTGAGTTATGATGAGAATCAAGAAATGAGGATCGAATTGATTAACGCTGACGAACGGATTAGAGTAGATGAAATAGAGTATGGCTGGGATAAATCTACAGCAAAAGATACCATTATTATGCGTTTCAAAAGTATGGATAGCTACATCAAAGCGATTTTTGAGCATGACCTGATGGAAGGCTTTTGGTACGTCAATTATAAAGAAGGCTATAAGATTCCCTTTAAAGCATATCATGGGAACCCCGATCGATTTTACACGGATGGTACCGTATCGAATGAGAATTATAGCGGAAGATACAATGTGGAGTTCAAAGAAAAAGATGGAAAGTCTTTTCCTGCTGTGGCCGAATTTGAACAGAATGGTAACAAAATCAAAGGAACTTTCCTTACTGAGACTGGTGATTTTAGATACCTAGAGGGGAATGTGTTAGGAAATAAACTTTACCTTTCTTGTTTTGATGGTTCTCACGCTTACCTTTTCGAGGGAAAAGTGATCGAACCAGGAAAAATTACGGGATTATTTAGATCGGGCACACAATATGTAGCATCATGGGAAGCCCAGCTAAATTCCGAAGCCAAACTTCCGGATCCTTTCAAGGCCGTAGAGTATGACAGTCTCACCCCACTGAATCTAGAAGCGATCGGACTGAATGGAGCAAAAGTAAGCCTAAACGATCCAAAGTTTTCAGATAGAAAGAAAATCATTGCCATCATGGGGACTTGGTGTCCAAATTGTTTGGATGAAACAACATTTATCAAGGAGCAGCTCGCCAAAGGCAGATTGAAGGACTATGCGATTATCAATGTGGGATTCGAGCGTTATCCTGACACAACGAAGTGCCTAAGTATCCTAAATACCTACAAAGAAACGCACCAAATACCATACGAAATTTGGTACGGTGGAAAGTCTGATAAAAAAGTAGCGCAAGAAAAATTTCCACTGCTGAAAAAGCTTATCGCATTCCCTACCCTGATCATCCTTGATGAGAAAAATAAAATCAAACATGTGTACTCAGGGTTTACAGGTCCTGCAACCAGTGAGTACGGAGCTTTCGTCAAACAATTTGAAAACCTAACCCAAAACTAAAACCATACTTATGCAAAATCCACTGTCAAAAACTGTAATGGTCACAGGTGCAAGTTCTGGTATTGGAAAAGCGACAGCGACCCTCTTCGCCAAAAATGGATACAACCTTATCATTACAGGCCGTAGAGAGCAGCGCTTGGAAGAATTAAAGGAAAAGCTAAAGAGAAAATACGGCGTAAAAGTCAAAATTCTCCTCTTCGATATCCGAAAAAATGCCGAGGTTAAGAAAGCTTTCAAATCGCTGGACGAAAACTGGCAAAATATTGACATCCTTATTAATAATGCGGGACTTGCCAAAGGATTTACCTCTGTTCAGGAGGGGATTATTGAACATTGGGAAACCATGATTGATACCAATCTCAAGGGCCTTCTCTATATTTCACGGCTGGTATCAGAGAAAATGGTAGAAATGCAAAAGGGACACATCATCAATATTTGCTCTACAGCGGGTCACGAAGCATATCCAAAGGGTAATGTGTACTGCGCTACAAAGGCTGCTGTCAATATGATTACTAAGAATATGAGATTAGATTTATACCAGCACGGAATCCGCGTAACTCAAGTATCTCCAGGCCATGTGGAAGAAACCGAGTTTGCCTTGGTTCGCTTTGATGGTGATGCAGAAAGAGCTAAGATCTATGAGGATTTCACTCCACTAAGATCCAAAGATGTGGCTGAAACCATATTTTTTGCCGCCACTAGACCAAAACATGTGAATATTCAGGAAATCCTCGTCATGAGTACACAGCAGGCAGGATCAAATTTCATAGATAGATCTGGTCGCAAATAAGATTTTTCGATATACAAACAATATAGAATGAATTGGATTAATGTTAAAACACAAATTTTTGCACTCCTGAGTATGTTCATGGTTAGTGCCCCAAATCAGTGCTCCGCACAAACTTCTTTAGATGATATTTATAAAGTAGGTTTCCAGCAAGCACCACTTACTTATGGATATGATGCCATCCAACAGAGCATAGATGCGCAAACAATGGAAATCCATTATACCAAACACGCAGCTGCTTATGCAAAAAATACCAATGACGAGCTAGGTGGAAAAACGGATGTAGGTATTACTGATCTTCTCTCAAATATCTCTAAGAGGAGTACCAAACTTAGGAATAATGCTGGAGGGCACTTTAACCACGAACTTTTCTGGCAGCTATTAAGTCCTACCATGCAGAAAATACCAACTCCACTTGAGCAAGCCATCACCAAAGACTTCGGCAGCATTGAAGCTTTCAAAAAAGAATTCGAGGATGCTGCTAAAGGACGCTTTGGGTCAGGTTGGGCTTGGTTGGTGCTTAAAGATGGCAAATTGGTCATATCCTCTACACCGAACCAAGATAACCCGCTTATGGATTTGGCAGAAGTAAAAGGCTATCCCATTTTAGGTATAGACGTTTGGGAACATGCCTATTACCTTAGATATCAACAAAAACGAGCTGATTACGTTTCAAATTTTTGGAATGTAATCAATTGGAACAGAGTAAACGAACTCCATCAACAGCTAATAAAATTTAAGAAAAAATAATTTTTTTTAGATTTGATTTGGTCATGTGAAAAGCTTGTTTTACTTTTGCATACCAATTTAAATGGTGGTTGTAGCTCAGTAGGTTAGAGCGATGGATTGTGGTTCCATAGGTCGTCGGTTCGAGCCCGATCTTCCACCCAAAGTGCCCTCGGGCACTTTTTTTTTGCCCTAATCTGAGGTAGCCCTTAAATAGTTCTAAGCAGGATTCCCCAAAGTCGCGGATGTCATTAATACTAGAGTTCATCAGGTTCATAGTGATGATACCTTCTCAATCCTTTCTTTGATATTAGAATAAAACTCTCAAGGTCGTTGATCTAATTTGTTTCATATTTTTTCAATCGCCATTAAACTAAAAAACCCTACATCTGGGAAGATGCAGGGTTGTTTTATATCATTCTTATCAAGTTCTTAACGAAGACGAACTTTAGACCTCTGTGTTAAACTTTACCTGTCTGTAAGAAGCACTTAGGATTTGATTACGTCTAGTTACTGACTTTTTCTCAAATGCTTGTCTCTTTCTAAGTTGCTTAATGATACCCACATCTCTGTGCTTTTTCTTGTATCTGGATAAAGCTCTGTCGATAGTTTCGTCGTCTTTTACTTGAATTATTAACATATTTACTTTTTGTTGTAAGATGGCAATAAAGCCGATTTGGAAAAAATTTTTGCAAAGATAGGTCTTTCAATGATATTTTCTAACATTTTATAAAAAATAATATCTAAAACGTGCTAGAAAATAAAAGAAAACGACCATTTCTACTTTTCCCAAAGGTCTTTACATGCTAATTTGGCTTGATTGGTTAAGATCTATTGTTTAGAAGCAATAAGTCACTCAGTTTGATAACCAGTTGTTTGACTAGGTGGATATCTCTCAGTATAGGTGATTCGGTTTCAACATGACCAATTTTTATCTCCCGGTCGGTGTTTCCGTAAGGTAATCCGGGATTTCCAATAGAGACGTTAAGTAATATGAAACACGCAATACTCATTGCAGTTAAAAGAAAAAATGAAGTTTTTTTACTAGGCGTTATCATGGCATTCATTTTTAGACCAACATTCGTGAGACAAAGACGAAACATCTAAATAAAGGTTGCATCCTCACAGAATATCTAACGAACGGTATGTACCTAAAGTTACAATTTTATGAAGAAATTTTCATTTTTCAATCTATAATTTAGTTCGACACGTTCATTTTGTGAACATTCTTTAGCCATTTTACTTCTACTTTCTTTGAAACATGTTTTTTGGAGGTTTCCCAAAATAAGGATCTCAAATTAAAGGATTGGCATTTTCTTAATTTTCTTCTAGTTAACCCCATTTTTGAGGAAAGGCAAAGGAATTTTTGAAATCAATTTAAGAAAATTTGTAATTTTGTTGTTATAAATCTCGTTGTGCCATGGAGATCCTTGGGACGAACATCCAAATTATTCAAAAATGCAATTGAACAATATGCCATATCGATCGCTCTTATCTATGCTGATCCTTTTGATGTTTCACTCGGCTTACAGTCAAAAGATTACTAACCAACTTATTATACAGTATCAGGGGTTTTCTAGTCTTCAGGACAAATTAGTAATTCAGAAGCGTAATTCCAGAGAAATGTCATCTGTCAGCATTGAGCTTTTGAATAGAGATTTAGGACTTTATCTATATTCCGATGACGAGGCCATTTCAGAAGCTAGGTTTTCTGATTTGGAAAAGGTTTTTGGATTCGATATTTTAGGGTTTAACGAAGAAACTTCCATTAGGAGAGCTCCAAATGACCCTTTGCTTACAAGCCAATGGATCATGCAAGGTCTTAATATGCCCGAAGTGTGGCAGCAAACTACTGGTGGTACCAACTCACTAGGCAAAAAAATTGTGGTAGCCGTACTTGATGATGGATATCTGATCGATCATGAGGATATCGTTGATAATATTTATGTCAATACTGGTGAAATCCCGACGGACGGAATCGATAATGATGGAAATGGAATCATTGATGATTACAGAGGTTATGCAGTAGACCTAGTTGGTGATAACCATCCTGTATTAAATCATGGTACGGCGGTGAATGGTATTATAGGCGCCAAAGCGGATAATAGTAAGGGTGTAGCCGGCATCAATTGGAATATTCAAATTCTACCAATCTCCAATGTGACCAATGTAGCCCGTGTTATCAAAGCTTTAGATTATATCCTCAAGTTAAGAAGGGAGTTTAATAATTCCTTTGGCGAAAAAGGAGCCTTTATAGTGGCTAATAATTATTCTGGTGGGATCGATGATAGATTTGCTACCGAGCCCACACTAAAGCCATGGTGTGATCTATACACGTTGCTTGGAGAAGAGGGAATTCTGAGCATTGGATCAACAACCAATAGAAATGTCGATGTTGATATCGTAGGAGATATGCCTTCTACATGTACATCTCCGTATTTCATCAGTGTGACAAGTATCGGTAGGCAAAATAGAAAGACTACTGATGCGGGATTTGGCTCAACGTATATCGCACTTGGCGCTCCCGGTGAACAGATTTTTACTACGACGACCAGCACGAATCGTTATGGTAATTTCAATGGAACCTCCGCTGCTGCTCCCATGGTGGCTGGAACAATTGCCCTCTTGTTTGCGAAGCAATGTTCTGTACTAGACCGTATGTCAATCGATAAGCCTTCCGAAAGCGCTAAAATAGTCAAAGACCTCATACTTAGACAGGTCACTCCTGAATCAACCCTTAATGAGACGAAAACTCGTGGACGATTAAATATTCTACAATCCATGAAAGGCCTGGATACCCTATGCGGAAGAGTGCCAATCACAATTACCAATATCGCAAAGCCATCAGCACAATCACTTCGCGTAGAATATGCTGGAGGACTGGATGAAGGTCCTATCAATGTTATGGTCTCTGATGTAGGAGGCCGCGTCTATTTTCGAGATGTGGTACAGCGAAATCCCGATTTATTGGTCAATCAGATTTTTTTAAATAACTTAAATTTGATTAACTCTGGTTCTATCATTATCTCTGTATACACAGAAAAAAGCATGGCAAGTAAACAAATCCTTATAGACTGATCCCATTTCTCTAAGATCGGCTAACGAAGGTGATAAAATCATTCATGACCATAAGGCTCGCCACAGGCAGTAAATGATCTGCAGTTAGCAGCCTATTGTATTCGGTGCCAATCCTACCGTCCTCCATAAGTATTTTGAATACGGCGCGGAGTGTCTTATAATACCGCTCGTATTCGAATTCAGTGGGAATATTGCGGTTTCCAATTTTTTCCATGCACGTAACATAGGGCACATAATCCCACATACAATAGTACATCGGATAATGAAAAGCCAAATACATCAATGGGTATTTTCTATGGTGATGCTCATGGCTAATCCACTTTCGCTCCGCCTTTAAAAACTGCTGAAATACCATATCAGCGTGATGCTCAAACCTCTCAAGTCTGAGGACCAGAGGCTTGGACTCATCTAATAAGTCCTCGAATGCTGCTTTCATCAATGCTGGCTGCACTTCCAGAAGTCTGAGCATTACAGCCTTTACTGAATGTGAGCTCCCACCCCATAATGCATTAGAAAATTGACTATCCAAACTGTGATCGTAGCCCGAGCTCAAATCTGTCACAGTCAGATCAAAATGACGCTGCCATTTCTGCTGTATTTCAAAATTTTTTGGGTCGTCAAGCCTCGACTTTTTTTGAAGATAAAGAATAAAACACTCTTGGAATTCTTTAATGAGTTCAAGTTTCATGAGCTAACTGTTTCTTATGTACGTCATTCGATTCACAAAAGTACAAGAAAAATAAAAACAAATGACCTCCTGGACAGTCCTACACACAAATAGAGTTGGTCTTCAAAAACCTAGGAAAAAGCTCGAAAAATCGTTATCTTGTCGATATTTCCGACGAAAAAGAGAAAAAAAACTATATCTTTGAAGTGTATTTTAAAATGTACTCACAATGATAATAGCATTAGTAATTCTCGTAGGCCTCGGTCTATTTCTGATGATGAGCTACAACAAACTCGTAGCCCTAAAAAATAAAGTAATGGAAGCATGGAGCGGTATTGATGTACAGCTCAAACGTCGGTATGATTTGATTCCGAATCTTGTCAATACAGTGAAGGGCTATGCCGCTCATGAATCTGGTACTTTGGAGAAGGTAATCCAAGCTAGAAATCAAGCGATTAGCGTTCAATCGACTGATGTAGGAGGTAAGGCAGAAGCGGAAGTGGCGCTTTCTGGAGCACTTAGACAGTTTTTTGCCCTGTCTGAATCATACCCTGATCTCAAAGCCAATACTAATTTCATCGATCTTCAAAGAAGCCTGATGGATATTGAGGACAATCTTCAAGGGGCTCGCCGATACTACAATGCCCTAGTCCGTGATAACAATACTGCTGTGGAGAGTTTTCCATCGAACTTAATAGCAAACAATTTCGGATTTACGAAATTTGAATTCTTTGAATTAGACGATCCTCAAGAGCGAGTAAACCCCACTGTTCAGTTCTAATCGGTTTTCTATAATCTAGGATATTGCCATTAGATGGAAGTGAAAGTACTAGATAACAGTCTTTAGGGATTTTTTGAAACTTATCCTTGAAATAAGATTCCATTATACTATTCACTTATTAATCAATCGAAAATCAGCCACATGAAACAATTGTTTAATTGGTTTCTTCTTCTCCTTTGTTTTGGAGTAGGTACACCGCTTAAGGCGGAATACTTCACCATCACTAACTATGACATTCAAGTAAAAGTTTATGCAAAAGGATTTTTTGAAGTTACGGAAACCATTGACGTTTTGTTTACAGAACCAAGAAGGGGTATCATCCGAAAAATACCTTATCGTGCTCGATACAACGGAGAAGTCATTGAGATAGACATCTCAGAAGTCGAAGTTGATGGGTGGAAATCCAAAATTAGCCGGTCTGGTGGGGCACTTTCCATTCGAATTGGTGATAAAAATACTTTTGTGGAAGGAGCCCAAAAGTATGTGATTAAATATATAGTCGAGGAAGCATTCCTATTTCATGAAGATTTTACCGAGTTTAATTGGAACTTCGTGGGTGATCAGTGGGATACCACCATTGATCGGGTGAAGTTCAACATCTCTTTTGACCAAAAGATCGAACTCGGAGAGGGAGACTATTATGTTTATGCCGGCCAACAAGGCTCTCAGGATACGAAGGCGGACATCAAATACATTCGAGGTATCCTCGATGGGGTCACCAGCCAAGTCCTTCTCCCAGGCGAAGGTGTAACCGCAGCCGTAAAACTCCCAAAGGACTATATACATAGACCTACCAAATGGGAGAAGCTGTGGAAAAAGTATGGCTTTTTGGCATTGCCGATCTTTATCTTTGGTTTTTTTGCGTCCCTCTTCTATCGCTACTACCACAAGTACGGCAAAAATGAGGACATCGTCAAAGTGGTACAATACACTCCCCCGAAAGGAATCACACCGAGTGAGGCTGGGCTACTCATAGATGAGCGGGCTGATAATCGGGATCTGATAGCGCTTCTCCCCTATTGGGCCACCAATGGCTACATTCAGATTCGTCATATCGAAAAAAAGTGGGCCAAAGATGATTACGAATTGATCAAAGTAAAAGATATCCCAAATTCGGTCCCACTTTATGAAACCACCATCTTCAATGGGCTATTCAGTGGTCGAAATACAGTGCTCATCAGCGACCTACGAGAACAATTTTACACACATATCCAAAATGCTAAAGCGCATCTGCGTGGTCATATGAACGCTCAGGATATATATACACCGAACTCGATCGTGTACCAAAGAAGGATAGCATTGTATGCTGGGCTATTATTTGCAGCAGCTTTTGCTGTCATCTTTTTATTTAAGCTGATTGCTATTGGCATATCCATGATTTTGAGTGGTGTATTGGGCATCATTATCTACCAATTTATGCTCAAGAAAAATGAAAAAGGCCTGAAGCTTTACCAAGAAATCGTCGGCTTCCGAATGTTTATGAAAGCAGCGGAGAAGGATAAACTGGAGCGAATGCTTGAAGAAGATCCTAATTACTTCGAGAAAACCTTGGCCTATGCCGTCATATTCGGATATGCAAAGTCATGGTCCAAAAAATTTGACGGCTTGCTTGTCGAGCCACCTTCATGGTACGTCGGTCCATACATGCATGCAGGTATGCATGGGGGCTTCTCGCCGAGTGCTTTCGGCGCAGACTTCGAAAGCAGTATGAACGACATCCAAAGCGCCTTCGTCAGCGTGCCAGCCTCTAGCGGTGGCAGCGGAGGTGGATTCAGTGGTGGTGGTAGTGTCGGTGGCGGATTTGGTGGTGGAGGTGGTAGCTCCTGGTAATCATCAAAAACTACTCGTCCAGACGGTGTTTTGCATTTTTTGAGACATTGTCATAAGTCCACTGCACCGTAGATATTAAATCAGCCTTCCTTCGTGTACAATCCGTGAATCCACAAATACTACAAGAACTCGGCAGACAGGGATCCACATGGACGAAAAGCTCCACGTGCTCTCCATATTCCGCTCGTAGAGTTTGCTCCAGGTGAGTTATTTCGTCGTGAGCCTCCAATACATCGAAGTACCACGGCATGGTCAGATGACAATCGATATGCAGGACATGACCGTACTTGATGACTCGGAAATTATGTAAATCCACCCATTGTGGACGACGACACGCTTGGATAGATGCCACTAGTTTCTCAATCAATCCTTCATCCACTTCATCCATGATACCAGCGAGAGATTTTCGAACAATTTTATATCCAGAAATGGCAATGATCCCTGAAATAACGAGTGCAACTGCTGGATCTAGCCAATTGTACCCCGTAAAATAGATCAAAATCAGTGCTACCACCAGTCCCAGGGTGGAATAAGAATCCGTCATTAAGTGCTTACCACTAGCGAGCAGAGCCATTGAGTTCGACTTTTTACCTCTATCCACTGCAAAGAATCCGACTCCAAAATTGATAACTGCTGTAGCCGAAACCAAAATGATACCCGTATCCATTTTTTGAAGTACTTTGGGGGTGTACAGATTACTAGCAGCCTCAAATAGTATAAAAACTCCTGCCGCCATGATCAAAACTCCCTCCACCGCACCGGAGATAAACTCTACCTTACCGTGTCCATAGGGGTGATCTTCGTCCCTGGGTTTTGCTGCCACATACAGACTATAAAGGCCCAAAAGTGCAGAAAAGATATTAACCGTACTCTCCAACGCATCCGTAAAAATAGCCACAGAACTCGTCAAAAGCCAAGCTGCCATCTTTAGACCAAAAAGCACGAAAGCGACCAAAACTATCCACTTTTGCAATTTGAGATTCTCTTTTGAGTAGGAAATGTTTGTTGACAAAATCTAGTGGTTTTTTATGAGGTAAATCATTTCGGGAAACATCCATATCAGAACTAAGACCAAGAGCTGCATCAAGAGGAATGGAATCACGCCTTTGTAAATATCGATGGATCGCACTTCTTCTGGAGCGACACCTTTCAGATAGAAAAGCGCAAAACCAAATGGTGGTGTGAGGAAGGATGTCTGAAGATTAACAGCCAAAAGGATACCCACCCAAACCAGATCGACCTTCAGTGCAATCAAGACGGGTAGGATGACCGGAACAAATATAAAGACGATCTCAATAAAATCAATGAAAAATCCAGCGATAAAGACCACAATCATGACCAAGATCAAAAACTTGGTACCTGTAAGTTGTGTCTTTTGAATCCATTCTACCATAACAGCCTCCCCACCTAGACCACGAAATACAAGGGCAAACGTCGTAGCCCCGAGCAAAATCAAGAAGACCATACTGGTGATATGAACTGCCTTTTGAAGGCTTTCTTTGATCGAAGTCCAGCTCAAACTTCCGCTGCTAAGTCCGATGCCCAATGCCCCTAAGGCGCCCAAAGCAGATGCCTCCGTAGGTGACGCGATCCCCAAAAAGATGCTTCCCAATACCAAAAGCATCAGAAGTATGGGGACGCCGATGGCATAAAATAGTCGTATCTGATAGCCTTCGGTTTTAAATGCTTTGATTTCGTCTGGACTGAGTGCTGGAGCTTTATGTGGGAAAATCCGGGCGTAAGTGAAAACATACAGGATGTAAAAACTCACCAAGATCAGCCCCGGCACTATAGCACTGGTGAATAAGGCGCCAACAGAAACATTCATGACACTTCCCAAAATCACTAGTACAACGGATGGTGGGATGATTTGCCCTAAAGTACCCGAGGCAGCTATTACCCCAGTGGCTACTGGAATATCATAATTCCGACGAATCATACTCGGCAAGCTAATGAGCCCCATGGTCACCACCGTAGCACCGACGATTCCCGTACTAGCTGCAAGTAACGTTCCTACCATGATAATGGATAAGGCAAGACCTCCCGGCAGGCTGCCAAACAAAAAGGTCATACTTTCGAGTAGCTTTTCTGCAATGCCTGACTTCTCGAGCAGAAGACCCATCCAGATGAACATGGGAATAGACATCAGGACTTGATTCTCCATAACGCCCATGACCCGCAGCGGTAAAAAGTCTAAAAAATCTGGAATAAAGAAGTATCCAAACAAGACCGAAACCCCACCAAGGGCCAATCCTACGGGATACCCCAGCATGAATATCACAAATAGTACCGCAAATAAAACCAAACCCATCATGATGCTTCAGGCTTTTGGGATTGGAAGAATGGACGAATGCCCTTGGCAATTAATACAAGCCCTTGAAGAAGCAGCAAGCTAAAACACAGGAGAATCAAACTCTTGAGGATAAAGCGGAATGGAAGTCCCCCAGGATTGGGTGATTTTTCAAGGATTAAGTAAGAATTTCTGACGTATTTACTGGAGGTGGCTAGCAGAACTAAACACCAAGGTACCAAAAAAAGTAAATGCCCCGCCAAATCCATCCATTCTTGAATTCGGCGACTGAATTTTCGGTAAAAAATATCTATTCGTACATGTTGCTCTTTTTCAAGGGCATAGGCGATGCCAAAAAGAAAAATCAGTGAAAAAAGATAGGTCTCCAGCTCTATGATCCAATTCTTGGTAAATGAAAAACCATAGCGCAGGAAGGTGTCTATACCTATGAGCATAGCCAGGAGCCCCATGGTGTACATCGAGACCACTGATCCATTTCGTACGATCCACTTTATCCAATTCATGATCCAAGGATTCCTGCGTAAAGGTAAAAAAACTTTTGAGTTCTGAAATCTGGATAGAATTCCAATCAAATGTCCAGCTCCTACAAACGAATGGTGGATGGCTATAAGTTGATTTGGTATTACTTAGCTTCGAAATCTTAATGATGGCTTGTATGGTAGTGGTCCGCTATGCCTTCTTTCCACCAGGGTAAAAATCAAGTGCTAAGGAGAAAATATGACTGGACAAAATACCAGAGACATTTCCCACATTGGCAAGTGCATAATCAATTTTGAGTCTGCCAAGTTTGAGTCCTAATCCAAAGTTTGGCTGCAGCTCGAAATCTCTCCTGCTGGCATTGACCTCATTGAGGACTCGCTGGAAATTTCCAACACCAACGCGAAGGAAAATGCGATCCAAGTATCCGATTTCCGACCCAAAACTCGGATCTACAGCAAATCTACTGGTTGAAAAGACACCAGCTTCGGTTCCATTGGTGGAGATGTTGGAATTCACTTCGAAAAGATAAGACCAAGCTTCTCTTTTGAAGTGATAAGCACCACCTATGATAATCCGCGGGATGGTGATTTCGGTAGACGATACTGGAATGTCATTGCCCGTCTGCGCAAAAACTGCTTTCTCTTGGTCGCTGAGATTGAATGTCCAAGAGTTGAAAGTAGTGGTGATGTCTCTGCCCACCACGCCGAAACTAAATCGATCTCCCTTGTACTTCAAGCTAAAATCTGTCCCGAATCCCCAAGCCGAGCCGAAGCTTCCAATATTTCGGTGAATGATTTTTACATTTCCTCCGATGGAAAGTCGCTTGTTTGCACTGGCAGCCTGTGCATAGCTCACGAGAAATGCGTAGTCCGCAGCACTGAATTCAGTAACCCTCGTATAATCAATACTACCGTCAGGGCCCACGAGATTGAGCGTATTGGGAATGTTGTCGATCCCCATTCTGATAAAACTAATAGCACCGACCGCATTTTTTTTCTCATCCAAAACCTTTGCAATGGAAGCATAATCATAATTTGAAAGCCCACCAAACCAATTGGCGTGCATGGCATTGATCTGGAGGGGTGCCTTCATACCCGTCAGGCCAGCCGTATTCCAATAGGCAGCTGTACCATCATCCACACTGGCTACCACACTGCCAAACATACCTTGTGCCCGGGCACCGACACCAATATTTAGAAATTCGTTGACAAATTTCACTTGGGCAGAAAGACTGCTGACCATCAAAGCAAGACCTAACGTATATAATACTTTCGTCATCTATATTTTTCTCATTTATAGCACATCACATCTAAGACTGTACCAATTTTGACTTTTTGCTACCTTTCGGATGAAAATTTATTGCAATATTAACGATTCTATGGGATTGAATAGTATAAATCGATCTATTTGGATTGGTCATTGTTACACAAAATTGATATCGATTAATTTTTGTTGACTCCTTGGTGACTGAAGCCTATTTTTCAATGGGCTGATATTTGGTCAAATTGACGAAATAATTTACTTTAGCATCAAATAAAAACGTAGCCATGAATCTTTTCCCAAAATTATTGGAAATCCTCACCCTCACCAAAATCGATGAGCACCGGTATCAGGGCGAAAGTCTGGACATCGGAAGCCCGAATGTATATGGTGGCCAGGTTTTGGGTCAAGCCGTGAGGGCCGCAGGATATACCGTACACAATGACGAGTTCCGGCTTCATTCCTTCCACAGCTACTTTTTGAATCCCGGTAATATTCTTATTCCCATTGATTATGAAGTAGAAATCGTTAAGGACGGTCGCAGTTTTGCAGCGAGGAGAATCGTAGCGAAACAGCGGGACAAAATCATATTCGTCATGACGGCTTCGTACCATAAAAAAGAAGAAGGACTCGAACATGCCACCGCCATGCCAAACGTCGCACAACCTACTTCGTTGTCATCCTTTTCAGAAATCTTTGCACAAGTAGCGGAAAAATTCAATCTGAAGCCTCGAGGTATTTTCAGTCAGGAAAGCCCCATCATCTTCCATCCGGTAGAGCACTATGATCCCTTCAATCCGGGGATTCGACCACCGATCAATCACACTTGGTTTAAAGCAAACGGAGAGCTCACAGATGACCATAAGTTACACCAAACCATTCTGGCCTATGCCTCGGATTTTAACCTACTTATCACAGCACTTTTCCCACACAATATGTCGCTCTTCACGCATCCGATGCAGATAGCGAGTCTCGATCACGCCATGTGGATTCACGATGATTTCAGGGCAGACGATTGGTTGCTTTATGTAGTGGAAAGCAGCAAAGCAGCAGGTGGAAGAGCACTGTGCAATGGTAAGATCTTCACCCAAAATGGAAAATTGGTGGCTTCCGTTGCACAAGAAGGACTGATCCGAAAACTCGGTTAATATGTTCAGACTCCCCCACTCCATCCATCGAAAATACTGGTTTCCAATCACTTGGACTTTCTTAGCGATCCTTTGGTATTTTTCGCCTAAAAATATCCTTGCCCAATCTGAGTTAGCACCCCTCCAGATAAACACACAGGGGATCAAATCCCTAAAGAGTCCAAACGCCATGGTGAGTGCCCCACATCCGGAAGCCGCTCAGATCGGACTGGATATCCTGAAAGCTGGCGGAAATGCCATGGATGCTGCCATTGCCGTTCAGTTTGCTCTAGCAGTATGCCTTCCGATTGCAGGAAATATTGGCGGTGGAGGATTTTTGGTCTATTGGGATCAGGATTCGCTTCAGACTTTGGCATTGGACTATCGGGAGACAGCACCAGCCAATGCCCATCGGGATATGTACCTGAATGCTAAGCAAGAAGTCATCCCAAAGCTAAGTACCGAGGGCATCCTATCTGTGGGTGTGCCAGGCACGGTGGATGGCATGTATGAGGCATTCCTCCGAAAAAGCAAACTTCGAGATTGGAACCGATTGGTACAACCAGCCATCGAACTTGCTCGAGATGGATTTCGCATCACGGCCATGCAAGCAAAATACCTCAACGACCACCAAAAGAAATTTTCAGAAATCAATGATTGGCGGACCTCATTTATCAATAAAGCGGGCTGGAAAGAGGGAGATCTTCTCGTTCAGTCGGATTTGGCACAGGTACTTGCACACATTCGGGATGATGGTCGAGCTGGATTTTACGAAGGGCCTATCTCCGATCTAATCATCCAGGAAATGAAGCGACGAAATGGCCTGATTACCGCTGATGACCTCCGAAATTACCGCAGTGTGTGGCGAGAACCCATCAGATTTGATTTTCGGGGATATACCTTTCACTCCATGCCGCCACCATCTAGCGGGGGAATCGCCCTAGCTCAGATGTTCGGTCTCTTCGATCGTTTAGCACCAAAAACCCTCGAATTTCAAAATGTGGCGTACATCCATCTACTGAGCGAAATAGAGCGAAGGGCATACGCCGATCGCAATACACATCTGGGAGATCCTGACTTCGTGAAGATCCCTACCGAAAGTCTGCTCGGCAAACAGCATTTGGACCAGATGGCTGCCTCTTTTGATCCTCAGCGAGCTACCCCTTCAGAGCAAATACATGCTTGGCAAGGACCAGAAAGTGAAGAAACTACACATTACAACATTGTAGATGCATGGGGCAATAGCGTGGCCGTCACCACGACGCTCAATGGTGCCTACGGTTCCAAGGTCGTGGTTCGAAATGCTGGTTTTTTCTTGAATAATGAAATGGATGACTTCTCCATCAAAGCAGGAGAGCCCAATCTATACGGACTTATCGGCGGCAAATCCAATGAGATCCAGCCCAACAAACGGATGCTGAGTTCGATGACGCCTACCCTCGTGACTAAAGATCAACGCTGTATTCTGGCACTCGGCACACCAGGAGGCAGTACCATCATTACGTCCGTTTTTCAAGTTTTGCTGAATGTATTGTACTTCGGCCAAGATCCCTACGAGGCTGTGACGAATCCAAGATTTCATCATCAATGGTATCCGGATGCCATCCAGATGGAGACTCGATTGTATCAATCACCCGTGGTGGAACGTCTCCAAAAGATGGGACACCAGGTATTCGACCGAGGCTTCATCGGACGGATGGAGTGCATCTTTCGCTTCCCCGATGGCAGCCTGGGCGGCGGTGCAGATTTTCGAGGCGACAATGGTCTATTGGGGTACTAGCCCTACTTTGACATACGGATCGAAGTTCTTGAAGTGGAAATACCGTGGGTTCAGATTATCATAGGGAAACACGCCCCATTGGGTAAAAAATGTTTGCTTTTCGCCAAGTGTCCAGTCAAAGGATGTCATATCTGCTGGGGCGATTATACTATGTGTAGATTTACTCTTGGCTGTTGACCTCAGCCAAACCTCATAAGTAATAGCCCAATCCATGATGAGTTTTGATTTCTGGGTAGAATCCAGGGCAATGATCGCTTTGGGAGGATGGTGGTCGATGATCTGATCCAATACCAATAGTCTCTCCGAATAGCTCGCTCCGATGGATGACCACTGAATCAATTTGAAAGCGACGACTGCGATCAGTCCCAACTGAACCCAACGATGTGAGAGATGCTTCTGCCATTCGTAGACAGCCAACATGACCACAAAAACAGACACTGGCATCAACAGATTTTCGTGATAAAACTGTGGTGGAATCCGATCTGCATAACTAACATTGACCAGAAGGATATACCCCGTCACCGCTGAGGAAAGAAAGAATAGCTGTGCATACTTTTTTGCCCAAAACAGGAAAGCCCCAAGGCCAATACCAAGCAGTGTGAGTGGCCAATAATCTCGAATGAAATACTGAATCACCACCCTATTGACATCCAGATTGAAATAATTTGGAAAGAGTGTTTTGAAATTTCCCAGTGTGGAGATCGCCGAAGAATCATACGCGGTTCCAAAAAATAAAGTCTTAATCGCCAAAAACGCGAGCAGAGAAGCGATACTAACCTGATATGCTGATGATTTTCTGGTCTCTCCATCAAAAAACAAAACCAAATACCCAAATGCCGCCGGAAAAACGATCAATGGATGGGAAAATACCACGGTCAACTGTAGTAGAGCAAGTGCCGCAACCAAATAAGCCCGCTTCCCTTCAAATCCAGATCGTATCCCATTACTCAAAGCAGCAAAATATAGGGTAAGTAAGGAAAGTCCCTGGGGAAACTCCGATTGGATCCAAAACTGGCAATGCGTGGAAAATAGCAAGGTGAACCCCACCAGAATATAACTCCAGCGTTCCTCTTTGAGCAGAAACTGAATGATGAAAAAGTAAATCAGATTGACTAAAACGAAAGACAAGGAGTATATCAGCATTAGTCCAGAAAGCCCTACCCCAAGTTTGATCCCAAGGAGTGGAAAAATCTGTGTCGCCGCCGCTACAAATCGATTGTTTTGGATGGCAAAAGTTTCATCTTTGATGAGGTAGAAAAGGTGAAAGGATAGATCCAGAAAATTGGATCTTTCATTAAAAAACCAAATGGATATCGCTACCCCCCCCCCGAAAAACAAAATAAAAAATAAATATTTGGAGAATTTCATAAACAAAGAATAAAAAAGGCTAGCTACCCTAAAAATGGAAAGCTAGCCGATATTAAAAACAATTCAAAAAACAAATCAACTTCCTGTGCTAGCCAATCCCTTTCTGATCAGTAGTGGTTTCGTGCTAGGCTCTGCACCTTTGAATGCTACATAGAGTGCCATTGGATCTTTGGTGCCACCTTTTGATAAGATGTTGTTTTTGAAGGCATCAGCTGTCGATTTATCAAACAATCCTTTCTTTTTAAAAGAATCGAAAGCATCTGCATCCAAAACTTCTGACCAAATGTAGCTGTAGTACCCTGCGGAGTATCCACCAGCAAAGATGTGATTGAAATAGGTACTGCTGTGTCTTGGGATAATCTGATCGATCATGCCAAGGTCTTTCAGCGTCTTCTGCTCAAAAGCGATCGGGTCCTCCTCAAATTTTGCAGTTTGAGTATGGTAAGCCATATCTACGAATGAGGACGCTAGGTATTCTACTGTAGCGAAACCTTGTCCGTATTTGCCGCTCTTTTCGAGCTTTTGGATCAGTGCATCTGGAATTACCTCACCCGTCTTGTAGTGCTTCGCAAAAGATTTAAGTACTTCAGGTTCAGCTGCCCAGTTCTCCAAGATTTGAGAAGGAAGCTCTACGAAGTCTGTTGGCACATTGGTACCAGCCTGCGATCGGTATCTTACATCAGAAAGCAATCCGTGTAGTGCGTGACCAAACTCATGGAAATAGGTAGATACCTCATCAAATGTAAGCAATGCAGGCACATCACCTACTGGCTTGGAGAAGTTACACACGATGCTGATCACTGGTGCAACCCGCTTACCATCTTTGGTAGATTGCTCGCGGTAGTTGGTCATCCAAGCACCACCTCTTTTGCTCGCTCTTGGGTGGAAATCCATATAAAGTACGCCCAAGTGGCTGCCATCTGCATTCAAAACCTGATATGGTACGGCCTCTGGATGGTAAGTAGGCAGACTATCTTTGCGAACAAAAGTGAGTCCGAATAATTTTTGGGTTACATCGAATACTCCTTCTGTCACTTTCTCGAGGCTGAAGTACGGTTTGAAATCCTGCTCATTGAGGTCAAATTTTGCTTTTCTGACCTTTTCGGCGTAGTAGCGCCAGTCATATGGGGCGAGTTTGAAATTACCACCTTCGGCATCGATCATTTTTTGGATTTCTGCGGCTTCGTTGCTGGCTACTTTTAGCGCCGGCGCCCATAGCTCGTTGAGCAATCCATTTACGCGATCTGGTGTCTTGGCCATTTGCTCTTCGAGGACATAGTCCGCGTGGGTTTTATAACCTAACAACTGAGCCTTCTCTCTTCGGAGTTCTGCCAGTTTTTTGATATTTTCCTTGTTGTCATTGGCATTGCCATTGTTACCTCGGTTTTTGTATGCGGTCCAGATTTTTTCGCGAAGTGCTCTGTTATCAGCATACTGAAGGAATGGCATGATGCTCGGATTCTGAAGGGTGAAGATCCATTTCCCCTCTTTACCAGCGGCTTTCGCTGTTTCGGCAGCACCTGCGATTTGTTCTTCTGGTAGTCCAGCCAGATCCTCGAGCTTATCTACTTCCAGTTGGTATCCATTGACCTCAGCGAGAGAGTTTTGGCTAAACTTAACAGTCAGTAGCGAAAGTTCTTGATTGATGGTGCTGAGTCTTTTTTGGTTGGTTTCGTCGAGAAGCGCCCCATTTCTGACAAATCCCTTGTAGGTCTTGTCCAAAAGTACGAGTTGGTCTTCGTCTAGGCCGAGGTCATCTTTTACAGAGTGAATCAATTTTACCCGTTCAAAGAGTTTTGCATTCATGAAAATCTTATCTGAATGCTCAGAAAGTTTTGGTGCGAGGACCTCAGATATCTTTTGTAAGGTATCATTGGTGTGGGCACTGTTCACATTGAAGAAGATGCTGCTGATGTCGTTAAGCAAGCTACCAGAATTCTCCAAAGCCTCGATGGTATTGGCGAAGGTAGGAGATTCTTGATTTTCAGCGATTTCATTGATCTCATCACTGTGTACTTTCAGCGCATATTCCATGGCTGGCTCATAGTGTTCATTTTTGATCAGGTGAAACGCAGGTACTCCGAACTCCATTTCTGGAGCGCTTAATAGTGGATTGCTCATGTCTACAGATTCGTTTTTTGCTTGGTCTTTACAGGCGGACATCATCAGGCTTAGTCCGATAATTCCTCCGAATACTACTTTTCTCATCGTAAAAAAATATGGTTGATTAAGAATAAATAATCCTTTTGTGAAAAAAAACTTGGCAAAGTTATGGATTTGAATTGAATTTCACTGCTGACACATTACTCGATTTCCATTAGAAGTTGGTCTTATGGAGCAATTAGTTTTTTTACTTTTCCACCCTTTTGACTCATCACTTCGATGGCTGCTTCCTTTCCCAATTTACCAGAGACGATCCAGCGGACTTTCACTTCCTCCATGCCAGGGATGGTTGCAACCTGGATGCTTTCGGGCTTGTACTTTTGTTCGTTGGTCTTATTAAGATATTCGTCTTCTACCACCATGCCAGAGATGACTTTCACCCCTTGGATATTGATTAAATCAGGTTGGCTGATTCCATGCTTTACATCATGGGCCGACCTCGTGGGGATCACCCGATGATTGACTACAGAGGCCGTCACCTCTGTCAGACCGCCGCCCAGATTTTTGGTACGGATATCCATGATTTCAAGCTGTGGCATCTGCTCAGCATGAAGAATGGTGAAGGCCATATTGCGGTGTGCATCCTCCTCGAGCATGAAGCCAGGGTGATTGCGGATGTAATTTTTCTTTGGTCCACCTACTTCGATTTTTCCGTATTGTGGGTGATCTACGCTGGTCCAAGGCACATATGCATCGTGAAATAGCAGGTATTTATCGAATTCGTAGAACTCATTGTTTTGCCATCTACCTTCTTTAGAATCCTTGTTGAACAGCAAGTAGGAAGTCATCAATTCATTGCTAAAGGTGAAAATACCTCTACCCAATGATATCCAATCAATGGCACCACCATATACGGTGTACAGATCCTTGTAAAGAGTGTAGTAATTGTACCCTGGAATCATTTTCTCTCCTATTTTTCCGATGAAGTCATACACCGCAATGTCATCCTGAGTGTAGTACTTTTTGTCCTCCTCGGCGCCAGGTCCACGAAGGAACATACCTCCATAGTTGTGGTACATCTGTGCTCCTGCGATATTGGGATGTGCGTAAACGAAATCCTTGACGGCCTTGGTTTCAGGTAATGACCCAGGATAGTACAAAGCGCCACGCTGCACATAGTCAGGCTGCCAGTTCCACCCCCAATCGCGATTTGGGTCGTAGCTACCGGTTCCGTCCTCATTGATGCGGCCATCGCCGTCATTGTCAATGCCCTCATAGCCAAGCATATCGTGGGTACCATGTTCGTCTTGCTTAGCGCGGACCATACGTAATGGATTTTCAGGATCGACCTTCCATCTGCCATAGGGATTTGGACGTCGCATCATCACGATATTGCCATCACCGTCCAGATCATCGAAGCCATCCTCATTGACATAGCCGTCACCGTCATCATCGAGGGCTAACATGCCGCTTCTCGGCGAGTTGGGATTATTGGGTTGGTAGATGAAATTTTCCCGTGCATCCGGTGCAGCTGTCGGCAGAATGTAGAATGCCTTATCACGAAGGAGTGCCTGAAAATAAGGCACATGGGCGAAGTTTTCGACCATATACCATGCCGTGTACATGGAGATTTCGGAGCCTTGCAGCTCATTCGAGTGGATATTGCCATCGATGTACATGGCGGGCTTGTCCGTGTCAGCCCCTTGAGTATAGTCAGTCACTTTGAGCAACCAAAGGTCTCTGCCCTCGTGGGATTTTCCGATTGAAACCACCTTGACCAGATTGGGAAAGGCACGCTCCAGATTCTTGCAGAAGTCGGTGATCTGCTGGTAGTCGTGGTATCGATTCCAAGACATCGGGACTTTGGGATTGGCAGGTGAACCGATGGCCCTCAGACCTGTATAGTCGGGATTCATTTTTTTGGCGCTCGTGGTCGCACCTTTGTTTTGTCCCAACAGGAGTCCTACCTGCAGTACCGCGAAAAAGAGGAGTGTATATTTTAGCGTGTTGTTTACCATTTTTTTCAATTTAATCCATTTGAAATTTCATTCATTCAGGCACCAGTTATTTTGCCTCCAAGTGTGCTTCAACAAAACCTGAGGTCGGACTGCCAAGTAAAACCTTCGTATTCCCCTTTCCTCTGATAAGCCACTCGTAAGATTGGGTAGCACCAGCAGGAATGGCATCACCGAGTACGATCCTATTTCCTGTCACAATGCTTTGGTTTTTATCCAGCATGAGCTCTGCTTTCTGCTGTTTGACAAACCGTGTTTTGGATCCGAGGCTTGAGAAAGAAGGCAGATTCCCAACATTTTCTAGCGTAACTTCCACCCTGTAGAGATCGCCATCGAGCTTGGTGATTTTTTGGGACTTGATCTTCAATTCTGGCAATTGCTGTGCGAATTTGAAGAGGAAATCCAGATATTTTTCTTCATGCGCAGTCGCTAAATCCATTGGTGGATTCTGAAGCACGAAAGGATGTAAACCGCCTATCTCCACCTCATCCCCTACGAAATCAGGGTGATTGTACTTCGTCCAGTTTGCAAAAAATCCAGTATGCTTCATCGAATCTGCCCAAATGGCAAACTTTGCTTCTTTGGTGAGTTCTTCTTTCTTGCCTTTACCCCTTGCTGGTTTTTCATCATCTGCTTTTGGGTTAGAGAAGAATGGCCACCATGCTGGCGCTGTAAAACTCAACCGACCACCGTGGTAATACGCTGTCTGCCAAAAAGTACCGCCGGCGCTTTTTTCTGCATCCAATTCCTTTGCACCGGGAATCTGCTCGAAAAGTTTCACCATTTTCGCTGCTTCGTTCACATCGTTTTCCAGCCAACCTTGTAGAATGCGCTTCCCTGCTTTTTGGGCATCGTATTTTGGTTCGGTATGGAGATTAGACTCCTTCGAGAAGGTAAATACCGAGTGGATATTTTCTCTTTTGAAAAGGAAATCCATCAGTATTTTTACTTCTGGAGCAATGGCTGACTCTGTCCCCGCCCCCTCAGAAAATGGCATGTAGTCGTAAGTGAAGTTTCTATTGACCCATGTGCCGAATCCATCATCTTCATTCCACTTTTTATCACCATCATTGTCCGTGCCCTCAGTGTATCGCATGTAGCGAATCGAATCGGTCGACTCCGCTGCTACCAGAACGAAAGGATATTTGGCGTGTTTTTTCCAGTCACCGGCTTTAGAGCGGACGATCATATCGGTGATCATCCCATTTTTATCGAGGTCTTCGTGCGGATCTTCGCCGATCCATCCATCGCGGTCAGCATCAGACTTAATCCCATTGCTCCTACGCTCATGTTTGATGGCTGCAAAGTGCGACGACTGTGCATCTGGATTGGCGCTTGGGATAAGGTAAATACTGTTTTTTCGGAGTAAACTTGCTGTGGCTTCATCCTTAGAGGAGAGCAACTTTTTGGCGAAAGCGAGTACGAGGTGGCTGCTATAGAGCTCATCGCCCTCTACACCACCGACATAAAGGACCCCAGGCTTCTTGTCCGCAGGTCCAGATCCGATGGTCAGCGCATGAATGGGTGTACCCGATGCGGAAGTTCCGATCGTCTGCCAAGAGCAAAGATTTGAGTGCGTCTTTGACAGCGACTGGAATTCTGCATTTAATGCCTCCTGACTTAGATATTTCTTTTGTGCATGGAGCATGCCACTGCTGAGTACCAAGAGGAGAAAAAGCATTTTATTGAAATTCATATATTGATATTTGGTTAGGTCTATGATTGAAAAATACTGAAATTCTGCAAAACAACTACTTAGAAAAGTTTTTGGGTAAGAAGAATTTTCCCATCTGAGTTCTTGAAGGTGACGGAAAGTTTTCGCTCCTTCCGAGGTCCCGTCACAGATATCAAGGCATAATTCCGCTCTCCGATGATGGCATCCGGAATTCGAAGGGTATTGGGCTCTTTGCGGTGATCGTATGCTGTTGCCGTGAGGGATGAGCTGGTAATGTCGTGGATCTCGATACCAGACTTGGTCACAAGCTTACTGATTTCACTGTGGTGTCGGTCTCCCGTGAGGAAGACCACATTTTTGATCTGGTACTTATCAATGGCATCGAGCAGTGTCTGACGCTCACGCTCGTAGTTTGCGAAGTTTTCGAAATCCGCAAAATCGCTGAGCATCTGACTCCCTACAGCTACAAACTTGAAAGGAGACTTACTACCTCTCAGTGCATCGATCAGCCATTGGAGCTGTTCGGCACCGAGCATGGTTCCTTCCTTATCCTGGGGTCCACGGTACCATCTATTGTCCAGAAGGAAAAACTGGCAGTCCGCCCACGCAAAACTGCTCGTGATACTCCCATCATCAAAAATCCGACCATTCGCAGGCCAAAAATCTTTGAAGGCTTGGGAAGTATATTTTTTGAGCGGATAGGTATAGTCTGCATCATTGGGCCCATAGTCGTGGTCATCCCAAATAGCGTAGTGCGGCATTTTCTCTAGGAGAGGCTGGAGTTCTGGAAGCGATCTAGTATGCGTATACCTGTGATAGATGCCGGATTCGCTCGTCCAATCTACTTCCCGAAGGTAGGTATTGTCACCAAGCCAAAGCATGAAATCAGCCGTATCTTGGATCATGTGACTGAGGATCTGATAGTCCCCTCCGTAGGGTTTTCCTGGTCGATCGTAGGCTGTTTCGTTGATGTAGAAGCAGCTTCCCGCCAAGAAATTGAAGTCAGGAGGATCTGTACGCCATTGCCAGAGTGGCTGGGTCTTCATTCGTTTGCCTTTGTACCGGCTACTGATCGTACCATTGATAATCAGATCATAGATATAGGTCGTGCCTGGCTCGAGGTTTTCTGCGACGAGTGTAGCAGTAAAACCATTAGAAGCATGTGTCATGACCACGGCAGTCTCCTTGAAATCTGCAGAACGATCAAGCGGGGCATATCTCATGGCTACCATGGCTTTATCCTTGGACTGTACCCAGATGGACACCTCTCTGTGGGTGCTATTTCCGATCATAGGCCCTGCCACAAGCTCTTGCCCCACCGCGTGAATTGGCAACAAGCACATCAAAAAGAGAAAACTACAAATGGCTTTACCTATCATTTTTTTCATAAGATTCATTTATTGCATGGGTGGTCAGAAAAAACGATTTAGGGTAAAATTCGATTTTTTACATATTTTTCAAGCCACTGATCTTGCTCCCAGAGCATGTGCATGATGGATTCCTTCGCAGAGTAGCCATGACTTTCTTTAGGAAGTACCACGTATCTGGTCGTGGCTCCGAGACCTTTTAGGGCATTGAAGTAACGCTCGCTTTGCATCGGGAAGGTCCCCGAATTGTTATCATCTTCTCCATGGATTAATAGGAGCGGAGTCTTCATTTTATCTGCATGTGTAAATGGGCTCATATCATGATATACCTCTGGTGCCTCCCAGTAATTTCGCTCCTCAGACTGAAATCCGAAAGGCGTCAAAGTACGATTGTAAGCACCACTTCTGGCGATACCTGCCGCGAAGAGATTGGAGTGGGTCAGAAGATTGGCCGTCATGAAGGCTCCGTAGGAGTGTCCACCTACTGCCACCCGATTGCGATCGATATAGCCCATGGCATCTACTGCATCGATAGCGGCTTTTGCATTGGCTACAAGTTGCTCGATGAAATTATCATTTGGCTCTTTATCTCCTTCTCCGATGATCGGGAAAGAAGCATCGTCCAGCACGGCATATCCCCTCGCCACCCAATAGATCGGGCTTCCGTAGTACAAGAAAGTAAATTCATTAGGCGAAGTCGTAACCTGACCTGCATTGTCCTTGTCTTTGAATTCTTTCGGGTAGGCCCACATCAGCATCGGTACTTTTTCCTTTTTCGTGCGGTCGTATCCCACAGGTAAGTAGAGCGTAGCTGAGAGTTCTACCCCATCTGGACGCTTGTAGGTAATGACCTCCTTGTGTACCTGATTGAGAATCTCAAATGGATTTGGATTTTGGGTGATCGGTTTGATCTCATTTTTCAAGATATTGGCGAGGTAGATATTTGGATATTCATTTTTTGACTCGAGCCTGGTCAAAATGATACCTTTTTTGATATCAATGGCACTGAGCAAAGTCTCCAACTTGTCGGTATATTTACTCTCGTAGATACGCTTTTTCTTCTGCGACTTGATTTCGTATTTGTCCACGAATGGAAATTTGCCCTTCGGCGTAAATCCATCCCCCATTAGGTAGAGTGATCCCTTATCGATTTCGAGTACATAGTTGCCAAATTGATTTCGAGCGGTGACAAAATCTCCAGGATCTGCATATTTATCATCGCTACTACCCTCCCAGAATACCACACCTGGTTTTTCATTTTGAGAAGGATTGATTACTGTGGCACGCTGCATTCTTGTATTCCACCAATAGTCATTGAGTACGGCTAGCTCATCATTGCCCCAGATGATACTAGCGAATCGATCTTTAGTCTTCACGATCAGGCGAGGAGTCTCTGTGAACGGCGCTCTCTGTTCATATACGGCATCTCTGAAGTCCACTTTCTGCTCAGGATCTCCACCATCCAATGCCTCTACCCAAACCAAGGTGGCAGGCTTATCAGATCTCCACTGGAAGCTGCGGGGCAATTTACTTACGGCCATGAATCCTTTCGGCATTTCTTCCATCAATGGATTTTTTGCGATTTCCTTGATCATGTTGCCTGCTGGATCATACATGCGAAATGCCATCGGGAATCGGCTCACGGGCACGATGTACGAAAATGGTCTTTCTATCGTGGTCACCATGAGGTAATTGCCATCTGGCGAATACGAAAATCCCGCATACATATCCGTCGCTTTCCAGAACTTGGATTCTCCTGTGAGGGAAACAGTATGAAGCTCCGAGCGAACCAACTGCTCGAAGTTCGCCTCGTCTTCTTTATTTCTCAGAAGGTCTTGGTAGGTACGATTTTGAGCTTTTTGGCCATCATTTTGAGAGATGACGGGGCCGGAAGGGATGCTTCGAGAGCGTTCGATGAGTGGTTTTCGGTCGCTAGGTAGTAACTTGACTAGCAATGCATTGTCATCTGGTGTCCATACGAAGGGTGAACCTATGTTGCAGTTTAGACGGGCATCCATGATTTTCGAAGCTGTCCGCGTAGCAAGATCCAAGACCCAAAGCTCATTTCCGCTATCAGTCGTGTGGGTAAATGCTATTTTGGTCTGTGCGTTGTTCCACTGTATGCGAGCGATTTTTGGCTTTTCGGGAAGGCCGATGACGTCGTGGGTTTTTCCGAGATTGACATCCGTGATCTTGATATCGTGGTAGCTTGTCTCACGTGAGGGACTATTGGTCGCAGGATTGATCCGAAGACCACCGAGTCTGAGTTCTTCGCCAGATAACTCTTCGATGCTTTTGTAATTGGACCTGAAAAATAAGACTGCGGTGGTGCCACTGGCATTGATCCTGACCAATGGAGCAGGAGACACATCCGCCAATTTCAAAATATCTGAATGTGGCATCTGATAGTCCAAACTGGATTGTCCGTAGGTTAAAAAACTCATTATCAATACATTAAATAAGACAGAAAAGGAGATTCTAATATTCATACCTCAAAAAGTTATTGGTTCGTCATACATTACAAAAGGAGGGCTCCTGCTAAAACCTTCTGCTTCACACATCCATCATAAAACATTATTGATGTACACAGACCGGTCTGCAAGTCTTTCTCTTCGACAAACATAAGGAAATTTTAATATTTGCCAATTCTCGTTCCTCTTATTTGGCTGGCAAAGTATATTTTGTAATCAAAAATGACTGACAAAATATACGGCAACGAGCTCGATATATTCCTGATGCCAAACAAAATGAATTTAATCCATTACCGAAATAAATCAGTCATATTCTAATGCCTATATATGTAATCTATCTTGTATTTGATTAACATTGTTTACTAAACGAAATATCACTTAAATCGGATAGTATTCTAAAAATCATAAGGTAGCGCTTCAAACAATAACAAAACTTTAAATAATTAGACCTATTTGAAAAAGATACTCACACCTTCGTTTTAGCGTTATAGATTGTACTATTGCTTCATGAATCGGAACAAGTACTTTTGAGGTGCCAAGCCATTGAAGTGAGACCCAAAATGTAAATATCATAAAAAAATGTAATTTTGCGTAATGAATTATTGATTAGAGGTACACCTCTGATTTTTAATCCACGATCAAAAACAAACGAAATGAAAAGATTGGTAGTAATTTTTATGGGATTTCTATTTCTAATGGGTGCCTGCAGCAGCCCAAAACCTATCTCCGAACTAACTGATGCGGATATCGAAATGAGCATAGAGCGAGGGCCTTGCTTCGGTAAGTGCCCTGTCTACAAAATGGACATCTATCAAGGTGGATACGCTGTATTCTATGGCACTCGATTTGCAAAAAAACTAGGCAAACACTCCAAGCAACTGGACAAAAAGACATACAAAGAGCTGGTCAAAAAATTTAAATCATCCAAATTCTTTGATTTTAAGGACGAGTACGAATCGCTTATCGTAGATCTGGCCTCTGTCAGTATCTCATACCAAGAAAAAGGTAAAAGAAAGACTGTAACTGGAAAAGAAGACCGCCCTACCAAAATCATGGAGCTACAATATGCCCTAGAAAAAATAGCTGAATCTGATGGCTGGACCCTTCTCGAAGCTGCAAAGGAGGATTCAAATCTTACCATCGAAGCTCCAAAAGCTGAGCCAGAACCCGTAGAGATCAAAACCGAAATCATCATCCAGCCTGGGCCAAATACGAAGTTGCCCATTTGGTTTCGCGAAAATGAAAAGTATGGACTACGCCTGATCAGAAGAATCTCACAGGAAGAAAATCTTTGGCTCATCACCTACGATACCAAAAACTATCAGCCAGAACAAATGCTCAATATCCTCAAAGAAGACAAAGCACTGAACTCTGCTCAATTCAACAAAAACATAGAACCAAGAAATTAATCTCCATAAACATACCTGATATGAAGCCCAACGTCTCAAGATCTTTTTGCAAAGTGAAGTCACTTACTGTGCTGCTGGTTTTACTGACCATGTTTCTTCCATCCGAAGATCTCCACGCTCAAACTCGGAGGAAAAGAACTCAAAAGGATGAGTCCATCGTCACCACAAATTCTCGCAAAAAACAGCAAGATGAAAACTATGTACCATTCGCTGAGCGATTGAATTCAGAGATACGACTTGGGAATCTCGGTATCGGGACACAATTTGCTATTAGCCTCAAGCCATCCATAGCCTATAAGTTTGGTAAAGTATTCTCCTCTGGAATCGGTGCTCGTGCTGCCTACACCTATATCAATCAGCCTTTTGGATTCCAAGATCTTTCTTTTTTTGACTATGGAGGTTTTGTATTCGCGAGGGCCAAGTTATTTAGCTCATTTTATCTCCAAGGCGAGTATGCTAGTACCAGATTTGATTTTGACACTTTCACAAGGTCGCGAAACTATCCACTGGCCGGGGCGGGCTACATGAGCACAGGTGGAGGCAACTGGTCCTACGGAATGGAACTCATGTTTATCCTGGATGATCAGGCTAGAGACTTACAAGGCTCACTAGTAGAGTATTGGATTACATTTAGCCATCGGTTCTAGTAAAAAGCCAGGGTAAGCCATTTACATACCTCATCTACATCAATACCGCCGATCTTTCACGTAGGGCACCTTCTCCATGCGGGTCACTTCTATGCTCGGAAAACCGAAGTCCTCTACGACTACACCATCAATCTGGTAACATCCCGCTCCTCTAAATGGAGATCCCTTCAGGCTCGGCGGGAAATGCACGGTATCAAAGAAATATCCCGCTGGATCTGTCCATGTTCCGAAATTCATGATCGTACCGCTCACCGTTCGCACGGGTTTTCGGCATACGTAGTAGCCAAGTATGCGGACGCGTTTTCCGATGACTTTGGCGAGGTCGCAGGCACGCTGCGCTGGCACCTCAGCCAGATCTATCAGTTCAAATGGAGAACACAACGGAAATCCCAAAAGCTCAATCTCATCAAAAGCTTGTTCGTGATCTACCTCCACGAGGGTCGGCAGGGTGAAGTCCTCTACCCCATCCTCTTCGAAAAGACCTCCGACCGAAACCGCAGCTTTCATCGCTGGTGTAAAGACGGCATTCTTTTCCCACATGAGTTCGTACTTGTTTTTTCCTGTAAATCTGAATGCACCGATGCGAATCAATATCTCGAGTTGTTCCCTTCCGATCTCCACGCGGTGGATAAAATCTGCCAGATCCCGAAAAGCGCCTCTACGCTGCCGCTCTGCCACGATGCGATGTGCCACCTTCGTCTCCAAAGATGCAATGTGAATAAAGCCAATATAGATGGTCTCTCCATAGATATGCGTCAAGTGCAGACTGTGATTGATACAAGGAGCCTCGATCTTGGCACCAGCCATTCGGGCCTCATGTACGTACTGCTCTGTACTGTAGAATCCCCCAAAGTTATTGATCACCGCCGTCATAAACTCCAGTGGGTAGTAGGTCTTCAGATACAAACTTTGGAATGACTCCACTGCAAAACTCGCCGAGTGTGCCTTACAAAAAGAATATCCGCTAAAACTCTCCACCTGACGCCACACCTCATCCGTGAGGGCATCGGGATATCCGCGTTCTTTGCAGTTTCGGAAGAATTTTTCCTGGAGCTGCTTGAAGGTGTCCGAGTTTTTTTTCTTCCCCGTCATGATGCGACGAAGCACATCGGACTCATCCAGATCCAATCCCGCAAAGTGATGCACGATCTTCATCACATCTTCTTGGTACACCATGATGCCATAAGTCTCTCCGAGGTGCTCCTCGAAGACGGGATGTATGTAGGTAAAGCTCCCTGGCTTCTGGCTTCGCTCTATGTAGGCCCGCATCATCCCTGACTTCGCCACGCCCGGGCGTATGATAGAACTCGCCGCTACCAGATGGACATAATTGTCGCACTTGAGTTTGGTGAGCAGCCCTCGCATAGCGGGAGACTCGATATAAAAACACCCGATGCACTGCCCACTCTTCAGCTTGGCACGTACGGTGGGGTCTTCCTTGATCTTTGCGATGTCGTGTATATCTATACTTTTTCCTTGGTTTTCGTGAATGAGCCGCACTGCATCCTTGATATGGCCGAGTCCACGCTGACTGAGTACATCATACTTATGATAGCCCAAGTCTTCTGCGCCATACATATCAAAATGTACAATGGGAAATCCCTTGGGCATCAGCTGTAAAGCCGTATGATACTGTAGCGGTCGCTCACTGATCAGGATCCCTCCGGCGTGAATGGAAAGGTAATTTGGAAATCCTTCGATGAGCTGACCAAAGCGAAAGATATGCTTCGCGAAGGGATGGTGCTTCTCCGTAGCTTGGGGTTCATCCACAATTAGGTCGATATCCGCTTTGGGTAGTCCCAGTACTTTGCCCAATTCTCGGATGATGGACTTCCCCTTGAAGGTATTGTACGTAGCGAGCAGGGCCGTATATTCCTTGCCATATCTTTTGAAGATGTAATCCGTCACATCATCCCGCTCGTCCCACGAAAAGTCAATGTCAAAATCCGGTGGCGAACTCCGGTGCGGATTGATAAAGCGCTCGAAGTAGAGGTCTAGTTCCAAGGGGTCCACATCCGTGATGCCCAGATTGTATGCGACGATGGAGTTGGCACCACTACCCCTTCCTACGTGATGATACCCCACTGAAGTCGCATAGCGAATGATATCCCAAGTGATCAAAAAATAGGTACAAAAGCCCAATTGATCAATCACGGATATTTCCTTGCGGGTACGCTCCAGCGCCTGCTTGTGCTGGGGGCCATACCGCCGCTCACACCCGGCATACGCGAGTTTGGTCAGCAATTTGATATCATCCGCAGGATCACCAGTAAAACTTTGTCGATTGTGCTTGGTGTCGTGCTCCATCTCGATGCTGCATTGATCCAGTATCTGCTGTGTGTTTCGGATGATCTCTGGGTACAAGGCAAAACTCTTCTCGAGGTGCCCACCTGGATAAAATACCTCCGTGGGCTTGGCATGGTCTTCTGGGCGAAGCTTACCGATCATGATATTCAGATCGATACAGCGCAGAAGCTTATGGGTCCGAAAACCATCTAGATTCTGAAAAGTGACCGGACTCAAGACCACCAGTTTCGATTGGTACTCTTTGAGATAAGAACTGAAGAGGTGATTCGCTTCCTCAGGCCGAATGCCGATGAACTCATCATCCGTCAGCAAATGGATGGCTTTGGGAATCTTTTTGTAGATGAAGATACAGTCCTCAAGCGGAGGAGCTTCGAGTGGCAAAATCTGATCCTCCAGCGAATGCGCCGTCAAAAAAGTACACAATGCCCGCCATCCCTCCACATTTTTGGCAATGCCTACATAGCGAAACGCATGATTCTGCCGAAATTCGATTCCCAATATAGGCTTGATCCCAGCAGATCGACAAGCCTCTACAAACTGAAAACTACAGGATGTATTGTTGATATCCGTCAGTACGAGGGATTGGACCTGTGCCGCCTGTGCATACGATACCAATTCCTCTGGACTGAAGGTCCCATACTTCAATGAAAAATAGCTGTGACAATTTAGATACATACCCCTGATTTCTTTATGACGATTTTATCGTATTATTTATGACGAATTATTACACAAATATCAAAAAGTTTTTTTAATCCCGCTACACCGCACGGTGAATATTTTTCATTTTTTTTGTCCAAGCCTTTTTTCATGCAGCAATCACGGCAGTACCGTATCTTTGCAAGAAAAAAAATGAAGGTGATTACATACATAGTCGGTGTCTTCCTCCTCACGTGGTCCAATGAAGCGCTGAAAGCCCAAACCGCTACCTACGATACCGCACTGGCTGAAAAGTACGGGGCGGATGACTATGGTATGAAGTCGTACTACTTCGTACTCCTGACCACAGGTGATGCACAGATATCAGATAAGTCCATCATAACCACCCACTTCCAAAGCCATATGGCAAACATTCAAAAGCTAGTGAAAGAAGGTAAAATGATCGTAGCAGGTCCTTTCGGAAAAAATGAACAGGGGTACCGGGGCCTTTTTATACTGGATGTCAGCAGTGAGGAAGAAGCCCGATTGCTTATCAGTGAGGATGGTGCTGTATCTTCCGGATTGCTGCATGCGAGCTATATTCCTTGGTATGGTTCGGCCGCACTGCCTGCCTACCTAGAGACCGCAGAAAAAATCACCAAGGTCAAGCCCTAAGCCAAATCACCGCCTCCGATCCGAATAATCTTTGGAATCGCTCATCTACATTGCATCCAAACATTCACGAAATTTTGTATTTTTGCACTTACAAAATTTGTGGACATGAAAAATTTCGTAGAAGAATTGAGATGGAGGGGTATGCTACACGATATGACTCCAGGTATCGAAGAGATCCTTAGCAGTGGGCAATCCATCGTAGGGTACATCGGATTTGATCCAACCGCACCATCCCTCACCATCGGAAATTTCGTGCAGCTACAGATTCTCAAGCTTTTTCAGGATTGCGGACATACGCCCATCGTGCTCATGGGTGGTGCCACTGGCAGAATCGGTGATCCCTCATTCAAAGACAAAGAGCGAGAACTCAAAACCCCAGAGCAGGTCGATAAAAACCTCGCTTTCCAACTGGAACAAGTCAAGAAATACCTCCGTTTTGATGGTGACCAAGCTGCCATCCTCGTCAACAACTACGATTTCTACAAAAACATGAATGTGCTTGATTTCTTACGAGATGTAGGTAAGTCGCTCACTGTCAGCTACATGATGTCAAAAGATTCTGTCAAAAATAGATTGGAGACGGGACTTTCGTTTACAGAGTTTAGCTACCAACTCCTGCAGGGATATGACTTTCAGTGTTTGTACACACAGTATGGCTGTATCTTGCAGATGGGTGGTTCCGATCAGTGGGGAAACATCACCTCTGGTACAGAATTCATCCGAAGGAATATCACCGATGGAAAGGCATACGCACTCACCACTCCACTCTTAACCAAAAGCGATGGGAAAAAATTTGGCAAATCCGAAGAAGGAAATATTTGGCTGGATCCCAAATTGACAAGCCCTTACAAATTCTTCCAGTTTTGGATCAACTCTGATGATGCGGACGTACCGAAATACCTCAAATACTTCAGCCTCAAGTCCCACGAAGAGATCGAAGCGACCATCGCCCTACTCGAGTCAAGGCCTGAGGAAGCCAAACTAGCACTCGCACAAGAAATTACCGAAAGAATACACGGCGCAGAAGCCCTAGCCACTGTGAAACAAGTTAGTTCCATCCTCTTTTCTAAGGATTTGACCAAGGAAAGCTTATCGACCATGAGCAAGGATGTACTTGAGATGGTCGCAGGGGAGATTCCGTCTTACACCATATCAGCTTCACAACTGGCAGTATCATTGGCTCAACTACTGACGGAAACATGCCCTATCTTCGCATCCAAGGGCGATCTCCGCAGAGCACTGCAAAGCAATGCCGTAGCCATCAACAAAGAAAAAGTCAACGACCACGAGCATATCATCCCAGCCAGCGAACTGATACAAGGCACATACGTGATGGTAGAAAGTGGAAAGAAGAATAAGTACATCATCCGCATTACCGAATAGGACCCATGGCATACAAATATATCGCCTTTTACAAACCGTATAATGTACTGAGCCAATTCACACGCGAGGCTCCAGGGCAGGAATGCCTGGCAGACTACCTCGAAATTGAAGAAAAAGACATCTACCCCATCGGTCGATTGGATAAGGATTCGGAAGGGTTACTCCTGCTGACCAACGACAAAAAATTTCATGCGAAAGTAGCTTCACCCAGTGCTTTGAAAAAAAAGATCTATTGGGTGCAAGTGGATGGTGATATCGATCCCGCTTCCGTCAGCAGATTGGCGAACGGCATCCAAATCAAACTACCCAATGGGGAACTTTACCGCACTAAGGCATGTACCGTCCGAAAAATAGCGGAGCCCAGCCTTCCGGAGAGAAATCCTCCCGTACGATTTCGTGCCAATATCCCAACATCCTGGATAGAGATGCACCTCACAGAAGGCAAAAACCGTCAAATCCGAAAAATGTGTGCCACGGTAGGATTCCCCGTCCTAAGATTGGTCAGGTACGCCGTCCAGCAAATCAACATCAAAGGCCTCAAACCTGGAAAACACCTGCAGCTAAGCAAACAAGCATTCGAAGAACAACTCTTTGGAGCCTAGGCCGTATTATTCCTTCCTGCTTTTAATCCACTACCCGGAATCGCTCCGGTTTCAGCATATTAAGTCCATTTTGGTAAATGCTCTTGATATTGGGATTGGTGAAACACACCGATTCATCATAAAAAAGGAAAATCACCGGAGCATCAGCGATGAGTATGCGATCCATTTCCGCATATAGCGCATATCTTTCTTCGATCGTATTGACAGAAAGCGACTTTTCATAAAGCTCATCGAATTTCGCATTTCGATAGTGGGTGTAATTCGGTGGCGCAGGGTTTTTGCTGTAAAACATACAGAGAAAACTCTCCCCATCAGGGTAATCCGCAATCCAAGATGCACGAAAACCTGACAGACTTCCCTTGACCATTGCTTCCCGAAGTACGGCCGTCTCCATAAGCTCTATTTTACATGAGATACCTACCTGCTCCCATTGCTTTACGATGTAACTCAGCAGATCTGCGTACTCCGCGTTGGTGTGAATGGTGAATGTCGGCAGTCCTTTCCCCTGAGGAAAACCCGATACCCGAAGCAGAGAATCTGCTTTTCGGAGGTCAAACCGATATCCTTGTACGTCTTCACTTTGATGGGAAGGCAGACCGAATGGCACCACACCTTCAGAAGCAGGTCTGCCAATATTTCTGCGCAAGACCGACAGCATTTCCTCACGGTTGATGCTGTAATTGAGCGCTTGGCGCAATCGGGCATCCTTCAAGATGGGATGTGCTTCGTCAAGGTGAAGACCGATGTACTCAAAGTTAAGATAGGGAGATTTGTACATTTGGATCTTGCCCTGGTATTTCTCCGCAAGGGTACCCTCTTTGGTAACAAATTCCGGTAAAAACGAAGACTCGATCCCTGAAACAAAATCCAGTTTTCCAGCCTGTAGTTCCATCATAGCGATCAGCCTATCTGGTATAAAACCAATCTTGATCCCATCAAATGAATGTGGAATGGTCCGATCCCAATACTGCTCATTTTTACGAAGGAACAGGGCTTGCCCCTCTTCAAAACGTACCATTCTATAAGGACCTGTGCCAACAGGATGAACCCTGAAGTCAGCTTTATAATAATCTACTGCTTCTTTGGGCACCACCATGCAATATGCATTGGCTAGTAGTCCAAGAAAAGCCGGGAAAGGCTTCAATAAACTGATTGTGATCACCGAGTCTCCAAGAGTGGTAATGCCTGATTTTGGGTCTACGAGGCCATCAAAAATCCATGAACCTGGTGACAGGAGACTATCCGACATGAGCCGGAGCAGGCTGTACTGTACATCCGAAGCCACCAGCTGCCTTCCCTGACCATTTGAGAAACATGGATCATCATGAAAAAAAACAGAATCTCGAATTCGAAACCGATAGACAAGTCCATCCGGAGATACTGACCACGATGTAGCTAAATTCGGGACGACCTGCAAGGCACTGTCCAGCTGCACCAGACCGTCATAAAGATGACCAACTGCCCAGATGTGGTTTTGGGATTTGGCAAAAGCAGGATCCAGGTTTTGGATGGGATTGACCTGATTGTAACGAAAGATTCTAGGATTTGATGTAGAATTTTCACTGATATTTTGGCATCCAAACCATACGAAACAGACTGTTATTACGCATAATAACAAGGGAATGGCACCTTTAAAAAAACTTTGTAAAAAAAATGACCCCATACGATCGGTATCTTGTTCAGAACTTTGATTCGTAGAAGGTCACTTTTTATACAGTACCTCCTACTCGGCCCAAGATACGAAGTCTTTGAGATATGAATCTAGAACATTTTTAGAATCTGGATCAAATCCAGACTCATGGCCTAAGACTTTATCGACGGTAGAAATTGGTAATCTATTCGGGAATACTGTGGTATTCAGGTAATTAAGTACACCAGTAAAGTGCTCCATACCTCTAAGGTTTCCAGCACGACCTGTGGCAACACCAATCAAACCTGCTTTTTTGCCAACGAAGTTTTCCTTGTATTTTCGGGTAGAAAGGATATCCACAAAAAGTTTTAGAATACCTGAGAATCCACCATTGTACTCCGGCATCACATAAATGACCTTTTTCGTTGGAAGAAACACCTCATCGTGAAAACTGGTCAAATTCTCTGGAAATTGCATCAAACCGGTTCCTGAATCAAGGAGAGATTTTTCAAATGACTCCAATGAATACAAAACCACTGGCTCATTGGTATGATTTTGTAGAAGCTCGGCCACCTGATTGGCGACCTTTAATGTGTTTGAATTGGCTCTATTCGTAGCGCTTATGATTAGATACATCGATTTTTATTTTTGTATATAACCTTGATATAGCCCAATTGTTGAACACGGTACTCAGATCATTGGATTTTTTTGTATTTTTGTCAAAATTTTTGATACCTTAAGCTCTTTTTCTACTTGCAATATGGAATATTATTCGGTTGGGATCTTAGCTCCTCACATGGATAAATCTATTTTTAGACCCCAGATAAAGAGTCCTTAGGTCATCAAATCACCTGATGAATTGGAATGTTTTTTGATAGATATTCGTTTGCTAGAATAGACTTAACGAGATATGACAAGTATAAAATTTTTAGGACAATCCAGCTTCCTGATCAATTTTGGAGGTACGGAATTACTTTTTGACCCAATGATTTCACCGAATCCGATGGCTTCAAGCATCAATTTGGACGAAATATCGGCTCCATATATCCTTCTTTCTCATGGCCATGACGACCATGTACACGACGCAGAATACCTCGCTAAAAAAAATGAATCCACCATAATATCTAATTTTGAGGTAGCTACCTGGTACGGCCAAAAGGGCATAGCTTATCACCCCATGAACCTCGGTGGTAAGTGGAAATTTGACTTTGGAACTGTAAAAATGGTTCAGTCGGTTCATTCTAGTGTCCTTCCTGACGGAAGTCATGGTGGCGCAAGTGGAGGATTCGTGATTTGGAATGAAGAAAATTGCTTCTACTTTGCTGGAGACACCGCACTTACACTTGACATGCAGCTTATTACGCGTACCTGTCCGAATTTGGACTTTGCCATCCTGCCCATTGGAGACAACTTTACGATGGGTTGGGAAGATGCGCTGATTGCTGCGGACTTCATCAAGTGCGATACCATCGTAGCATGTCATTTTGACACCTTCCCTTACATCAAAATCGACCATCAGGCTGCCCTTGATGGATTCGCCAAGGCCGGCAAGAAACTAATCGTATTAGAAATCGGAGAAACAATAAAAATATAATGGGAAAAATTATTGCCATTGCCAATCAAAAAGGCGGGGTCGGAAAGACCACCACAGCCATCAACCTTGCAGCAGCGTTAGCAGTTCTCGATAAGAAAGTGTTGTTAATAGATTCAGATCCACAAGCCAATGCGACTTCCGGCGTCGGAGTCCCAGCTGATTCGTTTGAAATCGACATTTATGATTGTCTTGTCGAGGATACGGCCTTAGAAAGCGCAATTGTCCAGACAGAAACACCCAATTTAGATCTTATTCCCTCTTCCATTAATTTGGTTGGAGCTGAGATATTACTTGTAGGGATGGATCGTCGGGAATTTAGACTTCGCGATAAGATTCAAGCCATTAAAGATCGATATGATTTCATCTTTATTGATTGCTTACCTTCCTTAGGATTGATTACTGTCAATGCCCTCGTAGCTGCGGATACCGTATTGATCCCCGTACAGTGTGAATTCTTTTCACTCGAAGGTTTCGGAAAATTAAAAAACACCATCAATATCGTGAAGAGTACTCTCAATCCTGCGCTACTGATCGAAGGTGTGGTGATGTCTATGTATGATAAGCGACTACGAATGGCCAATATGGTCTTGGAGGAAATCAAAGAAATCATCACGGATCCCATCTTCGATACCATCATTCACCGAAATTCAAAAATTGGTGAAGCTCCCAGTTTGGGACAGCCGGTGATCATTTATGATGCTGCTAGCAAGGGATCGATCAATTTTCTCAATCTAGCTTACGAATTCCTCAATAAAAATGGCGGCGACGGACAGTTTATCCCTGCCACCTCAAATGAAGATGCAGATGACCAGTAAAAAAAAGGAATTGGGCAAAGGCCTTAGGGCGCTTCTGACCAATATAGAAAACACCCCAAACAATACCCCAGAGAAGTCAAACTTGGTGAAAGAACTCACGAGTAGTATCGCTTTCATCCCAGTAGCGAGTATCGAAGTCAATCCCTTTCAGCCTCGTACGGAGTTCGATCCCACGGAGCTGGAAGAACTCTCCCACTCGATCAAAATCCACGGACTGATCCAGCCAATCACGGTACGAAGCTTGGGTGGCGATCAATATCAGCTGATCAGCGGGGAGCGAAGGCTTCGGGCCTCCAAAATGGCAGAACTCATCGAAGTGCCAGCCTACATCCGAGTCGCCAATGACCAAGAGATGCTTGAAATGGCCCTGATCGAAAATATCCAACGGTCAGAGCTAAATGCCATTGAGATAGCCATCTCCTACCAGCGTCTTCAAGAAGAATGCAATCTGACTCATGAGCTTCTATCCGACCGTGTTGGGAAAAATAGAAGTACCGTAACCAACTACTTACGCTTACTCAAACTTACACCAGAAATCCAAAATAGCATCCGTAGTGGCGAAATCTCCATGGGTCATGCTCGAGCACTTGTAGGAATATCCGACCTCACGATTCAGCTGATGGTTTTCAAAAAACTTCAAGCAGATCAACTATCTGTCAGAGAACTAGAATATTACATCAGAAGTCTTCAAGAAAAACCTGAGCCAGTCGCCAAGTCTAAGCCAGCTGAAATACACCCAGAGGTCAAAAAAATCACGACAGAACTATCAGAAAAATTTGGTAGCAGGGTTCAGATCAACAGAGCAAAAGACGGGAAGGGCCAGATCACGATCAAATTTGGTTCAGACGACGAGTTCAATCGCTTGTACGATCTTTTAAGGGCGGAAGGATAAATGTCGTTTTCAAAGGTAGATACTGCAATTGCTCCAAATGTAAGTGGTAAGACACCTATAGCCCAACGGCTGTGGTGCAAAACCATTGAAATGGCAGTACTCCTTTTTCTGTCAATGGCGAGCCTTCATGGACAGCTAGTCACTGTACCCGAAAATGTTAATTCAACACAAGATTCGACCAAAATAGACAGCACCGATCTTACGGGGAAGGCACCTAGAAATGGATTTTTCTCCATATTTCATGGCAAACCAGGCAAGGCTGCTTTTTATAGTCTGATCATCCCAGCTGGAGGTCAGATTTATAATAAGCGATGGTGGAAAGTTCCCCTTGCCTTGGGAATACACGGTTCAGCAATCTATCTGATAGACCGAAATCGTAACAAGTTTAAAGAGTTTGATGCCATCTACTTTCAAGTGCTTGGAGGTGATTTCTCAAACATATATGGCATTAATGATCCTGAAAGGGCTCGGATAATTCGGAATACCTTCCGTCAGGATTTAGAGTATTCCTGGGCTTTTTTGATCGTGGGACACTTGATTACCGTATTTGATGCCTTCGTAGATCGGCATTTGATTGAGTTTGACATATCGGACGATCTTAGCATTCACCTGAAGCCTTTCATTCCCAACTTGGCCGGGCCGAATATTCCCATTGGCCTTTCAGTAGGCATACCATTCGTCTCTAAATCCTCCAAGAAGTATGACCTTAGCTTACCCTAAATTCTCCCGCTGGTAGATTAACTTTTTGTTTTCTGGTTTTTTATATGTAAAAAAACACCAATGTGAAACAAAATTTCTATTTTTACAGCTAATAATAAGATACTGAGAAATCTAATTAGCCTATTGCTTCATATCTTACCTCAGAGTAGGGTTTTTGTGAAACAATTCGCCGAATGGTAGATCTCTCCCTTTTTTAATTTCAATACATTTTAATGACATTTCAAGAATTAGGACTCCACGAAAGCTTGCTAGAAGCCATTTCCTATATGGGGTTTGAAAAAGCTACCCCTATCCAGGAGCAAACCATGCCTATTATCCTCAATGGGGATGACCTCATTGCATGCGCTCAAACCGGAACAGGTAAAACAGCAGCATTCCTGCTTCCTATCCTTCATAAGCTAGCTTCCAAAAACTCCCACAAAACAAGCACACTTATAGTGGTGCCCACCCGAGAACTCGCACTTCAGATCGATCAAGAAATACAAGGATTCTCTTACTTCCTTGGGATCAATTCCATTGCTATCTATGGTGGCGGTGACGGAGCAGATTTCGATCAGCAGAGAAAGGCCTTATCAAGCAATACTGAAATCATCGTAGCCACCCCTGGAAAACTAATATCACATCTCAATCTAGGCTATGTCAAATTTGACCACGTAGAACACCTAATTTTGGATGAAGCAGATCGCATGCTCGACATGGGTTTTTACGAAGATATTCAAAAAATCATTTCGCATCTGCCGAATAAACGACAGAATCTGATGTTTAGTGCCACCATGCCACCAAAAATCAGAGAGCTTGCATCCAAGACCTTAGTCAATCCTAAGCAGGTAAGTATCGCTATTTCAAAACCTTCTGAAGGGGTACTTCAAGCTGCTTACCTTGTGGAGGATCCTCACAAACCTGCTTTGATTAGACACCTACTTCGTGACAAGCCAAACTATAGCAGAATCATTATCTTCAGTTCAACAAAACGTCAGGTCAATGAAATCGTGAGAACACTCAGCGGAGAAAATTATACCGTGGAAGGTATCTCATCTGACCTCGATCAAAAAGAAAGAGAAGAAATCATCAACAGATTTCGTAGCAATAAGACCCGGGTTGTGGTAGCCACGGATGTCCTAAGTCGTGGTGTGGATATCAAAGAGATCAATCTGGTTATCAATTTCAATGTACCAGGCGACGGAGAAGACTACGTACACAGGATAGGTCGGACTGCTCGAGCAGACTCTACGGGTGTGGCAATTACCCTCGTGAATAGCGATGAGATGTTCGACTTCCACCAAATCGAAAAGTTGATAGAAAAAGACATCACCAAACAAAAAATACCTACGCAGATCGGGATTAGCCCAGAATGGAATCCGACCAGAAGGAAGCAAAATAACTTTGGAAGATCTAAATCAGGCTCTAAACCAGCTAATAACAGACCGAAGCCAAACAACAATGCGAAACCACAAGGATCATCTGGAGATAAACCGAAAAAGAAGTTCTTCAAAAAGAAAAAGACTTCTGGTACAAGTCCAAATGCTTCAAATACAGATAAATAACGATATTTATCAAAACTATTGGTTTAATGCATTTGCTCTGTAATTGGAATAACTTTGGTTATATTTTGATTAAGGATATCTTGCTCAATGACACCGTCCCGAAGTCTTATTATTCGATGTGCGTGATCAGCGATGTCTGGCTCGTGTGTCACGATAATCACCGTATTCCCACTAGAATGTATGTCCTCGAAGATGCGCATGATTTCATAAGAAGTCTTGGTGTCTAGGTTTCCAGTGGGCTCATCTGCTAGGATGATGGCAGGATCATTGACAAGAGCCCTGGCGATAGCCACACGCTGTCTTTGACCACCTGAAAGTTCGTTAGGCTTGTGCAACATACGATCCTGGAGACCGACAATGCTAAGCACGTGTTCCGCTTTTTGGATACGTTCTTTTTTGTCGAAGCCTGCGTAAACCAGAGGTAGCGCCACATTTTCTAGTGAAGACATCCTTGGTAACAAGTTGAATGTTTGAAATACGAAGCCAATCCTTTTGTTTCTGACTTCCGCTAGTTCGCCGTCGCTCATGGTAGATACATTAAGTCCGTCAAGAAAATAAGTCCCAGATGTTGGCGAATCGAGGCAACCCAGTAGATTCATTAATGTGGATTTTCCGCTTCCTGAGGGTCCCATGAGGGCTACATACTCATTCTGCGATATGGTGAGATCCACACCCCGCAAAGCACGCACCACTTCATCCCCCATAATATATGTTTTCGTAAGCTTTTCTATCTGTATTACCCGTTGCATAATTTTTTTTTTGTAAAGTGGAAGATACTAAATCAGATCTAAGATTTTTTGACTTTTGGTACACTGAAATACTGATTTTTGAAATGAATTCCTTGCCCTTTTTCGATGAAATCTCGCTCCATAGCCATTGATTCGTCTTTTCGCAAAACAGTTTTGTTATCAATTAAATGACCAGAAACATTAGACTGATGCCCGTCATCCATCACCAAATCAAACATACCGATCATCTCCTGGAGAGATTGCTTAAGTTTTTCTCGTTCCTTAATATCGAGATCCAGCTTCGCCAATTCTTGAAGCTTTTGTATCAATTCATCGTTTACTACAATAGGTCCCATCACTTGATTTATTCAAATTCAAAGATACAAAAGTGTCCGTGAATGGAATATGAATTTACTACAAACCAATAACTTTATTCGATGAAGAAGGTATTTTCTAAAGCTTAATTGTCGGCAGATCCCCTTGAATTGAAAAAAAATCTATATCAAAAAAATAAATTTGTCATACATTTGTGGCACGTTGAAGAATACTCAACCAATTCTGAGCCCTCTAAAAACCCAGATCAATGTCAAAGTTAAAACATATTGCAGTAGCGGGAAATATCGGAGCAGGGAAAACGACCCTATCTGAGCTCTTATCCAATCACTATAGATGGGATGTTTTATATGAAGATACCAGCACAAATCCTTACCTTAGTGATTTCTACAATGATATGCAGCGGTGGTCCTTCAATCTTCAGGTGTACTTTCTTAATAGTAGATACCGCCAGATCCTAGATATTAGAAAGGGAGATCGCACCGTCATACAAGATCGGACTATTTACGAAGATGCGAAAATCTTCGCACCAAACCTCAATCAAATGGGGCTGATGCACGATCGAGATTTCAATAATTACCTTGACCTTTTCAAAGCCATGACGGATCAGGTAGCAGCACCCGATTTACTAATCTACCTCAAAGCTTCGATCCCAAAACTGGTGGATCATATCCAAATCAGGGGTCGCGACTACGAAGGGAGCATCAGCCTTGATTACCTAAAGCGACTTAATCAGAGATATGAAGAATGGATAGAAAGCTACAATGAGGGGCGACTGCTCATCGTGAATATCGACAACATGAATTTTAGAGATAACAAAGAGGATCTGGGTACCATCATTGAGTTGGTCGATCGTGAGCTTTTTGGACTTTTCTAAAAAGGAAATTTATCGAATATACTTTTATATAATATATATTGACCTCGTAGTTTAATGGATAGAATAGAAGTTTCCTAAACTTTTGATCCAGGTTCGATTCCTGGCGAGGTCACACTATTAGAAGTGATTTTCCTTTAAAAGTTGGAAGATTTTTGGAAGAACTCTTATTGAAATGATAAAGTGATTTCACATGTATGTGATATTGTGCAAAGTACCGTTATATTTGTGAAGCTGAAACGTACTTTATCTCATGAGTAGTGATTCAAGGATATTTTTGATTAGTAGTGCCGTTGCCATTTGTACCTCATTGGCTGTCATTGCTTCATATGAGTTCTTCGTATTTCCAACTCACCTTCGGGTCAAAGAAATGGAGTACAAAGCTTATTTTACCAATAAGACTGATCTACTATTCTCAGACAAGCTAAATGCAAGATTTACATCTAGTATCCCAAATGATTTCAGCATTGCTGCCGAAAAAAGCGTAGATGCCATCGTTTCTATTGAATCCTTAGAAGAAATCTCACCCAATACCTTCAGCAAGCAGAATGGCTCCGGCGTAGTCATCAGTAGCGATGGGTATATCGTCACCAACTATCACGTCATCCAAAACCAACAAGAAGTTGATGTCCTCCTCAATGACAAACGGAAATACAAAGCCAAAATAAAGGGAATCGATCCGTCTTCTGACCTGGCATTGCTAAAAGTAGAAGCAGAAGACCTACCCTACTTGATCTTTGGAAACTCGGATTCACTGAGGGTGGGTGAATGGGTTATGGCCATAGGCAATCCCTTCAAACTTCAATCTAGCGTTACCGCAGGTATCATCAGTGCCCTAGGCCGTGATATCAAACTTTTGGAATCCTCAGGTATTGAATCCTTCATACAAACAGATGCTGCCGTGAATACCGGAAACTCCGGAGGAGCCCTCATCAATACCAAAGGTGAACTCATTGGAATTAATACCGCAATCCTAAGCACGAGTGGTAAATATGAAGGATTCTCATTTGCAATTCCTTCTAATATTACCAAAAAAATAACATCAGACCTTCGTGAATTCGGGACAGTACAGCGTGCTTGGCTAGGAGTAGAGCTGGAAGATATCTCCGCAAAAAAGGCTACACAATTGGGATTAGAAAAACCAATGGGTGTACTTCTTTCTTTGGTCAATAAATCAGGCGCAGCAGCAGAAGCAGGCCTTATCTCAGGTGATATCATACTCCAATTGGATCAACAACCAATTAATTCCATGGTCCAACTAACAGCTTGGCTAAGTATAAAAAGACCCGGGGATCAGGTATCAGTAAGATTCATCCGTGACGGAAAAAGCAAACAGGCTACTGTGATTTTGAAAAATCAGTTAAATACCACTGACTATGTAGCCATTCGAAAAGATCGCATTCTCACAGACTTAGGTATTGAAATCAGAGATCTGACCACTGCTGAAAAATCAAAGTCAAAATATCAAGGAATACGGATAGTGAGCGTACTCGGAAAAAGTAAAGCATCTCAAGCAAAAATAGAACCAGGCTTCGTGCTTTCAAAGATCAACGGCGTCAAAGTATCAAATGCAAAAGAATTAGTAGAATATCTAGAATCGAATCCTTTACCATATACCGTGGAAGGCTCATATGATAGCTATCCGGGTATTTTCCCTTACATCATTGAATAATACATATGGATATAAATTTTAACAAAAACGAAGATGCCATGGGACTATTGGTCTCAGAGGTCAATCAAAAACTAGAAAAAATCTATCAAGGCGGTGGTAAATCAAAAATCGAAAAGCAGCACGCCCAAGGAAAACTCAGTGTTCGTGAAAGGATAAAGCTCCTACTGGACGAAGGGAAGGACTTCCTCGAAATTGGTGCTTTTGCCGCATATGGTATGTATGAAGAAGAAGGCGGATGCCCGGCAGCAGGCGTAGTGACTGGTCTAGGATATATCCACGGCCGTATGTGCATGATCGTAGCCAATGATGCTACTGTAAAAGCAGGGGCTTGGTTTCCTATGACCGGCAAAAAAAACCTGCGGGCCCAAGAAATCGCTATGGAAAATCGTATCCCAATCATCTATTTAGTAGATAGTGCGGGTGTATACCTTCCGATGCAAGATGAAATTTTTCCTGATAAGGAGCATTTTGGGCGAATATTTCGAAACAATGCCAAAATGAGTTCCATGGGCATTCCTCAGATTGCTGCCATCATGGGAAGTTGCGTAGCCGGTGGCGCCTATCTTCCCATTATGTCTGATGAGGCTTTGATCGTAGAAGGTACCGGTTCTATATTTCTGGCAGGACCTTATCTAGTAAAAGCCGCTATCGGTGAGCAAGTGGATCAGGAAACACTGGGCGGCGCAAGTACCCACTGCGAAATATCAGGAGTGACAGATTATAAAATGCCAGATGATAAGACATGTCTGCTAACCATCCGTGATTTGGTCAAAAAAATGGCTCCACCAAAACTTTACGGATTCCAACGCCTTACACCCAAAAACCCAGAAAAAGCAACCAAAGAGGTGTACGGTGTATACCCAGAAGGTGGTGCAAAACCCTATGATACATTAGAATTAATCAAATGCCTCGCAGACGAAGGAAGCATCACCCAATACAAACAGCACTATGGCAAAACCATCATCTGTGCTTATGCCTCGATCGATGGCTGGTCCGTGGGTATAGTGGCCAACCAACGACTGGTTTCTAAAAATGCACAAGGCGAAATGCAGTTTGGTGGTGTCATCTATTCAGACTCCGCTGATAAGGCTGCCCGATTCATTATGAACTGCAACCAAAAGAAAATTCCCCTTGTTTTTCTGCATGATGTCACGGGATTTATGGTTGGAAAAAGGTCTGAGCATGGCGGCATCATCAAGGACGGTGCTAAAATGGTCAATGCCGTGGCTAATTCTACAGTACCAAAATTCTCTGTCGTGGTAGGTAATTCATTTGGCGCTGGAAACTATGCAATGTGTGGCAAGGCTTATGATCCCCGCCTGATCGTGGCTTGGCCCACTGCCAAAATTGCGGTAATGGGTGGAGCTCAAGCTGCAAAAGTTCTGACTCAAATCCAAGTAGCAAGCCTGAAATCTAAAGAAAAAGCGCCTGATCCACAAGCCGAACTTGCACTATACGAAGAAATTAAGGCTCGATATGATCAGCAGACCACCCCATACTATGCCGCATCACGTCTTTGGGTGGATGCCATCATCGACCCTAAATCGACCCGATCCTTTATTAGTCTTGGTATTGAAATGGCCAATCATGGTGATGTAGAAACTTTCAATCCAGGTGTAATCCAAACTTAATTGTATGAAGACAGCTCTAATTACTGGCGTCACCTCTGGAATTGGTCATGCCTTAGCACAATATCTACTTCAGAATGGATGGCGGGTCTTAGGCACGTATCGGTCTTTTATCCCCGAAGACCTATCAAGATTTGGACAAAGCTTTGTTCCGCTTCAAGGGGATTTGGCTATTCCTGAACAACGAAGCATACTCGGAGCAAGTTTGATTCGCCAATTCGAAAAAACGGGATTGGATCTATTGATCAATAATGCGGGGCAAGCTATTCCGGGCCCACTCGAACTTCTTCCTGATGAGGAATTTCGCTACCAAATGGAACTCAATCTATTTTCTGTAAAGGAAATCACAGATCTGTGTATTCCAGCTCTAAAAAGATCAAAAGGTATCATTGTCAATATCAGTTCGGTATCTGGATACTTCAATACACCCTTCATGGGGGCCTACTGCATTTCAAAGCATGCCCTCGAGAGCATGACAGAAATCTATCGAAGAGAGCTTATGCTTTTTGGGATTAAGGTGGTTTCCATTGCTCCAGGCCCCATCAAGACCTTGATCTGGAAGAAAAATATGGGCAGTATGACCCGATTTGGGACTGAACATCCCTACATCCCCTATTTGAAGCATGCGGATAAGATGATCCAATCCACAGAAGACTATGCCCTACCCGTCTCACACGTGATCGATAGCCTGAAGAAAATATTAAAGTCAGATGATCCCAAAGCTGTATATTTTATTCACAAGACACTCTTGCGGTTCAAATTTGTAGCATTTCTAATTCCCAAAAAATGGATTGACAAAATGATCCTCAAAAAAATGGGAGGCTCCGAAAATTTTCGCCCAATATGACTTCAAAGCATTAGGTAAATCTGAACATTCACAATAGAACTTAATAAGGGCTAGAGTGTTAGTATTTGTTTCAACAACAATTATTTGACTATGGATAATCACACATTCGCATCGCTTATCTATCCGCAGCTAAAGGATAAAGTAGCAATCATCACAGGAGGCAGTAAAGGAATAGGTTTGGGTATTGCCCACGCATTGCTTTCACAACACATAAAAGTGGCCATTACAGCTCGAAGTCAAAGTGACTTGGATCTAGCAAAAGCACAGTTGATACAAGCATTTCCAGCAGAAAACATTCTTTGCTTCCAAAATGATGTCAGAGATTTGGCAGGATTTCAGACGGTCGTTGATTCAATCACCTCGAAATGGGGAAATATTGATTACGTCATTGCAAATGCGGGCGTTGGACATTTTGCACCCATCGATCAGCTAAGTCCGGATGCTTGGAAAGACACCATCGATATCAATCTGACTGGGGTTTATAATACGGTCCATGCTACCTTGGAGACCCTTAAAAAATCCCAAGGCTACATCATCACTCTTGCGAGTCTAGCTGGGACAAACTTCTTTGCCAACGGTGCCGCTTACAATGCCAGCAAATTTGGCTTGGTCGGATTTTCACAGGCCATTATGCTTGACCTGAGAAAGTATGGAATCAAAGTGAGTACCATCATGCCGGGGAGCGTCACAAGCTACTTCAATGGTCATGTGCCCAATGAAGACGACGCATGGAAAATTCAACCTGAAGACATAGGTAAGATGGTAGTTGACCTTATCACCATGCACCCAAGGACACTGCCAAGCAAGGTAGAAGTAAGACCTAGCTTCCCAAACTAGATTGCTTAATAATGTTCGAGCCTATTTTCTTGCCAAATAGGCTCGAATGTTCTTCTCGATTCGATCTAAGATGTTTTCATCTGCCGAAGACTTTTTGAATTTCTTTCCAGTGATTAGTTCGTATAAATTGATGTATCGCTGACTTATCTCTTGTACTATCTCTTCTCCCATTTCAGGAATAACTTCCCCTTCCCTACCTTGAAAACCACGCTCCATCAACCATTCTCTGACAAATTCTTTAGAAAGTTGGATCTGTGGTTCGTTTTTATTTTGTCGTTCTTCAAAGCCATCTAGGTAGAAATATCTAGAACTGTCTGGCGTATGAATTTCATCGATCAGCATGATATTTTTCCCTACTTTGCCGAATTCATACTTGGTATCTACTAATATGAGACCACGCTCCTTCGCCATTTGCTGACCTCTTTTGTAAAGGGCCCTGGTGTAAGTCTCAATGGTAGACCATTCCTCTCTGGTTAGAATCCCCTCTGCTATTAATGTCTGACGTGATACATCTTCATCATGTCCAGTACTTGATTTGTAGGTGGGCGTGATGATGGGAATGGGAAATGGATCATTCAATCGCATGCCATCAGGAAGTTCTTCACCACAGAGTTCCCTGACTCCAGATTGATATACCCTCCAAGCATGGCCGGTAAGATACCCTCTAATGACCATTTCTACTGGAAAAACCTCACATGCTTTGCCTATGCTCACATTGGGGTCTGGAGATTCGATAAACCAATTCGGAACGATATCATTGGTAGCTTCCAGAAAATGAACAGCAATTTGATTCAATACCTGCCCTTTGTATGGAATGGTGCATGGCAAAATGTGATCGAAGGCTGATAGTCTATCGGATGCGACCATGACCAGATTTCCATCTACTGTGTACACATCTCGTACCTTTCCGCTAAATTTAGAGGCTTGAGGGCCAAAATCAAAATTTGTATTCTTAATCGTAAAATCCATATTCACTTTTTCTTGGGTTTCGGTCTAATATCTACCCGCTTTCTTTTGAAAGTAAGATAGAATGGGATCTTCAATCTCAATTGCAAAGGTACAACAAATTCGATGGAATAAAAGCTAGAAATGCCATTATTTAAGCATTTCTAAGCTTAGATTCTTTCTGGAAAATTAAGGTTACTTAGTAAGAATTCCTTTGATTCAAAAACAATCCACTGATAAAATCGTTAACTAAAAGTTATTAATGTATCTTTGCTAAAATAAAATTCGGAATAATGAATATATTGGATCTAGCTCGTGTAGTTATCTATAGGATGCATGAGAAAGGACTAGAGATTTTTCTAATGCCCAACGACATGGGGCAAGACGAAGATATCTGGAAAATTCCCCAGACTTCAAAAAGCGAATTTGATACTAAACTTGCTCAGTCTAATAGAACAAGCATTGAATTAGAGCCCACTCAAACTGAATCAGGTCAAATGATAAGGAATGTGGCAATAGAAGGAGATTGGCATGACATACCATCTATTAAAGGTATGATAAAATACGACATCAAGCTTGCGAAAAAAATTGTAAAGGAACGTCTTCCTGAGTCAGAAAAAGGAACCTATTTCGCAGCAAAAGAATGTTTCAAGAAGGTTCTTCCCCAAGAATATGAACTTATCAAAGAGCTCAAAGACATCATCACTGACCGAAATGCAGTGAGAAATATTTGAGTATGTTCTATTACGAACTTGAGTGTGTTTACTAGGACAAATATAAAATAGATTAAAAAAAAGGACTTAATTTTCATTAAGTCCTTTTCTCTTTTTGGAGCTAGAGATAATTAGATTCCTAGCCATGATTCGTATTCTTTTCCTTGTGGAATGGAAACGACTTTTTTCGACCTTTTAAATAGGTTGTCGAACACCTTCTTCAAAAATTTTGACATGTTCATGGTGGGGGTGTATTAGTTATACTTATAATACGATTATTACAAGCATTAAGTTTTCTTGAAAAGACTAAAATTATCTTAAACCTGATAATTCAGTAGAAACCCTAGCATTTAGAGCTCTAAAAATCAGGGAAAACTTGCGAACAATAAAGGTAACAGTTTTGGCTATTCCTCCTCGTCTCTGTAATTGATTGGAAGATCGTCATCTTCCTCATACACCCCTTTCCAAAATTTAGGACTTTTGAAGTTTACCTTTGATAAGTCTACTTCTACTGAGCGTCTTTTTACCCGCTTCAATTCTGGACCTTCAAAAGGTTTGTCGTTTGTTTTTTTCTTAATTTTTAAATTTTTCATCGTGGATAAGAAACACAAAATTTATAGTCAAAAAATGATTTCTAATTGATCTTTCTTCCTCGGATAGGACAGACATCCATAACGGTCACCATAGAAGAATTCTGAGTGATTTCTAGATTCAGGATACCTTCAAGGTCGATCCCATTTGGCTTGAATTCCGCAGTTCCATTCATCTTTAACCTAGACAGTCCCAATGGTTCTGGTAGTGGAAGTAGTGGAAAATCTTGGTTAAGAATTAGCTTGCCGTCAATGATTTTGCCGCTGAACGGGATGATTCCTTGACCAGTGATTGGGATATTGAGCACTACGTCATTATTATCTACGCCTTCTACAATGGTAAATTCTATGGAATCACTATTCACGGTGCCCCCCAAAATACCTGAACACATGATGCTCCCGGAGTATTTCGATATGAAACGCTCTCTTGCGTAGGTACAACTCCCATCACTTTCTTCGGCATTTGAATTAAAGTTTTCCGCAGTCGGATCTGTACACCCTTTTACTGGGTCATCTCCACAAGAAGTTAGTATGGTCGTCATTCCGACAAACATTACAAAAGCGATTGGTAGTAATCTAAAATTCATTTTTTCAAGTTTACACATAGAATAAAGATCAAATATATACCAAGATTTCAATTCCTAGTACCTATTAAAGCAAAAAAAGTCTAAAATAATTCCAAATTGCGCAATTTCTAATGGAATGTAACGATGTATGTACGAAGAATTATCCTCTAAAATCGCATTGATTGAAAGCAGTGCCACATCACGATGCCTCCACATACGGCGACGTTAAGTGAGTGCTTGGTGCCAAATTGGGGTACCTCGATTACAAAATCAGCTATTCCCAGAATGTCATCTTGAACACCCGAAACTTCATTACCAAAGACCAACACTAACTTATCTCCACCATGAATTTTTACTTCTTGTAGCGGGATACTGTTGGTAGTCTGTTCTACCGCTGCGATTTGGTAGCCCATTTCTTTCAATGTAAGTAAAGAAAGTACGATGTCTTCTTCATGAACCCATTCTACGGATTCAGTGGCACCAATAGCAGTTTTGGTGATTTCCTTATGTGGAGGAGTGGCAGTAAATCCACCAAGAATCAGTCGCTCTACAAGAAAAGCATCCGCAGTACGGAAAAAAGAGCCTACATTCATCGCAGATCGTATGTTGTCAAGACATACTATTAGGGGCAGCTTTGGCAGCGTACGAAACTCTTCGACTGAAACTCTATGAAGTTGGTCTAGTGATAGCCTTTCGATCATTTTAGTTTCTTTTGGATGGCAGCCTTAACAAAAGCTACAAAAAGTGGATGGGGTTTTTCCACTGTACTTTTTAGTTCAGGGTGAAACTGAACACCAACGAAAAAGGGATGTTCTGGCACTTCTATTATTTCGACCAATCCCGTTTGTGGATTCGTGCCCGAAAATTTTAGGCCTGCCTCAGCCAATCTTTCTTTGTAATCATTGTTTAACTCATAGCGGTGGCGGTGGCGCTCATGAATGATAGTCTGCTGATCATATGCCTTAAATGCCTGACTACCCCTTACGAGTTTGCATTCATAAGTACCAAGACGCATGGTGCCGCCGTAATTCAAAATATTTTTTTGATCTTCCATTAAATCAATTACGGCCGAAGCAGCTTCAGGATTCCATTCACGCGAAGTTGCATCTGACACACCTGCCACGTGACGAGCAAATTCCACCACTGCACACTGCATCCCTAAGCAAATCCCGAAGAATGGAATACCTTTTTCTCGAACATATCTGATTGCTTCAATCTTTCCCTCGATACCTCTTGCACCAAATCCTGGGGCGACTAATATCCCATCAAAATTGGCGAGAATAGATGAGACCATTTCTGGCTCCAATTTTTCAGAATGGACCGGAACCACTTGTACCTTGCACTCATTGACAGCACCTGCATGGACAAATGCTTCGTAGATAGACTTGTATGCATCTTGTAGTTCATTATATTTACCTACTAAGGCAATCTTCACCTCCGTGGTTGGATTTTTGAGTTTACCCAGAAAATCCTTCCAAGTTGAAAGATCGGGATCCATCTTTGACTTAATATTCAATTTTCTAAGTGAAATCTTATCAAGCTTTTCTTTAAGCATGAGTAAGGGAACATCATAAATGGTTTCTGCGTCAATCGATTCGATCACTGCAGATTTTTCAACATTGCAGAAGAGAGCAAGTTTTTCGCGTAATTCTTGGGAAAGCGGATGTTCCGTTCTACAAACTAAAATATCGGGTTGTATCCCCGTCTGTAATAGCTCCTTCACAGAGTGCTGGGTGGGTTTGGTTTTTAACTCCTTGGCAGCACTAAGATATGGAATCAATGTTAGATGAATGACCAAAGAATCATCAGAAGGAAGCTCCCTTCTCATCTGCCGAATCGCTTCTAAGTATGGTAAACTTTCGATATCCCCAACGGTACCGCCTATCTCCGTGATCACAATGTCATACTGATCATCCGCGGCAATAAGTTTCATTCGACGCTTGATCTCATCTGTAATATGAGGAATGACTTGCACCGTCTTTCCAAGGTATGCACCCGCTCGCTCCTTGTCGATCACGGTTTGGTAGATTCTGCCTGTGGTCACATTGTTGGCCTGAGAGGTCGGGGTATTTAGGAATCGTTCGTAGTGACCCAGATCCAAATCAGTTTCAGCACCATCATCTGTTACATAACATTCTCCATGTTCGTAAGGATTGAGTGTGCCTGGATCGATATTGATGTAGGGATCAAATTTCTGAATGGTAACGGTTAGTCCCCGTGCTTGTAGCAGTTTGGCGAGGGAGGCTGCTACAATTCCTTTTCCTAACGACGAAGTGACACCGCCCGTAACAAATATATACTTAGCCATAATATTTAAGTTTTATACGATACGGGACACAAAGGTAATAAGTATACGGGGACTTCCATAGCAATTGAGAAAAACATGATAATAAAAATGGCTTTCAGTTAAAAAGACAATTCAGAATCAATCGGTTACTATAGACTCCATAAATTTTACCAAATCATTGATAAAATATTTGAATAAACCAAACTAAAATTTGGCAAAATCGATTACAAAAACATCATTCAAACATTTTTTAGAAAAAATTACGCATTTTCGATGACAAATAACCAAGATGTCATATAGTTTCCTATTTTGCAGCCAAATTTTGAAGGAAAAGTTAAAATTTAAAGACAAGCTTAGTAAACTTATATGATCAATAATCAAAAGCTCAGTTTAACTTTCGCATTGATTCTCAGTGCATTCATGAGTCTACATGCACAGATTTCTATCAAGGGAAAGGTCATCGATGCCACGAGCGGAGAGCCCCTTATCGGAGCAAATGTCACCATAGCAAATAGTCCAGAGGTAGGTACAGTAACGGATTTTGATGGAATTTTTTCTTTAGAGATACCCAAAACACCTACTATCTTGAAAGTTTCTTATATTGGTTTTTCAGAAATGGAATACACGGTATCAGATCCCAAAGAAAAAATCACCATACGAATGGGAGAGGATCCAAAGACTATTGATATTGGTGTGGAAATCAAAGGTCAGCGTGTATCGGATAAACAAAAGGCTGCACCACTAACTGTAGAGTCTCTGGATGCAATAGCCATCAAACAAACCGCATCTAATGATTTCTATAGCGGTCTTGGTGCTTTGAAAGGAGTAGATCTAACCACAGCTTCATTGGGATTTACGATTATCAATACAAGGGGATTTAATAGTACCTCACCAGTAAGATCTCTACAAGTCATTGATGGAGTGGACAATCAGTCTCCAGGTCTGAATTTTTCTTTAGGAAACTTCTTGGGTTCTTCGGAACTGGATATTCAAAAGGTAGACTTGGTAGTCGGTGCAAGTGGTGCATTTTATGGTCCAAATGCATTCAATGGTGTGATTAGTATGGAAACCAAAAATCCATTTTACACCAAAGGGCTGTCTGCTTCTTTAAAATTTGGTGAAAGAGATCTCTTTGAAACAGCTGTACGATTTGCAGATGCCAAGAAAAATAAAAAAGGAGAAGATGTATTCGGATATAAAATAAACCTTTTCTACATGAAGGCCTACGATTGGGAGGCTGATAGTGACGACCCCGTATTCGATACTACAACGGGTAGAGGCAATCCGGGTAGGTATGACCAAGTAAATACCTATGGAGATGAATACAAACGAATTTTTGATGAATCCAATACTGCTTTAGGTGCTGTCACAGCGGGTCTTGGCACTTACCATAGAAGAGGCTACAGAGAAATCGATGTGGTAGATTACAACACAAGGAATGCGAAAGGAAATGTAGGACTTTACTACAGACTGAAGCCTTCACTAAAGGAGGATTCTCCAGAGCTAGTCTACGGTTTCAACATCGGAAATGGAACCACTGTCTATCAAGGCGAAAATAGATTTAGCCTGCGAAACATTACTTTTTTCCAAAATAAAATTGAGCTCAGAAAGCGAGACAAATACTTCCTCCGATTCTATCAAACACAAGAAGATGCTGGCGATAGTTATGATCCATATTTTACATCACTCCTTCTTCAGCAAAGAGCAAAGGATGACGCATCATGGTACAGCGATTATATAGCCTATTGGCAGTCAAATGTCCGACCACAGATGCTTCAAAACGGCTACCCTAATAGAGTATTTGATCCCAACACCGGGACTATCAGCTTTGATGAAGCAGCTGCCCAAGCTTGGTTAGCGAATAATCAAGAATTCCTGACCCAAGCCCATGCAAGTGCACTCAGATATGTTGACACAGTTTTTGTGCCAGGGCGGACGGAGGCATTTTACGTACCAGGTACTGAGCGATTCAACAGAATATTTAATGAGATCATTTCGCGAAAATCAAATAGCCGAGATGTAGAAACTGGAGGCTCCCGTTTCTTTGATAGGTCTGCCCTTTACAACTTGCAAGGAGAGTACAAGCTAGCCCCAAAATTTGTAGATGAGATGACTGTGGGTTTCAGTGGAAGACTCTATACGCCAAATTCTGAGGGAACGATCTTTTCTGATACGGCAGGAACTAAGATCACCTTACATGAATTTGGATTCTATGCTGGAATTGAGGAAAAATACCTAGATGACAAATTGAAATTTAATGCTACATTAAGAGCAGACAAAAACCAAAACTTTGATTGGTTAATGTCGCCCGCTGCGTCTTTAGTTTACACGCCTAGCCAAAACAACTATTTCAGACTTTCATTTTCTTCAGCCATTCGAAACCCTACCCTTTCAGATCAGTATTTATTCTTGAATGTAGGACCAGCGATTTTGAGTGGCAACCTTACTGGACGTCAAAATTTGATAACACCTGAGTCTTTTCTAGATTACCTTGCAACTTTTAATAGTGATACATTGGAGTACTTCAGCTTCGGTGGCATAAAACCTGAACGCGTAAGATCTATTGAATTGGGATATAGAACTACCCTTTTTGATAACACCTATGTGGATGCGAGTGCATATTACAGTAGATATCGTGATTTTATTGGTTTTGTGATTGGCGTGGACAGTGAATTCAATTCTATAGGCCTCCCTGAAAATACACAAGCATTCCGGTATGCAACCAATTCTACGAATGCAGTGACTACTCAAGGATTTTCCATCGGAATTAATCATTATTTCAAAAAATACTTCATGCTAGCGGGTAACTATTCATGGAATAAACTAAACAAACTAGACGTAGATGATCCAATCATACCAGCCTTCAATACACCTGAACATAAATATAACATTAGTATTTCAGGAAGGGACGTAGAAATCAAATTGGGAAATAGAAGAATCAAAAACGTAGGTTTCAATGTAAATTATAGATGGGTTCAAGGCTTTATTTTTGAAGGTTCTCCTCAGTTTACTGGATTTGTGCCATCTTATGGATTGGTGGATGCACAGGTCAACTATGGCATACCACGAATCAACTTGACCATCAAAGCAGGAGCATCCAACCTACTGAACAACAAGGTGATTCAGACCTATGGTGGTCCAAGAATAGGGCGAATGGCTTATATTAGTGCTTTATATGAATTCAAGAAAAAATAGCAAAATAATTATCAAACATAATAATTTTTGACATGAGAAGATGTTTACTTTACTTTTTAGCAATTCTATTTTCAGTGCCAAGTCTGGTGGCTCAAAATAGATATTTGGAGCCTGTTTTTAATCAGGTTCAGGTTACTTCTACTGCCTACGGTAGAAACTTTACTGTAATAGCGGTGCCTCAAACAGGACGCACGATGTCGCAGCCATTAGCTACAGATATTTACAGTCCCGTAGGAGATACAGAAACAAAACGACCGCTGGTAATTTATTTTCCAACTGGAAACTTTTTACCGTTTCCGTTGAATGGTAGCACAAGCGGTACAATCAAAGATTCGACGTGTGTAGATATCGCTACGAAGCTTGCGAAAATGGGCTATGTATGCGCAGTTGCAGACTACAGAAAAGGTTGGAACCCTGTAGCACCTACACAGGAGCCTAGGGTTAATACCCTCATCAATGCAGCCTACCGGGGAGTACAAGATGCAAGAACTGCGGTGAGATTTTTCAAAGAGTTTTCGGACGTCTATGGAATCGATACCACAAAGATTATTTTGTGGGGCCAAGGCACAGGTGGATACATTTCCCTAGCAGCGGCTACTTTGGACCGATATTCTGAAGTCATTACTACGACAAATCCAGAATTTAAGTTTATTGGTTCAAATCAACGACCCTTCGTTATTGAGCGCATTCCACTACCAGGTGGCGGATTTTTCTACATCAATAGTGATATCGAAGGCAAAAATCTTGGTTTGGTACCACCAAATGCAGATGGTACGCCTAATCCAGGTCCACCGCCGACAGGAGATACACTTTGTTTACCAAATTGGGTAAGACACTCCTCAAATTTCAAGCTAGCCATAAATATGGGAGGAGCCTTGGGAGACATATCTTGGTTAGATCAGAATAGTGTGCCAATCCTTTCTGTGCATGCTCCGTATGACCCATTTGCACCATACGAAGATGCGGTTCTATTCGTCCCAATCCCAGGCGGGCAGTTGCCTGTTGTTCAAGTACAAGGATCATTGTTGGTACAACAAAAACAAAATGCATTGGGCAAATTGGAAGACTACAAAAACTTGAATCCAGCTTTTGACCCAATCGGTACCGCGATCAAATCTAGACAAAATGGACTTCCTACCCTATTTCCTGTAGTAGGAACTACGATCCCGTCGGATTCTTCACCGTGGGATTTTTGGGCAGCTGATAATCCAAACAACGCTTCTGGATTAATAGGTAATCCTGACATGTCTGCTGACAAAGCGAGAAGATATATCGATTCTATCATTGGATTCCTTGCTCCGAGAATCTGTGTAGGTGCAGAGCTTCCGTGCCGTGACCTAGTCCTAACTGCAGTAAATGATTTATCTGATAAAGATGTAAATTTGAGCATCGCACCAAATCCTGCAAACGGTTTTGTAGTCATCACATCAGATGAAAACAAGCCAATTAAGGCTATCAATGTGATGGATGCCAATGGACGCCAAATGAGAAGAATCAATCAAGTAAATACCAGCAATTACAGACTCAATCAGGAGGGGCTGTCAAATGGGCTTTATTTGATTCAAATACAGTTTGACGAAGGACAAATCACTAGAAAAGTGATTTTCAAATAAGTAAATTTGATATTTCACCCTTTCTAGGGTAGTATTTTTCATCCATACTAAAGACAGCTAATCAATAAACTTGGTTAGCTGTTTTTCGTTTAATTTGAGAATTTTGAATAAAAACCAATGTAATGACGTATAGAAATTTAGGAAAATCAGGACTTAAAGTAAGTACCTTATCCTTTGGATCGTGGATAACCTTTGGGAACCAGATTGGAGATGGTACAGCCGAAAAATTGATGCAAATCGCCTATGACCATGGTGTCAATTTTTTTGACAATGCAGAGATCTATGCACATGGCCAATCAGAGGTGGTCATGGGTAATATCCTCAAAAAAATGAATTGGGATCGCACTTCGTATGTCGTTTCCAGCAAAGTCTTTTTTGGGGACGGTGGCCAAAAGCCAAATCAAACCGGTCTAAACAGAAAACACGTCTTCGAAGCTTGTCACGCTGCCCTCAAAAGACTACAAGTAGATTACCTTGATCTTTATTTTTGTCATAGACCCGATAAAAGCACGCCGATGGAGGAGACTGTTTGGACTATGAATCAATTGATCCAACAGGGAAAAGTCTTATATTGGGGTACCTCAGAATGGTCCGCCCAAGAAATCATGGAAGCACATATGGTAGCAAAGGACTATCGCCTGATAGGGCCCACCATGGAGCAACCTCAGTACAATATGTTCCACCGCGAAAAAATGGAAAACGAGTATCTCCAAATTTTCAAAACAGTAGGTCTGGGCACCACAATTTGGAGCCCGCTCGCTTCGGGTTTGCTGACTGAAAAATACATTCAGGATATTCCTGAGGATGCCCGCCTTTCACTCAAAGAACTAGCTTGGCTAAAAGAAAAATCACTGACACCAGAACGAATCCAACAGATCAGAAAGCTTAATGACCTTTCGAAGGAGTTGGGTACTACCCTACCGAAACTAGCGATCGCATGGTGTGCTTCTAATCCGGATGTGAGTACGGTCATCCTTGGTGCATCTAAAGAATCACAGCTCATCGAAACTCTCACTGCATTGGATGCTTTACCACTACTGACAGCAGAAGTGACTTCGAAAATCGAAGATATTCTCCAAAACAAGCCCAAACTACCTAGTTTCTAAATTCAATATGTACCAAAAACGAAAAGGAGGATACCTCCGTACTCCCCTTTTCGTTTTATTGGTTATTTCGAAATCGTATTCAGCGCTTTTTTCCCATTCAAAAAAAAGTTATTTTCTTTTTGATTTCCAAAAAAAAGCATTTGCTTTACGATTGAATTCGCAATGATATGTGGACAAGGATTCTGTTTTTATTTTGGTTCTTTTCTGTTTTTACCTCCTTGCTTGCTCAGTCCGATACTTGGTTTGGAGGAGGAGCAGGTCTGAATGCATTAGGCGGAATCAGCACTACGCAGCAAAATATATCAACCATCTACGGAAATACAGCCGGTCTCATCAATTTAGAGCCCGGATTTGCTTTGGATATTAGCGGTGATCAGCGATTTGGCCTAGAGGAATTGAATACCCTAAGTCTAGGTACTGCTTATCACCATAAGTCTCTTGGTGCATTTGGGGTAAGCATCCAACGATTTGGATCAAAATTGTACCTTGAACAAAAAGTCTCAATCCACTATGCAAAAAAACTATCAAGTAGCCTTTCAGCGGGGGCATCTATGAATTATATACAATACCAAATCGAGAAATTCGGGAGTACCAACGGTTTTACTATTGACTTTGGTCTCAATGTAGTGGTAAGTAAGACCCTGACCCTTGCGGCCCAAATCAATAATCCAATCAATGCCAATTTTTCTGAAAGATCGCGCATTCCCTCACGCCTTGCCATCGGAGGATTGGTCACCATATCCAAATTCGCAAGGCTCCATTCCGAATTAGAAAAATCGATCGATACGCCATTAACTTTTAAGATGGGAGTTCAATATCAACTACATCCAAATCTAGAACTGATGATGGGGGCAGACTTGGTACGATCCACAGTTGGTATAGGCTTTGCCTTTTCCCCTGGGTCGTTCCGACTCATTGGTGCGTATAGCAACAATACCCAGATTTCAAGTTATCCATCCTTTTCGATCCAATATCAGTAGATGAAAAATATTCTCCTCGTTAGCGCGACTCCATTCGAGATCGCACCGCTTCTTGAATTATTGGATCTGAATGAAGAAATCTTTAAAGAAAAGGTACATTTTGAACCCCTTGTCACTGGAGTAGGCATGGTCAATACCACGCTTAGCTTATGCCACCAATTAACCAAGAATCCTTATGAATATTGCATCAATGTAGGAATTGCTGGCAGTTATCGAGGTGACATTCCATTGGGTACAGCTGTCGAAATCATGGAGGATCAATATGCTTTTTTCGGTGTAGAGACCGACAGTCAAGGCTATGAATCAGTATTTGACCTTGGACTAATACAAAAAGACCAATTTCCATTCAAGGATGGTAGGCTCACCAATACGAAAAGAAAATTTCTATCCGGACTATATCAAGCTCGTGGACTTACCGTTCAGTTTGTTCATGGATCATCAGATAGTATTGAAAGAGCTAAGCGTCAATATCCGGACGTAGAAATGGAAACCATGGAAGGCGCTGCATTTTTTCAAACGTGTATGCAATTCCAAATACCGTGTAATCAGTTTCGAGGTGTATCAAACTATGTAGAACCGCGCAATCGGAACAATTGGAAAATACGAGAAGCCATCGATGCCGTCTGTGATAAAACCTTCCAATTTTTAAAAGCCATCGTCTAGTCCGATTCCATACACCCACATTTGGTGGGTAGCTGTGTTTTGATTTCGATAAGCCAACATCAGATCGATTACGCTGTCATAATCCAAAATTCCATCCGAAATGCCTTGCCCTTTCAAGTATTGGTCGTAAATGAGGGTTATCAAACTTCCAAAAATATCTGGATAATCGTCCATTCGAAGTTCGATTTGGACAATGTCACAATACACCTCTGGATCAATAGCCCAGTGAATGTGCCAAGGCTGTTGTCCCTCAAAATATTGCAATAAGGCTGCCAATCGTCTATAGTAGTTCAGCAAGGCAGTATACCGAAAAAAACTATGCCCAGATTTTAGGCAAGTCCAGAGTCCAACAAAATTGCAGTCACCCTCTCCCGCAATAGCCTGCCCATGTCCCATCTCATGGGCAATGATATATGGCTTTTGCAAGGGATGTAGTCCACCATCAATATGTCCTTCAAAACTAAATGGCCAGTAAATTCCTGATGTCGAAAAACGCAGCAGGCCACCAAAAGGAATCCTTCGGATACGTAAATCACCATAATAAGGAATGCCCCACTGACGAAAAAGCCGCTCTTGGTTACGAGCCAATAGACTATCCTCTTTGTGATCTGTTTCCATCAATTGAAGATTAGGGCGGAGCCGATTCAGCTCTGAGGAGACCATGATAAGCTCACCCATGAGGTCACAACTATCCAACTCTATCTGAGTCAAACTTAATTTTTCGCCCAGTGAACTATCTCGATAGCAGAATCCCCAAACCCAATAAAAGGAAGCAAAAATGAAGGCGACATAGGCCGTAAGCCAATGGAGCCGCTGTAAGAATGAATGGGTTTTCAACTTTTTCCAAATCAAATACCAAGACACAGCCACCAAACTCCAAAAGATAACATAGAGTGGGATCCAAGAGACCAACGAAACTCCATTAGTCCAATTCCGTAACTGAGCGAATACCATCGGAGCGAAAAAATCCTCGAAAAATTGAGTAGCCCAAGCAGCTTTGGACAGGATCGCCAAGGTAAAAATCACCCATATCCAAAACCCACCAAGGATCAGTTTACAAAGAAAGTAAGCTTTTGAACTATACTTCATGAGGATTGCTTGGAGCGAACATCAATTAGTCTATAAAGTTGATCCGTAAGCAAATTCACAATAATAAAAAAACAACAGATTAATAACAAAGCCCCGAGGATTACTGGAATATCATAATTCAACAGAGCTGTAATTGTCAGATCTCCCACTCCACGATAGTTAAAAACCTTCTCAACAAAATAAGCACCCGCAATCAAAGATGCAAACCAGCCTGTCAATGAAGTGACCACTGGATTCATCGCATTTTGGAGGGCATGGCCAAATAGAATTTTTTGCCATGGCAAACCCTTTGCTTTGGCTGTACGGATATAATCCATTCCCATCACATCCAGAAGAGAACTTCTTGTCAATTGAGTCACCACAGCTATGGGGCGTAGCCCCAAAGCAAGTGCGGGTAGGATTAGATTCTGCCACCGAGTAACTGGATTTCCTAAGTCATCGTATTCAAAAAGACTACCCTGAAGGTTTAGGCCGGTAAAGGGCGCTAACACAAAACCGAAAAGAATAGCGAAAAAAACCGCTGAGAGATAACTGGGTACCGAAATTCCGACAGAGCTGAACAAAATGATCAGTTGATCAAATAAACTGCCACGGCTCACTGCACTCAAAATCCCCAGGATAATCCCGAACAAACTTGCAAAACCAAAAGCTGAAATAGCCAAAATCAAAGTTTGGGGTATTCGTTCTAACAGCATTTCGCTTACATTTCTGCCCGTCATATATGAGATACGAAGATAAGGCCATTTGAAGCCAAAGCCAATATCAGAACCTATGAAAGCATAGGACGATTTGTGATAGCGCTGTACTAAAAACTGTTTATTCCCAATATAAACCGGAGATAAATCTAAAAGATAAAGCCCTAACTGTACCGACAAGCTCTGATCTAGGCCCATTTCACGTTTTTTGGAGTCTATCGTCTTTTGATCGCTCCGTTGACCAAAACTCAACCTAGAAGGATCTACTGGTGCCAAATAAATAATAGCACTCACCACTACGATTACACTAATCAACGTAAAAATACCAGCTCCCAATGATTTAAGAAATCCGCTGATCCCCATGAGTAAAGTTTTGGAAAGACATTAGGGTTGGTAAAAAATCTTTTGGGTAAATAGGCCTTCTCTACTTCGGACAGATATCAAATATACTCCCGAAACAACCGTATCCATATCAAGGTATCCGATCGAGCCATTGATGTCCATGCTCCTAATTTGTCTACCTATTATGTCAGAAACCATGACTGTGTACCGACCATCCTTCTCGAAACGAAAACCCAAACCACTACCTGATCGCTCCACTTCAAAGCAATTCTTCTCAGTAGGGATATCTGTGCTGCTCGTGCTTACCGGTGGAGTCAGTTTTATAATTCTATGTGTGTTTGGCGTATTATTAACCCAAGAATTGCCATTAGTAGCTAGATAAATATTCCCCGAAGGATCTTGGCAAATATCACGAAGCCTTCCGTATGTACCTACTAAGTTTTTACTTTCTTGGTATCGTCCATCGACCTCTGAAATAACACTTAGGTACAGATCCTTAAGCACTGCCATAAGAATTTTTCCGTCCAACTCGGGCAATTCAGGATTTTGATACATGATTAGGTCTGAAGGCGCCACGGTAGGTGTCCATGCAAAAAGTGGTTCCGCTACACTATTTGCTTCACAAAATTCTATTTCGCTTGGCAGATTACAAAAGCCTTCGACATTAGGCCAACCATAGTTTTTTCCCGCTACCAATACTTGGAATTCGTCGTCTGTGCTGGCACCATGCTCCGTGATATAGACCAGACCATCAGGACTTACGAACATACCTTGGACGTTTCGGTGACCAAAAGAATAGACAAGACTGTTTTCAAAAGGATTGTCTTGAGGAATACTGCCATCTTTATTCATCCTAAGAACTTTACCATTCAGACTTTGAAGGTCTTGAGGAAAAGTCAGATCTTGGGCATCACCAGTGGACATCAAAAGGGTGCCATCCGGCAAAAACTGAAGCCGAGCACCATTATGGGTGGTGTTGGCGATGATTCCATCAAGAATCACGCTAGGCTCTACCAAAACACTACCATCATATCGATACCTTACGAGTCTTTCTCGCATCTGATTATTTGAATTACGGTATGTGTATACGCAGTACAAGTAGCCATTTTGATCAAAGTCAGGATCAAAGGCCATACCGAGCATACCTGATTCCGCTTGTTGAATAACCTGCTGGCGAATATCCAGAAGGACTTGGATCTCTTTGGTGGTAGGATTAAGTTTTATGATCCGGCCTCTACGTTCTGAGATCCACAAATCACCATCAGATCCATATAGCACTTCCCACGGGATATCTAGATTATTGACCAAAACTTCCGCAGAAAAACTGACACCCCCTATCTGAACTGACGATTGTCCAAATAAGGCTGAATTCATCGTAAGATTCAAGAAAAGCGCAAGCAGAAAAAATTTCTTAGTTATTTCCATTCGTTATAATTCATTTTCACAGCCTACTTTATAAGCTATACATTCAATTGATCCTCAATATCAGAACCAAAGATAAATTAAAAATCATAATGTACAAAACCTTTTGCAAATCGCAAAAAAATCATGGAAAAATCTAAACACTTTGGTCAGTATTGGTTTTATACGTAGATTTGTACGAACGATCGTTCTTATGATCAGATTTCATAATCTAATAAAAAGAAGCATCCGATGAATATCGAAATGATTGACAACCTTGCCATGATTGAAAATTCTGCCAGAGAATTTGCACAGCAACGAATACTTCCTCATGTAATGGAATGGGATGAAGCACAGCATTTTCCCGTAGATGTAATGAAAGAATTAGGTGCACAAGGCTTTCTGGGAATCCTTGTTCCAGAGACCTTTGGCGGTAGCGGGCTTGGATACCAAGAGTACATAACTATTCTTACAGAAATAGGCAAAGTTTGTGGATCTATCGGTCTTTCAGTAGCTGCACACAATTCGCTGTGTACTGGGCATATCCTTTCTTTTGGTAATGAAGAGCAAAAGCAAAAATATCTCCCAAAATTGGCTTCAGGCGAATCCATAGGAGCATGGGGCCTTACAGAAGCAAATACAGGGTCAGACGCCATGAGAATGAAATGTGTCGCCGTAAAGGATGGGGACCATTATGTCTTAAACGGTTCTAAAAACTGGATCACCCACGGTAAATCAGGGGACGTAGCCGTAGTTTTAGCTCGGACGGGAGAACTCTTGGACAGCCGAGGTATCACAGCCTTCATCGTAGAAAGAGGGACTCCTGGCTTCTTGGCTGGCAAAAAAGAAAATAAACTTGGAATGCGAGCTTCTGAAACAGCGGAAATGATTTTCGAAGATTGCCGTGTGCATGAATCTCAAATTCTTGGTAATGTAGGAGACGGTTTTATCCAGGCTATGAAAATTCTTGATGGTGGTCGTATAAGTATAGCAGCTCTTTCACTAGCCATCGCGAAAGGAGCTTATGAAGCTTCCGTAAAATATGCGAAGGAAAGAGAACAGTTCGGAAGGCCTATTGCAGATTTTCAAGCCATCGCCTTCAAACTAGCTGATATGGAAATGAAAATTCAAGCGGCAGAACTACTCACTAGACAAGCGGCGGACCTAAAAATGCGAGGAGAAAAAATGACCACGGAATCCGCAATGGCTAAATACTATGCCTCAGAGATCTGCGTACAAATAGCCACTGATGCCATTCAGATTTATGGCGGGTACGGCTACACCAAAGATTTTCCAGTAGAGAAATACTTCAGAGATTCTAAGCTTTGTACCATCGGAGAGGGAACTTCGGAAATCCAAAAACTGGTCATCAGTAGAAATATCCTGCAAGGATCGTAATTCTAGAAAGAACAAATTTTGGCTTAGATACTTTTACTCAGAAATTTTGGGTAGCAGGTGAAGTATTTGGTAGTTTCAGATAGTTCGCCAAAAAAACCTGAAACCAAGGAAAATGGCAAGACTGTGCCATTTTTCAATAGGATACTTATACCTTCCCTATCGGAATGGTAAGCATGATTTGTCTCACGAAGCTCGAAAAACAGATAACGATATTCCTCTTCAGTACAATCTATTTTCCTGCTAATTTGCTTTAGAATATCTTGTCTTTTTATAAGATCGATTGGGGTATCTGATACCTCCACGGCAAAAAGTTTTCGTTCCATTAACCCATTTGCCAAAAGGCGAAGAATAGCATCGTCACTACTTTGATTGATTTTGATCAATTGATAAATGTCTGCATCATCTAGGCTCAGAAATTGTTCGAGTCTCTCTTTACTGAATTCCGCAGATTGATCTGATAGAAGTTGTATCAAATTTTTTGGAGCACCCTCCTTAGAAAATGTACCTTTGAAGATTTGCTCTTGGGTTCTTTCTACCATGGCACTGAGCATCCGTTCTGCAGCGACAGAAGTCTTGTGGAGGTATACTTGCCAATACATCGTTCGTCGCGCCATCAGAAATTTTTCCACAGAATAGATACCTTTTTCTTCGATGACGAGATCGTTTTCGATGACGTGAAGCATCTGTAGGATTCGGTCGTAACCGACCACACCTTCTGCCACACCAGAATAAAAACTATCTCTGCTCAAGTAATCCAAGCGGTCCATATCTAGTTGGGAGGAGACAAGTTGATGTAAGAACCTTTTATGATAGCTGTTCTCAAAAATAGCGAGTGCTAACTGAAGCTTGCCTCCAAATTGATCATTTAGATTTTGGATGACCCACTTGGAGATTTCTTCATGGTGGATTGGGATTATTTTTCGCTCCAAGGTATGAGAAAAAGGCCCATGCCCGATATCGTGACATAAAATAGCCAGACAGACCGCTTCAGATTCTTCATCTGTAATGTCAACACCTTTCGCCCTGAGCGTCTCCACTGCACGAACCATCAAATGGAGAGCACCTAATGCATGATGAAATCTAGTGTGTGTAGCCCCTGGATAGACGAGTGATGATAATCCCATTTGACTAATCCTCCGAAGTCTTTGGAAATACGGATGATCTATTACTTCATATAAGATCTTGTGGGGAAATCTTAGAAAACCATAAATCGGATCGTTGTAAATCTTGTTAAACTGCATCTTCAGTATTTTCTAGAGGTCCAATAGTCCTTCGGGGAGGTCCATTTGTATTTCTCTTTTTTTGAAATTGACCCCGATAATGAATTCCTCCACGATCGGGATGTACATGGACCGCTTATTGATCATTACGATTGCAAGCGTTTGTTCCGGCATTTGGATGAGTTCTGCGATTGGACCTACTTTTACCCCTTTATCGAAGACTTGAAATCCCTTGATCTTCTCAAAGGAAAGTTCTTCCTCATCTTTTTCGTAACTGACCTGATCCACGGATAAGTATACTTGGAGGTTCGCAAGACTATTAGCCACTTCTTTGTCGTCTACTTCTTCGAACTTGACTAATATACCTGATGATTCTTTGAACTCCTCGATGAAATATGGGATCAATTTTCCCGCAACATTCACGAAGAGATGTTCACTTTCTAGTACATCATCTTCATAGTTTTCATCAATTTCAAATCGGATCCAACCATCCACTCCGAAAGTCTTTCGCAGTATCCCGATCATTACATATCCATCAAACATCATCCTATTTATTGAAGTCTATCAATTGCATTTTTACAGCATAACCCCTTTGTACACGAACATCCCAAGGCAAGGTGAAATTCAGATTCTGGCTATCAAATACTTTCATCTCTCGCTGGATCATTCCCACCCCCCTTGCAAAATATTGCATGGCATATCGATATTGTAACCCAAGATCTTCATCAGCCAGCTGCACCTGAACGATGTCTTCAAACTGCTGATCACCAACACTTTGCGATACTTTTTTTGCTAATATAAGACTGCGCCATTCGAGATATGGTTGGAAAGTCTCCCCCGCAATATTAACCCAAACATCAGGATCAAACAAACTCGTGGCCCGCCAAGTTCGATTGACTTCTACAGGAAATATTAGATCAATAAATTTAAGATTTCCTTCCGTACGGATTACATGGCGATTATTGATTCTCTGCCATGACTGAACCCCACGAACGGTGTACACGCCCATGAGACTCGATTTTGTAGACCATAAGACCTCGCTGACCAAAGATCTATCAGCTTCTTGTAATACTTCCTTGATTTCAAATCGATGATAGCTGCGGACCGTGTCCCGCTGCATACCATTTCCACGGATAAAAATCGAATCCACGGCATATTCCCAAAACCTACCCTCCTCCATCGGAAAATATGACAAACCCAGATCCACCTCATCAGCAGCCGTAGTTGATTTTTCACAACTAATAAATAGCAACAGGAGAAGAAATACCGCGGGAATTTTCATCATTTGGCAAAGATTGAGCTACATGTTTTCTTTATTGATACGAAGACTACTGTGAATATATCCACCCCCAATCAAATCATCACCCTCGTAAAAGACTGCTGACTGCCCTGGAGAAATTCCCTTCACATCGGCATAAAATTCCACGGCAACCATTCCATCTTGGTTGTGCAGGCTACTAAGCGCCCCACCATCATTGTATCGTACACAAGTCATGGCTTCGATACCATCCGGTATTTGAGGATATTTCATGCTGTTGACATTGGAGACCATCATACCGTTGCGCATAAGGCTTTGGACATCACCAAGTACCACTGTATTCGTTTCTGGTCGGATTTCAGAGACATATTTCGGTTCAGAAAAAGTCACACCCAAACCTTTTCGCTGTCCGATCGTGAAAAAAGGATACCCTTCATGATGTCCTAAAAAATTTCCATCTTGATCTACGAAGGTACCACCCTTAAGCTTTTCTTCGATGCCCTCTACTCTTCTTTTGAGAAAGCCACGATAATCATTATCCGGAACAAAACAGATCTCAAAACTTTCAGCCTTTTTGGAGAGCTCTTCGTAGCCATAGTAGGCAGCCATCTGTCTGATCTCTGGTTTGGTGTATCCGCCCAGTGGAAACTGTGTACGAGCCAAACATTCCTGATCCAGGCCCCAAAGTACATAAGACTGATCCTTCCGCTCATCCTTACCTTTAGAAATGAATTTCCTGCCCTCGGCTTCTTTGACGACAGCGTAATGCCCCGTGGCGATAAACTCACAATCCATGGCATCTGCACGCTTCAGAAGTGCACTCCATTTGATATGTGTATTGCAAAGGACACAAGGATTCGGAGTACGTCCGGACATATATTCATTGACGAAATTGTCGATCACATAATCTCCAAACTCCTCTCGAATATCAATAATAAAATGATGGAATCCCATCTGAACAGCCACTGCCCGAGCATCATTGATCGAATCAAGACTACAGCAGCCCGTTTCCTTTTTCGAACCACCACTATTGGCATAGTCCCAGGTTTTCATCGTAATTCCTACGACTTCATATCCTTGATCATGTAGCATCATAGCAGCTACTGTACTATCAATACCGCCACTCATGGCCACTAGAACCCTTCCCTTCTTACTCATAATGAATTCTTCTAAATTGGATACAAAGGTAATACATACCGCTCATTTAACTTTGGATTTGTAAGTTTGGTTCGATTTGTAATCTATTTACTCAATAATAGCGTGAATTTCATTACTTTAATCAAGGGTTTTTTTACTTTTGCGCTCTTAAAAATAAGCATCAAAAGATAAGGTATGGATTACAATCATAACCAAGTAGAGAAAAAGTGGAAAGAAATCTGGAATCAACAACAACTTTACAAGGTAGAAAACAATTCCGAAAAACCTAAATATTACATCCTCGATATGTTTCCATATCCTTCGGGAGCGGGACTTCACGTGGGGCACCCACTAGGATACATTGCATCTGATATCGTAGCAAGATACAAAAGACTAAGGGGATTTAATGTACTCCATCCGATGGGCTATGACGCATTTGGATTACCGGCAGAACAATATGCCATCCAAACGGGGGTACATCCAGCCATCTCAACTGAACAAAATATAGCTCGATATAAGCAGCAGCTTGATAACATAGGCTTTAGCTTTGATTGGTCACGAAGTGTAAATACCTCGGATCCCAACTATTATAAATGGACCCAATGGATTTTCCTCAAGCTATTCAACAGTTATTTCGACCTAAAAGAAAATAAGGCCAAACACCTAGATTCTCTGATCGAACAATTCGAAGCTACCGGAAATCAATCGGTGGAGGCAGCAAACACACAAGAAGGAATCTTTTCAGCAGAGGAATGGAAAAACTTCTCAGCTAAACAAAAAGATGATGTATTGATGAACTACCGCCTGGCTTACAGGAAGGTAGGATATGTCAATTGGTGTGAAGCACTGGGTACAGTCTTGGCTAATGACGAAGTGAAAGATGGCGTCAGCGAAAGAGGTGGGTTTCCAGTGATCAAAAAACCCATGATGCAATGGTCGCTACGAATTACAGCGTATGCAGAACGCTTACTTCGTTCACTAGATCACCTCGAATGGTCTGAATCCCTCAAAACCATGCAAGAAAACTGGATAGGAAGATCCGAGGGAGCACAGGTCTTTTTTGACATCGAAGGATCGGACGAAAAATTGGAAATCTTCACTACCCGACCTGACACCATTTTTGGAGCTACATTTATGGTATTGGCTCCTGAACACGATTTAGTCGCACAAATCACCACATCTGAGCGCAAGCATGAAGTAGATAAATATATAGCTTACGTACAGACTAGGACCGACCGCGAGCGACAAGCTGAGGTAAAAGAGATGACGGGTGTCTTCACTGGTGCTTACGTCATACACCCATTCACCCAAGAAAAGCTCCCCATTTGGCTAGGAGATTATGTATTAAAAGATTACGGAACCGGCGCCATCATGGCAGTACCAAGTGATGATGACCGAGATAAAAATTTTGCCACAAAATACCAGCTTCCCATTGTGGATGTGGTAGACAAATCAGAGTTTCCAAAGGCAAGTCTACACGATAAAGTGGGCAGAATGATCAATTCCGACTTTCTAGACGGTATACTGGTCCATGATGCGATCCAACTAATGATTACCAAACTCGAAGAATTAGGTATCGGAAAAAAAAGAGTGAATTACAAACTGCGTGATGCCAACTATAGCCGACAGCGCTATTGGGGTGAGCCTTTCCCGATAAAATACAACGAAGAAGGCATTGCGATCGGGCTCCAGGATGACGAATTGCCGCTGACTTTACCAGATTTAGAAGATTTCAAACCTTCCTCAGAAGGAAAATCTCCACTCGCTCGTGTAGATGCATGGGTATCAGAGGAGCCAGGATTTACAAGGGATACGGATACTATGCCAGGTTTTGCTGGATCAAGCTGGTATTTTCTCCGATATATGGATGCTGGTAATCAAAATGAATTCGCCTCGAGAGAAGCACTAGAGTACTGGAAAGAAGTGGATCTTTACATTGGCGGGACCGAGCATGCAGTGGGGCACCTCATGTATTCGCGGTTTTGGCATAAAGTATTATTTGATTTAGGTTTTGTGCCCACGGACGAACCATTCAAAAAACTAGTGAACCAAGGAATGATCCAAGGGCGATCTAACTTTGTCTACCGAGCCAACGAGCGTTTTTTTGAAGATTACCTCAAATTTAGAATTTTCTTGCCCATACTAAGCGATCTACAATTTGTCAAAGAAAATGTGGACGATCTAAGTGAGTCAAGCAATTACGACTGGAGCTTCCTGAACTCGGATTGGGTGATTGAGGTTACTTCTGGCAAACAAATAGATAAAATCAATCGGATCAAGGAAATAGCGGCCTCAAGAGGGAAAAAACTTTTGGTCCTATCTACTGAATATTTGACTGAAAATATCAATACGCCAGAGATTATAGCACAAGTAATTCACAATACCTTCTCATCTGATGAGACATTCAAAGTAATAGATACCACCACTGAAGTAGGTTCGCTGTATGTTTCGTACAACCTGACGTCCAAATATGATGCTTCCTGCTTTACCCCTATCCATGTAGATGTCAACTATGTGTACAACGACTTTCTGCAGCTCGAAAGACTAAACGATCTTCGACAATTTGAAAATGCATATTTCAAGCTAGATCCCAATCAACAATTTCAATGTAGCTGGGAGGTAGAAAAAATGTCAAAATCTAAGTACAATGTGGTCAACCCAGACCAAATTGTAGCTCAGTACGGCTGTGACTGTTTTAGAATGTACGAGATGTTCCTTGGACCTATCGAGCAGTCCAAACCATGGGATACAAAAGGAATAGACGGCGTTTCAAAGTTTTTAAGAAAGTTTTGGAATCTTTTCCACCCAAATGAAGACTTCCACATTTCAGAGGATGCACCCACCAAAGCCGAACTTAAGATCCTTCACAGCACCCTGAAAAAGATCAGCAATGATATCGAAAAGATGTCAATGAATACTTGTGTTAGTGCTTTCATGGTTTGTGTCAATGAGCTTAAGTCAGAAAACTGCAATAAACGTTCTATCCTCGAGCCTTTGGTCATTGCACTAGCTCCATTCGCACCCTTTATCGCGGAGGAGTTGTGGAATAAACTTGGTCATGAGACAAGTGTACACACAGCGACTTTCCCCGAGTATGACCCAGCATTTTTGGTAGAAGATGAATTTTTATATCCGATCTGTATCAATGGCAAAAAACGGGAAGAATATAGATTTCCATCTTCGGCTACAAAAGAAGAAATCACCAATACCGTACTCGCCCTAGAGGAAATGAAAAAATGGCTTGACAAACCTGTCCAAAAAGTCATCATCGTAGAAGGGAGAATGATCAATCTCGTAGTATGATGACCCAATTTTTTGCCAAAAATGGTTTTCTATTTTTAGGCCAATTGAACTTTGGGTCCGTGAAAAATTGAAGTAGGTTATGAAGGTTTGTGGGTTTTCGTTTATAAAAAATGCTGTGAAATATGACTATCCCATCAGGGAAGCCATTATGAGCGTTCTCCCCCTTTGTGACCATTTCATCATAGCCCTGGGGGATTCTGAGGATACGACTGAAGACCTTATTAAAGATCTCGATCCCAAAATTGAGATCATTCATACAATTTGGGATTCACAGCTGAGATCGGGAGGTCGTGTGCTGGCAGAAGAAACCAACAAAGCATTCGGAGCCATCCCTTCAGAGTATGACTGGGCTATCTATATTCAGGGAGATGAAGCCATGCACGAAGAAGATTTTGATCAAATTCGGGCGGCTATGGAGTTGTATCTTCATCATCCAGTAGTCGATGGCTTTTTATTTGATTATCAACACTTTTATGGCAGTTTTGATTATGTAGCCACATCCCCCAAATGGTACCGTAAGGAGGTCCGCATCATTAGAAATGATAAGAACATTTTCTCCTATCGAGATGCCCAGGGGTTTCGAAAAATCCCTAATAAAAAACTGCAAGTTATTCCATTGAAGGCCCGTGTGTTTCACTATGGATGGGTAAGGCCTCCACATATCATGCGTAATAAGATAAATGATTTTCATAAACTTTGGCACGAGCATGAAGAATTAGAGAAAAGACTCATTCCCACCGAAGCATTTGATTATAGCGAAGTATCGAGCCTAGAGAAGTTTAAGGGATCCCATCCAAAAGTAATGAGCGAAAGAATTCTAGCAAGTAATTGGACATTTACGAACGACCTTCAACGAAAAAAAACCAATATAGCCGAGCTCATCCGTCTCTGGATCGAGCAAAAAACAGGCTGGCTACCAGGCTCTTACAAAAACTATAGGATAATCAAAATCTAGATAGCCCAAAGATTCTCGGGATACGCTCCTTCATCTATCAATTGATTTAGAGCTGATACTACAGCGGGCTTATCTTCAGGATAGGTCACCCCGAACCAAGAAGATGTGGTGTTTAATACATGAACTTTTAGAGTATTGGATTCAATAAGCTGGTCTACAACGAGCGGAATAAAAAATTCAGACTTCAGATCTGTGTGATGATTTTTGTAAAATTCAGAAAATAACTGCTCCGAAAAACTAAAATACGAGGGCTTGAATCCCCACATATTCATAGATACTAAGGTATCAGGTGATAATGAGGCGAAACCTCCATCTGTCGGATACTGGATTTGGTGGTCCTCCGTAAAACCAATCTTGACGGTCTCTACTACATTGACTAGTTCGTTATTTTCATTGGCCATACATACTCCTCGATTGACTGTGCCATGCTCGGACATCGTATTTTTTAGATAATAGGCCACCATACAGTAATCATCACTATCATCCGCTCTCAAAAAATCTGCTACCTTTTTGAAAGCATCCTTCCCATAAAAATCATCCGCATTTATTACCGCGAATGGCTCATTGATAACGGCCGCCCCCATCATGACTGCATGGGCAGTTCCCCATGGCTTCTCTCTACCATCTGGAACAGATAACCCTGTGGGTATCCGATCCAGCTCTTGAATCACATAATCCGTCTCTATAAATCTTGCAAACTTTCCGTCATAAACCCTCCGAAATTCATCAATAAAATGAGCACGAACCACAAAAACTACCTTACCAAAACCTGCTTGGATGGCATCATATACACTATAATCGATAATGGACTCTCCACTGGGACCGAAGCTATCCATTTGCTTCAATCCACCATATCTACTGCCCATTCCAGCTGCCAGTACAAACAAAGTAGGTTTTGTCATGATGATTTATTTTCAGTCAAAGATAAAGGAACCTCAAAAGCTAAACAAGAAATATGATTGAAATGTATAAGAAGATTTTCAAAGCTTCAATCTTATTTGACAGTTCCGCGTAAGCCTAGCTCAACAGCTTCCACTGCTTCAATTTTTCCCCCTGAAATTTCGAATTTCAGCACAGTGCGAATTTTGTGGAAACCGTGGTGACCGTAGGCACCAGGGTTCATATGAATCAAACTAAATTTCGGATCCGGTAGTACCTTTAGGATATGAGAATGTCCACAGATAAACAAGTCCGGTTTGAGTGCTTGAAGTTTCCTTGCTATATTAGGCGCATACTTCCTTGGATACCCTCCTATATGCGTCATAAACACATGAATACCGCCTATTTCAAAGCTTATCTCTGAGGGGTATGCAAATCGGATATCTGCTGTATCAATATTTCCGTATACTGCCCTAAATTTTTTACCAGAAGAAAGAAATGGTGATAATGATTCAAGATCCCCGATGTCACCGGCATGCCAAATCTCATCAGCCCAGCTAATGTAAGGATCTAACTCATTTGACACAAAACTATGATTATCAGATACCAATAGTATTCGAATTGATTCCATATTTCCTCTTCTATCAAAGACTGTGATCAAAAACGACTTTGCCGAACTGCTCACCATTTTTTACTCGGGTGAATGCCTTTTCGACTTCATGAAGTGCAAAAACACTATCGACCACTGGCCGTATTTGATGTTTGGTGGTGAATTCGAGCATATCTTGAAAATCACCGTCAGATCCCATGGTAGAACCGAGGATACTCAATTGTTTCCAAAAAATAATTTGAGGATTGAGTTCGGTAATGTTTCCCAACGAACCTCCGTAGAACACTATTCTTCCTCCAAAATTGGCAAGCTTTACCAGTTTATTGAATTCGGGCCCACATGCACTATCTACGATGATGTCCACCCCACCCGTCATTTCTTTGAGTTGTTCGGCCCAGTTGCCAGATTTGTAGTTGACACCAGCCTTAATGATACCGAGGTCCACTGCCTTCATGAGTTTATGATAATGGCCTGATGTCCCGTAGACCTCACACCCCAAAGCTTTCGCAAATTGAGCTGCCTGAAGTGCGACTCCACCGCCTATGCCCGTGATTAATACCTTTTCTTTAGGCTTTGGGTTGGTTTTTTTATTTAGAGCTCTAAATGCAGTAAGGCCCGCAAGTGGAAGTGCCGCAGCTTCTTCTGCGCTGAGATGAGGTGGCATTTTATGTATATTGACGCGGGGCACAAAGCATTCTTCCGCAAAAGTACCCTGATCAGGCATACCAAAAACCCTAAATTCTGGACCTTGTACATCTTGCTTATCCCCCCAATGTATACTTGGGTTGATGATCACCTTTTTACCTGAGAAGGTCCCTACACCATCTGATCCAAGTATGATATCCGTCACTATACCTGCATATAGACCTTTGGTAATCCAGATATCACGATGATTGATGGCACTATGACTTAGTGACACCTTTTCCCAACCTCCAACTTCATAGCCCTCGAGCTTTTCGGAAAATTCAGGAAGTTGACCTTTTTCTCTAAATATGAGTCCTTTCATGATAATCTCGCTTCAATTGAACATTATTAGTACGCAATATCGGAAACATTTTCCGATTACGTAGTAAACCTAAGCACTTTTTTTTAAAAAAAAGTAAGATGATATAAATACCTAGCTTGGGTAATTTTACTTACCTAGGTAGTGCTTGAGAAGCTTACTCTTAGAAGCAGAACGCAGCTTATTGATTGCCTTGTCCTTGATTTGACGCACTCTTTCTCGGGTCAATCCAAATTTATCACCAATATCTTCGAGTGACATCGGATGATCGATGCCGATCCCAAAATACAATTTGATTACATCACACTGTCGGTCTGTTAGCGTAGACAAGGATCTTTCGATTTCTGTGCGAAGAGAAGCTAAATATTCGAGTCCCGCATCTGTATCAGGGGTCGAATTATTTTCAAGGACATCTAGGAGGGAATTATCTTCACCTTCTGCAAAAGGTGCATCCATTGATACGTGCCGAGCGGCTACTCCAAGCGTAGTCTCTACCTCTTCTGAAGCAATATCTAGAAGTTCTGCCAATTCCTCAGCGGATGGTTCTCGTTCGAATTCTTGTTCTAACTCAGAGAACGCCCTATTTATTTTGTTAAGGGACCCCACTTTATTGAGTGGCAATCTCACGATTCGGGATTGTTCTGCCAAGGCTTGAAGGATAGACTGTCTAATCCACCAAACTGCGTAAGAAATGAATTTGAATCCACGGGTTTCATCAAATCGTTGCGCTGCCTTAATCAATCCAAGATTGCCTTCATTGATCAAATCCGAGAGAGAAAGACCTTGATTTTGGTATTGCTTGGCTACAGAAACAACAAATCGAAGATTCGCTTTAGTAAGGCGCTCAAGTGCTTCTTGGTCACCCTCTTTAATCTTCTTTGCGAGGTCCACCTCCTCCTCTGGGGTAAGTAGATCTACTTTACCAATTTCTTGTAAATACTTTTCGAGGGATTGACTTTCTCTGTTGGTTATCGATTTGGTAATCTTAAGTTGTCTCATCTAAATCGTCCTATTTCTATAAAAAAATGCGAAGATAACATTATACAAGGATATCACAAGACACCACCTGCCAATCTTCTTGGTCAATCCAACTGCATGAATCGTACCATATTTTGAGTTTCGGTATTACTGTCAATTAACAAGAGTTCGAAAACCACTTGATTTCATTGACGAAATCCAACCCTAGTAATTAATTTTAATCAAAAAAAGTTCATTTATTTTGTGATGTCGAAAAATAATTTTTTATTTGAGCCTTAGAATGAGTGACCTCGTGTGCAGATGCAAAAAATTGTCGTCATTACGCGAAACCATGCATAATATAGATTGGAGGTTTTCGTAAAGAAGACCTTTCAGGTGGATTCATGTATTATCAAGGATTCAGCATCTCATACAAGTAGCATATGAATTCACTCAAGTATTCTAAACCAAAAAAAAAATATGAACCGCATCAAAATCGAAATGGAATTTTTATTGAAGGCCTCTCCGGCTATTGTCTACCAATTCCTGACCACACCTGCATGTTTGGTTCGATGGTTTTGTGATAGTGTTGAAATCCTGGGTGAGGAGTATCATTTTAGTTGGAATGGTTCTACGGAATCAGCTGAAATGATCGATGATATCGAAGAAGAAAGAGTAAGATTCCGCTGGGAATACGCAGACGATGACGAATACTTAGAGTTTCGAATCTACAAAGCAGAAATAACAGAAGATACAGTCCTAGAGATTACGGATTTTTGCGATGCTGATGAAGAAAAAGAGCAAAAAGATCTTTGGGCAAGGCAAGTGACTCAATTAAAAGTCGAATCTGGAGGCTGATACTAAAATTCATACCAAATACCCTCGTGTTTGATGCTCAGTTTTTTTGAATCCGATGATTCCTCTACCCTTCCTATTACTTTTGCCTGTACGCCATACGATTCAGAAATCGCTATTAGCCGTTCAGCTGATTCCTGAGAATCTACAAAAATCTCTAATCTATGCCCCATATTGAACACCTGAAACATCTCTTCCATTGTGCTACCTGATTCCTCTTGAATCATTTTGAACAGTGGCGGCAGCGCCAGCAAGTCATCTTTAATAATGTGAAGTGGTTGGTCAACAAATTTCATGACCTTAGTCTGGCCTCCTCCTGAACAATGGACGATACCATGGATATGGTTACGAAGCGAAGGTAACATCTCTTTTAGAATAGGTAGGTATGTTCTAGTCGGTGAAAGCACTAATTTTCCTATCGTAATCTCCCCAAACCCATCAATGTACATTCGATCATCCAGCTTTTTGCTTCCACAATATACGACACTTGGATCCAAATTCGGGTCAAAACTTTCTGGATACTTTTCGGCGTATGATTTAGAAAAGACATCATGGCGTGCTGAAGTCAAACCATTACTTCCCATACCTCCGTTATACTCAGATTCATAAGTAGCCTGTCCATAGGAAGCTAAGCCCACGATCAAATCGCCCGGCCTAGGATCAATGGTGATGACATCTTCCCTCTTCATTCGTCCAAATGCTGTAATTCCTACATCTATAGTCCGGACTATATCACCTACATCAGCTGTCTCACCACCAGCTAGTGATAGGTTGATGCCAAACTGCTTAAAACTATCCAAATAATTTTGTGTTCCCGTGATGATCTCTTGCAATACCTCGCCAGGTATGTGTGTTTTGTTTCTACCGATGGTAGATGAAACGATGATTTGATCTACACATCCCACACAAGCCATATCATCGAGATTCATGATGATGGCATCTTGAACCACACCTTTCCATACTGAAATATCCCCAGTCTCACGCCAGTACAGGTAGGCAAGACTCGTTTTGGTGCCAGCTGTGTCGGCATGCATTATACAGCAGTGATCAGGACTACAAGCTAATATGTCAGGCAATACCTTGCAGAAAGAGCTAGGGAAAAGTCCTTTGTCAAGGTTTTTGATCGCTTGGTGAACTTCTGATTTATTGGCACTTACCCCCCTTTGGGCATATTTTTTTGCATCCATGTGAATCGTTGATCGTTGATCTTCTAATTTTTTGCGGGTCTTGACTTCATACGACAAAGATAAAAAATCTTTCAGAATTGATATCAATATTAAAAAAACGTCTATATTTGAGAAAATTTGTCAATATTGCGATGTAGGATAAAAAATTTTAAATAGTTTTTTGAAATAAAAAAATACAATTTCAGAATTTTACTTATGCGCATAGACATTAACCGACAAATAATTTCAATAACAATGACTTTTCAAAACACTTTTTTATAAAAATTTTGCCAAACGTATCTGATGATCGAACAAACCGTGAAACAACTCAAACGCGTCAAAAATCGTTTATCTTCTCGTAGCAAAAAAATTCAATAACAAATTCATGGCTAGACTTTTCGCTTTATTATTGATCCTAACGTTCTTATGCTCTGATTTAGCTGCCCAATATGATGAGCACGTATATGGAATCCGTACTGCTGTCGGCATTGTGAACCCAAGAAAACAAAGTGTCTTTGTAGGGGACGAAGGGGATTTTGTCACACATGAAGTCGCATTTATTACTGCTACCCCCTCTCTAAGCTTAGGCGGGTTTCATCAATCAAAGATCGGTTGGCTCTATGTGCAGACTGAGCTTATGTACAATTCTTACAATTTTGACTTCGATGTCAATTACTTCGAAAACAACATCCTGACCACAACTAAAGTCCGAGAAAAATATAGGTATATCAATGGACAAGTTACCGCCGGGGTCCATACTGAAAACGTAAGGTTGGGCGTAGGTCCCATCTTCCATTATGTAGTTGGTCACGAAGCAGATTTTAGCGTCATTGAATCTTTTAGTAACAAACTGCGAAGACTGAATACGGGGATGGTAGCATCAATTGGCTACGATTTTGAAATGATCAACGTAGACTTTAGATACGAGCGAGCACTAAAGACTATTGGTGACCACCTTTATTGGGGCCCATCAAAATCTAGATTCCAAAGTAGACCCGACCAAATCAGCCTAGCCATTGGTATCAAACTTGGTAAAATTATTTGGTAATCTTTAGCTAAAAATCTGGCTTCTCAGATACTTTCATTTCCTAGTGTTTGGGATTTTCTATTATTTTCTTACCATCTTCTTTCGCAATGTACCTTCTGATCTCGTGTATCCTGCTGAATGCTTCCCTCACCATCATCTTCAAGTATTTTGACAAGTACAAAATAGACATCTTCCAATCAATAGCCATCAATTATATCACCTGCTTTATCACGGGATCATTGGTGATAGGTCAAATGAGCTTTGTACCGCAAAGTGCCTCTTCCCAATGGTTTCCATATGCATTGGTACTTGGAATACTATTCATCACTGTATTCAATTTTGTGGGTGCCACGGTCAAAACAAATGGAGTGATGGCAGCTTCCATCTTTCAAAAAATGTCCTTAGTAGCACCAACGATTTTAGGATTGGTAGTTTATCAAGAATCTAGCGGATGGCTAAAAATATTAGGAATCTTACTGGCTATAGGATCGATTTTCGTACTAGTAAAGCCATCAGAAGCCGACCATTCAAACATTGCACCATCTCAAGCTGCTCATTCCGTAGGCTACTTATTATTTCCTCTGGCTACATTCTTCGGAAGTTGCCTGATCGATGGTGGACTTTACTTAGTCCAAAGGCAAAACTGGATCAATGGTGAAGACCTTCCCTTCACGACTATACTTTTTGGAGTTGCCGCTGTGGGTGGATTGATTGGGATGCTATATCAATACATTCGGGAAGGTAAGACCATCAAAAAATCTTCTATCCTTGGCGGAATTATTTTAGGCGTTCCTAATTTTTTTTCAATCTACCTGTTGATGCTCGTACTCGCCAATGGATGGGAAGGGTCATTCGTTTTTCCTGTCAATAATGTCGGAATTTTATCAGTTTCAGCTTTGGTGGGCGTTCTAGTATTCAAAGAGCTCATGAGTATATCAAAGATTGCTGGACTAGCCATGGCTGTCTTGTCCATTTTACTCATTTCAAATAATTAAATAAGAGGTGGAGGAGTTTTTCTATACCATTGATCAAAATTATGAAGCAGAGCTGCGTATCAAAAATAGCAAATTTCTGAGCTATGCGTGGCCGGTAAGAAATGAGCCTGAAGTGAATGAAAAATTGGCCTTCATCAAAGAATTACACCCCAAAGCCACACACCATTGCTACGCATACCGCTTGGGATTTGACAAAACTAAGTTTCGTTCCAATGACGATGGTGAGCCTTCAGGCACAGCCGGAAAACCGATCTTAGGCCAAATCGATAAAAAGTTATTGACCAACACTTTACTGGTAGTGGTAAGGTACTATGGTGGAATCAAACTTGGGTCTTCAGGCTTGATTTCTGCATATAAAGAATCGGCTGAGCTGGTACTCCATTCCGCTGAGGTCGTCAAAATTTACCACATGGAGAATTGGGAACTAGAATTTGGTTTTCCTGACATGGGCGTAATTCTCAACGAAATCAAAAGTTTGGACATCGAAATCCTAAATAAAGAGTTTTCAGAAGTCGTGAAAGTGCTTATCCAAATGAAAAAGCAGGATAGCCCTCGGCTGATGACCAAATTAAAAGCGAGACTACTCAGCATTACCGAAGATGAAATAACCGAAAAAACAACGATACCACATTGCAAAATCACAAAATGGGATAAAGCGTTTCTTTTTAACTAACTCGATACAATATGACAAAAATAGGGATTACCGGAGGCATCGGTTCTGGAAAAACTACCGTAGCTCGCATATTTGAGGTCTTGGGAGTCCCCGTCTATTATGCAGATGATCGGGCAAAAATCCTAATGAAAACAAATCTGGCGCCGAAAATTAAATCACTTTTTGGTCTCCAGTCCTTTGATGAAGCCGGAGAACTCAACCGTGCATTTATTGCCCAAAAGGTTTTCACCAATAAATCAATGCTTCAAAAGCTCAACAACCTTGTGCATCCCGCCGTACAAGAGGATTACCTAAATTGGTGTGACCAGATTACGGAACCTTATTCATTGAAGGAAGCTGCATTGCTTATAGAATCTGGCTCTTTCAGGCAGCTCGACCGGCTGATCGTGGTGACGGCACCGCTGGAATTACGCATCAAGCGTGTGCAAAAAAGAGATGGTAGTACAGAAGAAATGGTCCGTCAGCGCATCGCTAATCAACTAAGTGAAGAAGAAAGGCTTCAGCAGGCAGACTTTGTCATATCTAATGACGAAAGCTCTGGTTTGATCAAGCAAACAATCGACCTACACCATAAAATTTTGGAATTCACTAGAAAATCAGCTTTTTAGCCTCCACCTGCGAGGATCAACCATCGCAATTAAATCCTCTGAAAATCAGGGAGAAAGAAAAAAGTATAAAAAAAAGGATCGCAATTATTCTCTAATCTCAAAAAATGGTTCTATCTTTCCATTCGAAAAAATGAACGACCATGACAAAAGCAAGTAAAAAGAAGGTAGCTACTTCTGTTGAAGATAAAGCAGCTGAGAAAAAACTAATCTACGTGAGCATTGGGGTGACACTCATCGTTATGTTCTTATTTTACCTGATGTTCAAAAACGTATTTTAATCAAGGTTTTGCAGTCAATTAGATGTTTAGTCTGTTAGTTTAGATCTCAAGTTTAGGTTCGAGATACCAAGATCTAGGTTCTACCTGGGCTCTAATCTTGTTGATGATTGATTTGTATTCAGAAGGATTGCACTGAGTTTTGATACCTACACGTGTCAAATTGCCGTTTTTTATGATGACTGCTTCATAGCCAAATCTCTCGATTTTACGCTTCATTTGTATTACATTAGCATTTCGTGAGAATGCGCCCGTGATAATGGTACATGAACCTACCGTTTCCGTCGTCTTTGTTTCCGGTTTTGGATTTGTAGTACTGTTACTTTTTTTCGATGTTGGAGAATCTTCATTATTGGGAACTTTAATTTCGTTCGGTTTGTCGAAATTAGTCGTGTCCGCTAAAGTTACGTCAGTCGAATCATCAGAAACATCCACAACTTCTGTTTTGAGGTTCTCCATTTTCTTCGGAGTTTTGTCAGAAGATCGATTCATCAAATATCCGAAAATCATTAGGAAGGTAAGGCCCAAAATGATAGGCAGCCACGGGATTTTCCTTGTAGGTTTCTTGGGCGTATGGATCATTGTATCAGTATCCACGACGTGTTTCCCCGTAAATTGCTGCGCCACTGGTTTGATAGAAACCTTCGTACTTGGTGGTACGAGCCATTCGTGGAAGGGATATGAGGCTTGAAAGTGAATCCCACTTTCAGTTTTCTTAAACAGACCAAATCTTTCGAAACTAACTTCCTGAAAATTGATTAATCGATTGAAAGCTTTGGAAAATTCTTGATCCAGCTCCTCCCCTATTCCTCGGTCCTGCCCAAGCTTATCATAAGCCATTCTCAAATCTGAAATGCTTACCTTATTATCCTCAAGAAATGAAAGGGTTTGATACGGAGGATAGATCGAAAACTCTGATATTTCGATTCGTGCACTGACAAAATTTAAATAAACAAGTCCAAAGTACGGTACAGGCACCTTACCTTGTTTCAACAAAATTTCCAACAAAATTTGACCCTTTGGTTCCATGCATTCAACTTGCCTACCAGTGATAGTGCCAAAATAATGCCAAAAATAAGCCAAAGCGACTATCTTTTCATAATTTCAGTTGTTATATAGTTCTATATTTGCAATCTAGAAAAAATCAAATCGCATATTCGCATGTTAAACAGAATTCCTAGAGAACGTTCAGCCAAGCTTTTCGAACACGCGAAGACCCTGTTTCCGGGTGGGGTAAACTCACCTGTGAGGGCCTTCAAATCGGTTTCGGGTCCCCCACTCTTCATCACCAAGGGCGACGGTGCCTACATTTGGGATGAAGATGGCAATAAGCTGCTGGACTTCTGTGGATCTTGGGGACCTTTGATCTTAGGCCACAATAATCCAAAGATTAAAGAAGCCATCATCCAGACAGTAGAAAACGGAACAAGCTTTGGCACACCTACGAAATTTGGTAATGAAATTGGAGAATTAATTATCAAAAACCACCGCTACATCGAGATGCTCCGATTCGTGACCTCTGGTACAGAGGCCGTGATGAGTGCCATCCGACTGGCGAGAGGGTATACCAAAAAGCATAAAATCATCAAATTTGAAGGCTGCTACCACGGACATGTGGATTCACTCATGGTCAAAGCCGGGAGTGGATTGGTGACCTTCGGCGTAGGTAGTTCTGCTGGGATTACCCCAAATATTGCGAGTGACACTATCGTACTCGCTTTGAATGACTTGCAAGGCGTGATGGACGTACTCGCTGCTCACTCGGAGGAGATCGCAGCCATCATCATCGAGCCTATACCAGCGAATAATGGTCTACTACTTCAAGACCACTCCTTTCTGACATGGCTCCGCAAACTCTGTGATGATTATGGGGTGCTCCTTATTTTTGACGAAGTCATCAGTGGATTTCGGGTAGGATTTGAAGGAGCGGCTGGCCTGTATGCCATCGAACCAGATTTGATCACCTTTGGAAAAATCATCGGAGGAGGACTTCCAGTTGGCGCCTATGGTGGAAAAAAGGAAATCATGAAACACATCGCTCCTGATGGCCCGGTGTACCAAGCAGGCACCCTCAGCGCCAATCCTGTGACCCTTTCCGCCGGAATAGCCGCTCTAAAACAGTTGCTTGAAGAGGGCTTCTACGAAAAAATGGCCGAGAAGACCAGCCATTTCGTAGCCAAAATCAATCACTTCCTGGAATCAAAAGCGATTCCGGCTCATATGGTTTCTGTGGGTAGCATATTTTGGTTGGCATTTAGTGAGCAGCGCATTATAACGGCGGATCAGATTGATCCCAAAAAAATGGACTACTTCAAAATCATCCACCATGAGCTTTTGCAGCGCCTTATTTACTTTGGTCCTTCTGGATATGAGGTTGGTTTTGTCTCTGACGCACATACTGCGGAGCAACTTGACTGGGCAGCTTCCCAAATTTGTGAAGTCATTGAATTAGCTTATCAGACAACACAAGTTTAGTTAGGATGAAGCCTTTGTCGTATATCGTGGTATTTTATATGTTGGCTGCTTTGATTTGGTGGTCTGTACTGCTATTCAGAAAAAACAATCAAATTTTTGAACTTCAGACAAGCCAGATCCAACAAGCTTATAATACCATCTATGGGACTGAAAATTTTGACATCTTAGATACGCCCGAGTACAAGGAGAGTTATGGCACCTATCAGGGACAATTCTTCATGATTTTAGGAGAGGCCATTGTATTTGGATTGAGTTTGACCTTGGGGATATATTTTATATACAGATCCTACCGTCGTGATCTGAAAACAGCAGAAAAGCAAAAGAACTTCCTGCTCTCAGTCACACACGAACTCAAGTCTCCAATCACCTCCATAAATCTTAGCCTGGATACCCTTCGAAAAAGGAAACTAGAAGGTTACCAAATCTCTCAAATCAGTGACGCAGCTATCCAAGAAAGTAATAGGCTAGAAAAACTCATCAACAATTTACTTTTCGTTGCCAAGATAGATCATGATTATCAGTACTTTATGGAAGATATTTCCATCCCTGATCTGATTTCAGAAATGAGCAATACATTCTCTATCCAATATCCTGATCAGCAAATCCATTGGGAAAACCATTCTCAATCGGGGTATATCCGCGCAGATAGAGAGTCATTGCATTCCATCATGGTAAATCTGATAGAAAATGCCATCAAATACGGTGAGCGGAAGGATATCACCGTTACATTCGAGGAACAAGGAGATCACATAACGCTGTCTGTCAAAGACTTAGGAATTGGCATACCCGAACCTGAAAGAAGAATGATCTTCAGCAAATTCTATAGAGTTGGTTCAGAAGAAACCCGTAAAAGCAAAGGTACTGGACTAGGACTTTACATCGTAAGCCAATTAGCGAGAGCCAATCAAGCCAGCATTTCTCTACAGGAAAATAGTCCAAATGGTAGTATTTTCAAAGTGAGTTTTCCAAAATTAAAAATTTAGATTCATCATGAGGATTTTACTTGTAGAAGACGAAGAAAATATCAGAAAACTGGTAAAGATGAATCTCGAATTCGAAGGCTATGAGACCGTCACTGCCGAGGATGGACGTACGGCTTTAGACCTGATCTCTACCCAGCACTTCGACCTTGTCCTGCTCGATATCATGATCCCTGAGATCAACGGCTTCCAAGTGTGCGAGACCATCCGCCTAAAAAATAAGGAAGTAGGCATTATCATCATCTCCGCAAAGGACAGCTCAGCCGATCGAATACTCGGACTAAAACTAGGCGCGGATGACTACCTTACCAAGCCCTTCAACCTCGAGGAACTGCTACTCCGCGTCCAAAATCTGCTAAAAAGAAGCAAGGACACCGTGAAAAAAAGCCTTGACAGCTTTAGTTTTGACGGAAATTACATCAACTTCCAGACATACGAAGCGGTAGGCACAGTTGGTGAGTTCAGACTAACCAATAAAGAGGTGCTCCTACTGAAAATGTTAATCGAGCGGGCCAATGAAGTCGTATCCAGGCAACACATCCTCCAAAACGTGTGGGGCTATGATGTGTACCCCAGTACCCGCACCATTGATAACTTCATCCTCTCCTTTCGCAAGTACTTCGAAAAAGATCCCAAGGAGCCCAAGTACTTTCATTCTATCCGGGGCGTCGGCTATAAATTTTCTTATACTCCGCCCCTAGCAGAGAAGTAGTCCTATCAGGCACTAAGCTTCATCCATATCGAATCGAACATTGTTCTTCACAGCCCATTCTGTTGTGGCGATGGTGGCTAGGGTTGGCGCTACGAAAGCGCCCAAAACCGGTATCATCAGGATGACCATAAAAGCTGCCCCCGTGCCCATCAGATACATCCGGTGCCTCTTAGCGATCTGAATACTTTGCTGCATCGATACATAGCGCTCCAGGTAATAATCCAGACTACTGAATCCCATAAAATATGATTGCACCAAGAAGGTAGCTGGCCCAGTGACCACAGAAACCAAGGGAATAAAACTCGCCAAGATCAATAGAATGGTGTACTGCATTTCTTTGAAAAAATTGCGAATCGAAATCCGGATTCCACGCCACAATTCGGAGATAAAATTACTATTCGTATCCAGATTGTCCTGAAGCAACAGTTTTTTTTCGAAACTGACGCTGAGTGCACTCATCACCGGGCTGAGGATCGCCAAAATGACATAGCGATACGCCAAAAAATAGATGAAAGCCACAATGATAAAAGCGATGATGGTCCCAAAATTACTGATGAAACTTTTGGCCCACTCCCAGGGAATCACATCCTGCAAAAACGGCCCTATGGTAGATGACATCCCTAACAATTCAAAGATGATCCACGTAGAAAGCCCCAGACTGATCAATCCCGAAAGTAACAAATAGGGCCACAAACCACTAATGCGCAGGTGATCATACGCCGAAAAGACATCACCAAAACCACGAATAAACCGACTGACAGATCCTATCACGTTTCAAAAGATTTTAATACTACAAAAGTAAGAACTCTGAAGACACCCCGCATCACTTTTCGATCAGCTCCTTGAACTTATAGATGATTACTTGGATAGAACCTCTAGAAATGAGCTCATGGGTTGGATCAAGGACTTCATTCACTCCTACCCCAGTTAGCGCAAGTTTGAAACTTGTGCTATACAAGAAATCCATAGCTGTGTGCTTTATCCTGGAGATATGAAAAAAAGAGGAATGTCCCCACTGTTAGCGAAAGTTTGTAACTTGTACTTTAACGACCAGGTCTCATTTCACGCAAAGTCCGCAAAGATTTTCACGCAAAGACCACTGTTAGCGCAAGTTTGAAACTTGTGCTATACAATAAAATCAATAGCCTTGGACTTTAGCCCGTGGATAGGATGATCAAGCAATACTCTATTTAACAGGACAAAATTACAGCATCAAAGCCACCACTCCGGATGGAGTGGCGAGTCTATAGCCGTGGGCTTTAGCCCGCGGATATGAAATTATAGGGATATCGCTTTTGGCGGCATTTTTGCCAGAAATGCGAAAATGGTGACAAAAGCTAGAAAGGAATGCCCATTTCCTCCACCAAACCCAAATACACCTCTAAATCTACCGAATATACCACTAATTCTACCACTTACGCCAAGAATTTGTCATTTCATCACATTTTGATAAAAAAACTACCAAAAATGAAAAATGTGTACTATTTTTGTTTTGAAAAAGGGTAAAACCCAATACCAAACGTAGCCATCATTTCGGCAAACGAGCCAGATGAATCTATCCCAAATCACTCATCTCATTTAGCAAAAATAAAACAAAACCCATGTATCCGCCTTCACCACATATCAGCTTACAAAAAGATACCGTCTTCGGAAGGACGGTGGTATGGCTGAGTTTTAGTGGCAGACCGGAGTGGCTCGTAGCCGTCAAGACCATAGCAGGAGCAAGATATGCCCCAATCCAGAAGACTTGGTACATGCCCTATACGAAAGAA